>Ga0070681_10001359_pt1 | contig 21382 bp, 19 predicted proteins | sample KBSC83BmetaG_FD_65650 | JGI IMG/M metagenome (GOLD analysis project Ga0070681, IMG submission 65650) | Corn rhizosphere microbial communities from Kellogg Biological Station, Michigan, USA - KBS C8-3B metaG | ecosystem: Host-associated > Plants > Roots > Rhizosphere | place: USA: Michigan... | reverse complement strand
GGCCTGGCCTTCGGCTTCGTTGATCTGCTGCTGCTTGCTCGCCTCGGAGGCTTTGATGATCCGCTGCTTTTCACCCTCGGCCTGATTGATCTTGGCATCCCTATCGCCCTCGGATGCCAGAACCACCGCGCGTTTTTCGCGCTCGGCGCGCATTTGCTTTTCCATCGCCGAGAGCACGTCTTTGGGCGGAGCGATGTTCTTGATCTCATAGCGCATGACTTTCACGCCCCACGCCCCGGAGGCCTTGTCGAGCTCGGAGACCACGTTGGCATTGATGGTGCCGCGCGCCTCGAAAGTGCGGTCGAGCTCGATCTTGCCGATCTCGCTGCGCAGCGTCGTCTGCGCGAGCTGCGCTATCGCGAACGCGTAGTTGGTGATGCCGTAGGACGCCAGGTGCGGATCCAGCACCTGCATGTACAGAACCGCATCGACTCCGACCTGGACGTTGTCGCGAGTGATGCAGATCTGCTCCGCCACATCCAGCGCCTGCTCTTTCAGATTGTGCTTGTAGGCAATGCGCTCCACGAAGGGCACCAGCACGTGAAATCCTGCCTGCAGCGTCCGGTTGTACTTGCCGAGACTCTCGACCACATAGGCGCTTTGCTGAGGAACCACCGTAGCGGTGCGCCAGATCGCAATCACCACGATGCAGGCGATGACGATGAACAGATAGGAGGTGAACATGTAGGAATCCCTTTAGGGACGGACCAGGAGAACCAGCCCCTGCACGCTTTCGATTCGTGCCTGGGAACCGGAGGGAATGGGGCTGGGGCTGTCGTTGAGGACCGTCCAGAAGGTGCCGCCGTGCTCGGCCTGGCAACTCTGTCCCGGCGCCAGGGGCACCTGCAGTGTGATGGTCTGTCCGACAGGTCCGGTGCGGACCGGCGGCGCCCGGCTGTGCAGCTTTCGATACACCCGGCTGCGGAACAGCACCATCGAGAGCACCGCGAGCACGGCAAAAGCCGCCCACTGGACCCACTCTTCCAGACCCGGGCTGAGGAGCGTAGCGATGCCGACTACGATCGCCGCGCTGCCGACGAACACCAGGTAGAACTGCGCATTGACGAAGATCAGCTCCGCGCCCAGCAGTATGGCGCCGGCGATCGTCCATCCCCACCAGCTCATGTCGACCCCCTTGTCCCGCGCAACCGCGCAGGAACTGGTTCATTATAAGCCGAATGCGGCGAGCCTCTTAAATGGAGGAAGCGATGAGCGATCTCTATGGCGAAACACACCGGTCCTTCCAGGACGGGCATGGAACGCGGCGCCTGGCCGACCGCCTCGAGTCCCTGGCGCACTCGGAATTCGACCCGAACGATCGGGCGTTCATCGAGAGCGCGGCCATGTTCTTTCTCGCCACCGTCGACGAGCACGGCCGGCCGACGGTGTCCTACAAAGGGGGCGCACCGGGCTTTGTCAGGATCACGGCCCCGGGCGAGCTGACGTTTCCCGTGTACGACGGCAACGGCATGTATCTGTCGCTGGGCAACATCGCGAGCAGCCCCAACGTGGGCTTGTTGTTCATCGACTTCGAATCGCCGCGCCGACTGCGCGTCCAGGGCACCGCGCGGGTCGTCCCGAGCGAGGACGCACTGACAGACTATCCGGGGGCGCAATATCTGGTGCGCATCACCGCGAGCCAGGTGTTCGTCAACTGCGGACGGTACATCCACAAGGTCAAAGATCGGACGCTGTCTCCGCACGTCCCGGACAAGAGCGGCCGTCAGCCCTTCCCGGAATGGAAGCGCATCGACCTGCTCGCCGAAACCCTCCCCGAACGGGACCAGAGCAAGGTGGCGCAAGCCGGCGGACCGATTCCCGTAGAAGCCTACCGGGGCGAGGAGTCGCCGGGTACAGACACCACCGTCTGACCGCGAGCGCGTTGCGCCCATGACGCATCCTGCTGCGGCGTCTAATATGCGCCTATGGGGATACGCACTCGATTGAGCCCGGCCACCGGGCTGCTGTCGCTTTTGCTGAGCTGCCATGTCCTGGCTGCCGGTGCTCCAGCGGCTACCGGCTCGGACGCAGCGCACGATGAGTTCGTCGCGGCCATGCAGCGCGTTCGCCAGCATGCGCCGGAGCAGCCGGATTCCCGGGCACTTCAGCACTATGTCATTTATGACTATCTCGTCGCCGCGAGGTTGCGGCGCGACCTTGCAGCGAGCCCGACAGAGGACCTCGATACTTCGATTGACGGCTTCCTGCACGCCCACGCCAGCCAGCCCGTCTCTCGCGCACTGCGCAACGAGTGGCTCGTTAGTTTAGCGGCCCGACATCGATGGGACTGGTTCCTTCCGCGCGCCGTCGAGGTAAACACCGCTCAGCTGATCTGCGATCGCCTTGCGGGCCGGTTGGCCACAAACGATACCGGCGGCCTCGCCATGGAAGCTTTGGCGCGCTGGAGCCTGCCGCAGAAGCAACCCCCGGAGTGCGAGCCGGTCTTTTCGTGGCTCCGGACGCAGGGGCTGCTCACGCCACAGTTGGCTGAAAGCCGTACGCGAGCGACGCTCGCCGCCGAAAATCCGCGACTGGCACGCGAGTACGCGGACGACGTACCTCCGGCGGCATTGGGTCCCCTCGTGCAATGGGCGCGACTGCTGGAAACGCCGAAGGCCGTACTCACGACACTCGCAGCGAATCCTGCGACAACCGTGGAGCCCGCGGCGCTGGAGGCCGGCTTCAGTCGGCTGTCGCGAACGAACGCACCTGACGCGCTCAGCCTTCTGCCGTCACTACTGACGCGCCCCGACATGACGCCGGCCCTTCGAGCGAAGCTTCAGCGCATGGCAGCGCTGGGCGCCGCATATGGACGAGATCCGGGCGCGCTCGCGGCATTCAGTACCGTTCCGGAAGAGGCCGTCGACAACGACGTGCAGGAGTGGCGCGTGCGCGCGGCCTTATGGACCGGCGACTACGCGAAGGCGTTGAGCTGGATCGAAGCGATGCCCACGCCCTTAGCGACGATGCCACGATGGCGTTACTGGCGCGCTCGGGCCGTCGAAGCGACATCCGGGGCCGAGGCAGCTGCGCCGTTGTACGGTGAAGTTGCCGGCCTGCGCGACTTCTACGGCTATCTCGCTGCCGATCGACTTCACAAGGACTACGCGCTCAACGCACGGTCTTCGCCTGATGTCGAGTCGGCGCAGAGCGCGTTGGCAGCCACTCCCGGGCTGATTCGAGCGCACGCGCTGTTCGACTGCGATATGACGGACGAAGCGGTGGTCGAGTGGGCCGCCGTGGTGAGCACGGTCGAACCTGCGGTGAAACTGCAGGCGGCGCATCTGGCTGCGCGGTGGGGGTGGTACACACAGTCCATCGAGACGCTCGCGCAAGTCGGTGAGCTGGACGACGTGCGTATGCGTTATCCGCGTCCCTACTCCGCTGAAATTTCTGAGGCGAGCAAGCTCACGCAGTTACCCCCCGACTGGATACTTGCGGTCATGCGGCAGGAGAGCTTGTTTCGCGGCGATGCCGTGTCACGGGCGGGTGCCCGTGGGTTGATGCAGATGCAACCCTCGACGGCCGCCGCAGTCGAACGACGGTGGCATTTCCCGCCGCCCGACAAGGGTCTGCCCTTCGACGCCGCCGCCGATGTGCAGCTGGGTGCCGCCTACCTGCGCGAACTCCTCGACCGATATGGCGGCCAACTCGGTTTGAGCCTGGCGGCCTACAACGCGGGGCCGATCCCCGTCGCCCGCTGGATGCCTCCGAAGGCGATGGATGCCGACGTCTGGATCGAGAACATTCCCTACGGCGAGACGCGCAGCTACGTGCAGCGAATCCTCGAGCACATCGTCGCTTTCGCCTGGGTACGTGACGCTGCGCTCCCGCGCGTAACCTCCCTGATTCCTGCGATCGATCCGACTGCCGCAACCGCGCAGACGCCGTCTAGACCTCCGATCACGACTACCACTCGCCACGCCTCCAAGAAGCTGCAGCGCCTCGGCCAGAACGCCGCGCGTTCACGAACGGGGCATGAGTAGCAGACTGGCACGCCGGCGAAAACCACGCTTTTCGCCGGCCGCGTGATCTGGCCGAGGGCCTGAACTCCGCGAAAATTCCCAAGGGGAATTTTCGCCAATGCAACAAGGGTGATGACATGAAACGATTGCTGCTGGCACTCCTGATCTTCCCGACGCTCACACTCGCTGCGAGCCCCTTCGACGGCACCTGGGTCGCGGACCTGGGCGCCTCGAAGCTTCCGGACACACCCGACAGCCACGTGCTCACCCAGGGTTGGTATGACTGCCAGTCCTGTGCCCCACCCATTCGCGTGAAGGCCGACGGAACCGATCAGGCCGTCAAGGGCCACGAGTACTTCGACTCGATTGCGGTGCAGGTCATCGATCCCCACTCGGTCAAAGTAACGTCGAAGAAGGCCGGCAAAGTCACGTACGTGGAGAGCTACGTCATCTCCGCGGACGGAAACTCATTGACCAACTCGTGGGAAGACCACACGGAATCGACGCCCGTCACGGGTAAGACCCTCTCAGTCAGGACCGCGCCAACACCCGCCGGAGCGCACCCTTTTTCAGGCTCCTGGAAAATGACCAAAATCGAGAGTGTTTCCAATAACGGAACCACGGTGACGTTGCACGTGACCGACAAGGGCGTCAGCATGAAGGACGGCAACGGCGTCGGGTACGACGCTCAGTTCGACGGCAAGGAATATCCGATCGCCGGCGATCTGGAGAAGACCCTTGTCACCGTCAAGCGCATCGACGCTCGCACGTTCGAGGAGAGCGAAAAGCGCGCCGGCAAGGTCGCGTCCTTCGCACGAGTGGGTGTGTCGCCGGACGGCAAGACGCTCAACTGGGCGATGGAAGACCGAAATACCGGAATGAAGCAGGCGTTCACGCTGCACAAACAGTGAGGCCGAGGCTGGGCGCCCCGGAGGCGCCCTCGGGTATCGCGAGGCGATACTCCGCCTGAGCACGTCGCTGCGGACGGCTGGCTGCGGCAACATGACCGCAGCCGCAGATAGCGGACCTGCAGGAAGCCGTCCATGTCTTTCGCACGCGCTGCAATCGTCTGTGCCGCATGCCTCACGTCGATCGGTGGCTGCTCCGCGTTCACTGTCGCGGACGTCTACAGACTACCCACGGGTGCCGAGTCTGCCAAAGTACCGGTGGACGACGGCGAACTGACGATAGAGCTTCGCCCGGAGGGACGTTTCGTCGCCCTGGGCCCGCTGGGAGCACCCGTCGTTCCCGTCTATGCCAAAACACGTTCGTCCCCGGAGCTGACCGTGTCGGTCATTCTCATTCTCAGGGCCGATCACGCTTTCGCTTTCCCACAGAGACTGTGTGCGCGCAATGACGCCGGTTCGGCGCTTTGCTCCGACTGGACTCTGATCGCCGCGCAGGCGATGTACCGGGAGAGCGACGGACGCATGCAAAACGTTCGTCAGTTCCTGGCATCCGGAAAACCCTGGTACAACACCTTCGGGCCGCCCGACAGCGTCAGGGTGATCGACAACCGCGCCGTGTACCGGCACTACGAGTACGCCGGCGTCCCGCAATGGGAGTTTCTGAAGCTCTCGCTGAGCTACCATCTCCCCTGTTCAGGTGCCTGCCCACAAACGCTTGCTGTGACACCCGGCGATCTGCTCCCGGAGACGGCGACGGCGATGGAGCTCGTGTTTCATCGGGTGCGGGAACGCGACTACGAACCGATGGCTGACCTCGGGCCCTAGGGGAGTCGGCCGCGGCTGCCGACGCCTCAGCGTGCGGAAGGCAACGTCGCCTTCAGATAGTTGGCGAGCCCGCCGAGCTCGAGAATCTTTCGCACCGACTCCGGCATTTGCGGAAACGAGTACTCCCGCCCTGCATGCGCGATCCGCCCGCTGGCGAGCGCGATGGAAATGCGATCGCCCTCCTCGACCGCATCGTACAACTCGGGACACTCGACGATCGTCAGCCCGTCATTGATGGCATTGCGATAAAAAGTACGGGCAAACGACACGGCGACCACCGCCTTGATGCCGAGCCCCTGGATGGCTGTCGCGGCCTGCTCCCGCGCGCTCCCGCACCCGAAGTTGCGGCCAGCGACGAAGATGTCGTACCCGCGGAGCTTCGCCGGGAAGCCCTCCCCGAGCATCTCGAAAGCGTGCTTGCCGAGCTCCTGGGGTTCGATGTAGATCAGATAGCGCCCGGCGATGATGATGTCGGAATTGACGTTGTCGCCAAACTTGAAGACCCGCCCCTCGATGGGGGGCGCCGTGGCCTGCGGTGCCTCCGTCGCCATCACAGGAACTCGCGAGGATCGGCGATCGCGCCCTTGATCGCGGAAGCCGCGAGCGTCGCCGGACTGGACAGATAGATGCTGGACTTGCGGCTGCCCATGCGGCCGATGAAATTCCGGTTCGCCGTCGACAGCGATACTTCCCCGTCCGCGAGCGTCCCGCCATCGCCCGCACAGGCGCCGCAACCGGGGTTGGTCACCAGGGCACCGCTCTCGATGAGCGTTTGCAAGACGCCCGACTTCATCGCCTCCAGAAGAATCTCACGCGAGCCGGGGGTCACAATCAACCGCACGCGCGGATCGATGCGATGCCCCCGCAGGATGCCGGCGGCAACCGCGAGATCCTCGTACTTCCCGTTCGCACAAGACCCGAGGAATGCCTGGTCGATACGCGTGCCCACCACTTCGCCGATCGGTTTGGTGTTCTCCACCTGATGCGGGCAAGCGACCATCGGCTCCAGCTCCGAGAGACTGACCGTGATCTCGCGCTCGTAGTCAGCATCCGCATCCGCGTACACGGGCCGGTAGTCGGCGTCCTTGATTCGCCCATGCAGATACGCTTCTGTCTTCTCATCCGGCGGCACGAACACACACTTGGAGCCCATCTCCATTGCGAGATTGGCCATCGTCATTCTCTCGGAGAGACTCATCTCGGGCATCGCATCGCCGTAGAACTCGGCAGACTTATATCCGCAGCCATCGGCGCCGAGCTTGCCGATCAGGTACAGCATCAAGTCCTTCGCGCTGACGCCCGAAGGGAAGCGTCCGTTGAGCACGAACCTGAGGGTCGTCGGCACCTTCATCCACAGCTTTCCGGTGACCCACACGGAGGTGACTTCGGTGTAGCCGATGCCGGTACCGAGGGATCCCAGGGCACCGTATATGGTGCAATGCGAGTCAGTGCCGACGACAAGGTCTCCGGGTTTGATGTGGCCGTGCTCCATCAACACCAGATGCGCGATGCCTGCATCCACGTCGTAGAACTTGCGAATGCCGTACTCGCGCGCGAAATTGCGCGAGGTCTGTTGATCCTGCGCGTACTTCTCGGTCTTCGCCGGAGAGACGTGGTCCAGCACGATGGCCAGGCGCTCCGGATCGTATAGCTTCGTCGCGCCGATGCGCTTCATGACACTGACCGATCGCCAGGTCGCCGTATGACTCATCACCACGTCCGGATACGCGTCGACGATCTGTCCCGGGACCACGTGGGTAGCGCCGGACTTGGTAGCGAGAATCTTTTGGGCGAGGGTCATTCCCATCCGGCTAGGCTCCATCGAGGCCGCGCGAGCCCGCCGCCATCGGGATCACCGGCTCCGTCGCCGGCTTCTTCTGGTAGTACGCCTGATAAATCACGGTCACCGCGATGGACGCCACCGTTCCGACAATGAGCGGAACGGTGGCCAGTTGAAACAGGTTTCGCAGCGGAACGTGCCGCGCCACGAGCGCGCCGACTACCAACGGACCGATGGCGCCTCCCAGACGGGCAAACAGCATGAACCAGCCCACGCCGAGCGCTCGTACGGAGGTCGGATAAATGTTGCTGACACAGGAAACCTGCGCGAAATGCAGGCCGAACAGGCTGAAGCCGGCCACCGAACACAGCAACATCAGATTCGTCCCGACCAGCCCCGGCGCCCCGAGGGCGAGAATCAGCGGAATGCTCACCACGTAGAGGATCGTGCACGGGAGCATCCCCAGCTTATCGAGCGGTCGCATGACGGCCCACCCGCCCAGGGTACCGACAAACTGGAACAACGCGACGGTGTGACTCGCCTGCTCGAACGACATCCCCCTCTCGGGCAACAGGACCGTCAGCCAGCTGTTGAACGAGTGGAAGACGATCATGGCCACGAAAGCGCCGAACCACAGCAGCGGTGTGAGCGCAGCGAGCTTGCCCTGGAACAACTGCACATGCGAGGCGCGCTCGGAGCGGACCTCGCCGCCGAGCACAAACTGACTGTCAGGGCTCACCGGCAGCTGTGGCTGCAAACGCTGCAGCACGCGCGCGAGCGCCTCTCGCCTGTCCGGGCGCAGGGCCAGGAACTTGGGGGACTCAGGGAGCAACCCGTAGACCGCGACGGCGAGCAGCAACGGAACGATTCCGCCGAGGAAGAACAAGCTCTGCCAGCCGAAGTGAGTGGCGAGCGGAGGCGCTACGAGGCCGGGCAGCCCCGAACCGATGGTAGTGCCGGAGAAGACCAACGTCACGCAGGTGGCGCGCACTCGCCGGGGTGCGAACTCGTTGACCGACGCGACGGTGACTGCAAGCGCACCTGACATGCCGATACCGGCGATGAAGCGAGTGACGATCAGCGGCCACAGCGACGTACACAGCCCGGACACCAGGCCGAACACGCCGAACATCACTGTGCTCAACATGATTCCGTTGCGTCGACCGATGCGGTCGGCGAGGTTTCCGAACGCGAACGGCCCGATCAAACCGGCGAACAGGCTCGAGCTGAGGAGCGGGCCGAGCGCTCCCTTGTCGATGCCGAATGCCTTGACAATCCCCGGAGCCGCAAACGCAGTCACCGAGATGTTGTAGCCGTCCGTCAACGTGACCAGAACGCACAGGGTGAGGACACCGACCAGGAACGCGCCGACTTTTTGGTCGTCGACCACTCGCGTAACATCGATCGTCCCAGCCATGTCGTCCCCCTTCCTGTTCGCGTCAGAGCAACGATCTCGGATCGGTGATGGCGCCGTTGATGGCGGATGCGGCTACAGTCAGTGCGGACGCCAGGTAGTGGCGGGCGTGCGGATGGCCATTACGACCCGGGAAGTTGCGCGCCTGCGTCGAAAGCATCACCTCGTCTTCCGCGAGGGCGCCCATGTTGAAAGCCTGATTCGATCCGGCACTCGGCGGAAAAATATTCGCTCCGGCCGCATGGAGGGTCTCGAACAACCCCTCGCGCAACGCGGCGAGATAGATACCGCGAGAGGCCGGCACAATCTGGAGACGCACGCCGGGACGAACCTTGCGATTGGCCAGACAACGGGCCAGCGTACGGATGTCGCTCAGTCGCCCACCAGTACTGCCGCCTGCTTCTGCGACATTGATGGGAGTACCGACGGCGGCCTCGATGGGATGCACGTTACCGACGGTCGGCGGACAAGCCACCTGAGGCCCGATGCGGCTCACGTCGATATCGATCACCTGTGCGTAACGTACACCCACATCGTTGCGGATCAGCTCGAACTCCGCGTCCGGTCGCAGCAGCTTCACGAACTCGACCGTTTTCTGATCCGGATTGATGTAGCCGCACTTGCCCCCGACATCGATCGCCTGCAGCGGGAATAGTCCGCGATCCCCAACGCTCAGGCTCTCGATATAGGGGCCTGAATATTCGATGGCCTTGTAGATCGCCCCATCCTCGCCCAGATGGCCGATCAGGTACTGCGAAATGTCGCGGGCGTCGACGCCCGGAAGCGTCTTGCCATGGAAGTGAATCTGGATGGTCTGCGGGACCTTGAACCAACCGCAGCCGTGCGCAAACCCGAGAGCCGCCATGGAGTTGTTGCCGACTCCGGTTGCGAACGCTCCGAGCGCGCCGTAGATCGGGGTATGGGAGTCGCATCCAGTAATGACCATTCCGGGAGCGACGAGACCGGCTTCCATGATCACATGGTGAATGCTGCCGCAACCGCTGTCGAAGAGATTGCGAATGCGATGCCGCGCAGCGAACCTGCGTACCGCGGCCAGCGCCTCGGCCGCCTCGCGCGTCGCAGGAGCGAAATTGTGATCGAAGGCGAACACGATGCGCGACGGATCGGCGATGGCCGCCCCTGCCATCTCGTCCTCGAACACCTTCACCACGAAGTTGGCGCTGAGGTCGTGCATGACCATCAGATCGACGTCGCAGACGACCACATCCTCGGGCTCGACGGAAGCTCTGCCGCTCTTCCTCGCCAGGATTTTCTCGATAACGTTCATAGGACCTCCACCGTGCCGCGCCCCTGCACACAGGTGTCGCCGTAATAGAGTCGACTGCCGTTTCTGCCGATCTCGACCTGCAGGGAGACCACCGTTCCCGGAGCGACCTCGGTCTGCTCGATCCCCTCCCACCCGCCCGCGCGTGAGAGGGTCTGGAGGTGCACCGTCTCCCCTTGTGTCGGCGGCAGCGGGCTGGTCAGCCCCGCCGCATTGCGAGACACCCTTGCCCAGTGACCGTTGTATTCGAGGGTCACTGTGACCGAGGACTGTCGGCCGAACACCTGGCCGCCGGCAGGCACTGGAGGCGTGCGCCCATTCGAGATCAACACGAACAGATCCTCGGCGCCCGCACGCCGCAGGGCCCGCTCGAGGCGGCCCGTCACCTGACGGTCCGTCAGCCCCACTGCCCCATTGGCGAGCTCGGCTTCGAGCGCCGCCCGCGCCAGCTTCGCCGAGCGGCGGTGCATGCCGAGTTCAGACTCGCTCGCGGTCGGACGGACGCCTTCCCGCGGAACATCGACGACCTCGAGCTTCTCTGCCGCGAGCTGCTCGTGCAGGTCGTAAGGCAGGCCCGCGTGATCCAGCACGCCGATCCTCGTCCAGCCCCTTTCGGTGCACAGTTTCCCCAGCTGCGCCACCAGATTCGGGCTCGGCACGATCGTTTCGTGCAGCGTGACCGACCGGATCCACGGATACACTCGAGGCGACAGTGCGCACAGCAGAATCGGCGCCTCTCCCGGGGAGACGACCGTGAACGCCCTGTTCCAGTACGGCATGTAGTTGGAGATATAACGCACATCGTTGGAGCGCCACACGTCGCCGAAAGCCACCAGCGCCTGCACTCCGATGTCCGCGATGTGTCGATGCAGCTCAGCGAGCCGCGCTTCCAGCGCGGCGCGCGGCAGTTCTGCAGGATCCCAACCGATGAGCCCGCGCTTCATGCCTGGAACAACTTTTTTTCGGTCTTGCTGAGAGAAACACAGCCGCTGTCGGTGATCAGCAGCGTGTCGCCGAACACCATGTACCCGGACAACGGCAGGTACGTGTTGGGATGAGCGATCAGCACCATGTCCTTCTTACACAGGTAGTGAACGTTCTCCAGCACATGCGGCAACTCGTCCGGATACAAGCCGAGATTGTGACCGCGGACCCGTGTGTACTTGGGGCCCGTGTAGTCGCCGTACCCACGGCTGCGAAACACGTCGTTCTGCACACGAGCGACATCGGAGATGTCGACACCCGGGCGCAGGAAGTCCTGGGCCGCCTGCTGCGCGGCAGAGAAAATTCCGTAGGCTTCCCGCTGCGCGGCATTGGGCTCGCCGATCACTAGAGTGCGGCAGATTTGCGCGTAGTAGCCGTTGATTTGCGGAGTCAGCTCCGTCGTCACGGAATCTCCCGGTTGCAAGCGCCGCGCCGTCGGCGGCTTCATCCCCGTGACCTCCGTGCCTCCAGAAGCCACCAGCATGAAGTTGTCCTCGGCCCCGTTCGATTTGATGTACGACTCGACCTCCGCCACCAGCTCGAACTCGGTCATGCCCGGCTCGCAGACCCGCACAAAGTGCTCGTACCCGCGGTCGGCGAGATCGGCTGCCGTGCGGATCCACTCGATCTCTGCCGGTGTCTTGACACGCCGGATCTCTTCGACATCCGCGGTTGCTGAGACAAGAGCCGCTCGTGAGCCTTCCCGCACGGCTTGCGCAAAGCGGGCCTCCATCTGCTCGAGCCCATTGATCGCTACGACGGCACCCCGCTCTGCGGTGAGCAGTGCACGCAGCCCGTCAACGAGGCGCAGCGACAGCGCTACCTTCCCGTCTATGGCCGCAGCGACCGGCTCCAGATCCCAGGCATCCGTGACGATCGCCCGCACCTCCCCGTTGCGCGACAGGATTGCGACGGCCTGCGGACCTGCGAAGCTCACATTGACGAGACAACGGAACAGGTCCTTGCGCCAGCCATCTCCGTAGAAGAGGAGCAAGTCCCAGCCGCGTTGGCTCATCAACTCCAGAAACTGACGATGTCGCGCCCGATTGAGCATGTCAGGGAGACACGGATTCGAGGAACCACTCGGTGGGCAGCTCGCGGCCCAAGCCCAACGCGCGGGCACGCTGCAGGACGACGGCACCGACGGCGGCAAACTGGATCCCCGATCCCGTGTTGTTGTTATAGAGAGTGATCTGGTCCGGTCGCGTGCGTCCTTGAACCTTCCCGGCGCACAACTCCTGAATCTCGTGAATATCCTCCCACGCGACGATGCCCTTCTGCGCCGCGTCCCAGATATCGGGCGACTTGTCCTGCTGAGCCACATCTTTCGCGTGCACGACATATAGATCGGCGCGCCTGATGATCTCGTCGTCGATCTCGCGCCGCTTGTTGCTGCCGTCGGAGCCGCCGATGGAAGCGACGTAGGTGCCCTTCTCGATCCAGTGACCGTCGAACACCGGATCCCAGGCGGCCGTCGCCGCCTGGATGAAATCGCTGCCCTCAACGGCCGCGCGCGGCGATTCGACGGGCTCGATCTCGCGATCCAGCTTCGCGCTCATCTGGCGACAGAAGCTGCGGCAATGCTCCTGATTCGGACTGAATACCTTGATGCGGTCGAAGCTGTACTGGCCGCAGAGGGCTTCCAGATGGGCTCCAGCCTGCCAACCGCTGCCGAACAGGCCGAGCCCTCGCGGCTGTCCCGGCGCGAGATACTTCGCGCCCACCGCGCTCATGGCAGCGACACGCACCTTCTGAATGACGCCGTCGGGCATGATCGCCACCGGCTCGATCCGCTCCAGATCGAACAGCATCACCATCCCGCACCAGCGATTGCCGGTGGCCGTCGGGAGAATGCGGCGCCGCTTCACACCCGCCGTGTACGAGAATCCCGCCATGTCGGAGGTGATGCGCAACGCCCATACCCCGCTACCGACACCGCCGCCCTCCTGCGACTTGAAGCGATAGCGAAATCCGGGATTGTCGCGGGACTCGACCGGCATGTAGGTCTGCGTGCGCGGGCGGTTGACCGCGCGGCCTTCGGCCAACTCGCGCAGGATCGCCTCAGTGGCGATCAGGGCATCCGCGTACGTAAGCGCCTGCTCCACCTCCGCGTTGGTCAGCAACAGCGTCATGAAGCGCTGCCCGCAAAGAAGCTCCCGGACCTGAGCAACGGAATGAGCCCTCCCGCTTCGATCATCTGCAGCAGGAACGGCGAGGGAACCTTGCCTTGGAGCCCCTTGCCGGAAGTCAGGTTGGTGAGCAGACCCGCGCGAACATCGACTCTGAGCGTGTCGCCGTCGTGCACGAGTTCCTGGACTCCGGCGGCTTCCAGCAAGGGCAATCCGATTTCGTAGCCATTGCGATAGAAGGTGCGCGCGAAGAGCTCCGAAACCACCGCGCCGACGCCGGTCGCCTGGAGGGCCTTCGCCGCCAGCGCGCGCCCCGAAGAACAGCCGAAGTTGCGCCCGGCCACCAGGATGTCCCCGGGACGCACCTTGCGCGGAAAGTCGGGATTGACGCTCTCCAGGACGAACGCCGCCATTTCCCGGGCGGTTTTGAACATGATGTGGGTCGGTGTGATCATGTCCGTAGGGATGTTGTCGCCGAACTTCCAGCAGCGCCCCTCGAACACCAAGCCGCTCGCCTCTGTGGCCACTGGCTACCCCCTGGACTTCCCCACGCCGGGGGCCATTGTTCTCGGGGGGGGCCTTCCTGTCTAATAGCGCGTAAGGCCTCACCCATAGCCGACGGTTATCCCCGATGGACCTCAGTCAGCTGAAGCGCTTTGTCGCCACCGTGGAAGGCGGCAGTCTCGGCAAGGCGGCCGAAGGTCTCAGCATCTCCCAGCCCGGGCTCAGCAAGAGCATTCACCAGCTCGAGTCCGACTTCGGCGCGGCCCTGCTGCATCGCGGGCCCAAAGGGGTGACGCCGACGGCGTTCGGCGAAGCCGTCTACCTGCGCGCAAAGAGAATTCTCGCGGAGTGGCGCCATCTCGAGAACGACCGCGTCGCCCTGTTCAACGGCCTCACCGGCCATGTGACCATCGGGGTCGCGCGCGGCACCGGATTTCTGGGCAGGGTCCTGCCCGCGGCCAGCGCCAAACTCTCCAGCAACCGCTATGCAGTGCATCTCACGGTCGTCAGCGGGGTGGCCGAAGAGCTGGCTCGAGCGCTACGCCTGGGGGATGTCGACTTTGCGGTGGCCGTGCTGGACACCCCGGCCGGCAACGCCGGGCTCGTCGAAGAGGTGCTCTTTCACGACCGGTGCGGCCTGTTCGTGGACTCCAACCATCCGTTGGCTCACAACGGGGCGGTCACGATCGAGGACCTCACGCACTACTGCTGGTTGTTCTCTTTGGATGCCGCCTCTCTCCGGGACGCGCTCGAAGCCCTTGCGCGCAGCCGGGAGGTCGAGCCGCGCAATACCGTCATCGACAGCAACTCCGTGGTGTACCTGGTGAGCACGCTGATCGGCAGCGACTTCATCGGCATGCTGTCGATGGACTCGGTGGAGGATGCGGTGATTGCGGGCAAGCTCGTCGAAGTCGTCCTGGAGCCGGCCCAACGCTCTGAGGTCGCCGTCGCCGCGGTCGAGCGCCCGATCGGATTTCTCCGCCGCGCCGACACCGCACTCTCACCTGTCGCCCTGGCGCTGCAGGAGGAGATCCGCGGCCTGTGCACGAAGCTGGGATATCCGCTGGTGTCTTCGCTGTCACACGAAGATGGCAAATCCCAACAGTACGAAGCACGGCAACATCCCCAGGCCGAACATTCCTGAGCGCAACGCCGCTTTGTCGTTCAGATACGCGAGCACGTAGGTGAGCCTCGCGACCAGGAAGACGATGCAGCACGCGGTCAGCACCATGATCGACACATTGCGCTGCATAGCGGCCAGCACCGCAATGCTGAACACCAGCAGCGCCTCCATCCCGTTCTGATGCGCAGCCAGCGCGCGTCGGCCCTTGCCTTCCAACTTCGCCTGCTGGTCTCGCGGGAGGTGGTTGTCGTAGCCCCCGGGCATCTGCTTCATGGCTTGTCCTGCAACGGCGCGCGGCCAGAAAGCGAGCACCAGCGCCAGTAACAACGACACATAGGGAATGGCGCTCCACATCAATAGCTCTCCTCGTCGTTCGGGAAGCTGCCGGACTTGACGTCGGCGACGTACTTCTCGAACGCCCCTCGCATGAGCTCGTGCAGCTTCGCGTACAGGCGCAGAAAGCGCGGCGAGAATTCCTGGTTGATCCCGAGCATGTCGTGAGTGACCAGCACCTGCCCGTCGACGCCTGGGCCGGCACCGATTCCGATCACCGGAATCGTCAGCTGACTGGCCACCCGCTCGGCGAGTTGCGCCGGGATCTTCTCCAACACCAGCGCGAAGCACCCGACCTGCTGCAGCGCCAACGCGTCGCGCACGAGTTGCTCCGCCTCATCCTCCTCGGTCGCGCGCACGACATAGGTGCCGAACTTGTAGATGGACTGCGGGGTGAGCCCCAGATGGCCCATCACCGGAATGCCCGCGGACAGAATGCGCTTGATGCTCTCGAGAACGAATTCTCCGCCTTCCATCTTGACGCAGTGCGCCCCAGATTCCTTCATGATGCGCACGGCGCTCTCGAGCGCCAGCTTGCTGTTGCCCTGGTAGGAACCGAAAGGCATGTCGACGACCACCAGGGCGCGCTCCACCCCTCGAACGACCGCCGCAGCGTGATCGATCATCTGATCGAGGGTGATCGGCAGCGTCGTCTCGTGGCCATGCACCACGTTCGAGGCGCTGTCGCCCACCAGCACGGCATCGATGCCGGCAGCATCGAGAATGCGTGCAAACGAGTAGTCGTATCCGGTGAGCATGGCAATCTTCTCGCCACGGGCCTTCATCTCCGACAGCCGTGCGGTCGTCACTCGGCGCTTCTTGCCATCTTCTTCCGAGCGCGCGATCTGGGTGGACATGGGGCCTCCAACTGGGCCAAACGGGCCAACGTGGGCCAAGCGGGCCAAATGGGCCCAATGGGCAACAGGGCGGCGGTAAGAATACACTTGCCCGCCCCCCACTTCTTAAGGATCCCCTTGGCTGCTCAGACGATTCTCTGGCTGATCGTGGCCGTCAGCCTGGTCGGCCTGGTGTCTCCACGGTTCCTCGCCTGGGCCCTGTTGCGGCCCTACCTCGCGGTACGCGAGCCGAAATACCGCCTGGGCCTGCTCACCAGCGGTTTCGTCCACGCCGATCTGGCTCATCTGCTGTTCAACCTGATCACGTTCTACTCGTTCGGCTTCGGACTGGAGCGCACGCTGGGGAGCGTGCAGTTCGCGGTGCTGTATTTCTTCGGACTCCTCTTCAGCAACGCCGGCACGATGCTGAAGCATCGCGACGATCCGAACTATGCCTCCCTTGGCGCATCCGGCGCGATCCTCGCCGTGCTATTTGCCTCGATTCTCTACAATCCGCAGCAGAAGCTTTATTTCCTGCCGCTTCCGGTACCGATTCCGGCTACCTGGTTCGCTCTCGGGTATCTGGCGCTCAGCTACTACTGGTCGATGCGCTCCAAGGGCCGCATCAACCACGACGCCCACCTCGGCGGGGCGATCGCGGGGCTCCTGTTCGTCGCAGTCACCGAGCCGCGCGCCTATCTCTACTTCCTGCAAGCCATCACGCAAGGGTGATGCTGACGGGGCAGTGGTCGCTGCCGAAGACCTCGGAATGAATTTGCGCCCGCTTCACTGAGCCTCGCAGCGCGCCCGACACGACGACGTAGTCGATTCTCCATCCGACGTTGCGTTCGCGCGCATTCGTGAAGTTGCTCCACCAGCTGTAATGCCCGTTCCCTTTCTTGAACAGGCGAAACGTATCGATGAAACCGGCGTCCAGAAAGTTCTGAAAGCCCTCGCGCTCCTCGTCCGTGAAACCCTTCTTGCCTCGATTCGGTTTCGGGTGGGTCAGGTCGAGCTCAGTGTGGGCCACGTTGAGATCGCCGCAGAAAATTACCGGCTTGCGGCGCTCGAGCTGGCGGCAATAGGCGAGAAAGGCCGGGTCCCAGTGGCGGTGCCGCAGCTGCAGTCGACTCAGGTCGTCCTTGGCATTGGGCGTGTACACGGAGACCACGAAGTACTTGGCGAACTCAGCGGTAATCACCCGTCCCTCCTCCGACGAATCGCGCCGCAACTCGTCCGCAAAGCGGAACTTGCGTGCGAATGCCTTGGGGAAGCCGTTGGTGACGCTCAACGGCTTCTCCTTCGAGAGAATCGCCGTACCGGAGTAGCCCTTCTTCAGGGCCGAGTTCCAGTGCTCGTGATAGTCCGGCAGATCGATCTCCACCTGACCGCGCTCCGCTTTGGTTTCCTGCAGGCACAGGATGTCGGGACGGTGCTTTCTCAAGAAAGGGATGAACATGCCCTTGTTCACCACGGCGCGAATGCCGTTGACGTTCCACGAGTAGAGTTTCATCAGGGTGGGAAGCCTAACGCATCTCGCGCGCCAAACGCATCGCCATCCACCCGAGCAGACCCGTGGCGATGATGAGGACCGCCCACAACAGTGCCTGCTTCCACTGAACGGAGGACTGCGTGCCAGCCAGGCGGCCCGCGCCGCCGAGCTGGATGGGAGCTGCAGCCGTCGCCGCGCCGATGACGACGCCTTTCGGAATGCTCTCCAGCGACGACTCGGCCGACTCCGCCACCGCGCTGCCATAAGCGATCAGGTAGGGGCCCGCTCCGCGGGCGAGAAAGATCACGTTCTGCGAAACCCATCCAACGCTCAATCGCGGAACCCCGTGCCCCAACCCGCCGCCGCGCGGATCGACCCGCGCCCTCCAGTACCGATCGGAGTCCTGAGCGATGTGGATCGGGCCGTTGCGCAGCTCGGTCCCCGCACTTTTCAGCCGGTACATCCCGGCGTGCACGACAGGCCGCCACGCGGCTTTGGAATCGGAGCGGGAGAGCAGGTCGACGCCGATCGTGGTGTTGACTTCGGGCAGCTCCAGATTGACTCGATCGACCGGCGGGCGGGCTCCCAGGTCGAACTCGAACTCGCCCGCATGAGCCGCATCCGTCCGCCCGAACACCATCAGGCTGGCGCGGGCGGCATCCACCGTTTCGCGTGCCGGCTCAGCCATTACGCCTGTCAGGGCGAACGGAGCTTCGGCGCCAACCCACGACAGGCGCCAGAATTTCGCCTCGGTGGGCGGGAGCTCCAGGCGACGCTCCACGAGATGCTCGCCTTCGGCATGCAGGTTCGCCACTGGTGAGGACGCGGTGATCGTGCTCCATTGCCCCAGCGTGTCGCCGGCTTCGATTTGCAATCTGCCCGCGAAGTCCGCCGCGTCCTCGGGCCATTCGAGGATGAGCGCCGCGATGCGTCCGCTCACACCGCGTGCATCGGCGAGATAGCTCGTCGAGCCTGCACCCCCTGCACCCACAGTTGCACCCGCAGGAGCCTGGACATTGACGGCTGCCTTTCCCGACTCGACCGTGATCCTCACCGCATCGAGGGCGGCCGCGGAATTGTCCTTGAGGTGAAACAGGGGAAGTCGCGTGGACTCGCGAGCGCTCGTGCCAGCGTCCGGACGCTCTAATGCGTACGGCACAACCTCCTTTTGCCCGTTGAATACACGCAGATCGCCAAGATCCGGCCGCGCCGACGACTGATACACGGACACGGGTAGCGGCACTCGGTACGCCGCCGCATCTCCGCTGACCTCGACCGGGAGAGCGTACGCAAAGTCTTCCGGCTTCAGATCCGCGCCGGCAAAAGCCTGCGTACTGAGCACGGCCATGAGTATCGCCCAGCCTCTCATGCCTTGGCCTTCGTGGCGGATTGAGGGGGCAAGGGCGAGAAGTAGCCGACCACCAGCATCAGAACTCCTACAACGACAAATGAGACGATGCGCTCGATGGTGCCCACCCGAGAGAGGTCCACGAGGAACAGTTTTCCGATGACGACGCCAAGCAGCGTGGCGCCCACCAGCCAGACGACCCGAGCCTGCTTGCGCGTGGCGACGAGCATGCTCGCCAGCGCCAGCACCGCCCAGAAGATAGACGCTGAAGTCTGCACCAGAGTCGAGCTCGACAGCGCGTCGGCCCGGAGCGGGACTCCGGCCCAGTAATGCAGCGTCCGCAACAGTGCGGCGGTCAGCCACACAAAAGCCAGCGCCGCAAGCGCTCCGAAAGCCGTCGCGTCACCGACGAGAATATGCAGCCGATAGCGGTCGGCGCGAAGCTGCAGCCAGTATCGCAACAACACCAGCAGGACGAACGCTTCAGCCAGATCCAGAGGATTCAGCAACGGCACGAACGGAATCGGAAAGGGATCGCCATTGTGCGAGACGTTCGTGACAAGACTCCAACCCACCAGGTACGCGGCGAGACCCGCTCCCGCGATGCCGATGTAGGCCTCTCGATGCACGCCGATCGGCCAGCCCCGGTGCTTCGCCAGGCGCACGAGCCCGAATATCGCCGTCGCGGGAATGAGTGCCCATGCGATCGCAGGCCAGGAGCCGCTCCCCTGCACGGCCGTATCGATAGCCCACGCAACCTCCCAAGAAACCAACGCAGTGAGGAGCCACAGCCCCCCAACGTGCAGAGGGGCCGCGACAGTGCCTTCGTGACGCTTGCAGAGGAAGTAGAACACCGCAAACGCGAACGGCCAGGCAAGCCACCCGCCGTCTGCCAGGGGATGGTGAACCTCGACGACGGCGAGCAGCGCGTAGAAGATCATCGCAGGCAGCAGCCACAGCGAAGGCAATCGAGCAATCCCGAGACGCGTTCGCCGGGTGAGCTCACTGCAGACCAGCGCAGTCACGGCGAGGAATGTGAGGCTCGCGCCCGCGTCGAAGCGATCCGGAACGCTGCGCTGGATTTCCGTGAGTCCGCTGAACAACCACCACAGCAGCCCCCAGAAAAACAACACCGGCGGGAGAGCCTCTTCGTACTCCGCGAGGCGCTCGCGAAATTGAAGCAGGATGGCTGCACAGAATACCGAGGCGGCGCTGACCAGCACACCGCCCAGGCAAACGCTGTTGAGTACCGGCAGTGTTTGCTGCAGCGTGTCGCGGTCGGTCCAGAAGATCGCGCCGCCAGCGATCTGCAGCAGGGCGCCGAATGCGCGCGGCAGGCGCCTGCTCTGGCGGCTTCCGATCCACACCAGCCCGGCGCCCTCCACCGACCACGTTGCGGAGCTCCATCGGCCATCCAGACCCAAAGGCACGGCCAGAGTCAGGAACAGCACGCCCAGAGCCATGAAGGCTTCCGTGAGCAGCCGTTGTGTATTACGACGGCGGCGATGCAGACTCCAGGCGAGCGCCAGATAGAAGGCACTCACTGCTAGAGCGCTGTAGGCGAGCGCGAAGCGACGGTCGAAGAGCAGAGCCGATTGCAGCCCGAAGGCGACCAGGGGCGTGCCGAAGACCAGCGTCCCGTCGACGTAGCCGCGCAGCTGCGGAGCCTGGCGCTCCGCGAACAGGACGGCAATCGCCACATAGAGCAGGAAGAACAGGATGAGAAAGGGTTCGGTGCTCGCAAACAGCTCCGGCCGGTAACGCAACACGCCCCACAGCGTGCCTATGACGAACGTGAACACGAACCCCACGATGTTCAGCGGCCGCCAGGCCTTGAACCACGCGATCAGGAGGAGTCCGAGATTGAGCACCGCGTAGTAGCTGAACAGGACGACGTGGCTCCCCTGTCCCGTGGAGGCCAGGACGGGTGCCAGGAAGCCGCCCGCCGCTCCGAGCAGCGCAAAGGCTTGCGAGCTCTGCAACACCGCGAGGGCCGCCGACAGCACGGCGATTACGAACAGCAGGGCGAACGCGATGGTCGGCGGGAGCACCGAGTACAGGCGCAGTCCCGCAAAGACGGTGAGGTACAGGATGCCCACCGCTCCGCCTTGCAGGGCTAGCGCATACCCCGGCCGCTTTTTCCTGAGCCTCCAACCTAACAGCAGGAGGACGATGCCGCCTGCGGCGACGGCGCTCAGGCGCAGCTCGATGGGTATCTTCGTGTGCTGCGCCAGGTAGCGCAGCAGGAAAGCGACTCCGAAGAACAGAATGACGATGCCGACACGCACCAGCGTGTTGCCGCCGGTGAAGTACTCGCGCACGAACCGCCAGGCGACGTCGAACACATCCTCACCCGGGGGTGTCCACCCGGAGCCGGCGGCCGGCGTGTAGGCCGATCGGGGCGCGCCGAAGGTCTGAGCGGGCTCCGCTGGCCGCGTTGACGGCGGCGGCGTCGG
>Ga0070681_10001358_pt1 | contig 21392 bp, 22 predicted proteins | sample KBSC83BmetaG_FD_65650 | JGI IMG/M metagenome (GOLD analysis project Ga0070681, IMG submission 65650) | Corn rhizosphere microbial communities from Kellogg Biological Station, Michigan, USA - KBS C8-3B metaG | ecosystem: Host-associated > Plants > Roots > Rhizosphere | place: USA: Michigan... | reverse complement strand
TCTCCTATATGGGGCCGCGGCTGCGGGAGGCGGCCAAGCAGGCCGGGCCGAAGGACCGGGCGCGCAGCGGGACGGGCGGGCGGAGCGGCGGGGAGTCGCATGGCGAGCTCGACCGGCGCAAGCTCCGCGACCGGATCGCCGAGCTGCAGGCGGAGCTCGACGCGATGGTGCTCGAGAGGAAGACCCAGCGCGCGCGGCGCGAGGCGAGGCAGGGGCTGGCGCGCGTGGCGCTCGTCGGCTACACCAACGCGGGCAAGTCGACGCTGATGCGCGCGCTGACGGGGAGCGAGGCGCTGGTGGCGGACAAGCTCTTCGCGAGCGTACGTGTCGGCGAAGCACGGCCTCGCCGGGTTCACGAAGACCGTGGCGCTCGAGGTGGCGCAGCAGGGCATCACCGCGAACGCCATCTGTCCCGGCTACGTGCGCACGCCGCTCGTCGACAAGCAGATCCCCGACCAGGCAAGAGCGCACGGCATCAGCGAGGAGCGCGTGATCCGCGAGGTGATCCTCGCGCCGCAGCCGACGAAGGAATTCGTGAAGGTGGAGGAGGTGGCGTCGCTCGCGGCCTACCTCTGCTCGGACGCGGCGGCGGCGATCACGGGAGCGATGCTTTCCATCGACGGCGGCTGGACCGCCGAGTAATGACACAGCAGATCGTCCTCGTCCTGCAGGGAGGGGGCGCCCTCGGCGCCTACCACGGCGGCGTCTACGAGGCGATGCACGAGGCGGGGCTCGAGCCCGACTGGGTGATCGGCACCTCGATCGGCGCGATCAACGGCGCCCTCATCGCCGGCAATCGGGTGGAGACGCGCCTCGAGCGGCTGCACGAGTTCTGGCACCGGATCGAGCAGGGCTCGCCGCTCATGTTCCAGCAGATGAACGGCGCCTTTGCGCACTGGCAGACGATCGTCGCCGGCGTCGGCGGGTTCTTCCGGCCGCGGCTGCCCTTCGGGATCAATGCGCCGGTCGGCGTCGAGCGCGCGTCCTACTACGACGACGCTCCGCTGCGCGAGACGCTGGCGGGGTTGGTGGATCTCGAGGTGCTCGCGCAGAGGAAGCCGCGGCTCACGATCGGCGCCGTCAAGGTGGCGCGCGGCGAGATGCGCTACTTCGACAGCCGCCACATGGCGCTCACGCTCGACCACGTGATGGCCTCCGGCGCGCTGCCGCCCGCGTTCGGCGCGGTGCGCATCCATGGCGAGGCGTACTGGGACGGCGGCGTCTACTCGAACACGCCGCTCGAGGTGATATTCGAGGACGATCCGCGCCGCGACTCGCTGGTCTTCGCCGCCAACGTCTGGCAGCCGGTCGGCCCGGAGCCCGAGTCGCTCTGGCAGGTGCTCGGCCGCCAGAAGGACCTCCAGTACGCGAGCCGCGCCGACAACAACATCGCGCAGCAGAAGAAGATCCACCACATGCGGCGCGTGATCCGCGAGCTGGTGAAGAGCCTGCCGCCGGAGAAGCAGGCCGAGCCCGAGTGCCGCGAGCTCGCGGCGTGGGGCTGCCACACGACGATGCACGTGGTGCGCCTGCTCGCGCCGGCGCTCGCCAGCGAGGACTACTGGAAGGACATCGACTTCAGCGCCGACGGCATCCGCGCGCGCTGGCAGGCCGGCCTCGACGACGCGCGGCTAATGATCGAGCGCGCGCCGTGGCAGGCGCCGGTCGATCCGATGGAAGGCGTCGTGGTGCACGAGCTCTCGGCGCGCACGGGCGCGGAGCCGGCGCGGCGCGGTGACTAGCGGCCGCGAAAGAGATTAGGTTTCGGGCCCTCGCGCTTCGCAACCGAGAGGGTGGGCCATGTTCGGATGGGATCTCAAAGCCGCAAAGGCCGCCTGGACGGTCGGCCTGGTGGCGATCGCCTTCTATCTCGCGTACGCCGTGCGCAAGGCGTTCCTCGTCTTCGCGCTCGCCCTTTTCGCCGCCTACATGATCGCGCCGCTCGTCAGCCTGATCGAGCGCTGCATGTGGCGGCGCGTGCCGCGCGGCGCCTCGGTCTTCCTCGCCTTCGCGCTCGTGATCGGCGTAGTGGGGCTCGGCGCCGTGCTGGTTGCGCCCGCCATCTCCGACGAAGCGCAACGGCTCGCCGACCAGCTGCCGAAGCTCTCCGAGAGCTCGCGCCTCGCCGAACGGATTCCCCTGCCGGGGTGGCTCGAGCAATACCGCGAGCGTATCGGCACGTTCGTCGAGCAGAACGTCAAGGCCGGCGTGGCGGCGGCGCTGCCCTACGCCAAGGACGTCGGCGGGCAGGTCATCACCGTGGCGGGCAACGCGATCTTCGTCGTGCTCATTCCGATCGTGGCGCTCATCTTCGTGAAGGACGGCCCGGACATCCGCAATGCGCTCCTCGGCGAGCTCGCGTCGTGGAAGTCGCGGGACCGCTTTGCCCGCATCCTCGCCGAGCTGCATGACGCGCTGGGAAAATACGTCCGCGCGCTCGGGCTGCTGTGCCTGGCGACGCTCGCGGCCTATGGAATCTTCTTCAGCGTGATGGGCGTGCCGTACGGAATCCTGCTCGCCGCGGTTGCGGCGGTCCTGGAGATCATCCCCCTGATGGGGCCGCTCGTCGCGGCGGTGATCGCGCTTTTCATCGCCGGGGTCTCGGGCTACGAGCACCTGCTGTGGATCGCGGGCTTCATCGTCGCCTACCGCGTCTTCCAGGACTATGTGCTCTCGCCGCTCCTCATGAAGGGCAACATCGGCATCCACCCGGCGCTCGTGATTTTCGGCCTGGTGGCCGGCGAGCAGCTCGCCGGCGTCGCCGGGATCTTCCTCTCGATCCCGGTGATCGCGGCGCTCCTCATCCTGGAAAAGCAGGTGCGCTCCGCGCCGCGGTCGGGAATCCCCTGACACACTGACACGTTGCCGCGAGCGACCCGCGCGAGGTCGTTGTGGGAGACTTGACCATGACTTCCCCCGCGCTCTCCAGCACCGGCGTTCCCGGACTCGACGACGTTCTCTGCGGCGGGCTGCCGAGAGGCTGCTTCCATCTCGTCGAGGGCCAGCCGGGCGTCGGCAAGACCACGCTCGCGATCCAGTTCCTGCTGGAAGGCCTCAGGCTCGGCGAGAAGTGCCTCTACGTGTCGCTGTCGGAATCGCAGCGCGAGCTCGAGGCGGTGGCGGCGTCGCATCGCTGGGACCTTTCCGGCATCTCGATCATCGAGCTGTCCGCGGTGGAGCGGGCCATCGGCGGCATCGGCGCAAAGGCGGCCGGCGCGCGCGGGCAGCCGACGCTCTTCCATTCGGCCGACGTCGAGCTGACGCAGCTCCTGAAGCTCCTGTTCGACGAGGTGGACCGCATCAAGCCGCAGCGGCTGGTGCTCGATTCGCTCTCCGAGATGCGCCTCCTCGCGCAGAGCCCGTTGCGCTACCGGCGCGAGGTGCTCGGCCTCAAGCAGCGCATGGGCGAGATGGGCTGCACGGTGCTCGTGCTCGACGACCGCAGCTCGCAGGGCACCGACGTGCAGGTGCACAGCATCGTGCACGGCGCGCTCGCGCTCGAGTCGGCGCCGCTCAAGTACGGCATCTTCCGCCGCACGCTCTCGGTGACGAAGGTGCGCGGCGTGCGCTTCCGCGAGGGCAACCACGACTACGTGATCGAGACCGGCGGGCTGCACGTGTTCCCGCGCCTCATCGCCTCCGAGCACCACGCGCCGTTCGAGAAGAAGCTCGCGAAGAGCGGCAACGTCGAGCTCGACAAGCTGCTGGGCGGCGGCCTGCATTACGGCACGAGCAATCTCGTCATCGGCCCGGCCGGCAGCGGCAAGTCCACCCTCGCCAGCCTCTTCGCCTATGCCGCCGCGCAGCGCGGCGAGCGGGTCAACTACTACGTGTTCGACGAGACCGTGGGAACGCTGGTCCAGCGGGCCCAGGAAATGGGGCTGGACCTCGCGCCGCACGTCCGCTCGGGCCGGATCGTGATGCGGCAGGTGGACCCGGCGCAGACCTCGCCGGGCGAGCTCGCCCACAACGTGCGCCGCTCGGTGGAGGACGACGGCGCACGGGTGCTGATCCTCGACAGCCTGAACGGCTACGTGAACGCGATGCCGCAGGAGGAGTTCATGCACCTCCACCTGCACGAGCTGCTCGCCTATCTCAGCCAGCAGGGGGTGATGACGGTGATGATCCTCGCGCAGCACGGCCTGATGGGCGTGATGGGCACGCCGATCGACGTCAGCTACCTCGCCGACAGCGTGATCATCACGCGCTTCTTCGAGGCGCTCGGCTCGATCCGCAAGGCGATCTCGATCATCAAGAAGCGCAGCGGCCCGCACGAGGGCGCGGTGCGCGAGCTCGAGATGGGGCAGGGCGGCGTGCGCGTCGGCCCGCCGCTCGACCAGTTCCAGGGCGTGCTCACGGGCGTGCCGTCGTACCTCGGCGGCAACCGCGGCGGAACGCTGCGCGGTTGAAGCCCGAGCGCCCGCACGCGGCGCTCGTCGTCTCGCCGAACCCGGCGGACGCCGAGCTCGCCCTGCTCTTCCTGCGCGAGCACGGCATCGGCGCCGAGGCGTGCGCCTCGCTCGCGCGGGCCGCCGCGACGCTCGAGGAGGGCATCGGCTGCCTGGTGGTCGTGGAGGAGGCGCTGCTCGAAGACGAGCTGCCGGTGCTGCACGAGCGGCTCGGCCGCCTGCCGGCGTGGGCCGACCTGCCGCTGGTGCTCGTCGCGCGCGATACGACCTCGCTCGCCGCGCTCGCGGCGCAGGCGTTTCCCGAGTCGGGCAACGTCACGCTGCTCGGCCGGCCGCTCAGCCCGCTCACGCTCATCTCCGCGGTGCAGATGGCGCTGCGCGCCTCGGCGCGCCAGCGCGAGGTGGGCGAGCTTCTCGCCGCGCGCGAGGAGGCGCTGCGCATGCGCGACGAGTTCATGGCGATGCTCGCGCACGAGCTGAGGAACCCGCTCGCGCCGATGCGCAACGCGCTCGAGATCATGCGCCTGCAGCAGATCGAGAACCCGATGGTCGTGGAGAGCGCGGCGATCCTCGGCCGGCAGGTGGACCACATCGTGCGCATGGTCGACGACCTGATGGACGTGGCGCGGCTCGAGCGCGGCAAGGTGAGCCTGCAGCGCGAGCGGGTCGACCTGAACCGCGTGGTGGCCGCGGCGGTGGAGACCTGCCTGCCGGCGTCGCAGGCGCGCGGCCACCGCCTCGAGGTGCGCTTCGAGGCCGGCGCGCTGCCGCTGGACGCCGATCCCGTGCGCCTCGAGCAGATCGTCTGCAACCTGGTGAATAACGCGGTGAAGTTCACCACCGAGCCGGGCGAGATCCGCGTCGAGACCTCCGCCGCGCACGGCGAGGCGTTCGTCGCGGTGCAGGATCCCGGCATCGGCTTCGCGCCGGAAGCGGCGAGCGCGCTCTTCGCGCCCTTCCTGCAGGTCAACCCGACGCTCGCGCGCACCGCGGGCGGCCTCGGCATCGGCCTCACCATCGTGCAGCGCCTCGCCGAATTGCACGGCGGCACGGTGAGCGCCTCGAGCGCCGGCCCCGGCCAGGGCGCGCGCTTCGTCGTGCGGCTGCCGCTCGCGACAGGCGCTGCCGCCGCTGATGCGCCGGGCGCGCCGCCGCCGCGGCCGGCGAGGCCGCTGCGCGTGGTGGTGATCGAGGACAACGACGACATCCGCGACTCGCTGCGCACGCTGCTCACGCTGTGGGGCCACGAGGTGCGCACCGCGGCCGACGGCAAGCGCGGCCTGGACCTCGTGCGCGCCGCGCCGCCCGACGTCGCGCTGGTCGACATCGGCCTGCCCGGCGTGAGCGGCTACGAGGTGGCGCAGCTCATCCGCCAGCGCTTCGCGGCGCGCCGCATCCGGCTGATCGCCGTCACCGGCTACGGCCAGCCGACCGACCGCGAGCGCGCCCTCGCCGCGGGCTTCGACGCGCACCTCCTCAAGCCGGTGGCGCCGGAAGCGCTACAGCGCGAGCTCGCGCGCTAGCGCGCGACGCTCTTCCACTTGTGCACTTCGCTCGCGACGAAGACGTTCGTCTGCTCGGGCGTCATGTTCATCGGCTCGACCGCCATGCTGGCGAGGCGCGCGACGTAGTCCCGGTCGGCCAGGATCCGCGACGTCGCCGTGCGCAGCCGGGCCTGGACCGCGTCCGGCGTCTTCGCCGGCACGCCGATGCCCCACCACGTGCTGGAGACCATGCCGGGCATGCCGAGCTCGGCGAAGGTGGGGACGTCGGGTAGCAGCTTCAGCCGGCTGGTGTGCGCGACGGCGAGCGCGCGCAGCTTGCCGCTCGCGAGGTTGGACTTCAGCGCGGTGAGGTCGTTGACGATCATGTCGACCTCCCCCGAGAGGAGCGCGAGCGTCGCCGGCTGTCCTCCCTTGAAGGGCACGACGAGGAGGTCGGTGCCGGTCTCGTGCTTGAGGAGCTCGGCCGCCATCTGCACGATCGTGCCGACGCCGGAGGAAGCGATGGTGTACTTGCCCGGGCTCGCCTTCGCCATGACGATGAGATCCCGCGCGCTCTTCGCCGGCAGGCCGTCGCGTACCGCGAGCACGTGCGGCGCGTTGGCGATCAAGCCTATCAGCGCGAAGTCCTTCCAGAAATCGTAGGGCACGTCCTTCATCACCAGCGGGTTGACCACCATGGTGCTCGTCGTGCCGAAGACGATGGTGTAGCCGTCGGGCGCCGCGCGCGCGGCCGCGGCCGTGCCGATCGAGCCGCTCGCGCCGTCGCGGTTCAGCGTGACCACCGGCTGTCCGACGAGGGCGGAGAGGTGCTGCGCATAGAGCCGCCCGACGATGTCGGCCGGGCCGCCGGCGGGGAAGGGCACGATCATCTGGATCGGCTTCGCCGGATAGTCCTGCGCGAAGGCGGCGCTCGCCGCGATGAGCAACAGAAAACCGATCACCTTTTTCATGCGCGGAGTATGCAGCGAAACCCAAAAAAAGGCCGCGGGATCGCCCCGGCCCTTCCGTGCCTTCAGTGTTGTTACGGGTGAGCCTTCTGCAGCGTCGATGCCGGGATCTAGGGACGCGGCACGCCGGCGTAGTGGCTGACGGGCAGCCAGGCCGGAAATTCCCGGATGGCGGACGGCAGGCCGCTGAGGCGAACTTTCTTTTCCCGAATGGCGGTGGCGAGCGCGATGTCGCCCAGCCACACTCTGGACAGGGCGGCGAGATCCGCGTCGACGTAAAGGTCGACTTCGTAGCCGGGATCGCTGACGCAGAGATCGCATCCCGAGCGCTCGAGTATCAGCCAGAACCTGTGGGCGCCGCGGTGCTTGGGCGGCAGGCCGCGAAAATGGAACGCGGCGACGACGCGTCGCGCCGGCAGCTTGTCGAGCGGCGTGCGGCGCCTCACGTTCCACATGAGGATGCCGGCATTGAGATTCTCCGGCTGCACGCGGACCGTCCAGCGCTGCCCCCAGGTACCGAGCGCCTCCACCGCGGCGCGGAACTCCTCGCCCGACTCGGTGAGGTGATATTCGCGCGCGCAGCCCTTCCGCGGCGCGGTGCTGCGGACCACGCCGGCTTCCTCGAGCGCGCGCAGCCTTTGCACGAGCAGCGCGCGCGACATGAGCGGCATGTGCCGGTGCAGCTCGTTGAACCGATGGCTGCCCGACAGCAGCTCGCGCAGGATGATCGGCGTCCAGCGCTCGGCGAAAATCTCGCTCGCCACGGCGACCGGGCAGAACTGGCCGTAGCCCATGGCGGAACATTAGACGCGGCTGCGGCACGCGGCAAGTTCAATTTCTGAACTGGACGCCGGCCACCGGCCGGAGGCATCGTGGCGTACCGAGCCACGGAGGCGGACACATGAGACTCGCGTCGACGGTCGTTATCGCGATTGCACTCGGCGGGCCCGGCCCTCTCGCCTTCGCGCAGCCGTATCCATCCAAGCCGGTCAAGATCGTCATCCCGCTCGGCCCCGGCAGCTCGGTCGAGATCGTCACGCGCCTCGTCACGCAGAAGCTCACCGTCGCCCTCGGCCGGCCGTTCGTGATCGAGGCGCAGCCCGGCGCTTCCTCGCAGATCGGCATCGAGCATGTGGCGAAGTCGCCGCCCGACGGCTACACCTTGCTCAGCACGAACGACAACATCGTGAGCCTGCCGAGCCTGAAGAAAGGCGTGGGCTTCGACATCGATCGCGATTTCGCCCCGATCACGCAGATCGCCGGCTTCCCGATGGTGCTCATTGCGCATCCTTCCGTTCCGGCGAAGAACGTGGCCGAGCTGGTGGCGCTCGCCAAGGCGCGGCCCGGAAAGATGGACTACACCTCGGGCGGCGTCGGCAGCATCCAGCACGTCGCGATGGAGCTCTTCGTCGAAGCGACCGGCATCAGGCTCAATCACATCCCGTACAAAGGCGCCCCGCAGGCGATGATGGACGTCGTCGCGGGGCAAGTGCCGGTCGCCTTTTCCCCGTCGCCGATCGTCGCCGCGCACATCAAGGCCGGGCGCCTGCGCGGCCTCGCCATCGGCAGCGAGGCGCGCCTGCCGCTCCTGCCGGACGTGGCCACGCTCGTCGAACAGGGCGTGCGCCTGCGTCTGGTCCCGTGGGCCGGTCTTCTCGCGCCGGCGGGAACGCCGCCGGAGATCATCGAGGTTCTCAACCGCGAAGTGGCGAGCGCGCTGAAGTCGCCCGACGTCCGGGAAGCAGCGGCCGGATTCGGCTTCGAGCTCTACGGCAATACGCCGCAGGAATTCTCGGCGGTGATCAAGGCCGACCGCGCACGCACGTCGAAAGTCATCCGCGACGCCGGCATCCAGCCGGAATAGGCCTGCGGCTACGTTGCGAAGCGCGCCACGCACTCGGCGTAAGGCGCGCGGCGCTTGATGAAGCCGCCGAGCTGCAGGCTGTAGGCGAGGCGCTCGAAGCCCTTCTCGGACAGCGTCGTGGTGCGCGTCCAGAGGCCGGCGCGCCGGTAGCGCTCGAAGGCCGCGCGCAGCACCTCTTGCGGCACGTCGGGAAAGAAGGACGCCGTCACGCGCGCGAGCTCGGCCGGGCCTTCCTTCGCCAGCCAGTCGAGCATCGCCTGCGTCGCGCGCTCGAGCGCGGCGAGCGCGTCGCGGTTGCGCGAAGCGCATTCGCGCGAGGTGATGAAAGCGGTGTAGGTGGTCGGGCCGCGCGAGCTTTGCGCGTAGAGGACCGCATTGCCGTCGGCCAGCGCGCGGCTCGCGTACGGCTCGAAGAGCTGCACGGCGTCGAGCTTGCCGGCGGCCAGGGCCTCGAGTTGCTGCGGCATGCCGAGATCCCTGACGAGATTCATCTTCGAGACATCGAGGCCGGTGTCATGCAGGTCGGCGCGCAGGCAGTACCACGGTGTCGGCACCTCGCAGACGACGCCGAGGCGCATGGAGGCGAGGTCCTGCAGCCTGAAGCCGTCGTTGCGGCGGCCGATCAGGTAGAACGGATCGCGCCACACCACTTCGCCGAAGGAGAGGAGCGAAGGATTGGGCGAGTCGTGGTCCTTCAGCACGCGCATCGGCCCGCCCCACTGCGCGTCGATCGCGCCGCGCTTCACCTGCTCGATCGTGCCGCCGGGCGTTTCCGAGGGCAGCCATTCGACCTGCAGGCCTTCGCGCTCGGGCAGGCCGAGCGCGCGGATGGCGTAGAAGGGCGCGTAGAAGACGGCACGGAAGTTCTCGGCGACGCGGAGTTTCATCTGCGGGCGAGTATAGACGCCGGCCCCGGGCGGACCTTCATACTGTGTTACAGTGGCGACTGCAGGATCTCAAGCAGTGACCTGGAGTAGTTAGTACGCGACCCTCCTAAGCCGCTTCCCAAACGGCACCTAGCAGCAAGTCGATCCGTCCCTTGAACATCATGCCCGTACGCGAGCTCGGACTGCTCGTACAAAAACAGAAATGGAATCGACATGTCTACAGGTACCGTAAAGTGGTTCAACGACGCGAAGGGTTTCGGCTTCATCACGCCGGATGACGGCGGCAAGGAGCTTTTCGCGCATCACACCTCCATCCAGGGCACGGGCTTCAAATCGCTCAAGGACGGGCAGAAGGTGTCCTACGACGCGACGGAGGGCCAGAAAGGCCCTGCGGCGACGAACGTCAAGCCGCTCTAGCAGCGGGCACGGCGCCCGCGAAGAACGGGCGCTACCGCAAAGCTGGCTACGGCCAGCTTTTTCATTTGGGATTCGAATAATGAAAAATTCCGAAGTTCCGATGATGGCCTTGCGGCGCGCCGTGCAGATCTGCGGCGGGCTCGATGTGCTGGGCGACAAGCTGAACACCTCGACCGACACGCTCGAGCGGATGATCAAGGGGGAAGAGGCGGTGCCCGAGCCGCTTTTCCGGCAGACCGTCGGGCTGCTCCTCGAGGCGACGGCGACGCGGGCGCCGAAGCGCACGCCGGACTCCAGTGAAAGCGGGAGAAAGGGACCGCGCAACTGACGCCGCGCGGTACAATGCAGGCTCATCCAAAGCTGGCTGCGGCCGGCTTTTTTGTTTCCAGGAACCTTCCGTGATCGTCGCCTCCGGCATCGCCATGCAGTTCGGGGCCAAGCCCCTTTTCGAGAACGTGACCGTGAAGTTCGGCGGCGGCAACCGCTATGGCCTGATCGGCGCCAACGGCTGCGGCAAGTCGACGTTCATGAAGATCCTCGGCGGGGATCTCGAGCCAAGCGCGGGCGCGGTGGCGATCGACAGGAACGAGCGCGTCGGCAAGCTCCGCCAGGACCAGTTCGCGTACGAGGGCGAGCGCGTGCTCGACGTGGTGCTGATGGGCCACGCCGAAATGTGGCAGGCGATGCGCGAGCGCGACGCCATCTATGCCGATCCGCAGGCGGACGAGGCGGCGTTCATGCGCGCCGCCGAGTGTGAATCGAAATACGCCGAATACGGCGGCTACGACTCGGAGGCGCGCGCCGCGGCGCTGCTGCTCGGGCTCGGCGTGCCGACGGAGCAGCACGACGGCCCGATGAGCGCCGTGGCGCCGGGCTGGAAGCTGCGCGTGCTGCTCGCGCAGGCGCTGTTCGGCGACCCGGACATCCTGCTGCTCGACGAGCCGACCAACAACCTCGACATCAACAGCATCCGCTGGCTCGAGGACGTGCTGAACGCGCGCACGAGCACCATGGTGATCATCTCGCACGACCGGCACTTCCTCTCCAGCGTCTGCACGCACATGGCGGACGTCGACTACGGCAACATCCGCGTCTACCCCGGCAGCTACGACGACTACATGGAGGCGGTGACGCTCGCCAAGTCGCAGCAGCAGAACGCCAACGCGCGCGCCAAGGAGCGCATCGCCGAGCTGGAGGATTTCGTGCGCCGCTTCCGCGCGCACAAGGCGAAGGCGCGCCAGGCCACCTCGCGCATGAAGATGATCGAGAAGCTGAAGCCCGAGGACGTGAAGCCCTCCAGCCGCCAGTATCCGTTCATCCGCTTCCTCGTCGACGAGAAGGAGAAGCTGCACCGCATCGCGGTGGAGGCGAAGGGGCTCTCCATGGCCTACGACCGTGCCATTTTCAAAAACGTGAACCTGGCCATCGAAGCCGGCGAGCGCGTCGCGATCATCGGCCCCAACGGCGTGGGCAAGACGACGCTGCTGCGCGCGCTGCTCGAAAAAGGAAAGTGGGCGGAGAAGGCGCGCGTCGGCTACTGGCCGCAGGACTCGGCCGAGGCGTTCGCCGCCGACGAGCCGCTCACCGAATGGATGGGCCGCTGGCGCCGCAAGGATCGTAACGACGACGACCAGATCGTGCGCGCCACGCTCGGGCAGCTCCTCTTCTCGGGCGACGAGGCGAAGAAATCGGTCAAGGTGATCTCGGGCGGCGAGGGCCAGCGCATGATGATCGGCAAGCTCGTCCTCGACATGCCGAACGTCATGCTGCTCGACGAGCCGACCAACCACCTCGACATGGAATCGATCGAGTCGCTGAACGGCGCGCTCGACAAGTACACCGGCACGCTGGTCTTCGTCTCGCACGACCGCGAGTTCGTCTCCTCGCTCGCCAACCGCATCATCGAGCTCAAGCCCGGCGAAGGCGGGGCGACGGTGGTCGACTATCGCGGCAGCTACGAGGATTACCTGGCGAGCCAGGAGCGGGAAAGGTTGGCGGCCTGACATGAAAGTCGAAAAAGACCGGGCCGTATCGGTGCAGATCGAGATCGTCCAGGACGGCAAGGGCTCGCCCAAGCAGGAGATGACGTATCTGCACGGCGGCTATGGCCATCTCTTTCCCAAGATCGAGGCCGCGCTCGAAGGCCTGGAGCCGGGCGCGACGACGCGCTTGACGGTGGCGCCGGCCGACGGGTTCGGCGAGCGCGATCCGTTGCTGGTGAAGGTCGAGCCGCGCTCGCGGCTTCCCGAAGGCGCGGTGGTCGGCAGCGTACTGCAAGGCCCGGCCGCGGAGGACGGCAGGCCTGGCCTCGCGTATCGCGTCACCGCGCTCGCCGGCGACGAGGCAACGCTCGACGGCAACCACCCGCTCGCCGGCCGCACGGTGGAGCTGCGGCTGGAAGTGCTCGACGTCCGCGCCGCGACCGAGGAAGAACTCGCCCACGGCCACGTGCACGGCCCGGAAGGCCACGCGCACTAACGCAAGAAGCGGAGCGCCTTCGTCGGTCGCACCGCCTAGACTCGGACGGATGCGGCGAACATGGACCCTGCTCGGCAAGGACGGAAAGCCGTTCCAAAGCCTGCAGCCGGGAACGCTCGGCGCGCACCGCGGCACGCGCATCTTCGGGCGCCTGGATTGCCGGGCTGCGCTGCGCGCAATCGAGCGAGGCGGCTACGTCCGCTACCGGGTGTTCTTTCTCAACCGGGCGCACGCGCGCGCCGCGGGCTATCGGCCGTGCGCTGTCTGCCTGCCAAAAGAATATGCGGCATGGAAATCGACTGGGAGAAGGTAGGCGCCGCGCTCGATGAGCGCGGCAGCGCCGTTGTGGAGAGATTCCTCGAGCCCGGGCAGTGCGGCGCGCTCGCGCAGCTGTATGAGGAAGACGAGCTCTTTCGAAGCCGCGTGGTGATGGCGCGGCACGGCTTCGGGCGCGGCGAGTACAAGTACTTCAGCTATCCGCTGCCAGGTCCCATCGCAAAGCTGCGCACGGCGCTCTATCCGCCGCTCGCCGCGATCGCGAACCGCTGGAACGAGTCGCTCGGGAGCGAAGTGCGGTATCCGGCAGACCACAACGCGTACCTGCGCCGCTGCCACGCCGCGGGCCAGCGCCGGCCGACGCCGCTGCTCCTGCGCTACGAGGAAGGCGGCTACAACTGCCTGCACCAGGACCTGTACGGCGAGCATGTCTTCCCGCTGCAGCTCACCATCCTGCTATCGGCGCCCGAGCGCGACTTCACCGGTGGCGAGTTCGTGGTGACGGAGCAGCGGCCGCGCATGCAGTCGCGCGCCGAGGTGGTGCCGCTCGGGCAGGGCGACGCGGTGATCTTCGCGGTCAACGAGCGGCCGGTCCGCGGCACGCGCGGCGCGTATCGCGTGAAGCTGCGCCATGGCGTGAGCCGGGTGCGCTCGGGGCGGCGGTTCACGGCCGGCATCATCTTCCACGACGCGGCGTAGACTTCGGCACATGCGGATTCTGTGTGTGGTGCTGGCGCTCGCCTTGTCGCCGGCGGCGTTCGCGCAGGAGTGGCCGAGCCGGCCGGTGCGTTTCCTCGTGCCCTTCGCGGCGGGCGCGGGCATCAACGACATCATGGCGAGGCTCGTCGGCCAGCATCTGGGCAAGTTGCTCGGCCAGCCGGTCGTGATCGAGAACCGCCCGGGCTCGGGCGGCATTGCCGGCACGGACGCGGCCGCGAAGGCGGCGCCGGACGGCTACACGTTCCTGATGACGAACGTGTCGCTGGTCACCAGCGCCTATCTCTACTCGAGCCTCGCCTACGACCCGCAGAAGGACTTCGTGCCCGTGACGCTGGTCGCCACGTCGCCGCTCATGCTGGTGGTGAATCCCGCCGTGCCGGCGAAGTCGGTGCAGGAGTTCATCGCGCTGGCGAAGGCGAATCCCGGCAAGCTCACCTTCGGCTCGGGCGGCATCGGCAGCACGCCGCATCTCGCGGTCGAGCTGTTCGAGTCGGCCGCCGGGTTCGAGGCGGTGCACGTGCCGTACAAGGGCGGCGCGCCGGCGCTCAACGATCTCATCGGCGGCCAGCTCTCGTTCATGATCGAGAACGTGCCGGGCACGATGCCGTTCGTGAAGCAGGGCAAGCTGCGGGCGCTCGCCATCACCAGCGCGCAGCGCTCGCCGCTCGAGCCCAAGCTGCGCACCCTGGCGGAATCCGGCGTGCCGGGCTACGAGGTGGTCGGCTGGCAGGGGCTCTTCGCGCCCGCCGGCACGCCGCCCGAGATCGTGGCGCGGCTGCAGCTGGAAGTCGGCAAGCTGCTGCGCTTCCCGGAGGTGCGCGATCGCCTCACCGCGCTCGGCGCCGAGGCGGGCGGCACGGCGCCGGCGGACTTCGCCGCCTTCGTGCGCGAGGAGAATGCGCGCTGGAGCAAGATCATTCGCGAGAAAGGCATCCACTCCCAATGAAGATCCAGCACCTCGAAGGCACCGACTTCCAGAAGGGCCGCGCCTTCTCGCCGGCCGTCGTCACCGAAGGCGGGCGCGTGGTCTGGCTCGCCGGCCAGACGGCGACCACCGATCTCGACGGCAAGGACATCAGCGGCAAGTTCGACGAGCAGGCGCGCACCATCTTCGCGCTGATGAGCCGCACGCTCGAACGCGCCGGCGGATCGCTCGCCAATCTCGTGACGATGACCGTGTTCATCAACGACGTGCGCCACGGCGACCGCTTCGTGCAGATCCGGAAAGAAATCTTCCCCGACGGGCGCTTTCCGGCGAGCGCGCTGCTCACCATCTCGGGGTTCGCGCGGCCGGGGATGCTGATCGAGATCCAGGCGGTGGCTGTCGTCTAGACGGTGCTAGCATCCGCGCCATGAGCACCGCACCGCAATGGGACGTGTCCTCGATGACGAGCGCGTACTGCAACCTCGCGAAGGCGAGGGCGACGCAAGACGCGGTCGCGCTTGACCTGGGCGTCGCCGGCGGCGGCGCGGGCAGCGAGCTGAAGCCGCAGCTTCTGCACCGCATTCACCTGGCGCCGGCGGCGGCGAAGCGCCTGCACGAGATCCTCGGCAGGCTGCTCGGCGAATACGCGGCCGGGCGGTGAATTCGCGGCAGGCGCAGTTCGATTTCCTCGTTGTCGACGAGTTCATCCGCACGATGGTGGACGCGCGCGCGCTCAAGAGCGCGCTCGAGCTCGGCCTCGTCGACCGGCTGCTCGAGCAGCGCAGCGGCTCGGCGGAAGCGCTCGGCCGCGCGATCGGCGTCGACGCGCCGGGCCTGCGGCTGCTGCTCGACCTGCTGGCGGCGAACGGCGTCGTCGAAGAGCGGAACGGCGACGTGCGGCTGCAGCGGCGCTTCCTCGACGCGCTGCGCTACCGCGACCTGCTCGAGACGAAGCTCGACTTCGCCGGCTTCAGCATCAACGATTTCGCCGACCTGTTCACCACCCTCGTGCGCGAGCCGCGCGGCTTCGCGAGCCGCGCGCGCATGTTCCAGCTGTTCGACTACCGTCGCTGCCTCGAGCCGAGCGCGGAGAACTATGCGCAGGTGCGCGCGTGGATGCGCATCACCTCCACGCTCACCCGGTACGAAGCGCGCGCCTGCCTGCAGCTGCACGACTTCAGCCCGTATCGGCGCGCGCTCGACGTCGGCGGCAACAGCGGCGAATTCCTGCTGCAGCTGTGCCGCGCGCATCCGGGCCTCGCCGGCACGGTGCTCGACCTGCCCCTGGTGTGCGAGGTCGGCATGGAGCACGTCCTCGCCGAGCCGGAAGCGCCGCGCATCGGCTTCGTGAAGGCGGACGTGCGGACCGATCCGTTGCCGCCGGGCCATGACCTGATCAGCTTCAAGTCCATGCTGCACGACTGGCCGGCGGAGCACTCGGACGCGTTCCTCGCCAAGGCGGCGGCCGCGCTCGCGCCGGGCGGCACGATCCTCGTCTTCGAGCGCGCGCCGCTGCGCGCCGATGTGACGCCGCCCTTCTCGCTCGTCCCGACGCTGCTCTTCTTCCGCTCGTATCGCGCGCCGCGCGAGTACGTCGAGCGCCTCCAGGCGCTCGGCCTGCGCTCGCCCGAGGTGCGCGAGATCCAGCTCGACACGCCTTTCTTCGTGGTCACCGCGAGGAAGGCCGGCTAGGCGGGCCCGTGTTCGACGCCGCCGCCTACGTCGAAGTGACGATGCACTTCAAGTGCAACCTGAAGTGCGAGCACTGCATGATCGAAGGCACCATGGACTGGCTGAAGCCCGAGTCGATGGAGCAGTTCGAGCGCATCCTCGCGCAGAACGCGCAGCTCGGCAGCTGGCAGGGCATCGTGCTCACCGGCTCCGAGGTCACGCTGCGCCGCGACCTGCCCGAGCTCGCGGCGAGCGCGCGCGCGAGCGGCTTCCAGCACGTGCGCATCCAGACCCACGGCATGCGCCTCGCCGACGAGGCCTACTGCCGCGAGCTGGTCGACGCGGGCATCGACGAGTACTTCGTCAGCGTCACGGCGGCCGACGCCGGGACGCACGACGCGATCACCGGCGTGCCGGGCTCCTTCGAGCGCACGCTGCGCGGGCTGGAGAACCTGGAGGCGTTCCCGGGCGTGACCACGCTCACCAACACCGTGGTCACGCAGCGCAGCTACCGCCAGCTGCCCGCGGTGGTGGAGCGCCTGCGGCACCTGCGCCGCCTCGCGCAGATGGATTTCTGGAACTACTGGCCGATGCGCGAGACCGACGACAAGGACCTCGTCGCCTCGCACCTCGACGTGCTGCCGTACCTGCGCGCGGCCATCGCCCGCGGGCGGGCCTATGGCCGCACGGTGGAAGTGAAGAACTTCCCCGAGTGCCTGCTCGGCGAGGACGCCGACGCGCTGAACAACGACCAGCCGAAGCTGGTCATCGATCCCGAGTTCTGGCCCGAGTTCATGCGCAACGGCTTCCACCAGTGCGTGCACCGCAGCCATTGCAAGGCCAAGCGCTGCCTTGGCCTCAACACCGCGTACATCCGGCGCTACGGCTGGCACGCCGACCTGCTGGTGCCGCTGCCATGAAGGAGAGCCACGCGGACGCCTTCAAGGCGTCGATCGAAGCGGGCGACGTGGTGCTCGAGTTCGGCCGCGTGGCGCAGCCCGGCTCCGGCGCGGCGCAGACGAGCGTCGCCGTCTCGCAGCGCATCGTGCTGCCGCTCGAGACCGCGCGGCGCCTGCACCTGTCGCTCGGCGAAGCGCTCGCGCCGCACGCGGCGCGCCTGCGCGCCGCCGCGGCGCAGGCGCTGCCGCCGGAGCATGCGGCGAATGCCGTGCGCCCGGCGCCGGCCGGTGCGCGCGCCGCTCCCGATGCGGCGGGCGAACGCGCGGCGCTCCTGCAGCGGCTCGTCGGCGAGCTCGGCGTGCCCTTCCAGCACGAGCGCTCGTTCCGCGTCGCCCAGGGCGCGCTGCACGCCAACCGGTTTCTCCTCACCGTCGACCGCCGCGGCATCGGCGGCGACGTGCCGTCGCGCGTGCTGGACATCTGCCGGCGGCTCGCCATGCCGGAGGCGGCGCAGGCGCAGGCCCGCGAGCGCTTCGCCACGGCGAGCTGCCTGCACTTCGGCTTCGAGGGCGACGCCGGGCGCGTGGTCGTCAAGCTCTACCTCGAGCGCGCCGTTTCACCCGAGGAGGCGCAACGCGCGAAGGCGCGTGGCGAGCCGGCGCTGCTGCATGTCGCGTTCAAGTGGGAGCCCGATTCGGGCGCGCACGTGGTCACCGAGTACCTCTGGCATCCCGCCCTGTCGGCGGGCGAAATCGGCGCGCGGCTCGCCAGCCACGTCTATCAAGGCGCGGACGAAGGCTCGCTCGCCATCGCGCGCGCGGTGCTCGAGCTCGCCGCGTCTCGCGTCTCGGCCGAGAAGCTGCAATACCTCGAGGTGCAGGAGCCCGGCAACGGCCGGCGCTCGTTCGACCTCAACCTCTACAACGCGAAGCTCACGGTGAAGGACGTGCAGCCGCAGCTGCAGGCGATGCGCGAGCGCTGCGGCGTGCGCCCCGGACAGTTCCAGGCGCTCTACGACCAGATCAAGGGCAAGGTGCTCGGCCACCTCGCCGGCGGCGTGCACCGCGACGGCCGCGACTTCTTCAACGTGTACTACGGCGTCGGCAGCTTTCCGCAGTTCCACGAGGCTTTCCGCCGCACGCCATGAAGGCGGCGCAGCGCTTCGAGTACGCGACGGGCGGCGACCCGGCGTTCAACTACTGCCTCTGGCAATACGCGCCGGTCACGCCGGCCGAGGACAAGTTCCGCTCGATCAACCTGCTGCTGCAATCGTTCGAGTTCGCCGGCGTCGACGCCCGCGCCTTCGACATCGTCGACGCGATCCGCGACGGCATCGGCCCCTTTCGCACCGTCTTCGGCGTGAAGAACCTCGGCGAGACCCTCGCCTGGGAGCTCTACTTCTACGACTACGCGCGGCGCCGGCGCGAGGTGTCGATCTCGCGCGTGCTCGAGGCCATCCGCCGGCTCGTGCCCTGCAACGTGCGGCCGAACGAGAGCCTGCCCTACTTCATGTTCTCGCTCGACCTGGACGCCGCGCTCGCCGCGGGCCGGCGCTCGCTCGACGTCGTGCACATGTACATCGGCAACCCCGGCAGCACGGTCTCCTCCGGCGTCGCCTACGCCGTGCGCGAAGGCGGCACGACCCTCGAGAACTTCTACTTCTTCTTCGACGCCGCGAGCCAGCTCGACGAGGCCGCGGGGAAGATCTGCAGCTCGGCCTACTTCGACGACACGCGCCTGCCGCTGGACGCCGTGCTGGTGCCCGAGCTGCGCCGCTGCAAGACGATCTGCGTCGCCAACAAGCAGACGCACGACTGCGTCTATTTCTCGGGCGTCGACGTGCACCAGCTGCTGCACTTCCTCGAGCGCCTGGACTACCCCGCGCCCATCAGCGGGTTCGTGCGCGGGCACGTCGCCGAGCTCGACCATCTTCTCTTCGACGTCGGCTTCGACTACCGGCTGGAGGGCGGCCGGCTGAAGATTCTTAAGAGCGGCTATTACGGGGTTTTCTAGTCCGGGTTGCACAAACCCCGAGTAATCAGCGCATTCCGATGGCTCTTTCTTCTGGAACCTGAAGAGCAAAAACTGTTTCACACAGTTATCAATCTGTAGCCATTCCCCGACAAAGCCTCGATACTGGCGGGAATATTTCGCAATACGGGTTTTTCGGCAGAGAAGCCCCAGGGGAGAGGCACCATGAAAACCGCGCGCGGGTCCCGCAGGCCGAAGCTTTCCCTTGGCGATCGGATCGCTGCGACGCAATGGGTGCGAAAGCTCTTCCGCCCCTCGCGCCTCGCCAGGGTCCTGCGAGAAACATTCGCTCCGCGCGCGTTGCCGGCGCCCCGCCCGCAGCCGCGCCGCCAGGCCTTCACGCTCGAGGCGATGGAGCCGCGCCTGCTCCTGTCCGCCGACCTGTCGTACATGCCGACGGTCAGCAACCCGCTCGCCAGCGACTTCACGCTGAAGGCCATCAACAGCACCGACCTCAAGCTCTACGACAACCTTGACAACGAGGTCGGCTCGGCGACGCTGAGCGACGGCGCGGTGAGGATCGACAGCACGCTGGGCGGCGTCGCCGGCGACACGATCCATCTCGCGCTCAACACCTTCTCGATGCTCGACGCGGGCAGCGCCGGCATCTCGGGCAACGGCAACACGCTCGGCATCACCTTCGCGGGCGGCGACCAGCGCCTGTTCCAGGACAGCGTCCTGCTCGACGGCAGCGCGACGCTCGGCTTCGGCCTGTCGGTGACCAGCAATTCGCAGATCAGCGGCAGCGGCACGGTGAGCGTGACGGGCGACCTCAGCCTCACCTCCGAGCAGACCGGCATCGGCGGCGCGGTGGTCAGCAGCCAGGGCCTGCTCGCCAACGCGAACACCGGCATCACGCTCACCGGCGCGCACCTCACGGCGAGCGGCAACATCACGCTGAGCGCGCACTCGAACGTCAGCGTCGACACCGACGGCTCGGCCACCGGCAACACCGACAACACCGGCCACAGCAGCGGCACCGCGGCCGACAGCCTCGACTTCATCTCGCTCGTCACGAGCTTCAACAGCGCGAAGATCGACATCGGCGGCGGCTCGACGCTCACCGCCACCTCGGGCGACGTGAAGCTCGACGCCAAGGTCGACGGCAGCCTGAGCGGCACGGCGAGCGGCAACTCGCACAACATCGCGGTCGCGCTGCTGATCGGCGAGTCCGACCCGGAAATCCTGATCCACGGCGCGTCCACCAGCCTCACCGCCGGCGGCAAGATCGACGCCTCCGCCGCCTCGGACCTGACGACGAGCATCGTCACCACGCCCGCCTCCGGTGACGACGGCACGACGGCGAGCTCCTTCGGCGCCGCGGTGGCGGTGACGGCTTTCGACAGCAAGGCGATCCTCGGCGTCTCCGACAGCGCGCACCTCGGCGCGACCGGCGCCACGACCCTGACCGCGAGCAGCAAGCTCAACGCCACCACGACGGCGGACGGCAGCACCGGCACGCACGGCGGCGCGTCGGTCGCCGTGTCGGTCGTGTTCGGCGACAGCACCGCGTCGGTCGACAGCGCGAGCGTCGGCGGCAGCTCGGTGGGCGTGAACGCGAGCTCCGATCGCACCATCACCACCAGCGCCAAGTCCGCGCCCGGCGGCGCCTCGTCGAGCGACAGCTCGAGCGGCGCCGGCAAGAAGACGCTGCACGACAACAACGTCTCGACCACCGGCGGCAGCCAGGACATCAGCATCGCGGGCGCCATCGCGGTGAGCACCGATACCGGGACGACGTCGGCGTATGTCGATTCGGCGACGATCAACGCCGGCAGCGGCGCGGCGACGATCGCCGCGTCCTCCGTCGACGTGGTGAAGGTCACCGCCGACGGCAGCAACACGAACAGCTCCGCGGCGACCGGCGTCGGCGTGGCCGTCGCCGTCAACGTCGCGGACCGCTCCAGCCTTGCCTACATCACCGGCAACGCGAGCGTGACGGCCGGGACGCTGTCGATCCAGGTCCTGGCGCCGAGCCAGTCGAGCTTCGACGTCGAGGCGACCTCCGGCGTCGGCAAGGCGAGCGACTTCGGCGCCGCCGGCGCCTTCGCCGTGAACACCGTGTTCACCAGCCACAAGGCGTACCTCGCCTCGGGCGCGACGCTCACGCTGCCGGGCACGACGAACCTCACCATCGAATCGCACGCCGACGTCAAGAACATCGTCAAGGCGAAGGCCTCCGACGGCGGCGGCACCGCGTCGAAGGTCGGCCTCGGCGCCTCGGTCGCGTTCAACTACAGCGAGGACGACACCAGCGCGTACCTCGCCGACAACGCCTCGTTCTCCGGCAACCCGCACGACCTCACGCTCACCGCGGATTCGAAGCACGAGATGGAGACCGACGCCACCGGCGGCGGCCAGG
>Ga0070681_10001356_pt1 | contig 21392 bp, 22 predicted proteins | sample KBSC83BmetaG_FD_65650 | JGI IMG/M metagenome (GOLD analysis project Ga0070681, IMG submission 65650) | Corn rhizosphere microbial communities from Kellogg Biological Station, Michigan, USA - KBS C8-3B metaG | ecosystem: Host-associated > Plants > Roots > Rhizosphere | place: USA: Michigan... | reverse complement strand
GTCGACTGTGACGCGATGGGTGATGAGCACCGTGCGCTGCGGCAGCGCGGGGCGCTGGCGCCACGGCGCCGCGTCGGCCTCGCTCAAAATCCCGGCGGCGGCGAGGAATCTCCACGCCGTTTCGAGCGCGACATCCGCCGTGCCGCGTGCCCAGTGATGGCCGCACTCGATCAACAGCGCGATCGCCGGCGAAGCCGGGTCGCCGAACCGCCCATAATCGCGCAGCCGCGGCCCCGCCTTGTGGCCCTCGTCGCGCACCAGGAGGGCAGGAACGCCGACCCGGCGCGCGAAATCGAGGTGTTTCTCGGCCATGCCGGTCAGCATCATGGGCATGGTGGCGTGGATCATCGAATGGATGTCGAGCAGCAGATCGGCGCTGTCGAAGATCGGGCGCAAGGCGCGGGCGCGCGACAATTCACGGCTGAAGCGCGGCCCGGCGAGCACCTCGTCCTGCCAGACCCGGTTCATGTCTTCGTCGAAATAGCGCGAGGCGGTTGGATCGGTGCGATCGAAGCTTTGATAGGCCGCGATATTGCAAAAGACGAAGGTGAGGCGGCCCTTCACCGGACGCAGTTTCTGCCGCAGCAGATGATCGAGCGCGATCGCGCCGCAGATCTCGTTGCCATGCATCAGCGCGTTGAGCACGACATGCGGGCCGGGCGCCGTCGCCGCGTAACTCCAAGCATAGCTCACGCCCGCATTGCCCTCGCGATAGGGCGACAGATCGGGTGGCTCGATTTCGACCGGGGGGCTGAGAAAATCCATCGCCGCCCGTCGCTCAGCGCCGGACGCGCTTGATCAGGCGGTCGAGGAAGGCCTCGCAAAGCCGCAGCTGATCCTGTGCGAGGAATTCGTTGGGCTTGTGCGCCTGCTCGATCGAGCCGGGCCCACAGATCACCGTCGGGATGCCGCTCTGCGCAAAGAGCCCGCCTTCGGTGGCGAAGCTGACCTTGCCGGTGGCGTTCGCGCCGGAGAGGGCGAGCGCGAGCTGCACGACCGTGTCGCTTTCATCCGCGGCGAGCGCAGGCACCGCGTTGGTCTCCTCAAACTCGATGCCGCTCTCGGCGCTGACCGCGCGCATCTCGGGCAGCAGGCTCTGCGCGTAGCGCTGCAAGCCGCCGACGATCGCGTCTGGATCGTCCGACGGGAGATAGCGCATCTCGAAATCGAACCGGCAGTCGCGCGGGACGATGTTGACCGCGGTGCCGCCCGCGATCGTGCCGGTCTGGACGGTCGTGTAGGGCGGATCGAAGGCGGCATCGAAAGGGCCCTCGTTGCGTCGTTGCAGCGCGACGCGGCGCAGATGGGCGACGAGCTCGGCCGCGGTCTCGATCGCATTGACGCCGCGATGCGTCAGCGAGGAATGCGCCTCATGCCCATGCACATGGCAGCGGAGCCGGCGGCTGCCTTTATGCGCGATCACTGGCTGCATCAGCGTCGGCTCGCCGATGATGCAGAGCTGAGGCTTGACCGGTCGGCTTTTCAACGCGGCAACCAGCGTGCGCACCCCGAGACAGCCGACCTCTTCGTCGTAGGTGAGCGCCAGATGAAGGGGCGTTCCGAGCGGCTGGTCGAGAAAATCGGGCAACTTCGTCAGGACAGCGGCGATGAAGCCTTTCATATCGGCGCTGCCGCGGCCATAGAACTTGCCGTCATGCTCGTCGAGCTCGAACGGGTCGCTGTCCCAGCGTTGCCCGTCGACCGGTACCACATCGCTATGACCCGAGAGCATAATGCCGCCTCGGTCGGGCGGCCCGAGCGTCGCATAGAGATTGGCCTTCTGGTGCGTCACGTCGTGGACCAGCTCGCTCGCCACGCCCCAGCCGTCGAGATAGTCCTGAACGAATTCGATGAGCTCGAGGTTGGACTCGCGGCTGGTCGTGTCGTAGCCGACAAGCCGCCGCAGCATCTCGGCGCTGGTAAGCCTCTGCCCAATCATGCGGCTATTCTGACGCACCGGGCGCGTGGGCGCCAGCGTCGCGGCGCTCTTAGCCGAATGCCTCGCGCAATGCGGGCGGCGCCGGCCGTTTATCGCTCAGCGCAACCGCGCCGCCGCCTGCGCGCGCGACGATCTCAATGCTCGTCGTGCCCGTGTCCGTGCCCGGCATCGGAATGCGATTCGCCATGCGGGCCGCCCTTGGGCGCATGCTGTGCCTCGCTGTGAGGCGGCGGGCCGCCATGGGGCGCCTCTTGGGGATGGGCCGGCGCGTGCGCCGCAGGGCTGTGCGCGGGATGGACGGCAGGCGGCGCTTGCCCGTGCTGCGGTGCATGCGTGTGCTGCGCCTGCGCGTGGTGCGGCGTTTCGACGTGCTGCGGTGCATGTCCGGGTTGCGGGTGCGGTTCGGGCGGGCGGCCGGTGACGACGGCCGGCGCCGCGGCATGCGGCGCGTTGTGCGGAGCGGCATGCTGTTGGGGCCTGCCAGCTCCGATCACGCCGCGGTCGGTGAAGGCGGCGGCGCGCGGCGTTGCCGCGATCGGCGGCTGGCCGTGATTGACGGAAGAGCGGAGATCGCGGTCGCCACGGGCTTGGTCGTCATGCCGCCGCTGCATCTCGGTCGGGCCGACATGATGCTGTTGCGCGAAAGCCTGCTGCTGCGCCGTCGGGCGTGCGGTGCTGCCGCCATGACCACCATTGAAGCTGACATGGGTGACATGAACATCGGTCACGACGGTGCGGCGGTACACGTAGGTGACGTGGACATTGCCGATGTTGTTGACCACGGTGTTGTAGTGGAAATGGCCGGCTTGCCAGAATCCGCCATGATAGCCGATCCCGTCATAGCCGAAGCCATAGACGATGCCGCCGTAAAACCCGACCCGCGGTCCCCAATAGCCGGCATGCCAGAGGTAAACGCCGTTGCCCCATGCCCAGTAGCCGGGCGTCCAAAGCAATCCGACTTCCGGCGGCAAGACCCAGGTGCCGGGCACCCAGTAGTAACCGTCGGGTCCTCCCCAGGCCCAATAGCCGGGAATCCAGATATAGCCGGGCCCTGGCACCACCGGCTGGGCATAGACGGGAAGGGCCGGGGGCGGCACCGTGACCGAGATGCCGACATCGACTTGGGCGGCCGCCGGACCGGGCGCCGCGATGGTGAAGGCGGAAAACGCAAAAAGGAGCGTGATGAAGCGAAAAAAGATCCGCATGACGTGATACCTCACTGGCCGCCGGTGAAAGCCGTTCATCACGGCAACAACGGGCGAGCCGATCGCATATTGCGTCGGAATATGGCGCCAATGCGGCAGTTTCGAGGTTTCGCGGGGCGGGGAGCGGTGCCCGCCGTTCAACCGCGGATGAATTCTGCGTTCAAGGCCCCGAGTCCCGTATCGATGCCCCAGCGCAGAAAGCGAAATCCCGCGCGCGCGAGCGCGGCCTCGGTGCCGGCGTTGCGCTTGCTCGCCCCGCTCGTCATCTCGACCATGACGCCGCGCAGCGCCGGGTCGGCAAGCGTGCGCGCGCCGCCCTCCAACACCTTGTCTTCGATCCCGTCGATATCGAGCTTCAGATAGTTGGGTACCGGCAGCGCGAAGGTCGCGCGGAAATCATCGATCGAGAAGCCGATCGCCGCTTGGCGCGCAACCGTGGTGACGCCGTTGCCATCGGTGTCGCGCACGGCGCCGAAGGCATTGGGAAAGCCGCCCGCGCTCGAATCGCCCATGTCGAGCGTCGCCAAGATCGTCCGGTCGCTGAACGCGACGCAATAGGCCTGGATCGAATCCTGCCGGCCATTGGCCTCGATATTCTCGCACAGCGCCGCATAGCTGGCGGCGCTCGGCTCGAACGCCATCACGCTGACGCCGCGGTTGAGCGCCGCGTAGAGGGAATAAACGCCGATATTGGCGCCGATGTCCCAAAGGATGCACGGCGCGGCAAAAGCATCGATCCAGGCGAGCGTCTCCGGCTCGCGCTTCAGGAAGTCGCGCGGATATTCGAGCGCGCGCGGATGCGGCGAGACGAAGGCGATGCGGCCGCGCGGCGTCTCGACCATGTGGCGTTGTTTCAGCGCCAAGCCGACTTGCAGCCGGGTGGCGGCCCGCCGCCACGGATTTTGGAACGAGGTCGCGCCCATCACGCCCGCGGCGAAGAACCGCCCCCAGCGTTTGCTCATCGCGCTCGCGGCCGCCGAAACGAAAAAGTGCTTGGCTTCAAGAGAGGAATTGCTCCTTCAGCACACGCTCTTCGAGATTGTGCTCGGGATCGAACAGCATGGTCAGAGCGACCTCGCCGCGCTCGCGCACGGTGACGGCGCTGACATCGCGCACCTCGGTGAAATCGGCGGTGGCGCTGACCGGCCGCTTCTCGGCCTCGAGCACGTCGATATGAACTTGGGCCGTCAAGGGCAGCAGCGCGCCGCGCCAGCGCCGTGGCCGGAACGCGCTGATCGGCGTCAGCGCGAGAATGCCGGCGCCCAAGGGAATGATCGGTCCATGCGCCGAGAGGTTATAGGCGGTGCTGCCGACGGGCGTCGCGACGAGGATGCCGTCGGCCATCAGCTCGTCCAATTGCGGCGAGCCGTCGACGCTGACGCGCAGCTTCGCGGTTTGCCGGCTCTGGCGGATGAGCGAGACCTCGTTGATGGCGAGCGCCGTGTGGGATTTGCCAGCTTGGTCGCGCGCAGTCATCTCGAGCGGATGGACGCGCACCGGCTTGGCGCGCAACAGGCGCTCTTCGAGCCCGTCGGGCGAATAGGTGTTCATCAAGAAGCCGACGCTGCCGCGATGCATGCCGTAGATCGGCACGCCGCGCTTCATGTGATGGTGAAGCGTCTCGAGCATGAAGCCGTCGCCGCCCAGCGCCACGATGATGTCGGCCTTTTCGGGATCGGTGCTTTTGTAATGCCGGTTGAGCTCGGCAAGCGCGTCTTGCGCGGCCGGGGCGTCGCTCGCTTCGAAGCCGAAGCTCAGCGCGCTCAACCGCCGGTCACGCTCATATGCCGCGACACGGCGGATTGCGCGTGCCGGCGGTCGATGATGAAATCGTGCCCCTTGGGCTTGCGCGAGATCGCCTCGGCGATCGCGGCGTCGAGCAGCGCATCGCTGTCCGACGCGCGCAGGGGCGCGCGCAGATCGGCGCTGTCATGCTGGCCGAGGCACATATAAAGCGTGCCGGTGCAGGTCAGGCGCACGCGGTTGCAGCTCTCGCAGAAATTATGGGTGAGCGGAGTGATGAGGCCCAAGCGCTTGCCGGTCTCGCGCACGACGTAGTAACGCGCCGGCCCGCCGGTGCGATAATCCGTCTCATCGAGCGTCCAGCGCCGCTGCAGCGCTGCGCGCACCATCGAGAGCGGCAGATATTGCTCGATCCGCGCGCCGGCGCCGATCTCGCCCATCGGCATCACCTCGATGAGCGTCAAATCGTAATCGCGCTCGCCGCACCAGGCGATGAGCCGGTCGAACTCATCGTCATTGACGCCTTTCAAGGCGACGGCGTTGATCTTGATCTCGAGCCCGGCGCGCTTGGCCGCATCGAGCCCGGCGATCACCTGGTCGAGCCGGCCCCAGCGGGTGATCGCAGCGAATTTCTCGCGGTCGAGCGTGTCGAGCGAGACATTGATGCGCCGCATGCCCGCGGCTTTGAGACCAGCGGCATGGCGCTCGAGCTGGCTGCCATTGGTCGTGACCGTCAGCTCGTCGAGCGCGCCGGAGTTGAGATGACGCCCGAGCCCCTCAATGAGCGACATGATGTTGCGCCGGACCAGCGGCTCGCCGCCCGTGAGGCGAAGCTTCTTCACCCCCAGGCGGATGAAGGCGCTGCACACCCGATCGAGCTCCTCGAGCGACAGGATCTCGGCCTTGGGCAGAAAAGTCATGTCCTCGGCCATGCAATAGACGCAGCGGAAATCGCAGCGATCCGTCACCGAGACTCGTAAGTAGCTGATATGGCGCCCAAAGGGATCGATCATGGTCTTAACATAGTGCTTGCTGGTGCCCCAGGGAAGGACCCGCCCGGCGTGACAAACTGCCATTAACCTAGGAAATAAGGCATGAAGAGAGGGTTACCTTTGGCGGGGGCGGCATGAGCGATTTTGGCAGCGCGGTCACCCTGGCGCTCGGATTGATCATCGGCGGCAATGCCGAGCTTTACGGCATCATCGGCCTCTCTCTGGGGGTAAGCATCGGGGCGGCAGTGATCGCGGCGCTGGTCGGGACGCCGGCGGGGGCGGCGCTCGCCGTCTATCGCTTTCGCGGCCGGCGCGCGGTCGTCGTCCTCGTCAATGCAATGCTGGGCCTGCCGCCGGTGGTGGTGGGGCTCGCAGGCTATCTTCTGCTGTCGCGCTCGGGCCCGCTCGGCGGTCTCGGGCTTCTCTACACCCCGGCCGCCATGGTGGCGGTGCAAAGCGTTCTCGCCCTGCCGATCGTTGCCGCCATCGTTCATCGCACGGTCGAGGATTTGTGGGCGCGCTTCGGCGAGGGCTTTCAAGTGGCGGGCGCAACGCGCCTCGAGATCATCCCGCAACTCCTGCGGATCGGGCGCGCGCAGATCCTCACCGCGGCGCTTGCCGGTTTCGGCCGCACGATTTCGGAGGTCGGCGCGATCATCATCGTCGGCGGCAATATCGCCGGCGCGACGCGCACCATGACGACGGCGATCGCGCTGCAAACGAGCATGGGAAACTTGCCGCTTGCCTTGGCATTGGGGCTCGTGCTCATTAGCTTGAGCCTCCTCTTCAACGGGCTTGCCTTCACCGTCGCCGGCCAGAGGAAATACCCATGAATCATCATCGCTTCCTGCTGACTTCCGCCGCCGCTTTTGCTTTGCTCTCGAGCATGACCGCGAGCCATGCGGACCAGCCCTATATCGTCCTCGCCTCGACGACCTCGGTCGACAATAGCGGCCTGTTGAAGCACATCCTGCCGCTCTTCACCAAGGAATCGGGCATCGCCGTCCATGTCGTCGCGCTCGGCACCGGCCAGGCGCTCGACACCGCGCGGCGCGGCGACGCCGATCTCGTGCTCGTCCATGATCCCGACGCCGAGGCGAAGTTCATCGCGGAGGGTCACGGCATCGACCGCCACGAGATCGCCTGGAACGATTTCGTCATCGTCGGCCCGAAAGCGGATCCGGCGAAGATCAAGGGCTCGCACGACGTCGTCGCCGGCTTCCGCTCGATCTGGAATACCGGCGCTTCCTTCGTCTCGCGTGGCGACAAAAGCGGCACCGACGCGCTCGAGAAGCGCCTCTGGAAGGCGGCCGATCTCGACCCGAAGAAGGCAGGCACCTGGTACAAGGATATCGGCGGCGGCATGGGTGCCGATCTCAATGCCGCGGCTGCGATGGACGCTTATACGCTGACCGATCGCGGCACCTGGCTCAGCTTCCAAAACCGGCGCGACCTCGTCATCCTGCTCGAAGGCGACCGGCGGCTTCTCAACCGCTATGACGTGATCCAGCTCGACCGCAAGCTGCATCCACATGCCAAGCTCGAGCTCGCCAAGACGTTTGCGGATTGGCTGGCCTCGCCCGAGGGACAGCACGCGATCGGCGATTATGAGATGAAGGGGCAGAAGCTCTTTCACCCCGAATCCGACCCCAAACCCTGAGCCGCGCGGGCCTCACATCGGCTTGGGCAGGAATTCCTCGGTGACGAGCGCCTTGGTGTCGGGCTTTTCCTTGAGCTGGCCGAGATCGACCAGCGCCTGCTTCACCGCTTCGAGCCCGACCGGATCGAATCGTCCATCTGCCGAGAAGGTCGGCATCTCGATATCGTAGACCTTGTCGGCGAGCGTCTCCGACAAGCCCGTCACCGGCCGCGAATAGCGGATCGCCTCGGCCTTGTTCGCCCGGGCGAAGGCGACCGTCTCGTACCAGCCGGCAAGGAAGCGCCGCACCGCGTCGGGACGCTTGGCGATCATCTCGTTGGTCGCGAAGATGATGTGTGCGATGAACGGATTGACGATGTCGCCGAAGGTGAGGAGGATTTTTCCCTGGCCGGCTTCCTCGACCTTCAATGCCGATTCGAGCGAGGTCACGGCGCCGTCGAGATTGCCCGAGACGAAGCCGGCGATATTCGCTTGGCCGCCGCCGGTCGCGACCAGCTCGAGCCCGCCGGGGCCCCAGCCCTCATGTTTGACGAGCTGTTGCCCCAGCCAATAGGTGAGAGCGCCGACGCTGCTGACGCCGACCTTCTTGCCCTTCATGCCGGCGATGGTGGCAACGCCGCTCTTCGTGCTCGCCTGCAGCACCATGTTCGACGGCTTGGTCGCGAGGACGCCGATGCCTTTTTCCGGCGCGCCCTTGGCGATGAGGCCGATATCGGTGCCGGCGCCGAGCGCCACGTCGAGGCTGCCCGCGGTCATCGCTTGGTGCAGCTTGGCGCCGCCAGCGAGCGCGACGATCTGCAGCTCGATGCCTTGTTTTTTAAAGATTCCAGCGTCGACGCCGACATTGGCCATCGAGAAATGAAAATCATCCGCCGAGGGCGTGCCGACGCGGATGAGATCGGCGGCGCGGGCGCTGCCGCTCGCGGCGAGAAGCAGGATCGCGAGGGCGGCGAGCGCACCGTGCCGGACCGAGCCAAAGTTTGAAATCATTCTCTCCCCCTCAATTCAGGAACGCTTCGGTGAACAGCGCCTTGTCGTCGGGCACGGCGCTGACCTGCCCCATTTCGACGAGCGAGCGCTTGACGACCGCGACCGCCGCCGGATCGAAGCGGCCATCCGCCGAAAACATCGGCGTCTCGTTGTCATAGACCTGCGCGGCCTCGTCGGGCGGCAGCTTGGTCACGCTTTGCGAATAGCGGATCGCCTCCGCCTTGTGCGTCTTGGCGAAGGCGATCGTCTCGAACCAGCCTTTAAGGAAGCGCCGGATCTCGTCGGGGCGCGTCTTGATCATCGCATCGGTCGCGAAGATCGCGTGCGCGAGGAAGGGATGAACGAAGTCGCCGAAGAGCAGCAGGATTTTGCCCGCGCCTTTGCGTTGCATGCTGAGGCCGCCTTCGAGCGAGCCAACGCCGGCATCGAGATTGCCGTCGATGATGCCGGCGGCTTCGCCCTGCATGCCGCCCACGGCGACGATCTTCATGCCGTCATTGCCCCAGCCTTGGCGGCGCGACAATTGCTGAGCCAGCCAATAGGTGAGCGAGCCCACCGTGCTGACGCCGATCTTGCGGCCCTTCAAATCGGCGACGGACTGGACGGGACCATGTGCCGCGACGATCACCGCCATGTTGTTGGGCGGTCCAGCCATGGCGGCGATCGCTTTTTCCGGCGCGCCCTTCGCGATGAAGACCAAATCCGTGCCGGCGCCCATGGCGATGTCGATGCTGCCGGCGATCAGCGCCTGATGCAGCTTGGCGCTGCCGGCGAGCGAGATGGTCTCGATGTCGAGATCGTGCTTGGCGAAAATGCCGGCATCGATGCCGACCTGAACCAGCGCGAAATCATATGCCTCGGGCGTCGGCTTGCCGACACGGAGATGATCGGCGAAGGCCGGGGCGGCAACGAAGAGAGCGAGAGCCGCGGCAAAAGCCAGCGCACGCGAGCCGAGCTTCGAGATTGCGCCATCGGCCATCGACGATTCCTCCCTGGGCCGGTTTTTCTTGGCGTCCATCTTCATGCGAAGGGCGCACGCTGGCAAGCGCTTGCATACGGCGCCATCGCTCGCCCTTTGGGTGTGCAAGCCCTTGCAAGCTCGCGCAGCACGCCCCATCATTTCCTCATGAAGGAATTCATCGTCAGGCCCGACCCCGACGATCCGCGACTGACGCGCAGGGTGACGGGCATCGATCAGGACGGCAATCCGGTCGTAACCGCCGTGGTGGTCGAGCGCCCGCTGACGCTCTTTCTCAACGGGCAAGAGATCGTCACCATGATGACGGTCGGCGATCATCCCGACTGCCTCGCCGTGGGCTATCTCCTCAACCAGAACATGCTGCGCGCCGACGACAAGATCACTGCCATCGACCACGATGACGAGCTCGAAACCGTGGTGGTGCGCACCGAGCGCAAGACCTCGTTCGAGAAGAAGCTGCGCAAGAAGACGCTCACCTCGGGCTGCGCGCAGGGCACGGTGTTCGGCGACCTGATGGAGAAGTTCGACGAGATCGCGCTGCCGCGGGACGCGGTGCTGAAGACCTCGTGGCTCTATGCGCTGACCAAAAAGATCAACACCAGCCCGAGCCTTTATCTCGCCGCCGGCGCGATCCATGGCTGCGTTCTTTGCGAGGAGGACCGGCCGCTGCTTTATATGGAGGATGTCGGCCGCCACAACGCGATCGACAAGATTGCCGGCTATATGCATCTCCACAACATCGGTCCCGAGGGCAAGATCTTCTACACCACCGGCCGGCTCACCTCCGAGATGGTGATCAAATGCGTGCAGATGCGCATCCCGATCCTCATCTCGCGCTCGGGCTTCACTGCGTGGGGCGTCGAGCTGGCGCAGCGCGCCGACCTCACCTTGATCGGCCGCGCCAAGGGCCGGCGCTTCACCGCGCTCTCGGGCGCCGAGCGCATCGTCTTCGACGGCGATCCGGTTTCGGTCGAAGAGGAATCACCCAGGCTCCGGCGCAAGGCGAGCATCGGCGGAGAGCTCGATTGACCATCGCCGGCGTGCTCCTGGCGGGCGGCCAGTCGCAGCGCATGGGCGGCGGCGACAAATGCTTGAGGCTGCTCGCGGAGAGACCCATCCTCGCGCATGTGATCGAGCGCGCGCAGCCGCAAGTCGCAACGCTCGTCCTCAACGCGAATGGCGATGCGGCGCGTTTTGCCGCTTTCGGCCTGCCCGTGGTCGCGGACGAACTCGCCGGTTTCGCCGGGCCCTTGGCGGGCGTGCTTGCGGGGCTCGACTGGGCGGCCGCCAACCTTCCCCACGCGACTCATGTCGCGAGCTTCGCGACCGACGCGCCGTTTCTGCCGCGCGATCTGGTCGCGGCGCTGCGCGATGGCATGCGCGAAGGCGGCTATCAGCTCGCCTGCGCCGCATCGGACGGTCGCGCGCATCCGGTTTTCGGGCTCTGGCCCTTGGCCCTGCGCGAGGATTTGCGCCAGGCGCTCGCCGGCGGCCTGCGCAAGGTCGATCAATGGACCGGCCGCTATCGGCTGATCGAGGTCGAATTTCCGGCGGCGCCGGTCGATCCGTTCTTCAACGCCAACCGGCCGGAAGACCTGGCCGAGGCCGAGCGGCTGGTGACGCGCGCGCGTTGAGGCTATGGTGCGCCGGCGGCGGGCCGGCGAGGGGGAAGCTTTCGATGAAGGTGAATGTTGAGTTGCGCGTGCTCGAACTTTTGAGCTCGCGGCTTTGTCATGAGCTCATCAGCCCGGTCGGCGCCATCAACAACGGCATCGAGCTGATGGGCGAGGACGATCCCGACTTCGTCAAGGATGCAACGAAGCTCATCGCCAACAGTGCGCGAACCGCCGGCAACCGCCTCAATTTCTATCGCTTCGCTTATGGCAGCGGCCGCGCCGGCACGGGGCGCGAGGTGACGCTGGGGCTGCTCGAAGGCGGCAAAGCGCGTTGCGAGTGGAGCGAGGCGGTGAGCGCGCTCTCGGTCGAATGGCAGCGCCTCGCCTGCAACATGGTGGTGCTGGCGACCGAGGCCTTGCCGCGCGGCGGCTCCATCGAAGTCGCCGCCGCGGCGGGAAAGCCGGGTCTCAGCGTCAAAGCGACGGGCGAAACGATCAATCTCATGGCGGAAGTGCGCGCGGCCTTGGACGGCGCGATGAATGTCGCCGATCTTACGGCGCGCAGCGTCCATGCCTATTACACGGCGCGGCTTGCCGAGGCGCTCGATGTGCGGCTAAGCGTTGCCGAGCCGCAGCCGGGCGGCGCGGTCTTCGCAGTCGGGTGATTTTCGGCTCCCACACCGTCGGGCGGGCGCTACAATCGGGGCCAACAAACCGGCGCCTGGGGCGCGGGATCAAGACGGGAGAGGTGCGCAGATGGCGATCATGGGCGTTGCGCGTGCGGTCTACGGAGTCGACGATCTCGATCTCTGCACGCGGTTCTTCACCGATTACGGATTGGATCTTCGCGAGAAGACCGCCGAGAAGGTCGTCTTCGAGCTCGAGGACGGATCGCAGGTTGTTCTGCGCAAGAAGGACGATCCGGCGCTGCCGAAGGCCTGGTTCGACGGCAACGGCATCAAGGAGACGATTTGGGGCGTCGACACGGCCGACGCGCTCGAGCATCTGGTCGAAGGCCTCAAGACCGATCGCGAGGTTCGGCGCGACAATGACGGCACGGCGCATTTCATCGCCGATGACGGCATGCCGCAAGGCCTGATGGTTTACCGTCCGCGGCCGATCGTCTCCGCCGCCGACGAGATCAACACCCCGGCCAAAGCCGCGCGCGTCAACCGCAACCGGACCTGGCGCAAGCGCGCCAATCCGAAATCGATCGCCCATGTCGTGTTCCAGGTGGCAGATCCGATGAAGTCTTACCAGTTCTTCAAGGATCGGCTGCATTTTCGCCTCTCGGACACGCAGCGGCGCCTCGGCTGCTACGCGCGCGCCGATGGCAGCCACGAGCATCACAACATCTTCTTCTTCAACGCCGACTATCTGCCGCCGCCGGTGCGAAAGCTCGGCTTCAACCACACCGCTTTCGCCTGCGACGACATCGACGAGATGATGGTCGGCGCCAATTTCCTGGAGCGCCAGGGCTGGGCGACGCGCCGGCCGGGCGGCTTCGTCGGCCTTGGCCGGCATCGCATCTCATCGGCGCTGTTCTATTACATTCCGTGCCCCGCCGGCGGACACGCCGAATATCTCGCCGACCAGGATTATCTCGACGACAGCTGGATGCCGCGCGACTGGGAGGAGAATTTCGGCGGCAGCGTCTGGATCCACGATATTCCGGAGCACCTGAAGAAGCCCTATTCCTGGGATGTCAAATATTTTGATACGAGCGCGCCGAAATAACCGCGCCGCACGATTAAAACCTAGCGGTTACCGGAAAGACGGTCCGGGTAGATCGGTGGACGTCTGTTCTCAAATTCAAAGCGGGCGACGCGCGCCAGTTTGGGGGTCCGAGATTGACCCAAGGCGGACATTCGCTCGAGTGGACGGGTCGAGTGCCTGCCGCGGCTGTGATTTGCGTCCTAGGTGTCTCCAGCAGCTTTGATATATTTGAGCAAGGGAATGCGTCAGCTGACCGAACGACGCGGCGCGACTTTGTCGGTCACATTGGCCACGGCGCAGAGGGAGGCAACGTTGAGCGAGACCACCAATCTATTCGCCGATGGTGAAGCGTATGAGGTATTGATGGGCCGATGGAGCCGGCTCGTTGGCGACCAATTCATTGATTGGTTGGATTTGCCCAAAGGGCTTCGCTGGCTCGATGTTGGCTGCGGCAATGGGGCATTCACAGAGCGGCTGATCAGCCGTTGTGCCCCGGCTGAAGTGGTCGCAATTGATCCCTCGCAAGAGCAACTTGCTTATGCGGTTGCACGATCCGGAACAAAGCTCGCGAAGTTTCAGCTGGGCAATGCGCAAGATCTAACTTTTGGCGATGGCAGTTTCGATGTTGCCGTCATGGCGCTGGTGCTTAGTTTTCTCCCCGATCCAGCCAAAGCGCTTGCTGAAATGGTGCGCGTCGTTCGACCCGGTGGGTTGGTAGCAACCTATATGTGGGATGTCCCCGGTGGTGGATTGCCTCATGCCCCGTTTCATGCTGCCATGAAATCTTTGGGCATTTCCCTTCCCATTCCGCCTGGGTCCGCCAACTCGCAGCGTGATGCCATGCTCGCGCTTTGGCAGAAAGCAGGACTGAAGTCTATCGAAATGACAGTGATTCGGATTCAAACCTCCTACGCGAACTTCGACGAATTTTGGAATGCAAGCACCGTGAGCGTCGGGCCACTCAGCAAAGCGATCCGCGAAATGTCGTCTAGAATGCAAGAGCAACTGCGATCCCGTCTGCGGGAGCAATTGTCGACGAGCGCGGATGGCGCGATATCCTATGAGGCATTCGTCAACGCCGCTAAAGGTCGTAGACCAGACTAATGTCAGCACTTTGAAATTAGCCCAGCGATAGTCCGCCGTTCGTACGAAAGCGAGTTCTGTGAACTGTCGCTCGGTGACTTGAGACGAACAAAAGGCAACCTAGGTCGAAAGCCAGCTCGATCATCCATAAATGCAAGGTGTGATAGACGCTACGCCGTTCCATTAGCGCAGCGCTGAAAGCGAGAACATCGAATGTGAACGTCCGCTCGTGGCACGAATGCGAAATTCTCATCGCGCGCGATCAAGACCGCTTTTGATGGATAATCCGACCTAGTCAGCGCATGGCCGAATTAGCGCTAATGACCCAACTCGGAAGTACGTGACGGCGCTGCGTTGATCTTGCAGGGCGCTATTTTAGACGACGCAGCACAGCAATAGCACTTCCACCGACCGAACTCGTCTGGTTACTCCAGCGAAGCTCATCGCCGGTCAGCGTGAACGATCGTTTTTGCTCTGCACCTTCGTCATTGGGATAGGTGCTTGCCTCAATCCTTAGGATGAGTGTGTTTTCGCTAACCGCGTAAGTGCCGGAATAGCCGAGGCTGCCCTGGACCGTCGCCTTGTTTTCCTCATCCGTGCCCTGGTCGCGCCGTTTGGAAGCGAACTTCGCGCGGCTTGGCCTCGAAATCAGCCAATCGAAGTGGCCGGCGCTGTCGAAAATGATCGAGCCCTGCGGGTTGGGTCCAAAGGGCTGAGCTTTGGTACCGTCGGAGGCGGTCGTCTCAACCGCGACCCATTTCCATGCTCCGATGAGGCGATTGTCGATTTGTGCGCACGCATCACCACACATCGCCCCGACAACCGCCAATGCAGTCCCCAGCATAACCAACGGTCTGGCCATCGCGCCCTCCCTCGTTATGGGCTGATCTTGACCATTTACGACCGGCAAATAATCAGCAATAAGGCACTTTCACTCGTGAATTGAATTCTCGAATGGTCACGTCCTCAAATGAAATGAGTACCTTTAGCCGGGTCGCGGATCGCGGGAGCTTCGCTGCCGCCGCCGTCGATCTCGGCTTGTCGCCCTCAGCTGTTTCAAAACTCATCACGCGATTAGAGACCAGACTCGGCGTGCGTCTTTTTCAGCGCACAACGCGGCGACTGGCATTGACAGCTGAAGGCAAAATTTTTCTCGATCGCTCGAGAAAAATTCTCGCCGCTATTGAAGCCGCGGAGGCCGATGTTGCCTACGGGCGTCGAGCGCCCCAGGGGAATTTACGGGTGCATGCGTTTCCGAGTTTTGCTGTCGACCATCTGTCGAGCGCATTACCGGAATTTCTCGATCGGTACCCCCGCATCACGTTTGAGTTTCTAGTCACAAATCGCATGGTCGACCTTATTGACGATAATGTCGACATCGCACTCTACGTGGGACCGCTCGGCGAGTCTCCTTACGTTGCGAGTAAGATTGTCGATTTAACGCAAGTCGTTTGCGCGAGTCCTGCTTATTTGGCTAAGCACGGCCGACCTACTCAACTGCGCGATTTGGAGCACCATGCTTGCCTAACATTGAGTAATGTTCCGCATTCGAGAACTTGGTCCTTCAATGTTGCGGGAGAAATCGTCGACGTGGAGGTCGATGGCCCCCTGACAGCGGACAGCGCGCATATGTTGATGAAGCTCGCGGTAAGCGGTGCTGGCATTGTCCGCTTTGGCGATATCATCGTGGCTCGGGCAATCCGTGAGGGGCTGCTCGTTCCATTGCTGGAAGATTTGGAACAGCCGGCGGGGTTCCCTTTCTGGGCGATTTTTCAACGGGGACGACAACGAACGCCGCGTGTAAAAGCGTTTCTCGATTTCCTGAAGGAGGCCTTCGGAAACGCGCCGTGGCGGACGAAGTGAGGCAAATAGGCCCCATCTTTCTTGGAGCGTCTAAAGGCTGCCTACCGCCCCGGCTCAGTTCCGATTCTGGCACATTTCGGAAGTAGCGATTCCCGCTCACGACGGCGGGTCCGGATTCGAGAGTGCGCTCGCCTCTCTGCGCCAACCGCGCCGCGAGCCCAAAAGAAAACCCCACCCTCGTTGCCGAGGGTGGGGCGGCGTTCCCCCGATTGAAACGCGATCAGACTTTCGCTGCGACCTTGCGCTGCTGCTCGGTGGCGGCGGCGGCATCGGCCGGCGGATCGCGCAGCACATAGCCGCGGCCCCAAACCGTGTCGATGTAATTGTCGCCGCCCGTCGCTTGCGCCAACTTCTTGCGCAGCTTGCAGACGAACACGTCGATGATCTTGAGCTCGGGCTCGTCCATGCCGCCATAGAGATGATTGAGGAACATCTCTTTGGTCAGCGTCGTGCCTTTGCGCAAGCTGAGCAGCTCGAGAATGCCGTATTCCTTGCCGGTCAGATTCACCGGATGGCCCTCGACCTCGACGGTGCGGCTGTCGAGGTTGACCGTGAGCTTGCCGGTGCGGATGAGCGATTCCGAATGGCCCTTGGCGCGGCGAACGATCGCCTGGATGCGCGCGATCAACTCGCGGCGGTCGAAGGGCTTGGTCAGGAAGTCGTCGGCGCCAAAGCCCAAGCCCTTGATCTTGTGATCGAGCTCGGCAAGGCCCGAGAGAATGAGGATCGGCGTGCGGACGCGCGCGGCGCGCAGGCGGCGCAGCACCTCATAGCCATCGAGATCGGGCAGCATGAGGTCGAGAACGATGATGTCGTAGTCGTAGAGCTTGCCGATCTCGAGTCCGTCTTCGCCGAGATCGGTGGTATCGCAAATAAAGCCCTCGCTCCGCAGCATCATCTCGATGCTGGCCGCGGTGGCGGAATCGTCTTCAATCAAAAGAACACGCATTAGGCGCCTCCGATTTGTGGGGCTTCGACAACCATACTCCGTTTTAATGATCCTTACCAATTTGGGTTAAAGCCCCGTTAATGCGGCGATGTTTTCTAAATTTTTTCGCATCCCGCGGCGCTGCGCCGCAGCAGGGGGGAGTCGTGATCTTCGCGGCGGTTTGTTTAACCGCCGGTTAAGCGTGTTCGGCAAAGATAAGAGGAGGCGGCTTCCGCGGGATTCCGCCATTTTGGCGTAGTGTGACATTTTTGTTGGGGGTGATGTGACACTCTTGGCGCAAGTGATCGACGAGCTCGAGGACATCCCCGAGCACCGGCGCTACGGCCGGGTGGTCGGCGTCAGCGGTATGCTGCTCGAGGTCGGCGGGGTGCCGAAGAGCCTCGCGATCGGCGGGCGCTGCGAGGTGCTTGCCCAAGAAGGCCGGCGCATCGCCTGCGAAGTCGTCGGGTTCCGCGCCGGGCGGGCGTTGCTGATGCCGTTCGCGGCGCTCGACGGCGTCGGGCTCGGCTGCAAGGTGGAGCTGGCCGCCGGCGCGACGGCAATCTATCCGCACGAAGCATGGCTTGGCCGCATCGTCAACGCGATGGGCGAGCCGATCGACGGCAAGGGGCCGCTGCCGCAAGGCGCCACGGCCTACAAGCTGCGCCGCGCGCCGCCGCCCGCGCATGCGCGCAAGCGCGTGCAGGGCAAGGTCGATCTCGGCCTGCGCGCGATCAACACCTTTCTTACCTGCTGCCGCGGCCAGCGCATGGGCGTCTTCGCGGGATCGGGCGTCGGCAAATCGACGCTCATGTCGATGTTCGCGCGCTACACCACGGCCGATGCGACGGTGATCGGCCTCGTCGGCGAGCGCGGCCGCGAAGTGCAGGAATTCATCGAGGACGATCTCGGTCCCGAAGGGCTGGCGCGCAGCGTCATTGTCGTCGCGACCTCGGATGAATCGCCGCTGATGCGGCGTCAGGCCGCGTTCATGACCATGGCGATCGCCGAATTCCTGCGCGACCGCGAGCGCGATGTTCTCTGTCTCATCGACAGCATCACGCGCTTTGCCACGGCGCAGCGCGAGATCGGGTTGTCGGCCGGCGAGCCGCCCACCACCAAGGGCTACACGCCGACGGTCTTTGCCGAGCTGCCGAAGCTGTTGGAGCGCGCCGGGCCGGGGACGGGCAGGGGCACGATCACTGGGCTCTTCAACGTGCTGGTCGATGGCGATGATCACAACGAGCCGGTCGCCGATGCGGTGCGCGCCATCCTTGACGGGCACATCGTGCTCGACCGCGCCATTGCCGAGCGCGGGCGTTATCCGGCGATCAATATCCTGCGTTCGGTCTCGCGCACCATGCCCGGCTGCAACAGCGACGAGGAGAACGCGCTCATCGCCGCGGCGCGCCGTCATCTCTCGACCTATGAGGATATGGGCGAGCTCATCCGGCTCGGCGCCTATCGCCGCGGCAGCGATCCGCGCGTCGACGAGGCCATCCACTACTATCCCGCGCTGGAAGCCTTCCTCGCTCAGCGCAAGGACGAGCACAGCCAATTCGCCGCGGGCTACGCCGCGCTCGAAGCGATCCTGACGGCCAAGCCGTGACCACGCTCGACAGCCTCATTCGTCTGCATCGCTGGCAGGTCGACGAGCAGCGCCGCCAGCTGGCGGCTCTCGACGAGCTCGCGGAAAAGCTGCGCGAGGATTTGCGGCGGCTCGAGGCCGAGCAGGCGAACGAGCAGGCGGTCGCGCGCTCGGCGCCCGAGATCGCCTTCAGCTACGGCAGCTATGCCGGCGCGCTGGTCGAGCGCCGGCGCAATCTTCTCGCCTCTCTTGCCGATGCCGAGACGCGCGCGAGCGCGGCGCGAGAAAGCCTCGCCACGGCTTTCCAGGAAGCCAAGCGCTATGAAATCGCTGCCGCGCGGCGGCGTCTCACCCGCCGCCTCGAAGCCGACCGCGTCGAGCAAGCCAAAATGGACGAGCTGGCGATCGATATCCATCGTCGCGCCGGGCAACGATAAATCACATAAATTATTTTATAAACAGAATATTATACTTTAATCTGAATGTGTTGTCTTAGGCTGGAGAGCGGCGCCAGCGCGAAAGCCGGAGCGGCGGCGAAGCTGATATCGCCGGTCAAATTCCACTCCCCAAGGACGCGGCGGTAAATCGCCGCGATAGTGTCGCGCAAGCCTGCCGGCAAGCTGCGGTGGCTGCGGACGACGAGAATAAGGTGAAGGCCGCGCAGCATCCCATCGAGTTGCAAGGGACCGAGTCGCGACAGCTCGACCTCGATGGCGAACCGGGCCGCAGTCTCGGGCTGAGCGCCGGGCTTGGAGCGCCGCAAGAACAGGCGCAAGGGCAGGACCATCGTGCCCGCGAGCAGCGGCAAGGTCAGCACCCGCCAATCGCCGGTTGCGGCATCGGTGCCGAGGCGGCGCAATTCCTCGGCATCGTCGGCGAGACGCTCCGCGAGCTTCGCGTGATTGCCTGCGGCGAGCGCCGCGCCGAGGCCGGCGCCCGGCCAATCGCCGCCGTAGAGCCCGCTCAAGAGAAAGAGCAGGCTGCCGGCGAGTTGCGCGCCCGAAGCGGGGGTGAGGGTCATGCGCAAGCGTGCCGCCAGCTCCGGGGCAATTTGTCCCAGAATGCCGAGCGCCTCTTCGAGCGCGGGCCAGCCGCCGACGCGCGACGGCGTCGCCGCATCGGCCAGCTCCGGCGCGATCTCCTCGAGGCGCTCGAAGGCGAAGAGCGTTCCCGGCGGCAGCGCCAGCCGGCGCTGCAGCGCCAGCAATCCCAGCGTCGTGTCGACCAGGGTTTCAGGCCCGCCGCTATCGACGACGCGGCCGATCAAGAGACCGGCGGGCGGCGCCGCCGGCAGCGCGAGAATCCGCAGCAGCAGCGTCGTTCCAAGCGGCAGGCCTTGACCGGTACTTGCCGTGGGCGGCCCGCGCACCACGGCTGCGATGGTGGTTCCGAGATGCAGCTCGGTCGAGGGCGTCGGCTCTTGGGCCGCGCCCGAGGCGCCGTCATGATGCGGCGCAACCGCGTTGACCGGGAGGCCCTGATGCAGGCGCGGATCGACGCCTCCGGTCGGATTGACCGGGAGGCTGACGCCGAGCGGCTCCGCCATCGCCGCGCCCCTAGCGGCCGCGCAATTCCTTGTCGATGCGGCGCGCGATCAGCTCGACATCGCGTGCCGCGTCGGCATTGGGATTGCGCTGCAAGAGTGGCGTCTGGCGGCGGATGCTTTCCTTCACCTGCTCGTCGCGGCGAACGATGCCGGCGAGTGGCGGCTCGATCTTCAAAAATTCGCGGCAGGCGCGCAGCAGGGTCGCATAGCTGCGCTCGCCTTCCGCTTCGCCCGAGGCCATGTTGACGACGATGCGAATCCCATCGGCCAATTTCTCGAGCGCGGTCAGCTTGATGTAGGCATAGGCGTCGGTGATCGCGGTCGGCTCGTCGGTGGTGAGCACGAGGCAGGCGCGGGACTGCGCGGCCATGTGGCGCACCGTGCGCTCGATGCCGGCGCCGAGATCAAGCACCACCCAATCGTAGTTCCGAGAAAAGCGCTGCAACTCGCTGCGCAAGGCGACGAGCTTGGCCGGCGCGAGATTGGCGAGTCCATAGGAGCCGGAGCGCCCGGCGACGATGTCGAAGCCGTTGCGGCGCGCGCCGCCATCGAAAGGCGTGACGATGTCGTCGAGCGCCGCCTCGCCGGAGACGACATGAGCGAGCTCGCCGTCCGAGGTGATGCCGAGCTGCACATCGACATTGGCAAGGCCGAGATCGCCGTCGAACAGCAGGATGCGGCGCCCGGCCTGGGCCAGCGCGTGGGCGAGGGTGATCGAAAACCAGGTCTTTCCGACCCCGCCCTTGCCCGAAGCGACCGCGATGATGTTGCGGCCGTTTTGCGCGCGGTCGGCGAACGGGCTCGGCGCGGGATCGAATTGGGCGGCCTCTGTCATGCAACACCTTTGGGCAAGAGCAAGCGGGCGAGAAGCATCGGCGAAAACGCCAGCAGCCCGTCCGCGATATCGGGCGCGATGCCGGCATCGGCGAGGCCGCGGCTGAGGCGGTGGCCGACGCTCAACACGGCGCCGAGCCGGCGCACCGCGTCGAGCCGCGTCGCAATCGCCCGGGCGCAGCCGAGGTCGCGAAACATGTCGGCCATGGCGAGGGTCTCCGCGCGGTCGCCGCCGGCGGCAAAGACCAGGACCGGCTCGGCGTCGCTGGCGGCGATGAGCGCGTCGAGCTCGCGGCAATCGCCCGTGCTGAAAGGATTGACGCCGCTCGTGTCGATGATGATGCGTGCTTCGTGCGTCGCGGCCGCGAGCACTGCGGCGAGCGCCCGCGGGCCATCGGCGGTCTCGAACGGCGTTCCCAGGATATTGGCGAAGGCTTCGAGCTGGGCCGCACCGCCGGCGCGCACCAGATCGGTCGAAATGAGCCGCGTGGCCTCGCCCGCCAGCACGGCGCGGGCGGCGAGCTTTGCCGCCGTCGCGGTCTTGCCGCCTCCGGGCGGGCCGACCAGGATGATCGCGCGGCGGTCGCTCGCGGCGAGCGGCGCAAAGCGGCAATAGGCGGCGATACCGCGGGCGAGCGCCTGATGAGCGCCCTCGGCCTCATGCGCGGCGGCGGCCGCGAGGATCGCATCGCTCGCCTCGCCGGGGACGC
>Ga0070681_10001355_pt1 | contig 21396 bp, 27 predicted proteins | sample KBSC83BmetaG_FD_65650 | JGI IMG/M metagenome (GOLD analysis project Ga0070681, IMG submission 65650) | Corn rhizosphere microbial communities from Kellogg Biological Station, Michigan, USA - KBS C8-3B metaG | ecosystem: Host-associated > Plants > Roots > Rhizosphere | place: USA: Michigan... | reverse complement strand
AACTCGACTCATATTACAATTCCATCCGTGTCATCAAATCCTAAACTTTCATCTGACGTACACTCAAACTCGTCTCAATCTTCAGCCAAACCACAGCCGACAAGTGCGGTTCCGGAGTTTGGTCCCATTGCTCCAATAATTTTTGTAATATCTGTAATTGCCATTTTTGTGTTAAATACAAAAACCAGATTCTTCAACATTACTCACTCTGGTGGAACCTAAGTCCATGTTGATTTTCAGATATGATGGCCTCATTTCTACTTTGAATCTCAGGTTAACACTCTGGTTGTTATGAGCTTACGCATAATAACATCACTTAAGAGAAATGGTTCAGAAATTATTGGGATTGGAATAAATGAATTTGGTAAAAACACGTATCTTGATTTAAAAGATGTATATGAAAACCAGGCTAGAGTCTTTGATGAAATAAAGCATGGCAAGCGAGATAAATCAGAAAAACCAATCTATGTTCTATGGCTTGACGAGGAATTTGGATATCATCTCATACACGTGGATAAAAGAGATGGGGGATACAATCTGCACTCAAGAACCGGAAACATAGATAAATTATTGAGTGACCTTCCTGATTACAAAAATTAAGGTATAAAAAATAATAGAAACCAAAAACGTTTTACCAAAAAAGGTTTTAAAACATTTTCATGGAAGACAAAAATTCTGATTATCCAATATGAGAATAATGTTTTAACATTAAATATGAGTTTGTGTATATTGACATATGGTATACAGGTGGTCGGGTTATGGTAGGGAAACCTAAAACATTAGACATTATAAAAGAGAAAAAACTAGAACCTAACTTTGAGCCAAGCATGAAAACTTTATCGCGTATATTCAAATCCATGACAGATAATGGACCTGAGGCAAAGACGAGTTTATCCCTTGATGCAAACCTAAACTATGCAAGGCTTGCAAAGCATATTGTCTGGCTTGAACAAAAAGGACTGGTCGAGTCAACCATTGACAAATCAAAGATAAATGTAGGCCTGACTCCAAAAGGCAGGGTCTTTGCATCAACAATTTCAGGTGACTAGTGACAAGTTAGTCAGTAAAACTGACACAAATGTAAGCGTGGCTTTTAGGTAAATGCATGCAAATTAAGTTGACTATGTTAGGCATGAAAAGTTCTGAGAACGATCTTGAAAATGAACAGATACGGATACTGAAAAGAGCACTAGCTGAGATAAAGCAACATAATCCTTCAGTACATGAGACGCCAAACGACACAAATGATGGCCAATTTTCAAAAAAGAAACAACACGAAGAATCAAGTCTCAGATAAGTTCATGTCCACAATTTTTTTCTGATATCAAACAAGTTAACGGCAGGTTCTGTCACGTCGGAAATTCTCACTGTCAAAAAAACATCGGGTACTGCTCTCTCAGCTTCTTTTCTTAAATTATGTTCTTTTGTGATTACCAAGTTTTTTAACTTTGACTTACGCTCATAATTTGCCAAAGGAAAGGAAGTAACACAAACAAAACCAAAGATCATAATCACTGATGGTTTACAATCCTACAAGGAAGCATCTACCTTAGACCACACATGAGTCTTGATGGGAAAACACCTTCCGAAGCTTGTGTAATTGAGATTAACGGGGAGAACAAATGGATAACTTTAATCCAGATGCTTTTAAAACTGGATAGGATTTGTTAGTATCTTCTATATAGTTCGGCATGTACTTTGTAATTATGTCTAATAGACATACCAGATGTCTCCATAATGCGCAAGTCATTTGATATTGTTAAGAATAAAAGATTAGAGTATAACTTTGTTCCAAGCATTAAGACACTAACAAGTATCTTGAAAATCATGTTGTCTAATATTCCAAAATATGAGACTAGTTTATCCATTGACGCCAGTATAGATTATACCCGACTTGCAAAACATATTGTCTGGCTAGAGAGAAGAAGTCTTGTTGAATCAGAAATCAAGAGACCTATGATTAATATCGTTTTAACTGAAAAAGGCAAAGTATTTGCATCTGCATTTTTAGATGATTAGATAATCAAGGTCTCGGTAGTAAACACAGCGCCTAACTTACAGATGATTTGTTAAGAAAATACCGTCTCAAATAATCTCGCCTGATGCTTTTTTACAGAAAAAAAAACATCCCTGTAATCATACTAGACGGTGATGAAATCAGAAAGACAGTATCAAAGGATCTGGGATTTTCACCACAGGACAGAAAAGAACACAATAGAAGAGTAATTGAGATTGCAAAACTGCTAGTAAAAAACAATTTTACAGTCATCATCCCGCTGATATCTCCATACAAAGAAACAAGAGACTTGGCAAGAAAGGAACTACCAAACTTTGTCGAGGTATACGTCAAGGCATCCCTTGATACATGCATAAAACGCGACCCAAAGGGATTATACAAAAAGGCAAAGAATGGAGAGATAACAAACCTTACTGGATTACAATCTCCATACGAAGAGCCGCAAAACCCAGAATTAATCCTGGACACAGAAAAATTTTCACCGCAAGAGTGCCTTGACATTCTAGTCTCAAAACTAGAACAACTTGCTAACTGAATCTAGTTGAACTTGGGATGTGTCCCATATTCCTTGTGATATTTGGCAAGCTCCTCCCTGTGCCTTGTCTCGGATTTTGTCCTATCCCAGGTATATTCAACACTAAAACAGTGCGCGCCAGTCACAGGATACTCTCCGTCATCCAAGTGTTTCAAAAGTGATGGAACTATTTTTCCATGGCCAATGTACAAAATATTTCCATCAGAGTCTAGCAGCTCATAGACTCCATACTCATCACGTTCCAACATCACAACACTCTTTGTGTATATCCATCTCTTGGCTCCTAGTGGCAAATTCAAGACTTGACAGTTTTGATATGTCATAAATGCTAATTAGCTAGAATTGCAACCACTTAGCTGTGTTGCAAACTCGAGATAATATGCAACAATGGATTAAGGTAAAATATGAGCATCTATGAAACATTGTCTGTGCCGTTCAAGTATGTGGATTCAATTGAACACAAGCAGCACATTTTATTGCTGTATGAGGATCCAGCATATGCAAGGCTAATTGAGTTTCGATTCATAAAAAACGGTCTTGCAGTTGGCGAGACATGTGTCTATGTCACCCATGAGGACTCGGGCTCCATAGTACTAAAATTTCTAAACTATGGCATCCCAATGCAAGACTTTCAGTCAGGCAAGCTTAGGGTGATACAGATCCATGAGACATGCAGCACGGGAGAGGCAATGTTTGAAAAATCAAAAAAAGATGTGCAAGAGATACTTGAGGGACTGATACCTCCATACAGAATAGTAGGAAGAATAGTGCCAAACATCAGTACACTTGATGGCATGTCAGTCCAGATGGATCTTGAAAAAAAGACACATGCCTGCTTTGAGGACTTTCGTGGTTCTGTCATGTGCACCTATGATGTATCTACCATTGAAAAGACAAGGAGAAAGACATGGATGGAGAGTCTCAGACAGACACATCATACAATAATACATGCAACAAAGTTTGGCCAGGGCGGAGTGCTCTGTCCAAGATAATTTTTTACACTGGAAAAATTTTATTCCCTTAGTTTTGCTTCACGAAACGGCCCTGCAGCATCCCAGCTGGACAAAAAATAGTCAAGGCACCATTCATGAAACATCTTGTCCTTTGAAAATAACGCATGGCTCATGTCTACCTCCTCTCCTGATGGAAACATGACACCTGCCTCCTTCTCGTTTAGTATTACTATCACCCTGGTATCTGGCTGCATCTTTCGCTCAATCTTTCCTTGTGCGATAAACTCCTTGAATCCCAATTTGTCAAATGCAATCTTTCTCTCCTTTGGAATCACTGCAGATTCTGAAAATATTGACTGGACCTTTACTCCAGAGCTTACCTTTCTTGCAAGCAGTTCCATGAGGTCAGGCGTATATGAGACCTCAAACAAGATATTGTAGATGTACTTTTCCGCATCGCCATAAAGCTCCTTCCACTTTTCCTGCACTTTGACAAATCCCTTTACAGTCTCAGATCTCTCAAGTGCGCCCATCCTCTGGATGAATTTTTGCGGGAGCGTATCAAGTTCATGGTCCTTGAAGTATTTTTTATTTGTAGACAGGAACCCAACCAGGGATACCTGGGATGCAAGTATCTTTCCAGTGGTGGTGGTTCCATAGCTGCCGTCTGGATTTTTTTCAATCAGGCCTGCCTTGACAAGTTTCTCAAAGTTTCTGTACACCTCTGGCATTGTAGCCCCAAGCTCCTTTGATATTGTACCAATCCTGACAGGACCTTGCTGAAGTTTTAGTAGGATTGCCAAGCGCTGCTCGCTTGCCAGTTCAAGAAACATACCTGCAGTGTTTTCATAGTCTGGTACCATCGTGGTGGATTCGGAATGTAATAATCTAAAGGTTCTCATGATACCACTACGATTCTGGCCAGTTTGTTTGGCAACGAAAACAAAACCCCCTCAGTCCCCTGTATTGGGGAATAAATATTATCTCTGCCTTTCTTGAACCGCATCCCTGACACTCTGTTGAAAGAGATTTCTTCATGAAATATCATACCCAGAATCATATTTTAGAAGGACTCTACATGCAAGCTAAGTTGTTGCAATACAAGCTAACCAAACAATATCTGTTAACACTTGATCCATACTATTGATGAGTACTCTGAATGTGCCATTAAATGGAATAGACAAGATTCGAATTAAAAATATTGTAGAGAAGATCCGGGCGGCAATGCATGGCGAGATCTCGTTTAGTGGAATCCATGGAAGCTACTGCATTGGAATTGCAGACATGGTAAACTCGACCAAGATTACTGCACACATGGATAGCCACAAGATGAGCGAATATTACAGAATCTATCTTAATGCCATGGCAGAGATTGCAAAAGAGTTTGGAGCAGTTGTAGTAAAAAACATTGGAGACAGCATACTGTATTATTTTCCTGACACGTGCGATGCAGAAGACAAGACATCTGTACAAAACTCACTAGAGTGCAGCCTTGCCATGATAGAGTCCTATGAAGAGATTAACTTGTTAATGACAGAGTGCAACCTTCCACCTGTAAGCTACAGGGTAAGCTCTGACTATGGTAAACTAACAATTGCAAAGTCCCTGTTCTCTACACGCGAGGACATATTTGGTCCAACGGTGAACACATGTGCCAAGATAAACGGTATTGCCATGCCAAACAGTTCCATAGTTGGAGGAGACTTGTACCAGATTACAAGATATCTCAAGGGATACGAGTTTCATTCACTGATAGGATTCTCTGTTGGTGTGAGGCTTGACTATCCAGTATATTCTCTTTACAGAAAAGACGTGACTTAGCTTGGATGCAAAGCACTTAGCTGGAATCACAAGGAGTAGCAATATGGTATCAAGTGGAATTAAATCCATGCAGAGATCATCTGACGAGCCAAGATATGTCCAGAGCGCATTTGTCATGATAACATGCGAGGACTGCACCCAGTCTTTGGTTGATTCCCTCAAGGAGATATCTGAGATAAAAGAAGTCCAGCCAACATGCGGCAACTATGATGTTATAGTAAAGATAGAGACAGACTCGGCAGACTCGTTGCGCGAAGTGATATACTCCAAGATACACAAGATAGAGAAGATCCGTTCTACTACGACACTTGTCTCTTCGCCAATTCTTGTCTACTAGATTCTCTGCAGGTTACCATGTCATGGCTTGTTACATACAATAGTCCACATTAAAATTTGGAAACAGTTCTTGCTCTAGTCAGAAATAAAGTAAAGATGACAGCCGTGACAAAAACTATTGTAGCAATGGAACCAAATTCTGGGATGACTTCAAATGTCAGATAACTGTGGCCGCTTGACTCTGTGCTCTCTGAGTTTGCTATCAATTGATAAGTCCCAGTTGGAGAATCAGCAAGTATATCAAAGTCACTTGATCCTGAACCTGTACTGTCTGTTGTGACATGTCCTACAGGGTGACTGGTCCCATTAGGATAAATGATACTTAGCTCCACACTTTGTACTGGACCAGGACCAGAATTCACAGTGATTGTTGCCGAATCACCTTGTTGATAGCTGGATTTGTCCATTGAAACTGTCATTGTCTTGTCATCTGCACCTTCTGAAGTTATTACGGTATATGGCTGTGTGCCATCTGATATCGTTGTTCCATCGACTGTTAGAGTCCAGGTGCCTTTCTCCGCATCGCCTATTATCATCTCCACATTGTTTGTGTCATCATTGCCTCTTGCCGCAATACTTTCAGGGTCGTTTGGGTTCAAGACAAGTGGCTCGTATACTCTATCATTAGGATCAGTTAGCCGCATGTCCAAGTCATTGACCAAATTTTTACTAATCAACCTTGTTCCAGATGGATCATCCCAAACCAGTGTTGCCTTGACAGGATGTTTTCCATCAGAGATTATTTGATAAGAGTTGCTTTGGTCCTGAATTACAGAATCGTTCTTTATCAGATGCTCGTACTTGTCAGCCCTTACAAGGTCGACTGCTGACTTGGCATCTACTGCTCCCCATCCAAACTGATAGTCTGGCCCTGGTGCACCAAGATCAGTTGCAGTGTGAATCATGATTGCTTTTACAGTGTGTGGTGGTAGTGGTGTGCCATTGACATGAATCAAGTTCCATTGCTCCATTATGAGTGCTGCAGCGCCTGCAGCTATGGGTGATGCCATGCTTGTTCCACACATGGATATGTATCCCTTATCAGGGCCTGTGGAGATTATTCCTGCCTTGTTACTTGTACATCCGGGGGCAACAATGTCTGGCTTGAGACGGCCATCTTTTGTAGGACCAAAACTGGATAATTCATAGATGGATTTGTCATCAGAGTTTATCGCACCTACTGCGAGACTGTCTTTTGCAGTAGCTGGCGGACTGATTGTAGATGTTTGGCCACAACGTGGACTGGTTCCCTGCCTCTCGTTGCCTACCGATTCAAAGAACAAAAGACTTTTGTCGCCAATACTTCCGTCTACGATTTTATCAATGAGTATGGGTGTGTTCAGATAGCTACCAAGAAGATTACAATCATAGCCATTTGCAAGGACATTTGTGTTCAGTGACATTGTAGCAAGATCTATTCCATTTTGGATTGCAGTAGTAAACGCCGCTTCCATGTTACCACTCTCGTTGTAAAGGGGCGGACCGTTAGAAATACTATGAAGCCCAAATGAGCGTATCTTTATCTCTGGTGCCATTCCCTCCCATTGTCTGTAGGTCCCCTTGTTCTTTCTCTCGTTTTTGTCACTGCCATCACTATTGTAGCCACTTCCACCTAGAGTTCCTGTTACATGGGTTGCATGTTCAGTCATTGGGGCTTGATTGTTCTCTATTATACGATCTCCAAAATCTGGATGGGTTTTGTCAGCTATTCCAAGATCATAAACTAGGGCAGTAACACCATTGCCGCTCAGATTGTATTCTCTTTGTACAGAGTCTATCTTTGTAGCTTTTCTTGCCATGTCGTTTGATTCTTGTAGAGGTGGATCTACAAATGAGATGTACTGGACAAAGTCTTTCTCTGAGAGGTCCTTTATCTTACCAAGATCAATTAGTATCGTAATAGAAGGAATTGTTTTTACAACAGAGATGATCTTTCCACCAATCTTGTTGATACTGTCTGATGCCTTTACAATGTCAGCATCTTTGTTTAATTGTACGGTTAGCACTGCCTTATTCCCTTGACTTGCCCATGGTGGAATGCTGGTTGTATTAAGATCTGCATCAATCTTGTAACTAGGATCAAATGGGCCTGCCCATCGTGCATTTGGAAGTGTCGAAAGAGTGTTCAGGTTGGATACTTTGGTTGATGCAATGTAGGTATTTCCTGTTATGTAGTCAAGCAAAGTTATGCCACTGTTTGTAATAGTGTTCAGCTCGGTTGGACTGGGCAGTTTTGTAAATTGAAGTAAAAAGTGTACCGTGTCACTTGAGTTGTAGTTGCTTGTTATCTGTACCGTATTAAAGCCAGCAGTTGGTTCAAATGGACCATTTTTCAATAAAATGCGAAATAGATCTGGTGAATGCCCTATCAATGTTATAGCTGTAATGTTCAACTTGTCTGATGCCGTATATGGTAAAGGCAGTGTTCTGTCAGTGTATCTGGCAGACACTGTATCTCCTTCTGCTACCTGCAATGTATTTCCTGATGAAGGCAGAGTTGTAGAGAATTTTACTGTACCATGAAAAATTCCAGTAGAAAGATTGGTCTCTGTCATGGTAATCCTGGTGCCACCGGGATCGGTGGTAGACCACACAACCACATTGAATTTATCAACGGTATTGGGATCAAGATTCATGTCTGGATCCACTATTTGCAATGTTCCTTGGCCATTTGAGGGATATGATGAATCAAGCCATTCTACATCACCAGTATTCCAGTGAATGAGGGCAGTACCTGTTACCGTCTGGTCTTTTGTATACTCAAATGATACCGAAATACCGTCAACATTTTCTGCAGGAAGAAAACCACCTGTTGGGCCAGTTCCGCCTGGACCTATGCCAGTTGGTTGTTTGCCAAAACCATCCACTCCTCCAGCACCCTTGATGGTAGAGTTGCCTGTCAGGATAACATATCCTGTGAATATTCCAGTGTCAACTCCTGTCTCTTCAAGTTTGTATGGGGAGAGCTTATGGTGGTTTGTGCTTACAGTCAGATCATAGTCCGAGTCTCCAATAGAATCCAATCTGTTTGGATCAAAGTTGTGATCAGGGGCAACTACTGTTATGTAGACACGGTCGGTCCAAGTGTATGTCTGTTGATCTAGTTCTACTGTTGCCCCAAAGTTAGTTGTATAGATAGTCAACTGTCTGTCTTGGCTGCTTGCACCAACTATCTTTGAGCCTGCTGGAGCCCAGTCTGTATATCCTAACTGGATCTGCTCTCCTCTTTCTACCAAGTTTCCATTGATTTTATATGGAATTTTGATTACAGTTTGGAAGACGCCGGTATCTGGACCTGTCTCTGTAAGCATGAATGGCATTGCATTAAATGCTGCAGGTTGTCCACCATGTATGCCAATTGTTCCCTTGAAAGCTTGCGAGTTCCATTCAATCAAATCAAGTGAAATGTGATCTACATTTTGTGAATCTGTGTTAAAGTCGGGTTCATTCAAAGTCAAGATCATGTCACGGCCGACAAAATATACTGACTTGTCAGACTTGAGTTCTCCAGTTCTAAGATCAAATGTAGCATTGTGGGTAACAATTTGAAAGTTGCCTGTGGCATCTACTAAATCGAAATAACTTATGGTAAGTGTATCGCCTGCCATTACACAATACTTGCCACTTGAAGGTGCAGAGTAGAATCGCACCAACTGTGAAGCAGAAAACCCTGTACCGCTGATGGATCCATCAAAGTTGTCAACTTGCGGGCATGAAATGTCTGAAGGTCCATCAGTTAGCTTGATTGGCAAGTCTATCTGGAAGATGCCTGAATTTGGAGCAGTCTCAAACATTGGACCGAGGTCTCTTGCATTAGATACTGCTGCAGAATTTATTCTAGGCAGGTTGGTGCCGTTGAGGTTGAGGATCTTGCCTTGTTTTACTGCAGGCCCTCCTGCATAGGCAAGCAACATAGATTGCCCTCCCCTTGTTATCTGAATTGCGACAGGCCCATGGTGTACATCATTTATTCCTCTTGATATCTTGTCTATGCCTCCTGATATGTCAAAGTCCTTGTCATTTATCCTGATGTATACAATGACGGTTCCATTGGATATTGTATCAATTCTTGTCAGACCTCCTGTTGTCGCATCTTGGTGCAGCGGAAATATTCCGGGCTTGCTTCTGGTCATGCTGTTTGTGGGATCAAAATCACTCTGACCTTGGTTTGCACCGACTGCGCCAAACGGTACGGGGTAAATCTGCTTGTCCATTTCAATTGATCCAGTATAACTGATACCAAGTACCTGAGGAGGAGACATGACTACAATAAAGACAAGAATTGATACAATAATTGCTACAGCTGATCTGTATTCTGCCAATTTAGTATGTCCCTGAAACAATTGGTGTGAGAGTTGAATTTATGAAAAAATGAGAAGGTGATCCTTTCTCAAAATCCAACTCTAAATCTTGCCTTTGAAATTATCATGATGCTGATAAAAGATATGGCCAGAATCACGGCTGCGACAGGACCGAACTCAGGAACTGTTCCAGCAGTAGCAAAACTATTCATCTCTGAATCAATGTTCTGAATTGTTGCAGTTCTGTTTTCTGCAGATGATTCAACTACGGGTGGTAAGTTGTTCTTTATTTTTACTAGATCATCGTAGACACCCCATACATTGTTATTGTTATTTTGTGATATTGCATCATCCATCAATTGTTTTATGGTAATGGTGGTATTGTCTACATAAGTTGCATTAAATGACTTGAGCTTTCCAAATAAATCAATCAAGTGATGTCCGCGAAATCCTTTCACTGCATCGCTAGTTATCTCTGTGACATTTTCGCCAAGAGGTGCAAGTTCGGTGTTGGTATCATTGCCTGATACTACTGACTGGTAGAAATTTGTACTGGTCCTAAAGTTGAGAGGATGTGGATTTTGACTGTTACCTGCCATGATGTAACCCCAATCGTTAAAACCATTTAGTGTTGAATTTGCACTTGTGTTACATCCTGTTACGCCAAGATTATTGATATTTTGAACATATGGACTGGCAGCATTTTGATTCCAATCGTTTGTTATTCCAGTAGTGCTGGTCTTTATGCCGTTATTAGGTGTGGACCACCATATGGATCTCTCACCGCTTGTAGGACACGATGAAGGCTGGTTTGATTTGGTTCCTGGTGGTGGCGGTGGGTTATTTGACGGATATTGGTAGCTTCCAACATTAGAATCTGTAAGGCTTGGCTCATTCAAGCCAGATAATGCTGCATTGGAATAGTCAAGTGGTCTGCAGATATCATTATTCTCTCTGAACTGATATGTATACGACATTATGCTGGGATAGTTTGGTTTGCAGTTATCATCGTCTTCTACTCCAGTGGGTGGAATGTTTCCACCATGATGAAGACCAAAATTGTGGCCCAACTCGTGCATTATTGCACCTTCTTGCTCATCTATACTTCCTACGCCGCCAATAAAGCTACCAAGTGATACGACAAAGTCATTACCTGTTATCTCCGACCATCCAGATGACGGTGTGTTACCAAATTGATAGTCTACAAGCATGCCATAATGGAAGACCTGCCTTTTTGCAGTAAGGCAATTGTATGAATTAGGATTGGATACAGTTCCAGCATTTGTGGGTATGGCATTGTTAGGGCAGTAGCTAGTATTGCCTGCTCTTTCATCCATAGTCCCAAATCTGTTTTGTTTTAGATATGGATATCCTTGATAATTTCCAGTTGTTGGACTGCATGCTTGATTACTACTGTTTGTTGTTGGATAGTTTCTTGCCATAATTCTTACATCGCAATAATGTAGACCAATATCGCCATTGTTTGTAGATGGATTCTCACCATACTGTACATGCAAAGCTATTCCTGAATTGTTATATGCTTTTACTACATCTGCAATAGCCTGTGGGTCGGGGGCCTGGCTTGACATCCAGTCAAGTTCAACGTAAATGTCTTTTTTTGCAGGTGAAGGACAAACAGTATAGCCTGTCGGATCGCCAGTAATTGTTCTGCCTACAACACATGATATGTCATATCTGTAATTGACTGAAGTAGTACCCTGTGTGTTGTCTACAAAATTAATGTGCAAGCCTGGATTGGAACCAGAGTTTGATTCCCAGTTATCACAAATTCCGTCATCATCCGAGTCTCCTCCATATGGACTACAATCAAGTACTCTTACTGGCAACATTGCATAATTTTTAGTATTCTGCCAAGGTGAACTATCAGTTACATCTGTGGCAAAGACTGGTGCTATGCCAAATACAATTAATCCTAAAAACGCAGCAAGAGAAAACTTGAGAGTGTTAGACAATCTAACAATCCTTCACATACTGCTTTTTAAGATTTTATTTCATGAATTTTTTTCTTTGAAGGATTTTAGTATAATATAAATAGCCAAATTGAAAAATTGCATATTTTTTTAGATTAAATGTTGAATTATTATATTCAAAAAACTTTACTCTAAAAACTCCTTTATATCAAATTATTCTCTATAAAATAACTTGAAGCAAAGATGGATTTTGTTTGTAACATGCTTGTTACTTTCAAGCATTATTATTCCATCACAGCAAGTATTTGCTCCATCAATAACTGTCTCTTGGAATGGAAGTACGAGCCTTGATCTTAATTCCGGTGGACTTGCACCTGGTACGGGATTTTTAGGAAACCTGACATTTTCTGTACACGATGATAGTTTCATAGGGGGTAACCCAGCTGATACAATCCAAGTCCTAGTCAACTCTACTACAAATCCTAGTGGAATCATTCTTACATTAACTGAATCTCCTGGCAACAACGGAGATTTTTCTAACCATGATCTTATTTTTACAAATGGCACACAAACATTTTCACAGGGTAGTACCCAAACTGTGGGTATTAATGATAACACGCTGAATACTAATCCTTCACAAGCTGAAACCATAGTTAGTGGTCCTGCATCAATTAATGGAATAGAGGTGCTCTCAACAAGTACCCCTACTGATCAAACTGACGGTATATTTTTGAATCTAACTGAGACAGGTCCCAACACTGGAATATTTACTAACAACCTCAAGTTCACAAGTACTCCATCAGTTAATGGTAGCTCGATCCAAGCAATAGGTGGAGATATTGTAAGTATTATCAACCTAAATGATCTCACACAGACAAACGAATTGGTTACACCAAATCCAGATCCTGCAGTAGGTGCACTCTCTGCAAAACTTGGTGATGAAGTAGATGTAGTTTACCACAACGTCAAGGATATAGCTCATATCACCTCGTCTAGTGGTTCTGGGGGTGGTGGAGGTGGCCTTATCAGGCCAGGCCTTGTACTGGACATTCTTGCTTCAATAGTGGGTGGAAGCCCATATGTCGTCTCTCCGCCGTCATTTGGTGGAAGTTATTACCACTACTCTGATGGTTTTACACTAGATCAAAACAGCACCAAGAAAACATTTGACATATCAAACTACAATAACGAAATTCCAAGACAAGTCTTGGTATCAGGCAAGGATGTAGGAATGACTTTTAAGACATTTGAAAGCTATGACTCAAAAGCTATCGTTCACATGGGATTATACCTAATCCCGAGGGGATCGGACATGATTACTCCAAACAGTATTGCATCTATCGTATGGGACAAGAGCTCTCCACTTGAAGTAAACGATCCAAATCACATACTGTCAAATGCCACGGCGTCTTCTACATCTGACGGCAAGTTCCAATATACCAAATTTGATTTTGTCCCAACAAAATCTTATGAAAAGATGTCATTTCTTGCAAGGGCATGGAATGACCACATGTATTCCACAGATGTCAGGTTACATGATGCTGTGGACACACCAGCGCCACCAATAATGCTTCCTGCCGGAACTATAAAGTATGACAACTTTGGCGACTTGCAAACCGCATTAGAAAAAGATGGATTCTACAATCCTAACATACTAAATCATATTCGTAATACCCAAAGCGTATTTGGCTCAACGGGATATGGTTGTGTATATTGGTTGTATGATACAGTAAACCACACAGTAACTTTGGTAATCGATGACAAAGATAGCAACAACCTTGCATCAGTCAAGCGAGCCCTTGAACCATTTGCTGTGGAAAAGAAAGGCGATTACAAGTTCATGCACTTTACTGTCAAGCAGCTCAACAGGTGGAACGAACAAGAGATAGAAGATGCAATGAAGACTGAGGCCTCAAAAGCAATGTCATCTGCATTGGAAAAGGGAATCATGCCACACAGCAACTGGTAGTTTTATTTTTCATAAAATACTTGCAACTTGTGATTTTCTAAATTACAAATTTAAAAAATAAAATCACCAATCAAACTGGTAAGCATCATATGCATGAAGATTATCCTTTGACCATTTCACATCTGTCTTCTTGCCCGAATAACTGACAATGGGTGCAGGAGAAGCATGCGCCTTGTATCCAGTTTCCGTGTCAACCTTTAACACCCTAGTCTTCAGCTCAATGCCCTTTGGTGCAAGAAACGTATAGACAAATTTTTTACAGTCTGATGCAAACCTGTAAAAGAATGTGCGCTCTGGCTCCTCCCAGTCATACTCCAATACCAGTATCTTCTTCTGCTTTGGCTTTAACGGCCGACTCAATTTCACGTTAAACTCCTTGTGATATGGCTTGTTCACATTGAGGCTCTGGATCTCAAGTTTATTTCCCCTCTCATCTCGTACGGTGACATTCATGTCTGCAAACTCTTTTGGCACATCGCCATCCAAATAATAAAAGACCTGCTCCTTTGGTTCCTTTGCTATATTTACAACATTCCATGTCCAGGTGTGATGTGTAAGCATTGACTTTGCATCAACAACCTCCAAGTCAATCTCAATTTTATTGAAAAGGAAATTGTTTGTATTTTTTATCTCTTTTTCCAGGTTGCTCTTTGGAACTTTTGATTTTCTCGGAGCAACCTTATTTCCAAATCCATCTCCATAGATGTTGTACAAATTTAGCTGTGCGCCGTGTTTGATAGAATAGTCCCCAATTGGATGCAAGATAAACTTGTACTCTGGAGATAATTTGCGAATGTCATCTGCAATCCTAGATGATGCCAGAATCTGCATGTCACCAGCTAGGTCCATAACTCTCCTTGTTACTATAATTCCAGGACCCCAGACATTTTCATGTCCTGTTATATCCTTGATAAAATAAACAGGTCCCATATCAATTCCAATTCTAATCAAGAGCTTCTCCTTTCCTCTCCTCTGCAAGTTATACTTGTTCAGGGCCTTGTGTACCTCGATTGCCAATTTCAGAGGCTTTTCAGGGCTGTCAGAAAAACCAATTGCCATGCCGTCCCCAGTTGATAGTATCACAGTCGAGTCCTTGTCCCGATTCTTAAAAGTCTCAACCCTTGCAACTATCTCATTTATTGCAACAACCTTTCGGACTTGGTCTTTCGTTGGAACGGTAGGATTGGAACCTGCCACAATATCGCAAAAGAACCAGTGATAGGTACGAGTCAACGTCTTGACATCCCCAAAGTTCTCAAAGTCGTCTCCCTGCAAGACCTGCAGTACATTGGAGACAAACTCACCAGGGCATGATTTTAAGATCTGAAAACTGTTCATGGTATGCTTGAAAGGCGCCTTGACACGTGACTTTTTTATCTGCTCCAAAATCCAGTCCTTTCCCCTATGTGTCTCGTCCAACAATCCCAGGATCTCGGCAATCTCTGAGATCTTCCCAGATTCATCTCTTCTAGAATGCAATGAGATGGTATTCTGGAAGCATGTATTTTAACAAAATACTAGTAGAACGCAACAAGCAAATGGCAAAACCCCAAATCCCGTAATATGATATTATAACACTTTGTAATACTATTCCAGTAATACTTAAATTGTAATACTTCAAAGTAATATTGAAGATGAGCACGGTAGTATCAGCCAAGATCCCAAAGAGTCTAAAAGAAAAGGCTGCCCGCTATGGTATAGAAATTAGCCAAACTGTAAGGGATGCACTTGAAGAAAAGATAAGGGCAATCGAGGAAAAGGAACTGGGCAAAAACATGGATGAGCTGCGGTCAGCACTTTCGCATCTGAAAAAAAATGACATTGTAAGAGCTGTAAGGGCATCAAGGGATGAAAGATAGGCTCTTTGATACAAGTGCACTGATTAATGTTATCATAAAAGATGGTTCTGATGCATTGAAATCACTAAAATCTCAGAGCATCTTGGATCTGACGGTATACGAAACAGGAAACGTCATTTGGAAACTTGCACATGTAAAAAAAGATATCACGTCCCAGCAGGCATGTAAGATACTAGAATCATTTTTACTTTTAAAATCACATATGAAGACACTAGAAATCACCGGAATGGAAGAGATGATAAAAAATCTCTCAATTGATACAGGTATGACCTTTTATGATTCAGCATATGTAATAGCTGCTAAACAATCAGGGCTTGTCCTTGTAACTGATGATGTTTCACTTGCCAAGGTTGCTGCAAAGCATATCTCTGTTATAGGCTCTGAAGATATTTGATTAGGGTTATTTCGACATGGAAAAAACAGACAAAAATATGACTAGGTCCAGTACACACAAGACTCACAACCATTAACAAATTCTCTACTTGTACACATTACGCCTATGGCCGATCTCAACCACCATTATTACCAACTTGTCTTTTTGAATGCTCATCAAGACCCTATAATCGCCAACCCTCAACTTGTAAATCTCCAAGCCTACAAGTCTTGTAACATGAAGGAATGGATCAGATGAAATCTCTCGCAGTTTCTTATCTATCCTTCTTGCCGCTTGCCTGTCAATCTTTGAGAGTTGTTTTTTTGCAGTCTCAGTTACTCGTATATTATAGGTCAAGTTCTTTTTCTACCTGCTCAAGAGAGTAGGTCTTGCCCTTTTCCATGTCATCTAACGATCTTCTAAGGTTTCTTACTGTCTGAGGATCAAGATCGTCGTCCTGGGCTGCTCTCATCAGCCTCTCAATCACGTCATTGTATGTCTCCTTTGAATATATCTTGAAATTCTCAAGTTTTGTTCGTGTCTTGTCCTTTATCTTGATAGTAGTATCCAATGGTATACTAACGTATACTCAAATATATAACAATTTGCAGATGCAGAGCCACGCTGAGTAATCAAATATCATTTGTAAAATCATAAACTAGACAAAAAATCATCTCTTGTGATGCCACAATCTCTTAAGATGACTCCAAGTAATCCCACACGAATCTCCTTTAGAGGTACAGTGACATAGATTATTCCGTTGGTGATGGTAACATGGCTTCCCTTTTGTCTTATTGCCTGGAAACCAAACCTATTGCAGAGAACCTTGACAAGAACTTTTCCGTGTATGGGCGAGAGTTTACTCAAACCGCGACTGTTTCTACAGCCTTTTCTCTTAAGATGGACAAATGAAGCTCAAGTGCCTTGAAGAAGTTTTTTCTAGCCTCTACCATGTTTTTTCCTGCACTGTAAACACCTAGTGCAGAACATGTTATAGAATAAGAGCCATCATCCTCCTTGATTATTCTAGTTTTAATATCCCGTATCTTGACAGACAACTAACAGTAAGTTATTTCTTTTATTTATTTAAGTTTCCTAGTATGAAAATTATCTATTATTTTCATATTCTTGCATGTTATAGTATATGGCGTATACATGAATGGTTCCACCAGATATCCAAAAACAACAAAACATACAGTTTTTTCATTTAAGGCTTGCGCGGGAATCCATACTGAGCCTTAATACTATAATCTATACAAATGTTCTAGATGCAAAAACTAGTAGCATTATTACTGATTATAGTACTTGCAGGTTCCATTACAATTCCTAATGTATTCTCTGATGATGAAAAAAACACCAATGGTACAAATGATGACAATGACAACGACAACCATCAAGACCAAAATGGTACCAAAACAAATGATCCTGATAATGACAAGGACCATGACAAGGTGCACTTTGGATTCTCAAATGCCACAAGCTTTACTGTAACACTGCCAAACGGAACCAGCCTAACATTTGGATTCTCAAATGGAACCAACCCTGGTCAACAGATCTCAGCATTTATCCACAAGATACATGACGCATTCAAGCAAGAAGAGACCCTGGCAAAGCAGACAATCAAGGACTGTCGAGAAAAGGCAAGGGATACAACAAGTCCTGCTGATAAAAAAACCATAATGGACCAGTGCAAGTCACAGCTAAAACAGATAAACCAGCAATTCAAGGGAGAGCACAAGCAATTACAACTTGACTTTAAACAATTCAGAGAGACAGTAATTGGAAAGAACCAAGAAAACCATGAAGGTTCCCATGGGCCAAAAGGAAATGCCACTGGGAACCATCAGCCATTTCAGCCAAACCCAAATGGACCTGGACTGAAAAAACCCGAGACACATAATGGTACCAAGATCCAACATCCTCCGCCAAAACCACATGGACCAGAACCAAAACTACACGGAAAACAAAATGAAACGCAAAAACGCGGTAAAGACTAGCGATATTTTGTGATGTAATACACCGAGGAATAGCTCTGTTTTGCCAGCAAAATTTACAACATAAATAAATACATCTTTTAAAAATTCTTTACAAAATCATGGCAAAACTAGAAGATAACTTTCATTCCCTTGATCTTACCAAAGTCTCCATCGTAGGTAGCAATCTTTTCAATATAATTTTCTTGCATGATTGATATCGTGGTACAATCCGTAAAGCTAAGGGTAGTATCATTTTGTCTGCAAAAAAGATCCCATGCTTTGTCAAAGGTCGATTTTTCCACGTCAATTATCCTAAGTAATTTTAACATCTCTCCTATCTTTGATGCCTTTTCAATACTTTTGAGACGGATCAAGCTTACTGTTGCTGTCTCTCCAAAAATATAATCTGTCAGACAAAGCGGTTCATGCATCTGTTTCATCAATTTTGCTGCTTTGGAATGGTTCTGGTCTCTTGTATTAAAATAAGAAATAATAAAACTTGTATCAAGCATTATCATTTTTTCAGATAAAGAATGTCATCTATTTCCTCACTTGTCTTCTCGGTTCCTTTTCCCCAATCAAAGGGCTTGGCTTTAAGAAATGATGTTGAATCCATTTTTCCCGATCGTTCCTTTTGTTTCATCCAGTCTTTCATTGCATGCGTCAATGCCTGACCCATCTTCATTTTATCTGATGTAATCATGGTCTTGAATTTTCTCAATACTTCTTCATCCACGTCTCTTACAGTGATCATGTTCTTCTTCACATGTATTACATGTATTACATATCTTATAAATTCAACTATGCTTTGCGCTATGGTGATTGGCACAACACCTAATTTTGACAAGCATCTGACAGGAAATAATTGAAGTCTGGTATTACCATTATAGGAGCAGGAATACTTGGAACGTCTCTTGGATACTTTCTCTCACAAATAACATCTCAAAAGATAGTGGTACTAGACCAAGCTCCACAGGTGGGATTTCATACCAGTTCAAAAAACACAGGCAAAGTCCATGCGCCGTTTCTATACGACCCAGAAAAAAAGAAGGTATTTGCAAAATCAGCAAAGGTAGGCTTTGAGATGTGGGAGGTATACTCCAAGCAAAAAAACCTTCCATTCAAAAAAGACGGAGTGCTAGAGGTTGCACTTGATGAACCTGGAATAAAACGACTAGAAAAGTACATGTCATGGGGTGAACAAAACGGTCTGCAAAAAGAGGATATTGTTCTGCTTGATGGTACTGACGTAAAAAAACAAGAGCCAGAGGTGAAATGCCAAAAGGCAATCTTTTGCAAAAAGGATGCATCTGTTGATTATGGTATCCTTACCAAAAATATAATGGAAGATGCAAAGGAACATGGCGCAACATTTCTACTGGATACAAGAGCTGAATCCATCACAGACAAGAAAGATTTTCTTGAAATAAAAACAAACAATGGTATCATTCAAACGGATCTTCTGATAAACGCGGCAGGTGGCATGTCAATCGATATTGCACACCAGATGAATGTTAAACAAGACCTTACAGATATCCATTTTCGGGGAGAGTACTGGCAGGCTGAACCCGAGTACCAAAATCTTACAAGGACTAGTGTTTATTCCGTTCCAAAACATCCCGAGTATCCATTTCTGGACCCCCACTGGATTGTCCGCTCTGATGGAAGATGCGAGGTCGGACCAAATGCCGTTCCAGTATTCAGCCCATATGGATATACAATATCTGAGAATGTAAAACAGATGCCATCAAAGGTACTAGAGATGCTCTCATCTGGGGCATCAAAGATGCTATTTGATTCCCAGTTTCTCTCGCTTGCCTCTGGAGAAATATTATCGTCAATATCGAAAACCGTAATGATAAACCGAGTAAGAGAATTTCTTCCAAGGGTAGACCCAAAAAAATTCAAGAAAAGAGGAACTGCAGGAATTCGGGCATCAGTAATTGACAGGGATGGCAAGTTTGTCCCCGATGCGGTGATAACACCAGGGGAGAAATCATTTCATATACTAAACTACAACTCTCCTGGAGCAACAGGCGCACTGCCATTTGCGGTATACATCATATCGCAAATGAAGGACAAGGGATTGGTAAAGATAGAAAATGACAAGTGCGGTCCATGGAGTTTTGGAGCCATATCAGAGCTGTTGACATCGTAGACTTGAACAGTAAAGTTTCCGACAATTAGATTTGGAGGATAACATACTGGTTTGCTGGGTATCTGTTTTTGTTTAAATTCTAACTCTATTTTTTATATTACACCGTAGTATACCAAGATGATATGCTAAGCAAGGCAGTGATCAAAAATATTGAGGAAGGAATTGCTGACATCAAGGCAGGGCGTGTGTATACCTCAGAACAAGTGAAAAAGAAATTAGGGCTAAAATAGAATGTTTGAATCATAAGAATTATCCTATTATAGTATCAAATATGTTAAATAACTAGTAAGATAATCTTACTTTATGTCTAATGAAACAGTATTTACCACTGTAAGCAGCAAGGGTCAGATAGTAATACCAAATGAGGTAAGAAAAAAACTTGACATAAAAGATGGAAATGTATTTGCAATTACCGAAAAAAAGGGCTTGATCGTTCTAAAAAAAGTCGATCAAAAATTAACTCCTAATGATATCAAAACACTCCAGTCAATACATGAGGCTTGGCAAGAAATAGAGTCTGGTAAAGGTGGAAAATCCAAGGCAACAAAATTCTTTGCGGAATTTGCTAAATGGTAATCACTCAAATAGTATGGTCTGACAAATTCAAAAAAGAAGTTACAAAAATTAAGGATAATAAACTAAAAGAAAAATTACAAAAACAGATACAAAATTTAGTAGAATGTCCAGAATTAGGAAAACCATTACGATATGATTTAAAAGGTGAAAGAACCATATACGTAAAACCCTACAGACTCATCTATGCATATCATGGGATAGTATTGTACTTACTCAGATTTGAACATAGAAAGGAAGTTTACAAGTAGATGGAAGAAACTTGAAGCCTTATCAGATATGCTTGAATCATAAATAATGTCTCCAATCTTGTGATAAAATATCTATAATCTTACTGCTTTATTCCAACTTTTCTTTGCCTTTGAGCTTGCATAGATCCATATGATTGAGCCATCTTTATTGTCAATCATGATTTTATTTGATCTTTCCAAGTACTTCAAAATAACATTGAGAACTGGAGGCCTCATGGTAATATCTAATTTTTTTACCAACTGCGTTTTGGAATCAAATTCTTTGTATTTTTCAAACAACTGCTCAACTTTTAGGATGTTCTTCAAGGTGGGGTTATACTTTTGAATATCATGTAATATGTCC
>Ga0070681_10001354_pt1 | contig 21404 bp, 21 predicted proteins | sample KBSC83BmetaG_FD_65650 | JGI IMG/M metagenome (GOLD analysis project Ga0070681, IMG submission 65650) | Corn rhizosphere microbial communities from Kellogg Biological Station, Michigan, USA - KBS C8-3B metaG | ecosystem: Host-associated > Plants > Roots > Rhizosphere | place: USA: Michigan... | reverse complement strand
GACCTGCCAGGAGTGTCACATGCCCAAAGCAAATCAGCCTGTACCGATCGCTCGCATCCTCAGCATTGAGCGCCCGGGCACCGCACGGCACGAGTTCATCGGTGGAAACTTCCTGCTGCAGAGGATGCTCAGTCGCTACCACGATGACCTGGCGGTGTCCGCACCAGCTCAAGAACTGGCGGCAGCCGCCGATCGTACTCAGCAATATCTGCAATCCCGGGCAGCCCAAATCACCCTCTCGCAGCCGCAACTGGCGGGACCCACACTCACTGTCGCAGTCAAAGTACGGAATCTCGGCGGTCACAAGCTACCGACCGCGTATCCGTCGCGGCGCGCCTGGCTGCACGTTCAGGTCCGCAACCGAGCAGGGAGTATCGTCTTCGAATCCGGCGCACTGAATGCGGATGGCTCCATCCAGGGGAACGACAACGACCGCGATGCCGCGGCATTCGAGCCTCACTATCGCGTGATCCGCAGCGCCGATCAGGTTCAGATTTACGAATCCATATTGGGCGATGCGCATAACAGAGTGACGACAGGGCTGCTGTCGGCCGTTGGCTATCTCAAAGACAACCGGCTATTGCCCACGGGGTTCGACAAGAGGACCGCCGATGCTCAGATCGCCGTGCACGGAGACGCGCTCGAGGATCCGGAGTTCAACGACAGCGGCGACCGTGCGGTCTACGAGGTCGAGGTGAACCCCACCGGTGCGCCCTTCGAAGTCACGGCGGAACTCTGGTACCAGCCCATTGGCTTCCGTTGGGCGGCGAACCTCAAACGCTACAACGCGGTCGAGCCACAGCGCTTTACGGCGGAATACGCGAGTCTGTCCAAGTCCACTGCCATCAAGTTGGCGGAGTCACATACGCAGGGGCGCTGAGCGACCGGCAACGACCGAGCCGTGCGCCAGACAACACGAGGAGTCTGCAATGAGATCATCAACAAGAAGTCTCTCCGGGATTGCCGCATGCACGCTGATGCTGTCCAGCGTCTTCCTGCTGTCCCTTTCGATGCATGCGAAGAGTGGCGCACAGACTCCACCGCCAGGAACGGCTCCCTCGGCCACCGTGCTCGCTCAACCGGAGTATCACCCGAGCTTAGGTGACCTCATGACCATGGCCGTGCAGCCGAGGCACCTGAAACTGGGCATCGCCGGCAAAGAGAAGAACTGGGCCTACGCGAAGTACGAGCTGAGCGAGTTGCGCAATGCGTTCGGCCGGGTAGCGCGAACGATTCCGGTCTACCGCAACGCGGATTTGAACGCATTGATGAACTCTCTGACGACGGAGCCGCTGAAGGACGTTGAACAGGCTATCGGCGCGGCCGATGCAGCCAAATTCAAAACGGCCTACGCAAGGCTGACAAGCACGTGCAATGCCTGCCATCTGAGCCAGGAACATTCCATGGTCGTGATTCGAGTCCCTGACGCGGCGGCCTTTCCCGATCAGGATTTTCGGGTGCGGCGTTGAGACATTCGAGTAGGACCGACCGGGGTTCTGGCGGTGCTGCCTCAGGCAGGAACCGCGGTGCAACGATGTCTTTTCCTGCCGGCCCGTCTTAGTGGCGGTCCACAGGCGTCGTACCGCCAGTGAATTGCAACTGGGCCTGCTGCAGGCGATAGCGATGCTCGCTGCGCCAGCGCACGAAGTGGCGTAGTGCGGTCATGGCGTAGACAAACTTGAACGCCCGCAGCCGGCTCACGACTCTGGGCGAATCGAACAGATCGCCGGCTAACATTGAGATCACGCCCTGCTCTATCTGCCAGATGTTGCGCGGCTGGCGAAAGATCCGATCCATGATCGGACTGTTGAACCGATAGATAAAGAAGGCGAATCGCGCCATCCCGGCCCGCTGCCGCCGTTCGAGCTTGCGCAGCAAGCTCGGCTCACGCCGTGGTTCGCGCAGCGCCGTATCCACGACCACCGCCGCGTGCTCAGCGCCACTCATGGCCAGATAGACACCGGATGAGAATACCGGATCGAGGAACGCGAAGGCGTCGCCGATCATCACCCATCCCGGGCCGCCCATCTGCACGGAATCGTAGGAGTAATTGCCCGTGACTCGCACTTCGCCCCCTAGCAACTCGGCATGCTCGATTCGCTTCCTCACGCCGTCGCTCTGCTCGAGCGCCTGCAGGAGGAAATCCGCAGGCTTTCCCTGCCGCTGCTTCAGATACGCGGGACGACACACCGCCCCGATGCTCATGACGCCATCCGGCAGTGGGATCATCCATATCCAGCCGTGATCGAAACGATAGATGCTGATGTTGCCGGCATCCTCTCCCGGACGGCGCTCGGCACCGTGAAAGTGACCGAATATGGCTGCGCTCTGGTGCTCGAGGTTCTTACGACGTAAGCGCTTCTTGGACGACAGGAAGGCATCGCGGCCCGTTGCATCCACTACATACTGGGCTGTGATCCGGTAACTCCGGCCGTCTTCCGTGCGGACCTCGACATTGCTCCGGCGCGAATCGACTTGCCCGACCGCGACCGCTTCGTGACCTTCGCGTGCGTCCGCGCCCGTGGCACGGGCGTGGTCGAACAGCATTTTGTCAAAGTCCTGACGCCATACCTGGTAGGCGTGCGGCGGACTGTTCCCGATTGCCCGCTTGAATTCGAAGGTGTTGTAGCCGCGCTCGTTGTCCGCCTCAAAGTCTGCGCCCGGTTTGAACACGCCCATGGCCCGGACCTTGTCCATGACGCCGAGCCGCTCGAAGATCGGCAGGTTCATCGGCAACAACGACTCGCCAATATGAAAGCGCGGATGGCGGGCCTTTTCCAGCAGGATGACGCTGCGGCCAAGGCGCGCGAGCAGTGTCGCCACCGTGCTGCCCGCCGGCCCGCCTCCCAGGACGAGGACTTCACACGCACAATCCAAGGACACAGCACTCCCGTCGGCTCTGAAGCTCCAGACGATACCCGATCGCGTCAAACCCGTCCTGTATCACCTGCGCAAGCGTCGCAGCGCAGGCCCGTGTCCCTATTCAGGGAGAGTTCATTAGCCGGAAGGGATACTGTGCAAAGTAGGGGTCGGGGTCTCCCCACCAAGCTTCGTCCGCAGCCTCGCGAAGATGGAGGGCCCATGTCACTCACGCAACATGAGTTGGAACTAAAAACCCTGGCCATCGTCCGCATCCGACAAAAGGTGCTGCCGGCCCAAGCCCCGAAGTCGATTTGGGCGGGCCAGGGAAGCGGCGAGAAATGTTCCCTGTGCGAGAGGACCATCGAGAAGACAGAAATGGAGTATGAGCTGGATGCGCCAGTCAGCAGGACGAACCGCGTGATTCGCCTCCACCTTCAATGTCATGCCCTATGGCAGCTCGAGCTCGCGCGCGAATCCGATCGCGCATCGCAGCACGACTGAACGGTCTACTGCAGAGGAAATTCGTGGTGCCCTGCAGGTGACACGAGTCTCGGCTCACCCGTGCAGAATGTTCATCAGGGCCGCGACACGGATCGTCGCGAAGTTGGAGAATGTATCGGAGACCGCGTAAGGCAAAATGATCAGGTCTCGATGTCGCATGGCCCCGCAGGTGTAGACGACGTTCGGCACGTATCCCTCTCGCTCGGAGGTTTCGGGTCGTACCAGCGGTTCACGCGATCGCGCCAGGACGCGGGACGGGTCTGACTTGTCGAGCAGCACTGCGCCGATGGAATACTTCCGCACCGGTCCCACACCGTGCGTCAGCAGCAACCATCCTTCGTCCAGCTCGATCGGCGACCCGCAGTTGCCGATTTGCACGAACTCCCACGGAAACTCCGGCTTGAGGATCGCCTGGCCACCCTCCCATAGGAGCAAATCGTCCGATTGGAGCAGGTACAGGTTCTCGTTGTCCTGCCGGCCGATCATGACGTACTTGCCGTTCAGCTTGCGTGGAAACAGCGCCATTCCCTTATTCCGGCTGGCTGCCCCCGTCAGCGGCGTCATGCGGAAAGACAGAAAATCCCGAGTCTCGATCAATTCGGAACGAATGGCCTTGCCGCTGTACGCCGTGTACGTCGCGTAGTACGTTTTCGAAGGTCCCTCGAATTCGACGAAGCGCGCATCTTCGATGCCATTGGATTGGGATGCGGTCACGGGGAAGATGACACGCTCGCTGAGGTGTTGCTCCGGACGGAACATCAGCTCGACTCTTTCCCCGCCCGGGCCCTCTGTCCTAGAAGCGACTCTCGGAACCGCGGCCAACCGCGCCGACGGCTCGATGGTGACACCGCCGTCCGCCGCGACCGATCCCGATCGAAACGTGAGCGACGAGACGTGCCCCTCTCCCACCGCTCGAAGGCTGAGGATGAAACGCACCGCACCCTCCGGAGCACCGGATTGATCCGGATGAGCGACAATGCTCGGATTGAAGAGCGCTGCGGCTTCAAACGAGTACTCGTGCAGGAAATAGGCTCCCACGAGGCGGCGCTGTTCCGCGGTAAACGTCGCATGGGGAGCAAAGGCGTCTTCCATTTCAGCCGCGCGCGCTTCGAACGTGTCGATCAAGTTTCGGTGGCGCCCCTGGAAGTTCTCGAGCACCTCCGCAAGCTGCAATGCAGCCGTCGCCGCATCGAGCGCGAGCACCCGATCGACAATGTGGTTCGCACGGGACTTGTCCGTGGGATTCAGGTCACGCGGCTCGGTCGCGGGCTTGAATGGCCGGACGACGACACGGGCGGGGTCGGGGCGCAAATAGAGCGCCTGCCGGTTCAAGAACGGGGCCTCGGGCAAAATGAGCCTCTTTCAGTGTGGGACCGGCGCGGGTGGCATGTCGGTGTGCAACGCTCGAAGCATCGGGGCCTTCAGCCGATTGCTGCCCACCCGATGCAGTTGACGGATTTCCGCCAGGGCGAGCAGATACGAGACCAGCGACTCACCTCCGCGATTCTCGTTCGCCCGATCCGGGTGCAGGCCGTCGCAGCAGCTGCCGGCTTCCACATCGACGAGTGAGGTCGAAAGATCGTTGCTTCCCAGAAACCAATCGAAGGCCCGCAGGGCATCTGTCTTCCACTTCATATCGGAGTCTGCACGCCAGGCCGCGCAGCAGGCGGCGATCGACGCCGTGGCCTCCAACGGCTGCTGATCGAACGCGCGCGGCGGACTCATCACATCGCCAAAACTCTGCGAGCCCACGGGCCGGAACAACTCCTCCTCGGTGGTTTGCAGAGTCATCAGCCACCGCAACGATCTCAGCCCGGCTGCGACGTAGGACGGTACGCTCGTAGAAAGTCCCGTGACGATGAGCGCCTGCGGCAGCCTCGCGTTGTCATAGGCCAGTCCCTTCTCGAACCACACCCACTCCCGCGTCTCAACCGAAGCCAGGATCGTCATGAGCCGTTCTGCAATTCGATGGCGCAGCTCACGAGAACCGGGATCGATGTGGACCGCTTCGCCGTATGAGCTCAGCCCGAGGAGGGTGAATGCCCAGGACCGAGGTGAGCTGAAGGTTTGAACTGCAGGTAAGGCCGCGAGAAACAGCGACGCGGCCCATTTCCTTCGGCTGGCATTGGGGTCGCTGCGCGCGCATTCCCCCAGCGCCCACAGCGCGCGTCCATGACTGTCTTCGGATCCGATCTCCTCGGTCCAGCGCCGGTCGAAGCCCATGAAGTTTCTGAAACGTTTCGCTTGCGGATTCCAGGCATGCTGAACGAAGGCCGCGAAGCGCCCGGCCAACTCATCGGACATCCGCTGCTCGCCGGACGCGTTGAGTGCGCTCACCAGCGTCAGTGCGCGCGCGTTGTCGTCAACACAATACCCGTGAGATCGATCTGGGATCGAATGGATCGCGTGCTGAAACAGCCCCGTGTCATCGCACATGAGACGAAGATGGCCGAGATGAATCTCGGGGGGAAGGGCCCTGAGCCGGGGGATAGAGCTGTCGATCGGGACGGCCCTCACCGGCGGCCGAGTCGCGACGCGCACACTCTCGAACAGGCTCATATAGCGCCCGGCCGTTCGTGCCCAAGTCATCGCGCGGCCGCCGGCATACGCTCGTTCTCTCATGGTCTCACGCCGCGCGTGATCGGTCAGTAGTCCCGCAACTTCTGCGCCGATCGTCGCGACATCATTGAACGGCACCAGTACACCGCGGCCGCCAGACAGCAGCTCCCGGGCGTGCCAGTACGGAGTCGACACAACAGCCTTGCCCAGTCCATAACTGTACGCGAGCGTGCCGGAGGTCATCTGAGACTCGTTCAGATAAGGCGTTACATAGACATCGCACATCGCGATGAAGTCGAGCAGCGTCGCAAGATCGACGAAGCGATCGAGAAACAGAACGTGATCCTCCACGCCTCGAGCGCGGGCACGCGCGACGAGACTCTCCCGGTACGCCTCGCCCTGGCTGCGCACGAGGTTTGGATGGGTTGCTCCGAGCACTACGTAGACTGCCGCCGGCGCAGCTCGCAACACGGCGGGCATCGCATCGATCATGACTTCGATGCCCTTGTTCGGCGAGAGAAGTCCAAATGTCAGGATGACCGGCCGGCCGTCGAATCCGAGTCTGAGCTTGGCTTCCTCGGGTGGAACGTACGGCACATCCGGAATCCCATGTGGGATGACTTCGATTTTTCGGGCGCGCACATCGTACGCGGAGACCAGCAGCTGCTTCGCCTTCTCCGCCATGACGACGACTTTCGAAGAGATCCCGACGATATCGGAGAGCACCCTGCGCTGGATGGGCTCCGGCTCGGAAAGGACCGTATGAAGCGTCGTCACGATCGGCATATTCAATCGCGATAGCAACGTCAGCACGTTCGCGCCGGCATCGCCACCGAAAATGCCGAACTCATGCTGCAGCGACACGACATCGAACCGACCCGCATTCAAGACTTCGGCGGCGCGAGCGTAGTCCTTCACCTGTTCGTCGTCGATCTGGACGCGAACGACCGGTGGGTAGTCGTAGGACTGACCGCGGTCATTCATTGCGACAATAACGGCCTCTGCGCTTGGGCATAACAGCGCAACAGCGTGCTGCAGGTCGTTGGTGAACGTCGCGATTCCGCAGCGACGGGGAAGCGAGTTCCCAATAAAGGCCAGACGCATGGATGGAGTCACGGTCGTATCTCCCGCGTGGTTGACGAACGCCCCGTGGGAAACGAGAACGCGCAGCGGCGGTCTGCTGGAATGGGCGGCTGAGAACTCCGCCGAGGCTGCAGCATACAGCAATCGACGCCGGTCACCCGGAATAAAGGTTGCGCGGACGGCGGGCACTGGGATGTCCAAGCGCGACCCCGACCTCGAGCGGCTCGCGCGGGCCTGCCATCGATTCACCGCGCAGTGAAGCGATGTCGAAGACGGCTCTGGCGGAGAGTCAGACCGCGACCGGAATGCGCGGTGCAGAACGCCGCCGTTGCTCTTCTTGCACCTCTGCCAATGTGAGTCGCGTCGCGGCCGCGATCGCGTCCAGCACTGGATGCAAGGGGTCCACTGGCACGCGCAGCTGATGCGCTTTTTCCCACGCACGAATACGCAGCTCTGCGGAATTCACAGTGGCAGATTGCTGTGCCAAATTCGCACGCCTTCGTTCCGCACGCTCAAACTCCTCAAATGCACGACGCTCGCGATAATCGGGGAGGTCATTGCCAGGTGATCCCGACCGTTCGGGTTTCGTTACGGGCGAAAGGGTCATCGCATTCATGAGGGTCCCCTGGAGGCGAGCACGTGTAAGTACTCCCGGGCAAAGCACCGGGAGTACGACCTACTCAATAGCGCGAGTTGCCGCCACCGGAGCGCGGTTTATCCTGCGCTTCATTGATCTTGAGGGAGCGACCGTCAAAATCCTTGCCGTTCAGTGCCTGCATTGCGCGGGCGGCATCCGCGCTGGACATCTCAACGAACCCGAAGCCACGCGGCCGGCCCGTCTCGCGATCGTTGATCAATGAGAGCTTCTCCACCGTACCGTGCGGAGCGAACAGATTTCTTACCGCTTCCTCGGTTGCCGTGAAGGGAAGATTGCCGACATATAGCTTGGTCATGAGTATCTCGCGAAAAATATAAGGAGACCTGCGCGTTAAAAAAAGCGCCGCAGGGTTCGGGAAGCTTTTGAGATGGCACTTTGGCCTACCGGAATGCGCCGAGAGGCGCGTGGCCAAGGAGACAAGGCGAAAGGATCACGAGCTAGCCAAGCATAGCACGTTACCGCTCGTCCCGTACGAACCCGGTTCCTATGGCGGCCCGGAACGAGACTCGGCTAATGTTACGTCCAGGAATCACCCGCCGCACTCCTTCCGGTAACTAGATGCTCAAACGCTTGCGCGGTTACTTCTCCAGCGATCTTTCGATCGATCTGGGCACGGCTAACACGCTTATCTATGTACGCGGCAGAGGCATCGCATTGAATGAGCCCTCCGTGGTCGCTGTACAGGCGGCGCCAGGGGGCGGAAAGATCGTCGTGGCAGTCGGCCAAGCGGCCAAGAGCATGATAGGCAGAACGCCTGGACACATCACGGCGGTGCGTCCCTTGAAGGACGGCGTCATCGCCGACTTCACGTATACCGAGAAGATGCTGCAGTTCTTCATCGGCAAACTGCACGGTCACCGAATGCTCAAACCGTCGCCGCGCGTACTCGTCTGCGTCCCGTTCGGCTCAACGCAGGTTGAGCGCCGGGCGATCCGGGAGTCCGCCGAGGGCGCCGGCGCGCGCAGCGTCACGATCGTAAGCGAGCCGATGGCTGCTGCAGTAGGCGCGGGCCTGCCCGTTCACCAACCGCGCGGTTCGATGGTTCTCGATATAGGCGGCGGAACGTCCGAGGTGGCTGTGATTTCCTTGAACGGGGTCGTCTATGCCAACTCAGCCCGCATCGGCGGTGATCGCCTGGACGAAGCGATCATGAACTACGTTCGCCGGAACTACGGGGTCCTGATCGGCGAGGCGACCGCCGAACGCGTCAAACTGGAAATCGGGTCCGCTTATCCGGGTTTGCAAGTACGGGAGCTGTCCGTGACGGGGCGCAACCTGGCTGAGGGCGTTCCACGCAGGTTTACGCTGAACAGCAACGAGATTCTCGAAGCTCTGCAGGAACCCCTCCAGGGCATCGTCAGCGTCGTGAAGCACGCGTTGGAACAGACTCCGCCGGAACTGGGGGGCGACGTCGCCGAGCATGGCATCGTTCTGACCGGTGGAGGCGCTCTCTTGCGCGATATCGACAAACTCCTGACGGAAGAAACGGGCATACCGGTCATCGTGGCCGACGATCCGCTCACCTGCGTGGCGCGGGGGGGCGGTCGCATTCTCGAACTGATGGACGAGACGGGTCCCGGCCACTTCGGTCTCGAATAATCCGTCGAGAATTGATTCGGAAGTTATTGATTTAAAAAGACTGATATCGAGTATTAAGCGATGATCCCGAGCCGGCGCGCCCGGTCGACGGCCTGCGAGCGCTTGCGGACGCCGATCTTGTCGTAGATCTGCTGCAGGCACCATTTTACCGAACCTTCAGTCATCCCGAGGCGCGCACCCACGTCGCAGTTGCGCATGCCCGCGCCGGCCATTGTCAGAACTCTGATCTCGGTCTGACTCAAGGCCCCGGCCAGATGCGCCGAGACAATCCCTTGCTCGCACGCTGCACCGCGCGGAGCGCCGGATTGCAGCTCGGCGGCCAGCAACGACGCCAGCGCTTCGGCCGCATCGCCGCTGCTGCTTTGACTCTGTGCGTAGTGAAGGATCAGTGAGGTCAGCGCCGGTCCTTCGTCCAGAAAAGGACGGATGAGTCGACCCGGCGCGGCGCTGCACAGCGCCGAGCGCAGGGATCGGGTCGCCGCACACTCCTGGCCCTGGAGCAAATACTGCTGCACCAACAAAATGTCCCACTGGGCGAGATGCCCGCGCGCTCCGTGTGTGGCTAGATGCGAGCGCCACTGCTTTGCAACGTGCAATGCCTCGGTGACCCGGTTGTGCGCTTGCGCCAACCGCACCCATGCCAGGGCTTCTGCCTCCTCTTGCAGCGTCGAGCGACGGCATGGCAGAACTCGGGCGGGGTCTCGAGGTAGCTCGATCTCGCGTGCGAGAGCTTCTGCCTCGCGGGTGCTGCCCAAGCGAACGAGCCACTTTATGCGTTCGGCGCACAGGATGAGACGCATCCTGCGGAAGCCGCGCTGACTTGCAATCATGTCCGCTTCTTCGAGCACGCGGATTGCGGCGGCGTCTCCCCTGTCCAACTGGGTGAGCCGCGCATGGGTGAGCCAACCGCTCACCAGCTTGTCTCTCAGGCCGCCATCTCGGGAGATGGGCAGGTAGTCCGCAATCAACTTCCGCGCCCATTCGATTTCGTTGCGTTCGAAGTGAATCTCGGCAAGCGGTAGCGCTGCGATGGCTCCGGCCGCACTGCCGCGTCCATGCACCCGCGCAGCGGCGCCCAAGGCGTTTCGGAGCCTGGACACGGCGGCATCGGTACGGCCGGCCATCTGCAAGGTGACACCCACGACACAGTCGTGTACGAACATGACCAGTGGACTGTCTGTGCCGATACTGTGCTGGCGCGCCAGAGCATCGAGCCGATCGACCTCCGAGAGCATGAATTGGTAGCGCCGGGCGTTGATCAGCTGAGTATAGGAGTGGCCTTTGAGGCAGGACGGCAGGTCGCTGTGCTCGCGTAAGAGCTTCTCGCAAAGTTGCTCCGCCAAGCGCGGCCTGTCCCGCATCTGCGCCACGATAGCTTCGCGGTGCAGAAGCGTGCCTCGCAAGGACCGCAGCTCGCGTTCGCCGATGTTGCCGAGAGCGACCAGCTCTTCGAGCCGCGTGCGGGTGGCCCCAAGAAGAGCCTCTGCTTCGTCAACGCGCCACTCGATGGCCAACTGGCATGCGGCGGCGAGCATCAGGCGCGGGTATTGCGCGCGGATGCGCTCCGGAACCCGGGCGGCCAGTTGCGGGACCCGGAGCAGTCGCCAGGAGCTGAACAGCACCTCGCACGAAGCGTCGAGCAGCCGCGCCGCGTGATCCATATCGCCAGCTTCCATAGCGTGCGTGCAAGCCTCGATGGCATGCCCGTTCTCCAGCAACCACACACTGGCACGACCGTGCAGAGCCGCGAGCTCCGATGCCGGAAGTGCGCTGGCGGCGTCTGCCAGAAACTCCGCGAACAGCGCCTGGTACCTGAACCAACCGGGGCTACTGTCCGAACGCGAAATGAAGAGACCTTTCCGGACACACGACTGCAACATCTGCGCGCCATCGGTACGGCCTGTCACTGCATCGCAGAGCGGTGCGCTCAAGTCGCCGAGGATGGAGGTTTTGAGAAGGAACTCCTGCGTAACGGAGTCTTGCAGTTGAAAGACTTCCTCCGCGAAGAAGTCCCGGAGAGGGCGAAGGTGGCTACCCATCCCGATCCATTGGCGGCGTGGACGGCCGTGCGTCTCCTGCCAGGTCTTCAGCAGCAGGCTCAGACCGCAGGCCCAGCCTCCCGTGTGTGCCGTGATCGCTTCAATTTGGGAGGACGTCATCTCTGCAGGACACTCGCCCGCGAAAAGCCTGGTGACCTCTTCCGGGGTGAACGCAAGATCACGCTCATCGAGCTCCGACAACTGGCCTGCAGCGCGCAATCGGGCCAGTTCGATATCGGACTCTCCGCGGGTAGCGAGCACGACGTGGAAGCCGCGCGCACACTCGATGAGCGACTTCACACAGGCCGCCGAAGGAGATCCTGTCAGATGATGCACATCATCCAGAAACAAGACCGTCGGACCGAGCCGGCCCGCGCCATCGGCGATCCGCTGCGCCAGCGTCGTCTCCGACCAGTGCACTCGCCCGTTGAGCCAGTCTCGGATCTCGGAATCCTGACTGACCTCGGCCTTCGTGAGCGCTGCAACAACGCGTGCAAGGAAAATCCCCGGCACTCGCGCCGCGGGATCCAACGTGAGCCAAACTACGCGCGCGCTGTGTGAGAGTTGCGAATACCACTGACCCAAGAGGGTCGTCTTTCCGTACCCGGCGGGAGCTCGCACGACGGTTGCGGCAACCGAGCAGACCGCGTCCCGGTACCCGTCGAGGCGGGGCCGGTCCACAGTGCCGGGGACGCAGGCAATAGGGTGCAGACGTGCAGCAGGCACGTACGTTCCGGTCCGTGCCTCGAACACACGCAATGCCCCCCACGTTGCAGCGTGTCGCGCCATCCCCTTTCTGCGGCTTATCGACCGAGTCGTGCCGTCTTGTTGCCGATGCAGCCAATTCCAACTGAAATCGGCTACCGAAGCAAGCTCAGAAGAAGGTGCGCCGCAACGTGAGCGCTACCACTCGGGGCCGCGAGGGCACGCCCTCGCGGTTATAGAAGGGTGAGGTCGTGCCGTCGGGATTCTGAGTCAGCGCGGGGCCGAGCTGGATCCAATAGAACTTGTTGAAGACGTTCTGTGCCTCGAGAGCTGCGCTCCAGTGGCCGTTTGCAGACTCATAGGTCAGCCGCGCATTCACCAGGGCGTACCCGGGGGTGACGTCGAAGGACTGCTGCTTGAGATTCTCCGGACCGTTGGTGCGGTAGCCTTGATAGAACCAGTCTACGCGCGGTGTGAGTGTCCCAGCGTTGCCGAAATTGATCGCGTATTGCGCGCCGATGCTAAAGGACACCTCCGGTTGTTCGCGGACGCTCGGGTCGATGTACCCGTCCACCAGCGGATTGGTGATGGAGCCGCGATAGGTGTAGTAGCTCGCCGTGGCATTGATCGACAGTGCCCGGAAGGGAGTCGCCGTGGTCTCGAGCTCCACGCCCTTGGCCTTGCCGGGAGCGCTGAAATAATTGATCCACAGGAAGCCCATCTGACCGGCGAGCGGAGTGCCCGCAGGACACAGCTGCGTCGTGATCGGGAAGAAGGGCCCGGGATCGGTCGCATTGGCGGGACTGCACTGATAGCCGATGCGCGTGGAAATTCTCGGGCTGTAGTCATTGAGGAAGGCCGACAGGTTGGTGCGGAGATGGTGATCGAAAAAGTCGCCCTTGAAGCCGACCTCATACGCAGTGATCGTTTCACTGGGGATCGACTGCAGCTGGGCCGCTACAAAGGGCCGCGGCTCCGCACCATCGGAGCGAAATCCGGTCGATACCGTCGCGTAGACCATTTTGTCGTCGGTAAGCTTGTAGTCGACACCGGCGAGCCAGTCCACGTGATTCTTCCCATAACGCAACGGCGTGGCGATGGTGAGGAATCCGGTGTGGTCGAACGTGTACGTCTTCTGTTCGCTCGTGTAACGGATTCCGCCCGTCACGGAGATCCTGGCCGTCGGGTTGTAGACGAGGTGGGCGAAACCCGACTTGCTGCTGGTGGTGAAATTGTCGTTCTGAGCGAAGTTCGGAATGATGCCCAAAAAGCTGAGGTCGCCGAAAGTGACGTAGCCTCCCAGGTGGGAAGTCGAATCGTAGTAGAACGCTCCCGTGGTCCAGTCCAGCTGGTTGAACAGCGTGCCGCTGATCTGAAGCTCAGCCGAGTTCTGCTCGTGGCGCTGCAGATTGAGCGTGGTGCTGAGATCGAAGGGACCGAGGTCCCCGTCGCTCGCCCAATCGCTCGTGTAACGGCGGTGGGCTCCGACCAGCTTCACATGGATGTGCTCGGACAGGTTGTAGTCGATCTTGGCGGACAAATCCCTCACGATCGTGACTGCCTCAGTCGGCCAGTAACGGCCCAGGACGGGGTCGGAGTAGCTCGCAAAGGTGGTGTACGGGTCGCCGGTCACGAAACGATCGTCGTTGTACCGCATCCCATATTTCGGAAAGATGAACAGGTTGTTGTAGAGGGAATGCAGGGGGTCGGCCGGGTTGTATCCCTTCAACAGCGAGTCGGCGCCCGGCTCGGCCTCGTCGCGCGAGTAGTCGCCGGTCAGATTGATCTCGAGATCGTCGGTGGCGACATACCGGAGCATGAGCCGCGCGGCGTGCGTCCTGTCACCGCCATTCTCGCCAATCCTGCAGTCGCCGCGATTCTGTTCGTCCGAGGGTTGGATCTCCGGAAGCGACCCGGCGAGCTGCGGAGTGCCGTTGGCGATCATCTGGCAGGTGAAGTCGAGCCTGGCCTGGTAGCCATCGATCTGCGTCGAGGCGCCCGACAGGCGTATGAACAGATGGCCGGGGACGATGGCGTAGTCGTAGGCGCCCTTGAAGTTGAGCTCGTTGAACTGGCCGTAGGTCGCTTCCACATAGCCGCTGTCATCGCCCTTGGGGGTCTTGGAGATCAGGCGGATCGCGCCTCCAAGCGCATTCTTGCCGAACAGGGTGCCTTGCGGGCCGCGCAGGACCTCCACTCGCTCGATGTCGAGCAGGTCCATCGCGGAGGCGGTCAAGGTCCCGTTATAGATGTCGTCGATGTAGACCGCGACCCCGGGCTCGCTCGTGTAGATGAAGTCGGTGGTGTTGACGCCTCGAAGGCCGATCTGGGGGTTGGGACCGAAGATGTTCGCCTGCTGGCGAATGTTGGCGTTGGGAATAATGGCATTCAAGTCGGCCACGTTCGTCAATCCCTGGCTCTCGAGCATTTCCCCCGATACGGCGGTGATCGACAGGGGGGTCTCTTCCAGGTTCTCCGTCCGGAAGCGCGCTGTGACCACGACCTCCGACAGCGCAGAGGAATCGGCAGCCGTCGCGGCCGTCTGCGTATCGGCGGCGGTGACCGCCGGCGAGACTGCGAGCAACGCCACTGCCGTCAGAGCAGCACAGATCGCGGGCAAATCGATTGCCTGGCCGCTACGACCATCTGATGTACTTTTCACGTGCGAGTGCCCCCTTGTTTGACGCGGGGACTCTAAGGCGATAGGGCCGGAGGGGAGCACCTATCTTTTCGATTGTGCTGCACCGCGCGAGCAGCACAGCCATACGACTAACGTCTCAACCGCTCACGGGGAAATGCTGCGTCACAACCGGCCGCGGGAGTGAGTTTGCCCGCGTGTGACCAAGCGCTCAGCCGCTCCACCGCTCGCGAACGATCATAGAGCCTCGCCCAAAGCCCGAATTGCAGGGGATTCATGGACACGGTTCGAGTCAGAACTCTGCGGGAGCATTCGCAGGTGCGCACACTGCTGCGCGCCTTGCTCGAGAGTGCCCGCCTCTTCCCGCCCGGAAGTCAGCTGATCGACTTCACGAACGAGCTCCCGGCGGAGCTGTCTTTCGCCCTGGAGCGCGTTCAGAGCGAAGGTCGCGCGTGGCAGGCTTGGCGCCGAGGAAACGATGTGGGCGCCGTGAGCGCAGAGCTGGACGAGACGGTATCTCGAATTCAGGGCTTACCCGTGTTGCTTCTCTTTCACCACGATGACCGTGGTCTCGTCACCAAGACCTCGAGCTGGATGGGAAGACAGAGCGGCGAGTGGGTCATGAGAAGCCCAGGGCAGCGCCGACACACGTAGTGACCAACATCTCACAACCCCGGTAGGAGCGCACGAACCTCGGGCCAGGACTTCTCCCCGTTCTCCCGCATTTCGTTGCGTAACTGCGGTGGCACCCAGTCCACCAGCGCCGACTTGAACGCAGGGCGCTCCCTGATCAGAGCGAACCATCGCTCTACGCGCGGTAGCCGACCGTTGCACCATATCCCCTGCATCGCCAGCGCCTCCAGGCGATTGACGTACGGTGCGAGGGCTATGTCGGCCATGGAGAACTCATCGCCCGCGAGCCATCCCGAGCCGGCGAGTGTGTCGTCCATGCTCCGCAAATAGCCGTCGTACAGGCGTATCTTGTCCGCGGCGCCGGGCGCCGCGATCCCTTCTTGGATCCACTGCCACTTCAAGGCCCGCGCAGCACGACCTTCCGTGCCACCTTGAGCGAGGAACTGCTCGAAGCTGCCCGTGCCGTTTCGCAAGAGAGTGTGGCGATGGGAGACGATGTATGTCAGTGCCGAGCAGGCAGGGTGCAACTCCTCGTCGACTGCCTTCGTCCAATATCGAACTCGCGCCCGTTCGAGCGCAGAGCGCGGATAGATCGGCCGGTCCGGAAATACTTCCTCCAGATATTCGCAGATGACCGTCGACTCCCGAATCACGGAGCCATCGTGCACGAGCACCGGCACGACGCCCTTGGGATTGATGGCGAGGAATTCGGGCGCAAATTGCTCGCCGCGCAAGATATCCACATAGCGGCTCTCCCAAGGCAGACCTTTCTCATCGAGTGCGAAGCGAGTCTTGGCGGCGCAGGCAGAAGAGCCGTGGTGATACAGCGCAATCATTAGGGTCTCAAAGCCTCATGCGACGGCGCCTAATAAGCCACGCCCAAGGACACGAGCGCTAGGTGCTAGCATTCGACGGATGTCTATCGCGAAGCTCGGCGGGTGGCAATGGGTGAAAAACGGATGCCCTCGGTGCAACCAGGTCCAGAGGAAGATCAAGCGAAGCGCTCAGCCGAGGGTTCGGGCGAGGGGCCGCGAGAAACGCTCCGTGAGAAGGCGAAGCGCCTGGTTTTCGGGGTGCCATGGTGGTGACCTACATGGCCGGCATCCCGGGCGGCCTTTTCTCGCCTTCACTGTCGATTGGCGCAGGGCTTGCACAATGGGTGCACGTGGCTTTCGCCTGGGCGCCGATGGCAGCCGTGATAGCGCTGTGCATGACGGGATATCTTGCAGCGGTAACGCAGTCGCCCATCACGTCTTTCGTCATCGTGATGGAGATGACCGACGGCACCGGCATGGTGATCCCGATGATGGGGACCGCCCTCGTTGCCTCCCGCATCTCGGCCTTTTTTACACCGCCTTTGTACGAAGCTCTCGCGAAGATCAACTACTTCCACGTGGCGAAACTCCCTACGGGGAGCTTCCTGCAAAAGAAGCCGGTGCCCCCTCCTGGCGCTTGAGGACGTTGCCAGCGCCAAGCACTCGCCCCCTCAAAGTCGACCGATCAGTTGCTTGCGCATCGCGATCCTGCGGCCAGGTTCCGGGAGCCAGGCGCGCTCGTAGTCCAACTCGCGCCGCATGTCAGGACCGCAGTCTCCTTCGGGCATCCTGAGGTAGCCGTTGCGCTCGTAGAACGGGCGATTCCATGACAGGTGCGCATACGTGGTGAGCCACAGCGAACGCGCGCCGGCGCGCCAAAACACCTGTTCAGTGGCGCTCAGTAAGCACGTACCCACGCCCAGGCGCATGAACTCCCTCAACACAGAAAGCTGATCGAGATAGGGCTCGCCATCACGCGTCCCCGATGCTGCGAAACCGATGGGGGTTGCATCGGAGTCCAACGCGATGAGTGTCCCTCCCAATGCGAGGGAGGTCTGCCACCGGCTTCGCTCTGCGGCCTCGAATTCATGCTCGTCCGCTCGATTCAGCCTCAGGCCGGCCAGCACAAAGAGCTCCGATGCGTCATCGTCGATTGCGCAGAGCGCATCGATGTCCGCCGGAGTGCCTGCCCGGAGCTCAAAATTCAACGCGATTTTTCTTTCGGTCCTCAATGGACTCACTCCGATCGCGGTTCGTGAGGCTGCTGTCGGGCGTGCCGCAGACGCCGACGCCACGTGTCGAAGGCAAACGGGCCAGGCCCTGCCGCGAGGAGCGTCGCGATGCACGCCAGATACAACAGATCGCACTCGATGCCCGGCTTGCCGAATTGCGGACCGGTTGCGGTGACGGCCAGGAACTTGATGGAGCTGAAGCCGAAAGGCAGATGCACCGTGAACAGCGCCACCAGCAGCACGACGATCATCGGGATGCTGAACCACTCGAGGTACGCACCCACAAGCACCGCAACCCCGCCGACGAGCTCCACGATCACTGTAATCCAGGCCATGAGCTGCGGCGACGGCACGCCCAGCCCCGCAAGAGCCGCGGCGAAGACAGGGACACCGCGTCCGACTTTGAGCAGCCCGTGCTCCAGGAATCCGTAGCCCACGATCAGCCGGAGCGGGATAGACGCCCAGGGGGTAAACAGCGACCGGTTCAGTCTCATTCCGAGATTCCTGCAAGTGACTCGTCGAAGTGCTGTCGCACGACCGCTCGCGTTCGTTACATCTTCGCAGTTCCCGGGTAGTTCGAGCGTGTGACAAGTTCTGCGGTCTTCCGGTCTCCTGGAGCGGTGCCGTGTAACGTTTTGCGGGCACTCGTCGAAGGTGTGGTGGTACGCGTGAATCCTGCAGAGAGAGACGAGCGATGGACGCAGCTGATGGATCGCTCGATCGAGGGTGATGCGTCCTCGTATCGCCAATTGCTCGTACTTCTTACGGTCGGGCTGAGAAACGCCGTGCGTGCACGGGTGCGTTCCATCGGCCTCGATGCGGAAGACGTCGTGCAGGAAGTCCTGCTAGCCCTGCACTTGAAGAGAGGCACCTGGGTGCCCGGTACTCCCGTGGGGCCCTGGGTTGCCGCGATCGCACGGAACAAGATCATCGATGCCTGGCGACGCCAGGGTCGTCGCATCGAGGTGCCGATCGAGAGCGTTCTCGAGACTCTGTGCGTTGAGGAACCTCACGCCGAAGAGCAGGCACACGATGTGGAGAAGGCGCTCGAGAAGTTGAATCCGCGTCAGCGCGATGTCGTTCGGGCTGTCTCGCTCGAAGGTCACACCGCGCGCGAAGTTGCGGTACAGCTGCGGATGAGCGAGGGGGCGGTGCGCGTGACGCTCCACAGGAGTCTTAAGGCTTTGGCTGCCACGTTCCAAACGGTGCTGAATCGTGATCCTGCTTGCGGGAACCGCGGTGAGCTTCCTGAAAGAGACCGCCCGACCGTTCGCGGTCTCCTCTCGGAGCTGGCGGTTACTGCTTGCTCCGGCTTTGCTTGTAGGCGGTGTGGTCCTGCAGCTGACGAGATTTCCTGCCCACGAGTGGGGCCCGCGTCTCCACTGACACAACGCATTGCACTCTCTGTCATCGATCCCGTTACCGTCTCTCTCTTCCACCGGTGGTGAGTCTCTTGGTCGCCCTGCGGCGCGGGGCACCTCGACGTCCCGCTGTAGCGGGTGCTGTGGCGGGCGTGGTCGCTAGCGCAGTAGCTGCCAGTCTCTACGCGATCAAGTGCCCTGATGACAGCCCGCTGTCCGTCGCGACCTGGTACTCGATTGCCATTGCGGGGGTGACGGCGGCCTCAGCGTACAGCGGTGCCCACATACTGCGCTGGTGACAGGCGGGCGCCATCAACTCGCCAGCACAAACTTGAGCAAATCCGCCATGCGAGCACCCACGGCATCGGCTCGAACTCCCAACGCCTCCTCGGGTTGCCCACCTCGGTTGAGCCAGAACGTCCGATATCCAAACCATTTGGCGCCGGCCGCATCCCACCCTGCCGCCGCACAGAAGACCATCTCCTCGGGTCGTGCGCGGAAAGCGTGGGTTCCCATTTCGTAAGCACGTCGATCCGGCTTGAACGCGTGCACACGATCGGTGGTGAGATGCGCTTCGAAAAAATCCTGCAGACCTGAGTTCGCGATCGGGGCATCGAGCATGGCGGCCGTGAAGTTGGAAAGAAACGCCATTCGGATCCCCGCATCGCGCAGCGCCTCCAGCGCCGGCCGCGCGTCGTCCCAGGCCTTGAGCTCCCGGTAGGTTTGCATGAGGCTGTCGAGCGCCCCTTCGTCCATCGGTAAATTCAGAGAGTGCGCGGCGAAACTCAGCGCCTCTTGAGTCACGTGCCAGAAGTCGACATAGGACCCGCCGAGGGTTCGTAGCCATGTGTATTCGAACTGACGCGTGCGCCACGCATTCATCAGCGCCATGCCCTTCCCTTCGAACAACGCCTCGGCGCGCGTCGCGACCGGAGTCGCATCGACGATCGCAAAGGCATCGAATGCGATTGCCTTGGTTCGCAGCGACGCGAGCTTCCCAGAGGGCCGCTGCGCCGCGCGAAGTCGAGCATTCCAGGTTCCCGACGATAGCCCCGCCGCGGCCAGGAAAGCTCTACGGTCGATCACGGAAGTCCCTCGCTAAATGCCGGGTTCACTGCACAGCACGACGCGCCACCCATCCGGATCCTCGAAGGTGACGCTCTTGTCGGCCCAGTACGGATTGAGAGGATCGACGGCTCGATAGCCCATCGACCTCAATCGCTTCTGGAGCCCTGCGAGCTCATCTGCGTCGAGGATGTAGAGGACCACGAGGTTGTCGGCACTGGGTGCCGGAGCGGGGCTCCCCGTACGATGCTGTGTGAATTCCAGATGATAGGTCGCCTCAGGCAGTCCGAGCATGACGCCGTCGTACCCCTCGTGGTCGGAGAAGCGACCCAGCTCGCGCAACCCCAAGCCGTCCCGGTAGAACGCAACGACTTCTTCCAGCCGGTCCGTGGGCCGAGCGATCCTCACCTGCGAGACTCGAGCGTAAGGAAATACGATAGGTGGAGTTGTCATGATTCCAGTTCTGCGAGAAGTGATGCCGGCTTGGCGCCCAGCCCGGCGCGCTCTTGAATTAATCGAGCGATGGGGTCCGATCGTTACACGCGCGTTCCAGCGCTGCCGTCACCGGCGAACGCAGTCGCGGAGAACGTGGGCGATCATTCTCGCCGCGGGCGATGGACGCCATCGGCGTCACTGGAGCTGCGAGCGCTCAGCAGGACGAGGAGCTTGCAATTGCCGGCGCGCGCCCTGGACGGCAACCGTGCGCGGTAGCCGGTGCAATAACCCGACGCTTGCGACGGTCTTGTTGTTGGGACTGGCTGCGGGGGGCGGACTCGCACCGCAGGCGACGGCCGACGAGCGGCCCGCAGCGACGGTGGACTTAGGCACGGATGCGGGCGCGCGGGTGGGCGGCGTGCGGCGGTACAGCAACGCGAGGATCGTTGAGACGAGCTTCCATGCCGCCATGGCACCGGCCGGGTCTCATTCAACGGGTATGCGATCAATATGACGATCCCCACACACATCGACGGTTTCGACCCGAAAGGTTTAACCCTGTGGTTCGAGCCTCGCCCCGGAAGCCAAGACCCAAGGGCAGCGCGGACTGTACCTGCTCCGTATTCCAACGCTGTCCGCAAGACGCGCTTGTTCCTGGAATGGAACTGGGCGATGCTTTTCCCGCCCGATATCTCCCATTTCGGTTACCGCCGCACACAGCGGCGAGCGCTCACTCAATCGGTTCCCACTCCCGTGACCCTCAACCACCCCCAAGCCGGAGGACTCCTCAAATGACTCGCGCAATCTCCAGTACCGTCGCCGCCGTCATCGCGGCACTCTCCCTCATCGGCCCTGCCCGGGCAGACGATATGACCTCCTTCGCCACAGGCGGTTATGCGAAAGCCCTGCAGACGATGGACATGATGCACATGATCGATACCAACAAAGACGGCATGGTATCGGCCAACGAATGGACCGCATTCCAGGAGCGCAGTTTCGCCGCCCTGGATAAGGACCACTCGGGCTTCATCGAGCGCGCGGAGTTCGCAAGCGCACCCGAGGGCGGGTTTGCCTTTGCGACGGCCGCCTACGTCCACGGACTGATGACCGATGAAATGTTCCAGAAGCTCGATGCCAACGGAGACGGGAAGATCTCCAAACAGGAGTTTGTGAGCCACGAGCGCAAGATATTCGAGATGTTGGACAAATCCGGCAAAGG
>Ga0070681_10001353_pt1 | contig 21414 bp, 12 predicted proteins | sample KBSC83BmetaG_FD_65650 | JGI IMG/M metagenome (GOLD analysis project Ga0070681, IMG submission 65650) | Corn rhizosphere microbial communities from Kellogg Biological Station, Michigan, USA - KBS C8-3B metaG | ecosystem: Host-associated > Plants > Roots > Rhizosphere | place: USA: Michigan... | reverse complement strand
ACCTCCCAAAGGTGCGCGACCCACTCCTCCGCCGACCGCCCTTCAGTGAACTGCGCCGCGAATCCCAACCGTGTCGCAAGACCCGAGAAGATGGCGTAGTCGTCGCGTGCCTCCGCAAATGGCTCGAGGGCTCGGCGCATGGGCGTCAGCCAGTGGTCCATACTGCCACCCGCAAAATCCTCTCGCTCGAGCGGCGTCGTACACGGAAACACGATGTCCGCGAGGCGCGCGGTCGTGGTCCAGTTGATTTCGTTCGTGATGATCGTCTTGGGCCGGGTCCACGCCCGTCGCAGGCGGTTGATGTCCTGGTGGTGATGAAAGGGATTGCCACCCACCCAGTACACGAGATCGATGTGCGGATAGGTCAGCGTCCTGCCGTTGTAGGTAAAAGTGCCCCCGGGTCGCTCCAGCATCTCGGTCACTCTGGCGACCGGGATGAAGTCCTTCACCGGATTGTCCTGCTGAGGGACCGTTCCCACGGAAAACGGCAGAAAGCGCCGCTGCATCGTGTTCATCTTGCTGACACCGGCACCCATGAGGACGCCGCCACCCGGCAGGCCGATATATCCCAGAGCGGCCGCCAGCGCCCAAACCATCCAGTAAGCCTGCTCGCCATGCTCCGCGCGCTGCATGGCGAAGCTGACACCGACCAGGCAACGTTCTTTCGCCATGAGCCGCGCGAGCGTGCGTATTTCCTCGGCTGGCGCCTCGGACAGAGCAGACGCCCACGCGGCGTCCTTCGCGTGGCCGTCGCTGCGGCCCATCACATAGTCGGCGAATCTATCGAAGCCCACGCAGTAGCGGCTGGTGAACGCGCGGTCATACAGCTTCTCGTCGATCAGCGTGTGGATCAGTCCGAGCATGATCGCGACATCGCTGTTAGGGCGACACGGCAGCCACCGCGGACGGACACCCGCCATGACGTCATCCCGAAGCGGGCTGACGTTGATGATCTCGATCCCTGCCTCACGTAGGGCGCCGAAGTGAGCATCGGTGTCGTGTTGGCCAATTCCTCCCGGATTGACCTGCATATTGCGAGCCGCGGCGCCGCCAAAAAACACGATGCGCCGACAGTGCTCGGCGATCTCGCGGGTCGTTGGTGATTGCACGGCAGCGGTGTAAGCCTGCATCCCCAGAACGTGCGGAATCATCACCTCGGCGGCCGCGAATGAATACGAGTCCACCGAATCGGTGTAGCCGCCGAACAGCTGAAAGAAACGATGAATCTGCCCCTGGGCGTGATGGAAACGCCCCGCGCTCGCCCAGCCGTACGAACCTGCGTAAATCGAGCGGTTGCCTCCGGCCTCACGGGCCGCCATCAGCGCCTCGGCGGCGATGTCGAGCGCTTCGTCCCAACTGACTTCGACGAAGGGTTCGCGGCCTCGCAGCGAGCCGTCGCTTGCGCGGCGATTCTGGTAGTAGCCCAGGCGCACGGCCGGGCGAGCTACCCGGCACCGCGGATCCTGTGAAGCCGCAAGGGAGCGCCCGATGGGAGAGGGTTCTTCGTCCTGACTGGCCGGAGCCACACAGATCGTGCCGTCCTCGGCCCGACCCACCAGGAAATTGCCCCAATGCGTGGCAGTCAGTCGTTGTTGCACGACGCCATGATTGAGCGTTCGCGGCCAGCTGTCCAGCGCGACCGCTGGCTCGCGCTGCGGCGGTGCCGATACCTCAGGGTGCTGCCGGCGACCGTGCCTGCGCCTGAATCGACGTGTCGCCCTGCACCGCTGGCGCGCTGTGCGCCGGCGCCGGACTTGGCCGCGCTTTCGAGGGGCGCCGCATCAGCCATTGGGCCAAAGTAACCCAGTCGTAGTTTCGCGTGCGCCACAGGAACCTGATAAAGGTGAGTGTCAGGATCGCCTCGCCAAAAGTCATCATGAAGGCGAGGAAGGGATTCATGCGCTCGGCGCGCGCAAGGTACTTGGCTTTTGCGCGTTCACGGGATAGCTCGATGCTGTCGTAGAACGTCGGCACGACGAGCAACGTGAGCATCGTGGAGGTGATGGTGCCGCCGATGATCGCAACCGCCATGGGACGATAGAACTCACCGCCCTCGCCCATACCGATCGCAACGGGCATCATGCCGGCGATAAGGGCAAAGGTCGTCATGAGAATGGGGCGCAGACGTACGCGGCCCGCATGCATCAGCGCCTCCTCGCGGTCCACGCCACGCGCTTCTTCCTTGCGCGCGCAATCGAGGAGCAGGATCGCGTTCTTCGCCACGAGACCCATCAGCATGATGATGCCGATCAGGCTCATGAGATTCAGCGTGCCGCGCGTAATAAACAGCGCAAGAACCACTCCGATCAGCGACAGGGGTAGCGACAGCATCACCGGGACGGGCGCCGTGAAGGAGCCGAACTGCATGACGAGCACGAGGTACATCACGCCTATCCCCATGACCAGCGCGATGCCCATTTCGGTGAAGATTTCCTGCTGGTCGCGCGAAGCCCCGCCGAGCGAGATCCCGTAGCCGTTCGGGAACGGGATGGACTTGGCGAGCGCCATCGCGTCATCGGTGACCTCGCCGGATCCCCTACCCTGCACGTTGGCCGAAACGGCGATGGTGCGCTTGCCGCCCAGGTGTTGGATCTGTGACGGGCCCTTGTCGAGGGTTATCGTCGCAATCTGCTCGAGTGGCACCATCATGTCGCTGCCCCTGACGGCAACCGGGAGGTGCTCTATATTGGTCGCGTCGAGACGATCGTCCGGGTGCAACCGGACAGCCACGTCGCGCGACTGGCCGGAGGGATCTACCCAATCGCCGACCTCCACACCGGCAAAAGCCACGCGCAGAGACTGTGCGGCATCGTCTACCGAAATGCCGAGCTGACTTGCAAGACCGCGGTCCAGCTCGATTTTGAGCTCATCCTTCGGCTCCTGCTCCGAGAGTCCCACATCGACGGCGCCCGGGATCTTCTTCATCTGTTCCATGAAGTCGGTGGTGATCGCCATCAGCTTGCGGGAGTCTGGACCGTAGAACTGAATCTGTACGGGCTTCTGCACCCCGTTGTTGATGTCATCCATCACAACGTATTCAGCACCCACGAGGCGCGACACGCTCGCACGAATCTCGCCCGCGATCTGCTCCGCCGAACGACGACGCTCGGTGCTCTTGCCGATATCGACATAGACGCGGCCCCCGGTAGCGTTGACCTGACTGTTGGTTGCCTTCGTCTCGGGAATCAATCGCGAGAGCTCCGCGGCTTTCTCCACCTTCAGCCGGTTGTACTCCAGGCTCGCACTCGAGGGAGTCCGCACGTCGATCGCGATCGTGCCCACATCGGTTCTCGGCAGGAAACTCGTACCGCCCACTTGTTGTTGCAACGTCAGGGCCAGCCCGAAGACAACCACGGCGATGACGGCCATCCAGATGCGGTGATGCAGCGCCCAGGCAATGACGTGTCCGTACCGATTGGCCTGATGGTCGAACCACTCATTGAACTTCTTGAGCCACTTACCCAACCCGCGGCGCTCACGGCGCGCATGATCGGGAGGATCGCCCCAATACGCCGAAAGCATCGGATCGAGTGTGAACGAGATGAACAGACTCACCAGCACGGAAGTGGCAACGGTCACCGCGAAGGGCCGGAACCACTCGCCGGCCACACCGCCCATGAAAGCAACCGGAACGAACACGGCCATGATGGAAAAGGTGGTCGCCGCGACCGCGAGTCCGATCTCCGTCGTTCCGTTGCGCGCGGCCGTGACCCGGTCTTCGCCGTTTTCCATGTGACGCACGATGTTTTCCCGCACGACAATGGCGTCATCGATGAGGACACCGATGGCGAGGGAAAGCCCCAGAAGCGTCATGAAATTCAGCGTGAACCCGCAGAGCCACACCGCAATGAACGCGGCAATGGCCGAAGTGGGCAGCGACAGACCTGTGATCAGAGTGGAGCGCCAGGAGTTCAGGAACGCGTAAACGACGAAAATCGTGAGCCCCGCGCCAAAGATGAGCGCCTCGATCACGTTGTTCAGGTTGCTCTGGGCACTCTTGCCGCCGTCATCGGTGACCTCAAGCTGCGTACCCGCGGGGAGAGTCGAGTTGATCTCCTTGACCAGGTCGCGCACACGGTTACCGACCGTTATGGTGCTGGCATCTCGCGCGCGGCTGATCGCGATTCCCACGTTCGCGTGCGCATTGCGCATGCTATAGCCCGAAACCTCCGCAAAGCCGTCCTCAATCGTGGCCACCTGGCCGAGACGCACAATCTCGTTGCCCTGCCGCTTCAGGACGACGTCCTCGAACTCCTTGGGTGACTCGATACGGCCGACGAGCCGGATGCTCTGTTCATCCAGCTCGCCCTTGACCCGCCCTACCGGCGCTGTCGTGTTCTGCGCACGCAGAGCGTTCACGACGTCACTAACCGAGACGTTGAACTCGCGCAACTTCTGAGCGTGCAGCAGGACGGACAGCTCGCGTTGCAGAGAGCCATACACGTTCACGGTCGACACGCCGTCGATCGCGCGGAAACGGTCCGCGAGGACGTCTTCGGCAAGCCGAGAAATTTCCGCATGGCTCTGCTTCGTCGAGGACAACGCCACCTGCATGATGGGCTGCTCCGACGGATCGAAGTGAAACAGCACCGGCTCACGCATTTCCACAGGCAACTTGTAGCGGACCGAGGCGATCGCATTGCGAATCTCGTCGGCCGCCTCCGACATGTTCTTCTTGAAGTTGAAGATGACGACAATCTGCGCCTGGCCCTCGCGGGCCGTGGATCGCAGCTCGTATACCTGCGAAATGCTCTGCAGGCCCTTCTCGACCCGATTGATGACCTCGCGCTCGACGGTCTCCGGAGAGGCTCCCGGATAGGGAATCTGCACGACGATTACCGGCTGCTGCACGTCCGGAATCTGGTTGACACGCAGATTCTTGACGGCGATCAACCCGAGCGCCATCAGCACGATGACGATGGCGACCGTCGTCACGGGGTTCTTGATGCTGAAGTTGGAAAGGAACACGTGAGCTTCCCTGCTACTTGGCGGCGGTGGCAAAAGCCGTCGTCGGGGCCATGTCGACAGGCTGGTCGTTGCGCAGCGTCGAGTTCGGATAGCGCAGCAGCGTATCGCCTTCGGCGAGCCCGCTCTTCAGCACGAATTCCCCGCTGCGCGGGTCGCGATCGCCGAGGGTGAGACTGACCTTCTGCAGCTTGCGATCTTTAACGCGCCAGACGTAAGAGTTGTCGCCCTCTTTCACGAGCGCGCTCGGAGGAATCATCAGCGCCGCCGTCCGGCGGGTTTCCACCCTGCCTTCGCCATACAGGCCGGCGACGGTCGGACGGTCATTGGGGTCGTTGAAAGTCACCAGCACTTCGACCTGTCGCGTGGTCGCATTCGCGGCGGGGTTCACACGGGCGATCGTGCCCAGGTACTCGTGATCGTTGAAGCCGTGGACACGAAACATCACGGTCTGCCCGGCTCTCACCTCACCGATGCTCTCAGCCGAGACGCGCCCTTCGAACCGCAAACTGTGCGGGTCGATGACCTTGACGAGCTCCTTGCCTACCTGAGCGGTGTCGCCCGCGGATACCTTGCGGTCACTGACAATGCCGTCGAAAGGCGCGCGTACTTCCGTTCGCTGGAGTTGCTGGCGTGCCGTAACGACGCGCGTTCGGGCCGCTTCGCGGTCGCTCTGCGCGGTGTCGGCCTTGCTCTCCGCATCTTCGAGCTGCTGAGCGGATACCAGGCCCGTCTGGCGGAGGGTCTGCATACGCTGCAACTGCCTCTTGGACTGCTCGTCCGCAAGGATGGCCGCCCGCTCCGAGGCCTCGGCCGCGGTCAGGGTGTCTCTGATGGAAGTGTCGTCGAGCCGCACCAGCAGATCGCCGCGGCGAACGGGATCGCCGTTCTCCTTGACCACGGCCAGGACGATCGCGGACACCTCGGCGCGCAGGTCGGCGAGCCGCTCCGGTTGCACCGAGCCGGTAATCGCCGGTCCCGAGGACAGGGCGCTGTTGCGCAGCGTGAGCAGATCTTCCGGGGAGATGAGCATGGTGGCGGCAGCGCCCGGACCGGGTGCGCCGGCAGTAGCGCCCGACGCTGCAGTGGCCGACGCCTGCACCTGACCCTTGGCGTCCGTCTGCGCGGTGCTGCTGGCCTTGTTGCAGCCAGTGACCCCAGCGATCGATGCCGCGAGAACGGCAACGAGACTCATGCGGACCATCGTTGGAATCGTCGACCTCACCCGAACTCCCTTGGAAGACCTGGCTGGGCGGTTTGCCGGGCCGGTGGCCCTGTCCGATGACCGCCTATGTATATTAGACCCTGGCGCGGTACCGTAATTCCTCGTGCCGTCCCACGTATGGCACGGCCGGGCTCATTCGGACGCGACCGCGCTGCGGTCGATACGGCCTCAGGCTCAAGACTGCGCTAAGACCCCGGCAGGATCGCCGGCGGCGCCGTTCACTGCGTCCCGGTTACTTGGAAGAACGATCCATCGCGAACAGTATAGACACCAGCGGGATATTTTTTCCCTCCCCGCCCTCGGGAGATCTTCCCTTCATACCCTGGTAGACGCCGTGGGCGCAGAACTCGCGCCCCGGGGCATCGGGATTGACGATGGCCGTGGTGGCGCCCTTCGGCGCATCCTGCTGCGCCTGCTCCTGCTTCTGCCACAAGCCCGCCGTTTCGATCGCCTGAATCAGGGAGTGATCCGGCATTCGCAGGATCCAACCCTGGGCACCGGAAGGCAGCGTGTCCCCCTTCTCGATGGTGGCGGAGGATATGAACACTTCCGAATCCTCGCGCAGATCCGCCGGCACACCCGCGCCCAGATAGATGAGTTTCTGGTGAAACGGGCCGCCTTCGATGTCGGGCGGGCGGTTCCAACGCATCGCCAGCTCGAAGTCGGCACAGGTCTTCGCCTTGTCGAGCTGGTCGTAGACCTTACGCCCTTCCGGGCCGGCGGAAGCGTGCAGATAGGCGATCTGCCGCAGCTGCTTGTCGGTCGGCAGCTGCTGCGAGTCTTTCGCGGTCTTGTGGCTGAAACCGAGCTGGTCGCAGCCGGCCGCCGCCAGGGCCAGAACCAGTAGGGCAATGCGTCTCATGGCTCATTCTAACGGTTCAGGCGGGACAATGGATCCGCAGGCGGCCCTTGCATCCCTCACAACGCTGTAGTAGGTTCTATTACAGTTGTAGTAGGACACGGCACCATGCTCACCGCCCTCCTCGATCACTTGTGGCAGTCGACGCTGTGCACACTCGCGGCCGCCCTCGTGACGCTCGCGCTGCGCCGGAATGAAGCACGCGTGCGCTTCTGGGTCTGGCTCGCCGCGGCCGCGAAATTCCTGATTCCCTTCTCGCTGCTCAGCGCGCTCGGCAGTCACTTCAGCGAGCAACGCGCGCAGCAGGCCGCCCTTGCGGGGCAAGGGCTGGTCAATGTTGTGCAACAGATCGTAGAACCCTTAACGGCGCCGGGCACGGTGACATCTCATGCCGCCACGACCTCGAGCATTGCAACGGCTCTGCTCGTCCTATGGGGAATCGGTTGCGCGATGTTGCTCGTCCGGTGGGGTGTTCGCTGGATGAAGATCCGCGCCACGCTCGCCAACGCGGTTCCGGCGCCGATCGCAGCCCCCGTCCATCTGAACAAGCGCATTCCGGTGAAACTGACGGCGGAGCTTTGGGAGCCGGCGGTCGTCGGGCTCTTCCGGCCGGTGTTGCTGTTACCCAGCGGGATCGGCGATCGGCTCACGAGTGCGCAACTCCAGTCGGTCATCGCGCACGAAGTCTGCCACGTGCGCCGCCACGACAATCTGACCGCCGCCGTGCAGATGCTCGTCGAGGCGATCTTCTGGTTTCACCCGCTGGTGTGGTGGATCGGGGCTCGAATGGTCGAGGAGCGCGAGCGCGCCTGCGACGAGGGCGTGCTCGCGATGTGGAACCAACCCGAGGTTTATGCCGAGGGCATTCTCAGAGTCTGCCGCTTTTACGTGGAATCCAGACTGGCCTGTGTCGCCGGCGTGTCCGGCGCGGATCTGAAAAAACGGGTGGAGATCATCATGACCCAGCGCACGGTGTTGCGGCTGAATGCCGCCAGGAAAATGCTGCTCGCGACGGCGACGGCCATCGCGATTGCGGGGCCCGTCGTGACGGGGCTGCTGGGGACCCGGAGCGTCGCGGCCCAGGAGACGGCCTCGCAGCCGGCCTCGCAGCCGGGGTCGCAACCGGGCTCGCAGCCGGCATCGCAATCGGGGTCCCAAAGGGTCGCGCAAACTGCCCCGCAAGCTGCTGCGACCGCGGACGCTGCCGCGGCGAATGCGGTGTTCGACTCCGTTGCAATCGTGAAGTCGGCCGGTCGGGGCATTCAGTGGCTCGTGCTGAAGGACGACGGACTGACCGCCCAGGGGACCTCATTGCGGACCGTCATCCAGAGCGCGTATGGCGTCAGCCGCTCACGAGTCATCGGCGGACCCGACTGGATTGACGCTCCCCTCTACGACATCGTGGCCCGCTCGAGCAGTTTCGGATCCGGCGGCATACCCTCCTCAGCCTTCGGGCCCATGATCCGCAAGCTGCTCGCCTCCCGATTCGGCCTCGTCGCACATCCGGACACCCAGCAGCTTTCCGTGTATGCCCTGAGCGTCGATGAGAAGGGTGCGAAGCTCAAAGACGCTGCCAGCAACAGTTCAGGCAGCGCGTCCAGCCAGGCGAGGCGGGGGTTCAGGATGGGACCGGGGCAGCTCGTCGCCACCGACGTGGACATCAAAATGGTGACAGGCCTGATCGACAGGCAACTTGGCCGGCCGGTGCTCGATCGGACAGGGCTCACGGGCCACTACGACTTCACATTGACGGGGCCTCTGACAGCAGACTCGTTGCCGGCGACGCTGCACGATCAGCTGGGACTCAACATCGAGCCGGCGACGTTGCCCATGGATGTGATCGTCGTGGACCAGTTGCAGGAGCCCACGCTCGATCCGCCGGAGGCGTTCACTCGACTGGGAGGCGGCGTACCGCCGTTTCCCGTTCCGAAGTCCTAAGGCTTATTGCCGGACTTGAGAATGACCTGTATGGACCCGTCCGGCCCGATCGGGTTGCGATTGTTTTCCAGACAGACGTACTCCTCGAGCGTGAAATCGGGCGGCGCCCGCTTGTACGTCTTGGTCACGGTCCAGGGCTTGGTGAAGGCAGCCGGGTCGACGAGCGTGATCTCGTCGCGCAGGGTGTCATCGTCCGCCAGCCAGATCCGCTCGTAAGCGATCGCCTTGTCGCTCTTGGGCAGGCCGGAAGACTCCATGTTGGTTTCGGGGCGGAAGCCGAAGGATGTGGCCACGAGGAAGTCGCCCTCCCAGTGTCCTGCTGACTCGCCGTTGTAGGTCGGCTCAGGATCGGGGTCCAGCGGCCGTCCGTCGGTGAAAATGCGGCGCACCTGCGATTCCCATTCCGCATAGATCATCACCCGGTCGGGCGCCATGGTGATTTCCATCGGATAGGTCATCGTCATCACCCGCGGCATACCGGGCGGAAAGCACGCGGCGGTCGGATCGCCGGTCGGCTTGCCCTGGGCCGCGTTCGCAATGTTCTTCCGGAAAATTTCGGCGTACTTCTCGTTCAGCGGCGGATTCTGGCGCGCGCCGGGAGGCACACCCGGCACCCACCCGATGCCGCCCTGGTTGATCCAGATTCCCGACAGGTCGCGCCGGCTCTTCGGGTGGTACGGCACGGTGCCCCATTTCGGATCGACGGGCTGCGTTTTCGCGGCCGCCTCGAAAGTGGTCGGCAGCTTCGAGGCATCCCGCGGCGGGGCCTGGACGCCCCTGGACAGATCCAGATCCACCGGGCGGCCGATCAGGTCCTCGGCGGCGGTCGCCCCCGCACAGTGCAATACCAACAGAACCGCGGTCGCAACCGCCGCGGCCGCGGGCCCGAAGGCTTTGCCGTTCACTGCCAGAGCCATACGCAATCCCCTGCCGTCCCCTGACTACGAAGTCTACGCTCATATAATCTGCCGGGAGTCCGCGGGGCAGACGGGGAGTCAGTCGATGCAAGATTCCATGAACACGATCGAACACGTCAAAGCCACTTTGCTGGACCTCGCCATCCGTTTCGGTCCACGGCTGCTCGTCGCCATCCTGATTCTGATCATCGGCGCGTTGGTGAGCCGGGGAGTATCCCGGTGGATGGCGCGTGCGCTGAACCGCGTCGAGCTCGAGCCTCCCGTGCGTCAGCTCCTGGCGCGTATCGCGTGGCTGATCACGATGGTCCTGTTCGTGATCCTCGCCCTGCAGAATCTCGGCGTCGAGCTGCTGCCGCTGATTGCGGGCCTGGGAGTGGTGGGGGCCGGTCTCGCGTTGGCGACCCAGGGCGTGCTCAGCAACGTTGTCGCGGGACTCTCGATCATTTTCACCAAACCCTTCCGGGTTGGCGAGTACATCTCGATCGTCAAAGAAGAAGGCACGGTCGAGTCCATCACCCTGTTCAATACCACGCTCGGACATCCTGACAGGTCCCGCGTCGTCATTCCCAATCGCAAGATCACGGGAGAGATCCTGCACAACTTCGGGAAGATCCGCCAGCTCGAATTGTCGGTCGCGGTCGCTTATGACACGGACATGGGCGCCGCGCTGGCGCTGATCGATGAGGTGCTCCGGAACAACTCACGCATTCTGACCGACCCTCCACCCGTGGTGGGCACGGCGCAGTTGGGCGAATGGTCCGTCATCATCGCCATCAAGCCATGGGTGCAGGTCGTGGATTACGGTCCGGCGATGGGCGAAGTCAACCGTGCGATACTCGAGGTTTTCCGCAGCCGCGAGATCGTGATGCCGGTGCCGCAGCACGAGGTGCGGATGATCGGCGCGACCTAGCGTTTCTCGACGTGCTGGTCGATCCAGTCCAGGATGAGGTCGGCGAGCCGCAGGTTGTTCTTGTCCTGCATCAGCATGTGGCTGTTGCCTTTGATGCCCATCTGCGGCAGGTACATCATCTGCGCATCGCCACCCGCGGCGTGGACCTTCTGCACGTACGCGTTGCAGGCCTCGTAAGTTTTTTTCCAGCTCAGGACGACGACGGGCACGTCCTCGAGGTGATCGCCAAACATCACGAGCGTCGGCGTCCTGGCCAGCGTCGAGATCTGAGCGGCCGTCAGATCCTCGGGACAGGGGGCCTCGATCGTGATGAGGCCGCGAATGCCGGTCCCGTCGATCAGCGCCGCTTGTTGCGGAAAGAACCCGGACTCGGAGTGCCCCATCAGCACCGCGCCCCGCAACTGCCTGGCAAGAGCGGCCATCTGCGTCCAGGTCGGATTCGGGTTGGGCAGTAAAGCGTTCAGATCGGGAATCATCTGCTTGTAGAGCTCATCTACCGCCTCGACCGGGAATTGCCCGTCCGGGAAGGCCTTGGGATAGGACGGTCCGAAGCGGAAGATGGTCCAGGCAACCTGATGGCTCGCCGCGATGATGTTAGGAAGCGAGCTCGCCGGGGCCGTTCCGGCTTTCACGGCCGAGATCACGGAAGGGTCGAACCCGGAGCGGGCGCGCGAGACCTGATCGGCCAGATACACCGGCCGGCCCTTGCGCACGAAATACTCGCCCCACCCCATTCGCCCATCCGGCGTCGTCTCCCAGGTCTTGCTGCTCAGGCAACACCCGTGAACCATGACGACGGGGCGGTGTTTGTCGCCTCCAGGAGGAATCTGGTACTGCACGTACATCTGGTTGACGGTGATGTCACCTGCGCCGAATGCAGCCGTGGCGCCTGTCGGGGCAGGCCCCTTCTTCACTTCACCCCCGACGAAGAAGCTGCCCTGACTCTGGATGACGAGCGGGCGGTCTTTGCGCTGCTGCGCCGTAGCCTCCCCGTGAAGACCCAGGAGAGCGGCCGCGGCCAATCCGACGGTGAGGGCGAGGTGCTGCATGGCGGCGGATATCATATAACGCGCAGCACCCCGCCGGACCCCTCCGTTCCCGAAAAGGCCACCGCGGGGGGTATCATCCGGCTTGAGGCGCGGACGCGACTCGCGCACCCGAAAGCAGATACCGACCATGTCCGACTTCTCGACCCTGCCTCTGGCGAAGGGCTACTTCGCACCAGCCCGCTTCGACGTCGAGCTGTTCGATTGCGAGATCGCCGGGACGGTGCCCAAGGACCTCAACGGCGCGTTCTATCGAATGCATCCGGATTGGGTGTACCCCCCGCTGTTTCCCGATGAGGCCAGTCTGTCCGCGGACGGCTATATAAGTGCATTCCGCTTCAAGGCGGGCATGGTCGACTACCGCGGGCGCTATGTCCGCACGGCTCGCTACCAACACCAGCGAACCGCTCGCCGGCAGCTCTATGGCTATTATCGCAACCCCTACACGGACGACCCCCTGGTGCGCAACCTCGACGATCCCAGCGTGCGCACTTCAGCGAACACCACGCCGGTGATCATTGGCGGCAAGCTCTACGCCACCAAGGAAGACGCCCTTCCCTATCGCATCGACCCGAACACGCTGGAGACTCTGGGAATCGAGGATTTTGCAGGGCATTGGCACAGCCAGACGTTCACGGCGCACCCGAAATTCGATCCCCGCACGCGCGAGACCATTGCCTTCGGCTACGAGGCGAGTGGCCTCGGCGCCCGTGATGTGCTGCTGTGTACGTTTGATTCGGTTGGGCGGATCACCAGCGAGATGCGGTTCGACGTACCTCATACGACGATGCTGCACGACATTGCCATTACCGATCGGCATGTCATCGTGCCTGGCGGGAGTGCGGTCACCAGTCCCGAGCGTCTGCGCGAGGGCAAGATCCACTGGGGATGGGACCGAACGCGCGACAGCTTCTACGCAATCGCCCCTCGCGGCGGACGGGCAAGCGATATCCGCTGGTTCCGGGGACCGGAGCGCTCCATCGTGCACACGGCCAACGCCTGGAGCGAGGGAAACAAGGTCTATCTCGACATGCCCATCGCGGACGGCAACACCTGGCCTTTCTTCCCCGACATCCATGGCAATCCCTTTCAGATGCATCCCAACACGCTGCGGCGGCTGACTTTCGATCTCGACTCGGCCTCCGATCGATGCCAGGAGGAGGTGCTCTTCCCACACGAGGTCACCAGCCTGACCCGGATCGACGACCGCTTCGCAGCGCGCCCGCATCGGTACATCTACGTGCAGCGTGCCGATCGGGATAAACCCTTCCGCGCCGCGCTTCCCAACGATCCCCGATCTCAACCGAACAACTCCATCGCGCGATTCGACGTCCGCGAGAGATCGCTGCGCTCGTTCTTCGTCGGAGAGACGCACCTTGTTCAGGAACCGTGCTTCGTCCCGCGGGAAGGCAGTCGGACGGAGGGAGATGGCTACCTGCTGGCCACGGTCCATGATCTGGCGCAGATGCGCTGCGACCTGCTGATTCTGGACGCCCGGGAGATGACCGAAATCGGACGTGTGCGGCTCCCATTCCGCAACGCCCTGCAGGTCCACGGCGCCTGGGCAAGTGAGGATGATTTGCCGTTGGTATGAAGACGCTCTCGGATGAGGACATACAAACCTGTGTGAGCGTGCTGCGTGCGATCGAGGCGGATCGATCCCACCTTACGCGCCTCACTCAAGCACAGCGCCGCGAGTTGCTGACGCTCGCCGGGCTGATCTCCAAACCCGAACGACACGGCCTGGTCAGAATGGCGAAGGCGTTTCGACGCGCCGAGCGCGAGGCGGCGAAGGAACACGACCGCAAGGTCATCGAACGGACCGGGCTGCGGACCCAGCGACGCTCGGCCGTTTATACCCCCCTGTGGCTGGAGCAGCCGAGGCCCGAGGATTGCGACCCTCGTCCCGCGCTACACGGCGAGCGCGCGTGCTACGTCTGCAAGAAGGCGTTCTCCAAACCGCATCGCTATTACGACTCGATGTGCGATGAGTGTGGCGATTTCAATTATGCGAAGCGCTCGCAGACGGCCGACCTCGGCGGCCAGTACGCGCTGGTGACGGGAGCCCGGGTCAAAATCGGCTTTCAGGCGTCACTCAAGCTGCTGCGTGCGGGCGCGCACGTAATCGTGACCACACGCTTCCCGGTAGATGCGGCGGATAGATATTCCCGAGAGCCGGACTTTGCAGCGTTGCGCGATCGCCTGGAAATTCACGGGCTCGACCTGCGCCATACACCCAGTGTGGAGATCTTCACCCGCGTCTTGATCGAGAGGCTGCCGAGACTCGACTACATCTTGAATAACGCGTGCCAGACCGTGCGGCGGCCCGCGGGGTTCTTTCAACATCTGCTGGCGAGGGAAGCGGAGTCGTTTGACGCGCTGCCCGCCGAGTGGCGAGGTGTGCTCGCGAGCCATGAGGAGGCGAGGCGCGCCATCGAAGGGACGGCCGCGGCGGGTGCCGGCGCCATCGCGAGCCTCGACACCGCGGGGTCACTGCGCGCCGAGGGTCTCGTGCACAGTGCAGCCCTCTCGCAGCGGCGCTATCTGGACGAGGACTTCCGGGCAGGCGAGGAATTGTTTCCAACGAACCGCTACGACGAGGATCGTCAGCAGGTCGATCTTCGGGACGTCAATAGCTGGCGGCTGCGCCTGCACGAAGTCGACACGCCGGAGCTGCTCGAGGTGCAGCTCGTCAATGCCATTGCGCCCTACATCCTCAATGCCCGGCTGAAACCGCTGCTCTTGCGCACGCCCGGACGCCATAAGCACATCGTCAACGTCAGTGCGATGGAGGGTCAGTTCTACCGCACCACCAAGACGGACAAGCATCCGCATACCAACATGGCGAAGGCCGCGCTCAATATGATGACGCGCACGAGCGCCCCGGATTTCCGGAAGGACGGCATTCACATGAATGCGGTCGACACCGGATGGGTGACGGACGAGGATCCTGCCATCCATGCCGCCCGCAAAGCCGAGCTTGGCTTCGCGCCACCGCTCGACATCATCGATGGCGCCGCGCGGATTCTCGATCCCGTCTTCGCGGGACGGCTCACCGGAGAGCACGTGTGGGGTCAGTTCCTGAAGGATTACAAGCCCGCGCCGTGGTAGTGCGGCATACTTTCTCTTTCTCCGCCGACGCAAGGTACCCATCGTGGATCGGATACTCGAACCGGAAATCATGGACGGCGAAGCGGAAGCCGGCGCTTACGCGCGGGCCGATTTCGCCGACTCGAATCAATGGTATGCCGATCACCTGGCAAGCGACTTCCCCGCGCATCTGCGGGAAATCCTCGATCTCGGCTGCGGCCCCGCGGATGTGACGCTGCGCGTCGCCCGCGCAGCGCCGCATGCGCGAATTGTCGCTGTCGATGGTTCCGGCCCGATGCTCGAGCATGCGCGCATCGCCGTGCACGCAGCGAAACTGGCCGACCGGATCACTCTGCATCTCGGACGGATTCCGGGGCTGGCGCTACCGGAGCATCATTTCGACGCCGTGCTGTCGAAGGACATGCTGCACCACTTGCCGGATCCACACGCGCTGTGGAGCGAGATTCGACGCCTGATCCGTCCGGGCGGCGCCGTGTACGTGATGGACCTGATCCGCCCTGACTCGCCGCTCGCCGCCAGGGAGATCGTCGAGCGGGTGGCGGCGCACGAGTCCCCGCTGCTGAAGGAAGACTTCTATAACTCGTTGTGCGCGGCTTTCACGCCCGAGGAAGTGCGCAATCAGCTTCGCAGCGCGGAACTGCCGCTGAGCGTGGTGCAAGCGACCGAGCGGCACATGATCATCCAAGGCACCCTCGGCTGAGGCGGGGCCGTAGCCGGCGTCCCCCGGCGGGCAGCCGCCCTCGGCGCTGCCTACCGTTGCAGCCGAAAGTCCTGGTCCGGATAGAACTTCTCATCCGGGACCCGGATGACCACCATCGGGTGGTCCTGGCTCAGGTGGCACGCGTTGCACGCCTGAGTGAGCGCCCCGTAGGCGGCCTTGAACCGCGTCGCATCCTTTGCGTGGATCGCCTCTTCCACCGCCTTCAGCGGATCCGTGGTGAGCGCACCGATCAGCGCGGGCACATCGGCCGTTCGGTAAACCGGGATCGTTCGCCCGATGCGGGTGAAGGCGTTGCGCAGTTCGCTCAGTTCGTACTCGGCGTACTTCCAGTTCTTCTCACGGCCGGCGAGCGCGAGCTTGATGTGCCGCGGTTGAACGGCCATGGTCATGAGATCCCCCATGCTGGGGTGGTAATCCGGTACCGGCGGGGCCGTTTGCGCGCGGAGGACGCCCGCGACCACCGCTGTTACCGCTCCCAACGCCCATCCCCACCGTCGCACAGTGTTCATTTATCGCCCTCCCCGGCTTAAGGGGTCGTGCAGTCGCACGCCAATTGTTGCTCGCCCGATACATCCGTGTGCGCTTTCGACACACCCTCGTGCGCTGCAGTGTAGCCGGGACCTGCGACGGACCGCCCAAAAACCGTTCCGGAGGAACGCAATCCACTACGCGGCCGGGTCCGGCGCCGATCCATCGGCAGAGAAGAATCTTTCCAACATCCGTGACCCGGTGAATGCGGGCCCAGGTCGTTCGCTTATCCTGCCCTGAACCAAACACATAGGTTGTCGAGCCGCGCCGGCGCGGCTTCGACTCCATTTAATTCGTCACGGGGGGTACATGGGCACATCCATTCGCAGGTGCGGTTTCGCCGCAACAGTTCCGGCAGTCGTGACGCTCGTGTTGGGATTATCGAGCATCGCAAGCGCGGCGGACGACCAAGGGAAGCTGGAGGAAGTCACCGTCACGGGTTCGCGCATCGTGCAGTCGCCCGGCATGTTCACTCCGACACCGGTGACCGCCGTGACGCAGGACGAACTGATCAAGATGGCGCCGACCAACGTCATCGACAGCTTGAGTGCGTTGCCGCAATTCTTCGGCAACAACACGTTCCAACAGGCTCTCGGCGGGCAAAGCCCGAGCGGCTCGCAGGTCAACCTGCGTGGCGCGAATACCAGCCTGGGAATCTCCCGCACACTGGTCCTCCTGGATGGCCGGCGCTCCGTCGCCAACAGCCGCTTCGGCTCGGTGGACATCTCATCATTCCCCGACACGCTGCTGAAGACCGTCGAGGTCGTGACCGGCGGCGCATCGGCCACCTACGGCACGGATGCGGTCGCGGGCGTGGTCAACTTCATCCTCGACACGAAATTCGACGGCCTGAAGGTGGAGGCCCAGGGAGGCCGGACCGCGCGTCACGACGGCGACACCTCGAAGTTCGCGCTGACCTTCGGACACCAGTTCGGCGAGAAACTCCACCTCATCGGCTCATTCTCCGAGTTCAACCAGGATGCCATCAGCGACTTCTCCTCGCTGCAATCGCGGCCCTGGTACAACCAGGCCTCGCGCGTGAGCGGCCCGAATAATTCATCCGGTCCGGCGCAGATCATCGCCAACTACGTGGTCCCCACCAATTTCAGCTACAACGGCTCGATCAACGACGGCCCGAGCATCGCCGCGACCTACGGTGCGGTTCCCGGAATGAGCGGCATGCAGTTCAGCCCGGACGGCAAGTCCCTGCTGCCGGCTCCGACGGGGATCATCGGCAACGTCACCGACCCGTGCACGTGCCTTGCGACGGCGAAGCAGACCTATAGCGTGAACTCGATGGACGAAGTTCTGCCCGGCTATCGGCGCAAGAACGCCTTCCTGCATGCGACGTTCGATGTGAACGACAAGTGGCAGCTGTTCGCGCAAGGCATGTACTCCGACGACGCCTCGAATATCCGCTGGCAGTCGGCAGCCCTGCTCGCCTCCTGGGTGGCGCCCGTCGGCCTCGATAACCCGTTCCTCGCGCCGGGCATTCGCACGCAGATACAGAACGCTCTCGCCACTGCCTACCCGAACGCAACCGGACCCCTCTCGGCCGCGAACGGCTACGGTCCCGGATATCGCTTTGTCTACCCGGGTAAAGACGACCTGGCGACGCAGTACTTCGGTTACGGCGTGTATCTCAACAACGTGCCGGGCAATCCGCTCGGGGAGACACGGCAGATCACCCAGAACATCACCCACCAGGGCACGATCGGTCTGAAGGGCGACCTGGGCGGGGACTGGAAGCTCGACGGCTACTTCAACTACGGGCACACCCGGGAGAATTACTTCGACAACAACGGGACGCGCGTCGACCGGCTGTTCTTCGCGATGGACGCGGTCGATTCCAACGCCACGCCGGCCGCCCCGATTCCGGCCAGTCCGAGCGGCAACCCGATCTGCCGCGTCGCCTCGCCGGCCTTCAATCCGCTGTACTACAAGAGCTTCGCGGACTGCGCGCCCATCAACCTGTTCGGCGGCTGGAACAACATCTCGCCCCAGGCGGCCGCCTACGTCAGCGGTCCGCAGAAGCTGGCCGTCCAGTTCTATGACCTGAAGAACGGCGAAATCGCCGCGAACGGCAAGCTCTTCGACGGCTGGGCCGGCCCGATCCGGGCGGCCTTCGGCGCCGCGTGGCGCAAGGAGACGATCCTGCAGACGACGCCGGATCCCTCCAACGAGTATCCCGCCTTCCTGAACGGCCAGCTGATCGGCAACACGATCCCGACACAGCCGACGTACTTCCGCGGCATCATCCCGCAGGGCTTCTACATCAACATCAACGGAAACACGGCCCCCTGGCCGGCCGGGGCGCCGAGCGTCACCGTGAACGGCAAGGCCACGGGCGGAATACCCGGCCTGTACTACGTGCCCGGCGGGTTCCTGGGCGACGCCAACTCCAGCACGATCATGTTCAGCTCGGAGCGCACTTTCAGCGGCGACACCACGGTGAAGGAAGGCTTCACCGAATTCAACATCCCGCTCCTGAAGGACATCCCCGCGATTCAGACCCTCTCGACGGACCTCGCCGCGCGCTGGGCGAACTATTCCGGCTCCGGCAACGTGTGGGCCTGGAAGGCCGGGCTCGACTGGGCACTCAACGACTCGGTGCGACTGCGGGCGACCCGGTCGCGCGACGTGCGCGCGGCCTCGCTGGAAGAGCGGTTCGATACGACGCGCGGCGGTGTGACGGTTCGCAACTCGTTCCTGCCCAACGCCCCGAATCAGTCCGGCGCCAGCTACTCCGGCGGCAATCCGAACCTCGCGCCTGAGCAGGCCGACACCTGGACGGCCGGCATCGTGTTCACGCCCACGTTCCTGACAGGCTTCTCCGCGTCGGTTGACTGGTACAAGATCACGATCAACGATGCGATCGATCAGCCGACGGCGCAACAGGTGGTCGATGCCGCCTCCCGCGGCGACCCGCAGTACACGCCGCTGGTCGTGCTGGATGCCGGCAAGAACATCATCGAGGTCGACCGGTTCTTCATCAACTTCTCGCAACAGTTCATTGCGGGCGTCGACTTCGAGGCGTCCTATCGAAAGAGCGTGCACCTGTTCGGCGGCGGCCCGGAGGACATCGCGTTCCGCCTGTACGCCACGGACCTGATGAAGAATGCGACGCTCACGCAGTTCGGCAGTTATGACGAATGGGCCGGCCAGGTGGGCACCGCCCGCAGCCTGCCCAAGCACAAGTACAACCTCAACATCACCTACGACAACGGACCGTACTCGGTATTCCTGCAGGGCCGCTACATCTCCGATGGAATCCTCGATCACACACTGATCCAGAGCAATGTGGCCATCATCGGCGCCAACGGTCTGCCGGTATCCAACACGATCAACAACAATCACGTTGGCGGGCTCTTCTACATGGACATGAACCTGCAGTACTCGGTGCCGGTGCCGACCGGAGATTTCAAGATTTACGCCGAGGTGCAGAACCTGTTCGACCGCGACCCGCCCTCGACGCCGGCCGCCTATGGACGCACCGGCTCGCTGTCGACGAACCCGCAGCTGTACGACGTTCTCGGACGTCGCTACCAGATCGGTCTGCGGTACCGGTTCTGACGAGAATGTCGGATGAGGCCTGCCGGACCCACCCCCGGTCCGGCAGGCCCGAAGTCCGGCGTACTTCGCTGAGCTAAGCCCGCGGGAGCAGTCGCATCGCTTCCTCGATGGCCTGCGGGCGCCGCTTCCCGGGCGCTTTGAAGTAACCCATCCCCGCGCTGAGAAAGCGGCGCGCCCACGGCGAGTCGGCGGTGTGCGCGTAGTTGTCGAACACGGCCTCAGCGAACTTGTAGTCGTGGGGCTCGACGGCGTTGTAGACGAGGTGATGGCGCGCCGCGGCGATCAGCAAGGGGGGATCGCCGCCCGAATTGAGATAGCCGAGAGTCTTGCGCGTGGCGCTGAGCCGCTCACCGGCGGCCAGATCCTCAAAAATCTCCTGCAGCGCCCCCTCGCCGCAGTGGTGTGGGCTCACCGCATCGAGAGTCGCTAGGTCGAGATCCTGTGCGGAACCTCCGGCCATGTGACGGAACATGGCAATGAAGGCGGCACACTGGAGCAGCATGAGCTGTTGTGTTCGCACGTCCTCGGAGATTCGAAAGGCGTAGTGCAACGCATTGGCCGTGGTCTGGGCATGCAGCTGGACGATGCCGGGTTGGTGCAGAATCAACTCCGCAGCGGTGCCAAACAACACCTGCCAGATCGCATCGGGCGAGATGCCCGCGCGCAGCAGCTGGACTACGACATCGCCCGCGTCGTCCTCTGACACCCTGTACAGTGACTGCCGCAGCTCCGCCCTCGCCCCCGGATCGTCGCGGCCTGCGCGCCAGTTGCCCGGAATGGCGCCCAGCCGTTCGCGATTGCGCCGCCCCGGACGATCGGGAGACCAATCGTGATGGGCGGGGTCGGCATCGGAGTCACTGTTCTGCAACGCGGCGACCGTCGATCGCAGGATCGCTTCGGCCTGACTGCTGCCGAGACTTGAAATGAGGTGATGTGCGTTGCTGACGGCGATGGCCTTGTGGCCGATGGCGCGAAGGTCCCGCGCCCCGTACGGAAACAGCAGCGAGAAGACGGCTGCGGGTCGAGCAGTCGCCGCGTATCTCACGACAGCAGCATCGGCGCCGCTGCGATCCCAGGTATCCATTGCCGTGACGAAGGCCTTGCGCGCGTCCTCACTTGCCTGTGGTCCGTGCAACTGACCCTGCCTCAGCGGCGGACTCGCGGGCATGCGCCAGCCGCCCGCCGCACGCTCCTGGGCCTGGGTCTCCTTGAAGTAGTCAGCAGCCCACAGGATCGGCAGCCAGCGCTCGGCGGCCGGCAGTTGCCGGGTGGTGGCGTCAATGGACCGCAACACCATCACCGAGTGGTACTTGAAACCAACGTCGGGATAAGGTTGGACGTCGCGTACGGCTGCGAGCGTCAAGGCGGTCAGGAGGTCCTCGTAACGCAGCCCCGCGCGAATCGAAAGGGCGAGCTCGCGGACCGTCCGCTCTCGTGGCGCCTCTTCGAGCAGCTCGAGCAATTGCGCCACGGGCTGTGGCGGTTGAGACAGTGCGATCCGCCCTGTCAGGCCCAGGCTTGTCGCGCCGGCTCTCCAGATGAAGGTTCGGCGGTTCATTGCCGCAAGACTATGCCCCCGCGGCGCTGCGGCGGCTAGTGGGGCGCGGCAGGTGGCGCGCCC
>Ga0070681_10001352_pt1 | contig 21422 bp, 20 predicted proteins | sample KBSC83BmetaG_FD_65650 | JGI IMG/M metagenome (GOLD analysis project Ga0070681, IMG submission 65650) | Corn rhizosphere microbial communities from Kellogg Biological Station, Michigan, USA - KBS C8-3B metaG | ecosystem: Host-associated > Plants > Roots > Rhizosphere | place: USA: Michigan... | reverse complement strand
CGCACCGCGAGCATCCTCTCGCCCAGGTTGCCGCGGCGCAGCGAGGCGACGAACAGGCACAGCGCCACGGTCACCGCCAGCGCCAGCCAGCCGAACACCGGGCTCGGCAGGCTGCCGTCGAGCCCGCGGAACGCCGACCGCGGCCCGAGGTCGAGGCCGAACAGGTGCGGCTCCGGCACCGGCGAGCCGGTGTCGCCGCCTCCCCAGGTGTCGTTGATGAAGCCGAAGTTGACGATCGCCACCGTGGCGCCGAGCGTGACCACCGCGAGGCTCACGCCGCGCACGCGCAGCGCGGACATCGCCGTGGCGAGGCCGAGCGCGACGGCGGCGAGCGATCCGAGTATGGGGGCTAACGGAAAGCCGACGCTGCTATCGGCCAGGTGGGCGATCGTGAACCCGGTAACGCCCGCGAGCGCGAGCTGCACCACCGAGATCTGCCCCACGTAGCCCGTGATGACCACGAGCGACAGCGCCATCACCGTGCCGATCAGCGAGTTGATGAGCGCCTGGCGGAAGTCGAACGGCAAGACGATCAGCGCCACCGCGCACACCAGCGTGAACACGATCGCGGGCAGCGCGAGCCGGGCCGGGCGCGGCACCTCGGGCAGCCGCTGCTCCACCAGCTCGCCGCGGCCGGGCAGCGTGGCCCCGCGCACGTACATCGCCAGGATGATGATCAGGAAGGCCACCAGCTCCTTCACGCCCGGGAGCGGCACGCCGTTGTCGGTCGGGAACCACGACTTGGTCGAGAAGTAGTCGATCAGCGAATTGAGGATCCCGATCCCGAGCCCTGCCGCGCAGGCGATGCCGAAGGAGGTCAGCCGCGCGAGCAGCGCGGCTGCGAGAGCCGGCACGACCTGCAACGGCAGGGACACGGTGTCTAGCTGCGTAACCGAGGAGGCGAGCACGCCGATGGCGCCCGCGACCACGCTCGCAAGCAGTGTGTTGCCCAGCGCCAGCTCGTTGGCCGACAGGCCGCCGAGCATCGCCGACAGTTCGTTCTCCGAAGCGGCACGTGTGGCCAGCCCGAAGCGGCTCCAGTGGTACAGAGCGGCGAGCACGATCGCGATCGCGATCACGATCCCCGCGAGGAGGAGCCTGTCCACCGGAACAACTGAGCCGAACACCTTGACGGTGTTGCTGGGCAAGATCGAAGGCTGTGGCTTCTGCGTCGTCCCGAACGCGAGCAGCATCGAGGCCTGTGCCACGAGCAGCACGCCGAGCGACGACACGAGCTTGGCGAGCGGCGATGCGTTACGCAGCGGCCGGAACGCCACGTACTCGATCAGCACGCCTATCACGAGCGTGACGATCAGCGTGATGACCAGCGCCGGAGCAGTGCCGAAGTGGGTGCCGTACTCGCCGCTCTTGAGGGACCAGTACGCGTAGCCCGAGAGCATCGCCACGGCGCCGGTGGCGAGGTTGATCACGCCCGAGCCGCGGTAGGTCAGCACGACCGCGAGGGCGATGCCGGCGATGAGCGCGCCGGAGCCCAGGCCAAGCAGTACGAATAGGAGTAGCTGTTGCATCGGTCTCCCGCGTCAGGTCAACCCGGGCGGGCGGCCCCGGTGCCGCCCACCCGAGTCACTTGTCATCTGCCTCGCATCACTGCGGAGGCTGCAGCCAGGAGGCCGCCTTCTTGAAGTCGTTCTTCCCGTGGTACGTGAAGAACTGGGTGCGGTCGTTGCACACCGCCGGCGCGTCCGGGTACTTGCCGCACTGGAGCTCAGGCGCTCCCAGCGCGACCGGCCCAGTGAACGACTTGGCCTTCTTCAGGATCGCGTCGGTGGTGAGGTTGCTCGGACCAAGCTCATTCAGGAACTTGATCGTCGTCAGCACGGTGGAGAAGGACACGATCACCCACGGATCGGGAGCCGTCTTCACCTTGTACTGCTGAGTCACGGCCATGTACGGCTTCATCCCTGGATCGGTCGGATCGCCAAACAGCGAGCTGGCGATCGCGTACGTCCAGATCGGATAGTCGCCGCCCAGTCCGGACGAGACCATCGGGTTCAGGCACAGCGGCGCCGACACGATCTTCTTCGCGTCGGTGATGCCGAGCTGCTTGAGGCCCTTGGCCTGGTTCACACAGCCGGACGCGTCGCTGTACGGGATCACCATGTCCGCACTTGCCGCGCCGGCCGCGGTCAGCGGCCCGATCAGGTCGGTCTGACCCTGCGAGTAGCCAACCTTCTTGACCTTCACGCCGGCGGCCTGCAGGCCCTTCGCGATAGCCGCCGCACCGTCCGTGATACCCGCGATGTTCGGGTACACGAGCGCCGCGGTCTTGGCGTGCAGGATGTCCTTGGCGTAGGTGCCGAACGGGCCGAGCACCTTGGTCACGTCGCCGAACATGATCACGGCGTTCTTCTGCACCGAGTCGACGGGCGTGACCGCCACGCCGGTGATCACCGGCTTCTTTCCGGCGATGGTGGAGTAGAACGGCTGGATCCCGATCGCGATGCCGCCCATGTCGATCGCGGTGACCGACTTGTCGTTGCCGAGCTTCTGGGCGCACGAGGTGCCCTCTTCCTCGGCCGACTTGATGAAGCACTTCTTGAGAACGACCGGGTGCCCGTCGATGCCGCCGAGCTGGTCGTTCACGAGCTTGACGGCCAGATCCGCGCCGTCGGTTGCCGCCGCGCCGATCACCTGCTGGCCGCCCTGCTGATTGACCCAGCCGATGTAGATCGGCGACTTGGACGAGTCGGCCTTGCCGGGCTTCCCGCCGATGTACGCCTGGTAGTCAGTGACCGATTTCGCGCCGGCGCCTCCGCCGCCGGTGGCGCCGGTTGAACCGGTGGATCCCGTCGCCCCCGTGGAGCCAGTGGCCCCCGCGGAGGTTGATGCCGTGGTTGACGTGCTGGACCCGCTGCTCCCGCAGCCGGCGGCCACCAGCGCCAAGCTCACGACCGCCACTGCGCAAAGCACAGTGCGTCGGGCCTTCGAGATCACGTCTCCTCCTAACCCTCTCCGTTGAATCTCGAACCGGGACGGAGAAGCGAGCCCGTCCCCGCTCAACCCGCGTCGATTTAACCGTATCGTCGGCTACATTGTCAACAATCTTTTCCACCTTCCAGGGAGGGTGCAGAATTAGCGCCAAGGTGACGGCCCAAACGGAAATCGACGAGCCCGGCGCGCGCCGCCGCTCGACAGACGACGACGGCTACCTGCGCCTGCGCGACGCGATCATCCGCGGCGACCTGGCGCCCAACCAGCGCCTCGTGGAAGCGGACATGAGCAACACGTTCCGCATGCCGCGCGCCGCTGTGCGCACGGCGCTCGTGCGTCTCGAGCACGAGGGCCTCGTGGAACGCGAGCCGCATCGCGGCGCGCGCGTGCGCCTCGTGTCCGAGGAGGAGGCGGTGGAAATCCTGCAGGCGCGCGCGTCGCTCGAGGGGCTCGCCGCCCGCGAGGCCGCGTCGCGGATCACGAAGGCCACCGCCGCCGAGGTGCGCGCGGTGCTGGCGCGCCAGAAGGCGGCGCTCGGCGGCCAGGACTTCCTGGGCGCCTCGGACGTGAACGCGGAGCTGCACGCCAAGATCGTGGAGCTGTCCGGCCACACCACGGCCCAGCGGCTCATCCGCTCTCTCAACTCCCAGATGGTGCGCTTTCAGTTCCGCACGATCCTGATCCCGGGGCGGCCCGCGCAATCGCTCGAGGAGCACTCGGCGATCGTGCAGGCGGTCACCGCCGGCGAGCCGGAGAAGGCCGAACGCGCGATGCGCCGCCACCTGACCAACGTGGCGAAGGCGCTAGAGCTCTCGCACGGCCAGGGCCGCTAACGGCAGCAATGAGGGCGCCCGAGGCGTTGCCTCGCCGCCCAAGACGTCCCGTCAGTTTTGGGGCGATAGTCGCCCAAAAGTGACGGCACGTCCCTGAGGCAGCCCGCCCGCACCGGCCCCCCACAGCTCATCCGACGCAAGCCGCGCGCCCTCGGCGAGCGATTCCAGCTTGGCCCACATGATCGTCGGGTGCACGCGCTGGATGAACGGCCCCTGGGCGAAGCCGCAGTCGGTCCCGCCCATCACGTTCTCGCGCCCCACCAGGTGCGCAAGGCGCACCAGCCGCTCGGCCACGAGCCGCGGGTGCTCCACCACGTTGGTCGCGTGGCTGATCACGCCGGGCACGAGCACCTTGCCCTCGGGCAGCTTCAGGTCCTCCCACAGCCGCCACTCGTGCTCGTGCCGCGGGTTCGCCATCTCCACCAGGAAGTAGCTCGCGTTCACCCCGAGCACGATGTCGAGCACGTGCTCCGCCCCCACGTCGCCCACGTGCGGCGCGTTGAAGCTGCCCCAGCAGATGTGGTACCGGATGCGCTCGGCGGGCAGGTCGCGCAGCGCGTGGTTGAGGATCTCCACGCGCGAGCGCGCCCACGCGCGGTAGTCGTCCAGGGTGCCGGGCGGGACCATGATGTCGTACATCCACGGGATGAACGCGTCGTCCACCTGGAGGAACAAGCCGGCGTCGAGGATGAGCTTGTACTCCTCGCGCAGGGCGTCGGCCACCGCGTAGAGGAACTCGTCCTCGCTCGCGTAGACGGTCTCCCAGCGGATGCCCGACACGCTGGCCGGCGCCACCACGGGCAGGAACGCGTTCGGCGCGCCCGCGGCCAGCAGGTTGTCGATGTCGCGCTGCATCGCCGCGTGCCCCGTGTACGAGATCGGCCCTGTGCACAGGTAGCCGCGCGTCTCCTGCGGGTCGTACCCCTGCGAGCCCAGATACTCGGCCCAGAACTCCGGGAACAGCCGCGCGTCATTGGTCGGCGGGAACTCCCCGGGCGGGCCCTCGAGGTCGCGCTCCACCCCGCTCAGCCGCTCGTTGATGTACGAGTTCCAGAGAATCGGCTTGCCGAACTCGCCGTCGTCCACGACGTCGAGGCCGGCCTCGAGCTGCCTGCGCACCACCTCCCCCACGGAGTCACGCAGGCAGCTCTCAAAGGCCTCCTCGTCGTACGGCGTCCCCGCGTGCTGGAGCTCGAGGAACGACCGCAGCTCCGGCGGCCGGATCAGGCTGCCGGCATGGGTGCAGAGGATGCGCCCTTCGCTGCGCAGCACCAGACCGGGCTACACCGCGGCCTTCGCACCCCACAGCTGCTGCGTGGCGATTCGCGCCCCCTCGGCCAGCGCCGCCAGCTTTGCCCACTGGATCTCCGGGTGCGTGCGGCGCACGAACGACCCCTGGGCGAAGCCGCAGTCTGTTCCGCCCATCACGTTCTCGCGGCCGACGATGTTCGCGAGCCGCGTGAGCCGCTGAGCGACCAGCTCCGGGTGCTCGACGACGTTGGTGTGGTGGGTGACCACGCCCGGGACGAGCACCTTCCCCTCCGGGAACTTCACGTCCTCCCACACCTGCCACTCGTGCTCGTGCCGCGGGTTGGCCTGCTCCATCAGGTAGTAGCGGGCCTTGACGCTCAGGATCATGTCGACCACGTCCTTGAGCGGCGGGTCGAACTGGTGCGGGCCGTGCCAGCTGCCCCAGCACACGTGGTAGCGCACGCGGTCCTCCGGCAGGCCCTCGAGCGCGCGGTTGAGCGCCTCCACCCTCAGCTCGGCCCACTTGCGGTAGTCCTCCCACGAGCCGCCGAGCGACAGGATCGAGTCCGCCTCGTGCATCAGCACGGCGTCGTCCACCTGGAGCATCAGGCCGGAGTCGACGATCGTCTTGTACTCGTCGTGCATCGCGTCGGCCAGCGCGAAGACGAACTCCTCGTCCGACTCGTAGTGCTCGTTCTTGAGCCAGTAGGCGCTGGCCGGGGCGACCACGGGAAGGAACAGCTCCTCGTAGCCGAGACCCTCGGCCGCCTCCTTGAAGTTGGCGATGTCGCGCTTGAGCATGGTCGGGTCGTAGCTCAGCTCGCCGGTGCAGACCCAGATCTGGGCCATATTCGGGTCGGCGTCCACGGAGCCGATGCTCTCGCGGTTGGCCTTGTCGAACTCGGCGTCGTGCTCCTCGTAGAAGCCGGGAAACGCCTGGCGGTCGCGGCTCGGCGGCAGGACGCTCGTGCTGTCGAGCGACACCATGCGCGGCTCGAGCCCCGTCATGCGCATGTACAGGTAGGTGATCCAGCTCGCCTTGCCCATCTCGCCGTCCGAGATCACGTCGACGCCGGCCTCCACCTGTTGGCGGCACACGTCGCTCACTGCCTGCTTGAGCGTGCGCTGGTAGGCCTCCTCGTCAAACGACTCGCCGCGCGCCTCCGCGGCGTTGAACTCGAGCAGCTCCGGCGGCCGGATCAGGCTCCCGGCATGCGTCGTGAGAATGCGATCCACAGCAGCTCCTCCCTCTGTTCGGACGGGCGGCGACCGACTGTTTCACCTGGCGCCGAAGTTGTCAACAAAAGGGTCCACAGTCCACCATCCACCGTCGACAGATCCCAGGACGACAACAGCCCTGTGGACGGTGGACGGTGGACCGCTCAGACCTGAGCCGACGCCAGCTCCGCCCCCTCGGCCAGCGACTTCAGCTTGAGCCACGCCACCTTCGGGTCGACCAGCGAGAAGCGGATGAAGGTGTCGAAGCCGCAGTCGGTGCCGCCCATCACGCGGTCCTTGCCGACCACCTTCGCCACGCGTCCGATCCGGTCCGCGACCACCTGCGGGTGCTCGATGTAGTTCGACTTCACGTCGATCGCGCCGATGATGATCGTCTTGTCGTCGGGCACCGGCACCTCCTCGAACACGCGCCACTCGTGCTCGTGCCGCGGGTTCGCGCCCTCCGGGTAGATCGCCCCGGCGTTGACCTTGTAGACCTGCTCGATGATGTCGCGCAGCGGCACGTCCTTGTGGTGCGGGCCGCCGTAGTTGCCCCAGCACACGTGGAAGCGCACCTGCTCCGGCGGGATGCCCTCGAGCGCGGCGTTGAGCGCATCGATCGCGAGCGGCAGGTGCGTGTGCCAGTCGCCCACGCTGCTGCCGACGGAGCGGCAATGCGCCGCCATGGCGCAGTCGGGCGAGTCGATCTGCAGGTTGAAGCCGGCGTCGGCGATCGCCTTGTACTCGTATGACAGCGCGTCCGCCAGCGCGCCGAGGTAGGCCTCGTGCGAGCCGTAGTGCTGGTCGGGGTAGTTGAACGCGATCTGCCCCGGGCTGACGGCGCCCATGAACGCGCCCGACGGATCGCCGTCGCCGATCGCCTTCTGCAGGCGCTCGATGTCCTTGTGCACCGCGTCCTTGTCCTTCAGCTCCACCGGCCCCGTGCAGTTCGAGAACACGACGTGCGCCATCGAGTCCGTGGCGAACAGCTTCATCGCGAGCTCCGGGAAATCGGCCACGTCGTCCGCCTGGAACTCGGAGCGGCCCTCGAACCCGGAGAAGCGGTCGCCCACGTACGTGCTGAAGCCGGTCTTCGACAGCTCGCCGTCGCTGACCACGTCGATGCCCGCCTCGCGCTGCTTCTGCACGATCTCGACCACCGCCGAGTCGAGCCGTTCCTCTATCGCCGAGTCGTCCACCGCCTCGCCGTCCATGCGCTTCCAGATCATGTCCGCGAGGTCGTCCGGCCGGGGAAGGCTCCCCGCGTGCGTCGTGCGAATCCCACCGTTGCTGCCAGCCATTTAGCCTCCAATCACCAGCCATATCGCGCGCGCCGGCTGATCCCCAATGGTCTCCAGCCGGTGCGGCGCCATCGAATCGAAACAGATCGAGTCACCCGGGCTAAGCACATAGTCCTCCTCGCCCACGGTCACCTTCAGCGAGCCGCTCGTGACCACTCCGTACTCGCGGCCCGCATGCCGCGCGAAACTGTCGCCCGAGCTCGACGCCCCGCCCACGCTGTACTCCACCTCCAGGAAGTCCACCTCGCGCTCGCCGCTCGGGTTGAGCCGCTCCCAGCGCACGCCGGACTCGAGCTCGATCATCTTGCGGTCGCCGGCGCGCTGTACCACCTGCTGGTCCACGCGCGGCTTCGGCTCCCTGCGCGCGCCGTCGCGCGCGAACAGCTCGTCGAAGGACAGGCCGAGCTCGTTCACGATCGCGTACAGCGTGCTCACCGACGGACGCGAGCGACCGGTCTCGATCTGGGACAGCGCGCTGGGCGAGATGCCGAGCCGCGGCGCGAGCTTGCGCAGGCTCACCCCGCGACGCTCGCGCTCCTCGCGCAGGCGGGCGCCGATGTAGGCGTCTGGCTGGCTCTCGACAGACACCATCGCCTACGTGCGCCGCTGCCGCGCCCAGGCATCGATGCCGACCGCGAGCAGCATGATCACGCCGAGCGTGATCTGCTCGTAAAGCGGGTTCAGGCCGAGCAGGTCGTAGCCGTTGCCGATCAGCGCGATGAACAGCACGCCGAACACCGTGCGCCACACCGCGCCCTCGCCGCCGAGGATGCTCGTCCCGCCGATCACGATCCCGGCGAGCACGGTGAAGGTGAGCGAGTCGCCGGCGCCCGATGCCGACTGCGCGCTGAGCACACGCGACGCGTCGATCACGCCGGCAAGTCCAGCCGCGCCGCCGCTGAGCATGAAGCTGATCACGCGGGTGCGGTTCACGTGCACGCCCGCGATGCGGGCCGCCTCGGCATTTCCGCCCGCGGCGTACATGTAGCGGCCGAACGTCGTGCGAGCGAGGAACAGGGCGAGCACGATCACCGCGACCACCATGATCCAGATCGACGTCTTCACCGTGATGAACTCGGTACGCGCAAGGTTGCCGAAGCCCTTGTGGTTGAACAGCACGACGAGGTTGCCGTGCGTGATCAGGCTTCCGATGCCGCCAATCACGAACGACATCGCGAGCGTGGCGATCAGGGCGTTGATGCGGAAGTACGTGGCCACGATCCCGTTGACCGCCCCCACCACGAAGCCGCAGAGGATGCCGATGAGGATCGCCGGCGCCGGCGCCATGTGTTGCGCCAGCTCTGCCGCCACCACACCGGCCAGCGCGTACACGGCGCCCACCGACAGGTCGATACCGCCCGCAACCAGCACCAGCGTCCCGGCCGCCGCGATGATCAGCACCGCCGACTGCTGGTCGAGGATGTTCAGCAGGTTGGGCTTGGTCGCGAACGACGAGCTCGCGATGCTCAGGACGATGAACAGGATCACGAACGGAATCACGATCCCGGCGGCGCGCAGCTTGCCCTCGGCGGCGCCGCGGAAGCCCGCGTCGCGCAGGCGCGCGAGGTCGAAGCGCGATGTCTGCGTCTCGGCCGCGGGGGAGTGATTCTCCGGAGGAGCGGTGCTCGACATCAGGCGGCCTCCTCCCGCTCCGAGAAGGCTGCTGCCAGCACCGCGGACTCCGTGATCTCCTCGCCGCTCAGCTCGGCCACAAGCCGCCCGCGGCGCATCACCAGCACGCGGTGGGCGAGTCCGAGGATCTCCTCGATCTCCGACGAGATCAGGAGCACGCCCAGACCCTGGTGGGCCAGCGACACCAGCAGGTCGTAGATCGCGCGCTTGGCGCCCACGTCGACGCCGCGGGTGGGCTCGTCCGCGATCAGCACGCGCGGGGCGCACATCAGCATCCGCGCGAACAGCACCTTCTGCTGGTTGCCGCCCGACAGCGAGCCGACGGGCGCGCCGTACTCCGCCTTGAGCGCCCAGCTGTCGAGGATCTCGCGGCAGGCGGCGCGCTCGGCCTTGCGCTTCACCACGCCGCCCTTGCTGTACGAGCCGAGGCTCGACAGACTCACGTTCTCCACGACCGAGCGGCCGAACAGGAGCCCCTGCTCCTTGCGCGACTCGGGGATCATCGCCAGCCCGTTCCGCAGGCTGCCGGACGGGCCACCCGCCTGCGCCGTCCCGCCCCCGAGCTCCACGGAGCCCGCGCTGCGGCGGTCCACGCCGAAGATCGCGCGGGCGAGCTCGGTGCGGCCCGCGCCCACCAGCCCGGCGATCCCGACGATCTCGCCCTCGCGTACCTCGAGCGACGCCGCCGATACGCCGGGCGCGCTCAGCTCGCGCACCGACAGCGCCACCGGAGCATCCGGGCGCAGTACCGGCTTGTCCGGGAACGCGGCTCCGAGCGGGCGGCCGAGCATGCCCTGGATCAGCGAGTCCTCGCTCTCCTTGCCGGCCGGGGTCGTGCGAACGAGCTTCCCGTCGCGCAGGATCGTGACGGAATCGGCGAGCTCGAGCACCTCACGCAGGAAGTGCGACACGAGCAGGATCGTGGTCCCGGACTTTGCCAGCGAGCGGATGATCTCGTGCAGCCGTTCGGTGTCCGGCCCGCTGAGCGCCGCCGACGGCTCGTCCATCACGATCAGCTCCGCGTCGCGCGACAGAGCGCGCAGGATCTCCACCTGCTGCTGCTCGGCCGGACGCATGCGGCCCGCCACACGATCCGCCGGCAGCGTGAAGCCGGCGCGCTCGGCGAGCTGCTCGTAGCGCTTGCGCAGCGTCCTTCGCCTGACCCAGCCGGCCTGCCGCGGCTCGGCGCCCAGGAACACGTTCTCCGACACAGATAGCTGCGGCACGACCGCCAGCTCCTGGGCGATCATCGCGATCCCGCGATCGAGCGCCTCACGCGGCGAGCGAAAGGAGACCTCCTCGCCCCTCAGCCGCACGACCCCCTCGTCCTGGGCGAGGACGCCCGCCACGATCTTCGCGAGCGTGGACTTGCCCGCGCCGTTCTCGCCCACCAGGGCATGGATCGATCCCGCGGGGATCGTGAGCGACACGTCGTCGAGCGCGCGCACGCCGCCGAAGTGCTTCGAGATGCGCTCGAGCCCGATATGCGCGGAGCCCGGCCGCTGCACTACGCCTCGTCGGCCGAGGTTCGCTCGTTCCACCACTCGCGGAAGTCCGAGCACAGCCCGTCATCGGTGAGAACGACGATGAAGATGCCGTCGAGCTCGATCTCCAGGTCGCCCGGGACCTTGAACTTGCAGTTCCAATGGGCCACTCCGCCCGAGTCGACCTCCCCCAGGACCGTCGAGGTGAAGCGCACGTCGCTCTGCGCGGCAGTCACCTCCGCCCAGCGCGCCTTGATCGCCTCGCGTCCGCGCATGGGCTCCTCGTACGGACCCCACGCGTAGACCCCGTCCTCTGTGAACAGCGCCGCGGCCCCGTCTGGGTCCTTCTCCTCCCAGACCCGCTTGTAACCGTCGAGCCACGTCGAGAGCGCTGCCGTACTCGTGCTCATCGTCCTCCGACCTCCGCGATCGCTTGTAAGACGACAGTGTCCCGCCGCGCCGGGAACGAAGCCCCGGCGCGGCGGGAAGACACTGGCGGGCGTTTCCCTAGCCCGGCCATTCCGGGTGGAACTGGCTGGCGTTCTCCTTGGTGATCACGCCGTCGCCTGGCAGCTGGTCGACCGCGTTCACCGCCGGGAAGTCCTTGCCCGTGCGGATCGCCTGGATCAGCTGCTGGGTGCCGAGCCGCCCCTCGGTGGCCGGGTTCTGGGCGACGTCGCCAAACCACGCGCCGGACGCAACGCCCTGCTGCGCGGCGGCCGAGCCGCCGTAGCCCACCAGGATCACCTTCTTCTTGCCGATCGCCTGGGAGCCGCCCTCGATGCCCTGATCTGCGCCGACGATCAGGTTGAGGTCGGGCTGCGCCTGGAGCATGTCCTGCGTCGCCGCGAGGCCCTTGGCCGGGGTGAAGAAGCTCTGGCCCTCGGCCACGACCTTCACCGGCGAACCGGCGATCGCCGTGTTGAACGCCTTGCGGATCGCGACGTCGAGTGCCGACGCCTTGATGTCGTACAGGTAGCCGACCTTGCAAGGGCTCAGGTTGTTCTGCGAGCAGGCCTGGACCACGAGCTTGCCGAGCTTCGTGCCGATGTCGGTCGGGACGAACGTGACGTTCACGGATTGGCCGTCAACCTGCTTCTCGACCGTGTCCAGCTTCGGCCCGAGGATCTGGTCGATGTTGGCGACCTTGATCTTCTTGCTGATCGCGTCCTGTGCCGGAGTGATCAGGTTGGTGCTCTCGATCGGCTGCAGGATCACGCCGTCGTAGCCCCCCTGCGTGATCACGTTCTGCAGCTGCGAGAACTGCTTGTTCGGGTCGTTGTTGGCGTCGAAGACCGTGAGCTTCGTGTTGTTCTCGCCCGCGACCGCCTGCGCGGCGGCCAGCATCGGGGCGTCGTAGCTGTTCGCGACCGCGAAGGACAGATACGCGATCTTCAGCTGCTTACCAGCGTTTGCCGTGGTGCCCGAACTGGAGCCCGTGCTCGAGCTGCTCGAGGACCCGCAGGCCGCGACCAGGGCAGCCACCATCAGGGCGGCCACAGCCGCCACCAGGGACCGTCTCACTTGAACCACCCTCCTCTATCCGGGCACGCTGGGCGCGCCGGGCCAGCCATGACGAATCCGTGGTGTTCGCCATGTGCGTGAAGCGAAGCTAAACAGCTTCGCTCGCTGGGGTCAAGTGCTACTTCATTGGTTTAGTTGGGCTTAACAGGAGTGACGCGCTCAGCCGCCGCTCATATCCACGGGGTACACGTGCGCGGGCTCGATCGTGACGATCACGCGTGTGTCCTCCGGCCCGTCGTGCTCGCGCAGGTCCGCGCCGCCGTACTTGGCGCCCACCTTCTTGGCGAACGAGTAGTCCTCGTCCGGCTCGATCCGCGCGTTGCCGCGCACCACGAGGTAGCGGTACGGATTCGAGAGGTCGAGCAGGAGCATCGACGCCTGCGGCCGCGCCCGCAGGTTCTTCGTCTTCAGCCGAGAGCTGTTCAGCGATGTCTTCAGCTCGCCCTCGTCGTGCAGGAACCACACCTCCGTGAGCTGCGGGAAGCCGTCGGCGCCGATCGTGGCGAGGGTCGCCACCTGCGCGTCCAGCAGATCGCGGTGCGATTCAGGGAAGTCGGTCATTGGTCTCTCAGCTCCTTGAGCCAGCCGGCCGACGCGTCCGAGATCCGCGGCTCGACCCCCAGCTCCCGCAGGAGCGCCGACGCGTCCTCCATCTCGTGCACCCGGCGGGCGGCGTGTTTGCGGCTACCGGTCTCGAAGCGCTCGAGGAGCGCTCCGTCGGCGGAAGCTAGCGCGCCGGCGATCTCGGCCCGCAGCCAGTCCTCGCAATCCGCGGCCGTGGCGGCCGTGAGCGCCTCGATCGCCGCGGTGGCCACGCCCTTCATGAACACGCTGCGCAGCAGCTTGCGCACGGCCGCCTGGCCGGGCTCCGGGCCCACCACCTCGACGGGCATTCCCAGCCCGCCGATGCGCTCGGCGAACAACTCCGCGCCCGGGCCCGAGGCGAGCGCCGGCGTGCGCAGCCCGCGGCCCGGCACCGTAGCCATCAGCGCGACATCGGCAAACAGCGCGCCGGTCGGCTCGAGCAACTCGGCCAGCTCGCGCTTGAGCTGCGGGCCCGCGGAGTTGAGGTCCGCGTAGAGCTGCCCCGCCACGAGCGCGCTCCCGGCGGAGCGCGCCGCGACCACCGCGGCGTCGGCGGAGTTCAGGCTCAGCACGGCGTCGGCACCGGCCACCGCTTCCTCGGGCGAATCGGCGCGCTTTGCCACCTCCCCCACTTCCGGGCGCGGATCGAACCCGACCACGCGCGCGCCCGCGTCGACCAGGTCCGCCGCTATCGCGGACCCGGCCTCGCCGAGACCGAGCAGGGCGACGGTGACGCTCAGCCCCAGACCTCCTGTGCGGTCTCCACCACCAAACGCAGCTTGGCCGCCTGGTCCTTGTGCGTGAGCTTGTTGCCCTCCACAGTGGACGAGAAGCCGCACTGCGGCGACAGGCAGAGCTGGTCGAGGTCCACGAACTGCGACGCCTCCTCGATCCGGCGCTTGAGCATGTCCTTGTCCTCGAGCTCGGGACGCTTGGTGGTCACGAGCCCGAGCACCACCTGCTTTCCCTTCGGCACGAAGCGCAGCGGCTCGAACGTGCCCGAGCGCTCGTCGTCGTACTCGAGGAAGAAGCCGTCGACCTTGAGGTTGTTGAAGAGCGCCTCGGCCACGAAGTCGTAGCCACCCTCGGCCGCCCACATCGACTGGTTGTTGCCGCGGCACATGTGTGTCGTGATCGCGAGGTCGTCAGGCCGGTCCCCGATCGCGCGGTTGATGTTCTCGATGTACTGCTCGTGCAGGTGGTCCGGGTCGCCGCCGATCTGCACGATGTGCTCGCGCTGCGCCGGGTCGTTCACGTAGGCGAGGCTGGTGTCGTCGAGCTGCAGGTAGCGGCAGCCGAGGTCGTACAGGCGGTGCATCTCGTCGTTGTACGCCTTCGCCAGGTCGCTCCAGAACTGGTCCATGTCCGGATAGACGTCGCTGTCGATCGCGGAGTTGCCGCCGCGGTAGTGGACCATGCTCGGCGACGGGATGGTGAGCTTGGGCGTGACGCCGTTCGTGGTGTCGCGCAGGAACTGGAACGCGTCGCCGAAGATCGTGTCCTTCAGCTCGACCTTGCCGTCCACGCACATGGCGGGCGGCGCGTAGTCGTACTCGCCCTTCTCGTCGCGGAAGCGCACGTGCAGGCTCTCGCCCTCCACCTGGCGCACGCCGCCTAGCGAGTAGATGAAGTCCATGTGCCAGGACGTGCGGCGGAACTCGCCGTCGGTCGCGTCCTGGAGACCGACGTCCTTCTGCATCTGCACGGCATCGCGAATCGCCGCGTCCTCGATTCCGCGCAGTTCGTCGTCGCCGATCTTGCCCGCCGCGTGGTCCTCCCGGGCCTTCAGCAGCTCAGGCGGGCGCAGCAGGCTGCCTACGTGATCCGCACGGAAAGGCGGCTTGGTTCGTTGCGACATAGCGAGCTCTCCTCTCGAGATGTCTGGGGTTGCATACAGAAAACGGCTGAGTCCAGTGTAAGAACGCCTGAGAAGGCGTCCCCTCAGCCCTGTTTCTACCGCATCTGCATACAGCACGCGGGCGCCGCTCGGCTCAGCTCGAACCGAGTCCCTGGCCGTGCTTGATCACGAACTGCCGGAACAGCTCGGTGGCTGGCGAACGGTAGCGGCGCTCGTCCCACACGACGCCGATGCTGCGCACGGCCGTGGGGTCGCTCAGCTCGAGGTGCCGCGCGTCGCGCGCCAGCTCGCTGCCGGTGATGTGGAGCGGCGGCACCACCGCCACGCCCAGACCCGCGCCCACGAGCGCGCGGGCGCTGGCGATATCCTCGGCCTCGAAGCCACTCTCGGGGTCGAAGCCGGCGCGTCGGCACAGGTCCTCCACGAGGTCGCGGAAGTCGAAGGCGTGCTTGAGCATCACGAACTGCTCGCCGGCCGCCTCCGACAGCCTCACGCGCTTACGGCCCGCCAGCCGGTGCCCGGGCGGCACCGCGAGCTGCAGCCGCTCGCTGCCCAGCGCGCGCCAGCCCAGCCCCTCGTCGCCCGGGCGCGAGCAGATCAACAGGTCCACCGCGCCTTCATGTAGGAGGTTCACCAGCTGGCCGACCGCGTCCTGGTGGAGCTGGAAGCGCGGGCCCGGGTGCTCCTCGCGAAACGCCGACACGAGGGCCGGCACGAGCCAGGTGCTGAGCGTCGGCGCAAAGCCGAGCGACACAACACCCGTCTCGTCGCCCGTGACCTCCTCGAGCGCGCGCCTGCCGGCGTCGAGCTCGGCCAGTGTGCGCCGCGCGTGCTCCAGGTAGAGCTCGCCGTAGCGGTTGAGCCGCAGCGTGCGGCCGCGGCGGTCGAACAGGCTCACGCCCAGCTCGGCCTGCATCCGCGCCAGCGCGCGCGACAGCGCCGGCTGGCTGATGTGCAGCTCCTCCGCCGCCTGCGTGACCCGGCCCGTCTCGGCCACCGCCACGAACCAGCGCAGTTCGTCAACGTTCATGCATACCACGCATGAGTCCAGTGTAAAAGATGCATTGGACTCATCAGCCCTCGTTCCGTAACGTGCTGCCCAGTGATCGCTTGCGCCGGCCTCTCGCCGTCGCACCGCGGTTACACCTCTCCCCTCCCTCAGTAGTAACCCACTCGCCGGCCCCGCCGGCGAGTGGGGTTGCGCGCGCCATTCCGGGTTTCGGCCCGGTCGCGCCGGTTACCCCTTCGGAATGGAGAGCCGCACGGCCACCCGTCCCACCAGCGCCCCGGACAGCCCCACCGACCTGCGCACGCGCTCGTGGGGCGGCGTGCTCAAGCGCACGGTCAAGGAGTTCTCGGCCGACAACCTCACCGACTGGGCCGCCGCGCTCACCTACTACGGCGTGCTCGCGATCTTCCCCGCGCTGATCGCGCTCCTGTCGATCCTCGGCCTGATCGGCCAGTCGGCCACCCAACCGCTGATCGACAACCTGAACAGCGTCGCGCCCGGACCCGCCAAGCAGATCTTCACGAGCGGGATCACCAACCTCCAGAAGAGCCAGGGCGCCGCGGGCATCCTGTTCGTGGTCGGCATCGCCACCGCGATCTGGTCCGCCTCCGGCTACGTGGGCGCGTTCATGCGCGCCTCGAACGCCATCTACGAGGTCGAGGAGGGGCGCCCGTTCTACGTCAAGCGGCCGGTTCAGCTGGCCGTGACGATCGTGATGCTCGTCCTGCTCGCCGCGAGCGCGATCGCCGTGGTGGTCACCGGCGGGCTCGCCAGGAACATCGGGAACCTGATCGGCGTGGGCAACACGGCCGTCACCGTGTGGGACATCGCCAAGTGGCCCGTGCTGGTCCTGGTGGTGGCGCTGATGTTCTCGATCCTCTACTGGGCCGCGCCGAACGTGAAGCAACCAGGCTTCAGGTGGCTCACCCCGGGCGGCGTGCTGGCGGTTGTGTTGTGGCTCGTGGCCTCGGCGCTGTTCGCGCTGTACGTCGCCAATTTCGGCTCTTACAACAAGACCTACGGTACGCTCGGCGGCGTCGTCGCCTTCCTGGTGTGGCTGTGGATCTCGAACATCGCCGTCCTACTCGGTGCCGAGCTCAACGCGGAGCTCGAGCGTGGCCGCCAGATCGAGGCCGGAGTCCCGGAACGGGACACCCTCCAGGTCGAGCCACGCGCCGAGCCGAAGGAGGACTGAGGTGAAGAAGATCCTGTTTCTGCCGTTCAGCATCATGAGCGGCCTGATCGCCGGATTCATCTCGAAGAAGGTGTTCGAGCAGATCTGGGGCGTGATCGACAAGGAGGAGCCGCCGGAGGCGCAGCATCGCGAGGTCCCGGTGGTCAAGCTGATTGCCGCGCTCGCACTCGAGGGCGCGATCTTCCGAGCGGTCCGCGGCCTCACCGATCACGGCACCCGCCACACCTTCCAAAGGGCCACGGGCTCGTGGCCGGGCGACGAGCGCCCGGAGCCCGAGTAGCCCTTAGGGCTCGATCAGCCCTCGCCTGATCGCGTAGCGCGTCAGCTCCACCCGGTCGCGCATCCCGAGCTTGTCGAGGATGTTCGACCTGTGGCGCTCCACGGTCTTCTCGCTGATCACGAGCTGCTCCGCGATCTTGCGGCCGGTGTGTCCCTCGGCGATCAGCTTCACGATCTCGGTCTCACGCGGGGAGAGCGGATCACTCACGTCCTCGCCCGCGTGCGCGCGCTGCAGGAAGTCCTTGATCAGCGCGTTGATCGCTCCCGGGTAGAGGAACGGCTCGCCGCGCATCGTCGCCCGGCAGGCCTCCACGAGATCGCGGTCCGCCACCGACTTGAGCACGTAACCGGACGCGCCCGCCTTGAGCGCCTCGAACAGGTACTGCTCGTTGTCGTGCATCGACAGGATCAGCACGCGCAGCTCGGGGCGGCGACGGTGCAGCTCGGCGGCGGCGTGCAGGCCGGTCATACGCGGCATCGTCACGTCGAGGATCGCCAGGTCCACGTCCTCCTCCATGCTGCGCTCCACGGCCTCGGCGCCGTCGCCCACCTCGGCCACCACCTCGAGGTCCGGCTCGGATTCGAGCACGAGCCGCAGGCCGCGCCGCACCACGGCGTGGTCGTCCGCCAGCAGGATGCGCGTCTTCAGCGGAGTCATTCCCCGTCCTCCCGCACCGGCACGTTCAGCCTCACCTCGGTGCCGCCCGCGTGCCGGCGCGAGATCGCAAGCTGCGCCCCTACCAGCACCGCGCGCTCGCGCATCCCGCGCAGGCCGCCCCCTTCGGCGTGGTGCGGATCGAAGCCGCAGCCCTCGTCCGTCACGCTCAGCACCAGATCGCCGTTCATGCTCGTCAGCGCCAGCTCGGCGCGGTCGGTCTCCGCATGGCGCGCCACGTTCGTCAGCGCCTCCTGCGCCACGCGGTAGATCACCAGCTCGGCCTCCTCGCTGAGCGGCGGCAGCTCGCGGTCGATCAGGCGGCTCACGTGCAGGCCCGCGCTCTGGGAGAAGCGCTCCGTGAGCGCCACGAGCGCACTCGCCAGTCCCAGGTCGTCGAGCGCCTCGGGCCGCAGCTCGCGCGAGATGCGGCGCACGTCCTCGAGCGAGGCGCGCGCGGTCTCCTGTGTCTCGAGCAGCTGCGCCTCGAGCTCGGGGCCCGCGTGCCTCGCGCTGCGCCCGAGCTGGAGCAGCACCGCGGTCAGCGTCTGCCCCACCTCGTCGTGCAGCTCCTGGGCGATCCGCAGGCGCTCGCCCTCCTGCGCGGCCAGCACGCGGCGCGTCGCGTCGCGGCGCTCCCTCTCCAGGCGGGCGAGCATCTCGTTGAAGGTGGTGGCCAGCTCGCTCACCTCGGACTCGCCACGCTCCCCCACCGGCACGCGCTGGCCCGGCCGGGTGAGGTCCACGCGGCGCGCCAGCGCGGTCAGCGCCTCGAGCGGACCGAGCGCTCGCCGCAGCAACACCAGGTTGATCACCACCACGAGCAGGAGCGCGGCCGCGAGCACGATCGCCTCGCTGGCGGCGAACGAATGGATCTTGCCCGGCGAGAGCACGAGGATCGTGACCACGCAGGCGCCGATCACGACCGCCGCGTTGAGGGCCGCAACGCGCTTGAACAGAGGCGTGTACTGGCCGACGCCGGGACTGGGCTCCGACGGAGCGGCGCCGTTCGTGCGAGACATAGGCACCGCTGAGCTTAGGCGGGCAGGGCGCCCGTCGGCCAGTCCGGCTCGTCCGGATCGGCCGCCGCGTTGCGACGCGTCGGCATCCTGCGCAGGCGCTCGAGCATCGCCCAGCGCCGCGCCTTCAGCCATTTGGGACGCATGCCCAGCACGCGGGCGATCTCGTCGGGCTCGGTGCCGTCCAGCAGCATGGCGAGGATGGGCAGGTCCTCGGGATCGAGCCGCGCGGCAACCACCGCGCGCGCTCCGGGCGCCGCGGGCGGGATCGCCCTGCCGCCCGCCGCCACCTTGCGCACCGCGTCGCACAGCTCGCTGGCGAGTGCCGCCTTGTGCACCACGCCGTCGGCGCCGGCGATCACTCCGGCCAGCGCCATCGGCCCGTCGGCATAGGCGCTGTACACCACCACGCTCGCCGGGTCCGGAAGCTCCTTGAGCTGCCGGCACAGCGACAACCCGTCGCGGTCGCCCAGCTGGAAGTCGACGATCGCTACGTCGGGCCGGTGCTGCCGCGCCAGCGCGAGCGCCTCCTCCGCCCCGCACGCGGTTCCGACAGGTTCGAGACCCGGTTCACCCTCGAGCAGTGCCGCGACTCCCGAGCGGACGGCCGAGTGATCGTCGACCACCAGCACTCGAGCGGTCTCCGAGGCCACATGACCGTTTATCCCCATGCGCCCGCGGGCTCGAGCGATCCCTTGCGCGGATAGAGACTCGTGAGCGCCCCGAGCATGGCCGACCGACGCGACTCGAGCCGGGACGGGCTGACTCCCAGCACGTCCGCGATCTCGGCGGGGGCGATGCCCTGAAGGAGCATCCCGAGAATCGCCTGGTCAGTCGGCTCGAGTCGCGTGCGGATCGACCGCTGGACGGCGCGCGGTATGGGAGGGAATACGCGCCGCCCGTGCGCTAGGACCCTGATGGTCCTGACGACTTCCTCGCCCAGGCTGCCCTTGCTCACCACGGCGTCGGCACCCGCGATCACGGCGGCGGCGGTGAGCGAACCGTCGGCGTAAGCGCTGTAGATGAGAACGCGTGGCGGACGCGGGAGGCGCCTTAAGGCACGACACAGCGTTAGGCCGTCACTGTCGCCCAGGTGGTAATCCACCACGGCGACTTCCGGGGCGACCCGTTCTGCATCGGCCAGCGCCTCCCGCGCGCTCGCGGCAGTGGCTACCAACTCCATGTCCTCGTGGTCCTCCAAGAGCCCACCGAGGCCCATTCGGACTGCGGCGTGGTCATCCACCACCAACACGCGGATGGCTCCACCCAAGGCCCGACCGTCGTCCGCTCGACGACTCGCGCGTATGTCGAACGGTCGTACTGTCATCTGGGCCTACTGGTCCGGGAGAGCATCCAGGGAGAAGACTCGCGGCAGACCGCGGTTGCGCCCATGCGGGTAAGACTCCATTCGGCCCGGCTTTGACCCCCATCTAGGCTTCGCGCGTGCTCTCCCCGAGTCCACCGCGCACGCGTGGCCGCCGCCTGCTGTTCGTGCTGGTGCTCGGGTCGCTGACGGCGTTTGGCCCCCTGTCGATCGACATGTACCTGCCCGGGCTGCCCGAGATGGCGCGCGGCCTGGGCGCGAGCGCCTCCGAGGCGCAGCTCACTCTGACCGCATGCCTCGTCGGGCTCGCGCTCGGCCAGTTGCTCGCCGGCCCGCTCAGCGACCGGCTCGGGCGGCGCGGGCCGCTGCTCGTGGGGGTGGCCGCCTATTCGGCCGTGTCGCTCCTCTGCGCGCTCGCGCCCAACGTCCACGTGTTCACCGGGCTGCGCCTGCTGCAGGGCCTGGCCGGCGCGGCCGGCATCGTGATCTCGCGCGCTGCCGTGCGCGACATGTACTCGGGCGTGGAGGCCGCGCGCTTCTTCTCGATCCTGATGCTCGTGAACGGGCTGGCGCCGATCCTCGCCCCGGTGATCGGGGGCCAGCTGCTCAAGGTCACCTCGTGGCGGGGCGTGTTCGTCACCCTGGCCGTGATCGGGGCGGTGCTGCTGCTCGCGTCGGCCGGCGCCATGCACGAGACGCTGCCACCCGAGCGCCGCCGCGGCGACGGCCTGCGCGCCACGCTCTCCACCTTCCGCGCGCTCTGCCGCGACAGGGTGTTCGTGGGCTACGCGCTCACCTGCGGGCTCTCGTTCGCCGCGATGTTCTGTTACATCGCCGGCTCACCGTTCGTGCTCGAGGACATCTACGGGGTGTCACCGCAGGTGTTCAGCGCGGTGTTCGCCGCCAACGCCTGCGGCATCGTCGCGGCCAGTCAGATCAACCACCGGCTGCTCTCGCGCTTCACGCCAATCGTGCTCCTGCGCGCGGCGCTCCTGGCGGCGGCGGGAGCGGGCGTCGCTCTGCTCACGCTCGTGCTGATCGGCGGGCTGGGCGTGTGGGCGGTGCTCGTGCCGCTGTTCGTGGTCGTGTCCTCGGTCGGCATCGTGATGCCCAACTCCACGGCGCTCGCCCTCACCGACCACCCGGACACGGCGGGCAGCGCGTCCGCGCTCCTCGGCATGTTCCAGTTCGTGGTCGGCGCGCTCGTCGCGCCGCTCGTGGGCGTTGCGGGCAAGCACACCGCGGTGCCGATGGCGCTGATGATCGCCCTGCTCGGCGTGGGTGCGCTGGTGGCGATGGGCGC
>Ga0070681_10001351_pt1 | contig 21429 bp, 15 predicted proteins | sample KBSC83BmetaG_FD_65650 | JGI IMG/M metagenome (GOLD analysis project Ga0070681, IMG submission 65650) | Corn rhizosphere microbial communities from Kellogg Biological Station, Michigan, USA - KBS C8-3B metaG | ecosystem: Host-associated > Plants > Roots > Rhizosphere | place: USA: Michigan... | reverse complement strand
CGCCTTGCCTTCTCGCGCCTGCGCGACAAGGAAGCGGTGGGCAAGCTGTTCGTCGAGCTGGGCCCGCGCTACAAGGAGCGTCCCGGCGGCTACCTGCGCGTCCTCAAGTGCGGCTTCCGCGCCGGCGACAACGCGCCGATGGCATACGTCGAACTGGTGGGTCGTCCGCAGGTCGAGGCCGTCGACGCCGATTGATCGGCTCGATCGAGCGTCGTGGCGAACTGGGTTCGCCGCGGCCTTGCACTACATCAAGCAAACCCGGCTGGGGCACCTGCCGGGTTTTTGCGTGTCTGGGCGACGCGATCCTGCTTTTCGGCGGGGCAGGCGCTGAAGGCAGTGGCCACGGATGGCAACGGCCTTGAGAGGCGAGGAGGTCGAAGGACATACCGGTCGACTCCACCCGCTGTGCGGGCTACGCTCAGCACGAACGGTTGGGAGCGGCGTTGCTAAAGTAAGTGCCATTCCGCGGGAAGTGGTTTTCTTCGCGGACTTCGGGCGATGCTGACAGCATCGGCGCGAACAGGTAATGTCGTTGTTCCGCAACGCAGCAAACCATCATGAATCCACTACGCTGGTCCTATCGCCTCAGTTTTCTTGCCGGCTTCCTGGTCTGTGCCGGTCTGCTGGGTTTTGCGCTTTATGCGGAGTACGTCTGGCAGATGTTCCCGTGCCCCTTGTGCATATTTCAGCGAGTCGGCTTCATCGTGATGGGCGTGTTCTTTCTGCTCGGAGCGTTGCACGGGCCACGCGGCGTTGCGCGCTGGATCTATGCCGTCGGTGTCTGGCTGGGTGCGGCATTCGGCATCGTGGTGGCGGCGCGTCACCTGTGGATCCAGTCGCTTCCGGCCGACCAGATTCCATCGTGCGGGCCACCGCTGGATTACATGTTCAGCGCATTTCCGTTCGCCAAGGTGCTGAAAATGGTCTTCACCGGTTCCGGCGAATGCGCCACGGTCGAGCCGATCCTCGGCTTGCCGATGCCGGCGTGGACCCTGCTGTGGTTCGTCCTGCTTGCCGTGCTGACGGTGTTTGCCGTTCGCCAGAGAGTCCCACGCCCATGATCGGTGCGGAAGCGTTGAACGTCGATGGCCAGGCTGCGGATGCGTCGGGTTCGCCTGTGGCACCTTGGGCCCCCGACTCCTGGCAGCGTCACCCGGCGTTGCAACAACCCAGCTACGACGACGCCGGCGAACTCGCCAAGGCGGGAGCGCAACTAGCCGGGCTGCCGCCGCTGGTGACTTCGTGGGAGGTGCTGGCGCTCAAGCAGGCGATTGCCGAAGCGCAGGAGGGGAAGCGGTTCCTGCTGCAGGGCGGCGACTGCGCCGAGAGTTTTGCCGACTGCACCAGCCCGGTGATCTCCAACCGCCTGAAGGTACTGCTGCAGATGAGCCTGGTGCTGGTGCACGGGCTGAAGAAGCCGGTGCTGCGGGTCGGCCGCTTCGCGGGGCAGTATGCCAAGCCGCGCTCGGCCGACAGCGAGACCCGCGACGGCGTGACCCTGCCGAGTTTTCGCGGCGACGTCATCAACGGCAAGGAGTTCACCGCCGCGGCGCGCCGGGCGGATCCGCAGCGGCTGATCCAGGCACATGCGCATTCGGCCCTGACCATGAACTTCGTGCGCGCCCTGATCGATGGCGGCTTCGCCGACCTGCGCCATCCGGAATACTGGGATCTGGCCTGGGTCGAACACTCGCCGCTGGCCGCCGAATACCGCCAGATGGTTGCCGCCATCGGCGACTCGCTGCATTTCATGGAAACACTGGCCGGCCCGATCGCCGGCTTCTCCAAGGTCGACTTCTTCACCTCGCACGAGGCACTGCTGCTGCACTACGAGCAGGCGCTGACCCGCCAGGTGCCGCGCAATCCCGGCTGGTTCAACCTGTCCACCCATTTCCCTTGGATCGGCATGCGCACGGCGGCGCTGGAAGGGGCGCATGTGGAGTATTTCCGCGGCATCCGCAATCCCGTCGCGGTGAAAGTCGGCCCGTCGGTGACTGCCGAGCAATTGCTGCCGCTGATCGACGTGCTCAACCCGCAGGACGAACCGGGCCGGCTTACCCTGATCCATCGCATGGGCCACGCGAAGATCGCCGCCGTGCTGCCGCCGCTGCTGGACGCCGTGCAGCGAGCGGGTCGGCGCGTGCTGTGGGTGGCCGACCCCATGCACGGCAATACCGAAAGCACCTCCAACGGACACAAGACGCGGCGTTTCGACAATATCCGGGGCGAGCTGGATCAGGCTTTCGACATCCATGCCGCTGCCGGCACCCGGCTAGGCGGTGTGCACCTGGAACTTACCGGCGAAGACGTGACCGAGTGCATAGGCGGTGCCCGCGGCCTGAACGAGGGCGACCTGGATCGCGCGTACAAGTCGATGGTCGATCCACGATTGAATTACGAGCAGTCGCTGGAACTGGCCATGCTGATCGTGCGCAAGTCGACCAGTGCGGCAGGATGAGTGCGCGATTGCGAGCGCGGCGGCGCCGACCGCTTATAATCACCGGATGAAATCGATTGCCCAGCAGCCGTCCTTGCGACGGGCTGCCCTGATGGTGCTTGGCATCGGCGTGCTGCATGGCGCAGCCTCCCGGGCCGGCGACGTTCCCGCGGTACCCGACACCTTGCAGCAGCGCATCGCCGCCTGCACCACCTGCCATGGCGTGCACGGCGAAGGGCGGGCGGCCAGCGGCTATTTTCCGCGCCTCGCCGGTAAGCCGGCGGCGTACCTGGCGCGGCAGCTGCAGGATTTCCAGGACGGCCTGCGCAAGTACGCGCCGATGGAGTACACGGTGCGCCACCTGAGTCCTGCCTACATGCGGGAGATCGCCGAGTACTTCGCCGCCCAGCAGGTGCCGTATCGGCGCTCGCCCCTGCCGCCGATCCCGGCGGCCACCCTGCGGCGCGGCGAGCAGTTGCTCGGCAAGGGCGATCCGTCACGCGGGATTCCCGCCTGCGCCAGCTGCCACGGCCGGCAGTTGACCGGCGTGGAGCCTTCCATCCCCGGCCTGGTGGGCTTGCCGTATGACTACATCAGTGCGCAGCTAGGCTCATGGCGTACGCATACGCGCGCCACCGTGGCGCCTGATTGCATGGCCGAAGTGGCCGGCCGCTTGAGCGAATCGGACATCACCGCGGTAGCCGCCGCACTGGCCGGTCGCGAACTGCCCGCCGACACCCATGCGCAGCCGGCCGGCTCGGTCACGCCGCCGCTGCGCTGCGGTGTGCTGGGCGCCACGGTGGACGGATCGTGAAGCGCCGGTGGTGGCTGGCGGCCGTCGTGCTGCTGGCCGCGCTGGTGTCGCTGTGGCTGTTGGGACGTGGCGGCGCACCGACCTCGCCGAGCGCGGGTGCGGTCGACACTGCGACCTTGCACGAACCGGCGCTGCTCGTCCGGGGCGAGTACCTGGCGACTGCAGGCGACTGTGCGGGCTGCCACACGGCACAGGGCGGGCCCCGGCTCGCCGGCGGGCGATCGGTGCCCACGCCGTTTGGAGCGATCGCCGCACCCAACCTCACCCCCGATCGCGAGACGGGTCTGGGCAACTGGCGTTTCGCGGATTTCTGGCAGGCGCTGCATGCGGGTAAGGGCCGCCACGGCGAATGGCTGTACCCGGCGTTCCCGTACACGTCGTACACCAAGGTGTATCGCAACGATGCGCTGGCCATCTTTGCCTGGCTGCGATCCTTGCCGCCCGTGCACCAGCCCGATGCTGCGCCGGCGCTGGCGTTTCCCTACAGCGTGCGGCGGAGTCTGCTGGCGTGGCGGGCGCTGTACTTCCGCGAGGGCGAATACCAGGCCGACCCGGCGCAGTCGGCGCAGTGGAATCGCGGAGCCTACCTGGTGCAGGGCGTGGGGCACTGCAACGAGTGTCATGCGGCGCGCGATTCGCTCGGCGGCATCGCCGGCGATCAGCCCCTGGCCGGCGGCGAGATTCCGCAGCAGCACTGGTATGCGCCGGATCTGAGCATGGGCGAGCACGGCGGCCTGCACGGCTGGAGCGAGCAGGACGTCGTCGATCTGCTGAAAACCGGCCAGTCGGCCAGGGGCGCCGCCTTCGGCCCGATGGCCGACGTGGTGGCCGGCAGTACCCAGCACCTGACCGACGACGACTTGCACGCCATGGCCACCTACCTGCATTCGTTGCCGACGCGCGCAGCCCCGGCGAAGCCGTCACGGCGCTTTGCCGCGACCGCGTCCGTCGCACAGGGCGAGAAAATCTATGTTCATCAGTGCGCCGACTGCCACGGCAAGAGCGGGCTCGGTGTGGTCGGCGTGTACCCGCCGCTGGACGGCAATTCCACGGTGACCGAACCCAGCGGCGTCAATGCCACGCGCATGGTATTGCTGGGCGGGTTCGCGCCCGTCACGGCGGGGAATCCGCGGCCGTATTCCATGCCGCCGTTCGCCCAGCAGCTCAGTGACGCCGAGGTGGCCGCGGTGGTCAGCTACATCCGCCACGCGTGGACGAACCGCGCCACACCGGTGCGGCCGGATCAGGTAAGCCGATATCGGCATACGCCGGTCTATTGATCTACAGCCTCGAATGCGAGCGCGTACCATGCCCTCCCGAATCCCGGGGCAGAAACGCATCGCCGGCGAGCGGCTCTACGCGCCCGCGCCCGCGGCGCGGTACAGTTCGCCCAGCGCCAGCCATGGCGTCATGTTCCAGTGTCCGCGCGCCTGGCCGGAGGGCGAGGGCAGCACGAACAGCCGCGTAGCACTCATCGTCTCTTCCTGCAGGCCGTAGTCCACCGCGTGGCCAAGGGCTGCGCGTGCGGCGTTCTTGCTGGTGAATGCAAGCAGGTCAGGCCGGAAGCGCCGGATCTTGGCCCGCAGCGCAGTGGCGTCGAACGCATCGCGGGGCAGATCGGCGTCGTTGCCGCTATGGCGTTTTGCCAGGTCGGTAAGACCAATGCCCAACGGCAGCAGGCCGGGAAACTCGGCGGGTGCAAACAGGCGCGGAGTCAGGCCGGCCTGGAACAGAGCGCGCCAGAACAGGTTGCCGGGATGCGCGTAGTAGGCGTGTTCGGCCGCCGAGCGCCTGCCGGCGGCGGTACCGCAGAAGACCAGCTTCAGCCCGGGCGCCAGGACGTCGGGCAGGATGGGCGGGTCAGGCCGGATCGACATGCTCGTCGAGCAGGAAATCGGTGAACTGGAAACGCCCGTCGCGCAACACCGATTCGCCGCGGCGCAGCTTGAGCGGATGACGAAACAGCGGGCCGGCATGGCTCAGCGTGTGGAACTCACCGCGCTCGCCGCAGGGATCCACCCCGGCCGGCAGCGCGTCGAGCAGGGCCGCATCGTAGTCCAGGCCGCAGTAGCTGGCATCCAGTTGCCGGGTATCCACGCAACACAGCATGGCGCGATGGCCTTCGCCGACGAAGCGGCGCGCCAGCGCTGTCGTGTCTTCGCCCCACAAGGGAAATACCGCGCGCCAGTTTTCCCGCCCGAGCTGGCGCACGCGGTAGTCGCGCACGTCTTCGAGGAAAAGATCGCCGAACGCGCAGTGGCGGATGCCCGGCCAGCGCATGCGCGCCTCGGCGAGGGCGCGGGCGTGCGCTTCCTCGTAAGCCTCGTTGCTGCCGGGCCAGTCCAGCAGCACCTCGATCAGCGGCAGGCCGAGCGCGGCCGTCTGCGCCAGCAGCACCTCGCGCTGCACGCCGTGCATGGCGACGCGCCGGTAGTTGCGGTTGACCGTGGTCAGCAGGCCGACCACCTGCCACGCCGGATCGGCGAGCAGCCGCTGCAGGGCCAGCAGGCAGTCCTTGCCGCCGCTCCAGGCCAGCAGAATCGGGGTGGTCATGCGCGGCTGGCTCCAGGGTGATGGACGGGTTTCAGGGCGCGGGGACGAGTCGAGAACGAACCCATTTTGCAGTATTGGCGCGATCGGGTCGATTTCCGAGCGTCGTTCATCGACAGTTTGCATGGGCAACGGCTATAAAGATGGTCTGTTTCCGGGAGTGTGCGGTGAGCGAAGAAATCCTGATCAACGTGACGCCGCGCGAAACCCGGGTCGGCGTGGTCGAGAACGGCATGTTGCAGGAGGTGCACGTCGAGCGGGCCTCCCGGCGCGGCTATGTAGGCAACGTCTACAAGGGCCGCGTGCAGCGGGTGATGCCCGGCATGCAGGCGGCATTCGTCGAGATCGGGCTGGAACGGGCGGCATTCCTGCATGCCTCGGACGTGGTGCGTCCGGCGATGGCGGCGGCCGAGGACGAGGAATCGAACGGCAACGGTCATGTGCCCTCGATCAGCGAACTGGTGCACGAGGGCCAGGAGATCGTGGTGCAGGTGGTAAAGGATCCGATCAGCACCAAGGGCGCGCGGCTGTCGGCGCACCTGTCGATTCCCTCGCGCTACCTGGTGTTGTTGCCGCATGCGCGCACGCTGGGCATCTCCGCCCGCATCGAGGATGAGGGCGAACGTCAGCGGTTGCGCGACGTGCTCGCCTCGCTGGTCGACAACGACGTGGCCGAAAGCAGCCGCCTGGGTTACATCGTGCGCACCAACGCCGAAAGCCAGAGCGCCGAGTCGCTGGCGTTCGACGTGGCTTACCTGGGCAAGGTATGGCGGGTGGTACAGGAGAACATCGCCAGAGCGAAGGTCGGCGAGCGGGTGTACGAGGAGTTGTCGCTGCCGCTGCGCAGCCTGCGCGACATGCTCAACGACGACATCGAGAAGGTGCGGGTGGATTCGCGCGAAACATTCGAGCGGGTGACCCGGTTCGTACACAAGTTCATGCCGCAGCTGGACGACCGCATCGAGCACTACGACGGCGAACGGCCGATCTTCGACCTCTACGGTGTCGAGGACGAAATGCAGCGCGCACTGAAGAAGGACGTGCCGCTGAAATCCGGCGGCTACCTGATCGTCGACCAGACCGAGGCGATGACCACCATCGACGTCAACACCGGCGCCTACCTCGGCACGCGCAACCTGGAGGAGACGGTCTACCGCACCAACCTGGAGGCCGCACAGGCGGCCGCGCGCCAACTGCGCCTGCGCAACCTGGGCGGCATCATCATCATCGACTTCATCGACATGACCGATGAGGAGCACAAGCGCCAGGTGTTGCGCATGCTCGGCAAGGGGCTGGCCCGCGACCACGCCAAGACCACCGTGTATCCGATGTCGGCGCTGGGCCTGGTGGAGATGACCCGCAAGCGCACCACCGAAAGCCTGGCCCGCCAGTTGTGCGAACCGTGCGCCACCTGCAACGGGCGCGGCGTGCTGAAGACCGCCGAGACGGTGACCTACGAGATATTCCGGGAAATCACCCGGGCCGTGCGCCAGTTCAATGCGGAGAAACTGCTGGTCATGGCCAGCCCGCAGGTGGTGAACCGCATCCTCGAGGAAGAGTCCGGCGCCGTCGCCGAGTTGGAGGAGTTCATCTCCAAGAGCATACGCTTCCAGGCGGAAGAGCATTATTCGCAGGAACAGTTCGATGTTGTCTTGCTGTAAGTCCGCCTGGGTTCGGCGCGCGTGAACAAGGTGTGGCGGCGCCGGTTGCATGGTTGCGCCCGCGGCCTGGGCTGGTGCGCCGGCGTGCTGGTGATCCTGCTTGCCGTGCTGGCGGCGCTGGCGCAGTTGCTGCTGCCGCTGCTGGCACGGCATCCGGCATGGGTGGCTGCGCAACTGGGCGAACGTCTGCAGCGACCGGTGGGCATCGCGGCGATGGAGGGCCGCTGGACAGTATCCGGCCCCGAGTTTGTGATGCATGGCCTGACGGTAGGCCCGGCGGCGGGCGAACGCGGCGATGCGTTGCGGCTGCCGGACGCCAGGCTGAAGCTGGATTTCGGTGGCTGGCTGCTGCCGTCGCGGCATCTGCTCAACATCTACGCGCGCGGCCTGCAACTGGATTTGCTGCACGACGCCAGCGGGTGGCATCTCAACGGGATGGGGGCGGCGGGTGGCGCGGATCGCCCTGCCTTGTCGCTGGGTCACTGGTCGGTGGATCTGTGGCTGGACGACTTGCGCGTCGTGGTGAGCGACGCCACCCTCGGCAAGCATTACACGCTGCGGTCGCCGCAGTTGCGGGTCAGTCTCCAGGGCGACCGGGTTCGCTTCGGGGGCAGCTTGCAGCGTGAGGGAGTGGATGGGGCCAGCGTGCATGCCGTGGGTGATTTTCGCCAGGGCGAGCGCGCCGGAAAGTTGTGGATCAGTGCCGACGCCGCGCACTTGAGGCCGCTGCTCGATGGCATCGGCATGGCCGGCTATGGGGTCGACCACGGCAAGGGCCGGCTGAGCGCATGGCTCGGCTGGCGCGATGGCAAGCTCGGCAGCAGCATCGTGCGGGTCGACCTGGACACCCTTGCGGTAAGCGCGTCGACGGGCGGCGCGGCCCAGGTGGCATCGCTGCACGGTTTGGCCGGGATCCGCGCCAGCGGCGACGGCTACGTGCTGCGCTGGGCTGGTGACGACGGCAGCGCGGCAGTGCTGCAACTCGATCACCCGGACACGCCGCAGCTTCGCGTGGATGCGCTTGCACGCAGGCTGCAGCTGGCGCCGTTGCTGCCGTGGCTGGCCTTGAAGCCGGATCTGGCGCCTTCGTTGTCGCGCTGGCTGGGCAGCGGACATCCGCGCGGCCGGCTCGATCGGGTGACGCTGCACTGGACGCGTGCCGGTGGGCTGCGGCAGTTGGCCGTGGTGTTCGATGGCCTGGGGATCGACCCGGTGGACAAGTTGCCCGGGCTGAGCGCGTTGCGCGGCGAACTGCGAGGCGACGGCGAGGCGTTCTCGCTGGAGCTGCCGGTGCAGGCCACCGCGGTGTCGTTTCCGCACGTGTTCCGCGCCCCGTTCGTGTTGTCGAAGCTGGCCGGCACGTTGGCGTTCTGGCCGCAGGACGGCGATTGGCACATCGGCGCCGACACCCTGCATTTCGTCGGTGCCGGTTACGCCGGCAGCGCGCGCGGCGAAGCGGTGCTGCCCGCGCACGGCGGCGCGCCATGGCTGGGCTTGTATGCCACCGTGGATCACGCCGAGGTGCCCGCAGCCAAGCTGTTCTGGCCGGTCAACGTGATGCCGCCCGATACGGTGGCGTGGCTGGATCGGGCACTGGTGGCGGGCCAGGTCGAGCAGGCGCGGGTACTGGTGCGTGGCGACCTGGCGGACTGGCCGTTCCATCACAACGAGGGCCGTTTCGAGGCGAACGCGAGCATCCACGGGCTGACCTTCGACTATGGCAAGGACTGGCCGCGCGCCGAGGGCATCGATGCGGTGGCCAGCTTCGTCGACAACGGCATGCTGGTGCAGGCCAGCGCCGGCCATGCATTGGGCGTGGAGGTGGACAACGCCGTGGCGCTGATTCCCGATTTCGGCCAGGCCCTGCTCGACCTCAACGTCGGCGGTGGCGGCAGCGGTGCGAGGCTGCTGGATTTTGCGCGCAAGAGCCCGATCGCCCGCGACGTGTCCGGTACCCTGGCCAAAATCAAGCTGGGCGGACGAGGCGCGTTCGATTTCCATTTGAGCTTGCCGCTGAAGAATCCCGCGGATGCGCAGCTCGACGGCACCGCGCAGCTGCGCGACGCGACGCTCACCGCGCCCGAGTGGAAGCTTGCCCTCGACAAACTCGCCGGCCCGCTGCAGTTCACGCTCCGCGGCATGCAGGCCGGCCCGCTGGACACGGTGTTCCATGGCCGGCCGGCGCGTCTGCGGCTGGCGGTTGCGGGCGCCAATGCCGATCCGGCCACGCTGTTGTCCGCGTCGCTGCAGGGCGACTACCAGGTGGCGGAACTGGTGCAGGATTTCCCCACGCTGGCGTGGCTGGGCCAAGCTGCGGAGGGCCGCGGCCCATTCGACATCGGCTTCGCGATCGCTCGCCAGCCCGGCACCGATGCGCTGGCGCAGACGCTCAGCATCGATTCGCCGCTCAGCGGCATCGCGCTGCATTTGCCCGCGCCGCTGGACAAGCCCGCCGCGACCAGCCTGCCGTTGCACCTGACCATGAGCCTGCCGGCCGAAGGCAGTGACTTGCAGCTGGGTCTGGGGCAACTGGTGCGCGGACACCTGCGACTGGCCGACGGCCCGGGCAAGCCACTGGCCGGCACGCTGGCGTTCGACGATCGCATGCCGCAGGTGCTGCCGCCGCGCGACCTGCGCATTCGCGGCCACGCTGCCAGGCTGGATGTCACCGGCTGGGTGCAACGCGCCGTTGCCGGTGCCGGCGGCGACGGCCCGGGCCTGGAGAGTCTCGATGTCGGTACCGACCAGGCGATCTGGTTCGGACGTCCGCTGGGGCCGCTGCAGTTGCGTGCCGAGCCGCAACCGGGGCTGCTGAACGTGGACGTGGACGGGCTTTCGATCGCCGGCAACGTCAAGGTGCCGACCGAGGAGCTGGACAAGCGCGGCGTCACCGCACGCCTGCAGCGTCTGTACTGGCCCACGGACTCGACGCCGGGCGCGGCCGGCGACAGTTCGACCAAGCCGGCGGCTCAGGCGGCGCTGCCGGCGGGCAATCCGGCCGATACCGGCATCGATCCGGCGGCGCTGCCGCCGTTCCATCTGTGGGTGCGCGACCTGCGGCTGGGCAGCGCGCATCTCGGCGAGGCGCGACTGGAAACCTGGCCGACGCCGAAGGGCATGCGCATCGAGCAGTTGCGGGCCTTGTCCAAGCGGGTACAGATCACCGCCAGCGGCGACTGGGACGGCACGGCCACCGACAGCCGCACGCACATGCGGATCAATTTCTCGGCCGAGGATCTCGGCGCGATGCTGGCGGCGTTCGGCTACAACGGGCTGGTCACCGGCGGCAAGACCCGGGACGAGCTCGATGCCAGCTGGCCGGGCAGCCCCAGCGACCTGTCGCTGGCCACCATGGACGGTACGCTGAGCATCCGGGTCAGCGACGGCCGCATTCCCGAGGCCAGTTCGCCCGGCGTGGGTCGCCTGCTCGGCCTGGTGTCGCTCACCGAGTTGCCGCGCCGGCTCACCCTCGACTTCGGCGACGTGTTCGGCAAGGGGCTGGGTTTCGATTCCATCACCGGCGATTTCCGGCTGGCCGACGGCAATGCCACCACCGACAATCTGGTGATCGACGGGTCGGCGGCGAACATCACCATCACCGGTCGTACCGGCTTGCGCGCGCGCGACTACGACCAGCAGATGCGGGTGATCCCGCATGTGGGCAACAGCCTGCCCGTGGTGGGCGCGGTGGTGGGTGGCCCGATCGGCGCAGCGGCGGGTTTCGCGGTGCAGGGCCTGCTGGGCAAGGGCTTGAACAGGGCGGCCAGCGCGCGCTACCGGATCACCGGCAGTTGGGACGATCCGAAGATGACTCTGGTCGAAAAGCACGATGTGGCCACCCCACCGCCGCCGCCGCCGCTGCTCAACCCGGCCACCGTACCGCCGGCGGTGCCCGCTTCGATCGCACCGGCCAGCAGCGCACCGGCAGCAGCCAGCTCGTCCCGCCGATGAGCCCGGATGCTCCGCTTTAAAGTGGCTCGCCGCGGCCCCATGTGGGAAAGTTGCGAACCGACCACAGACCCGCCGAGCCCATGGATTCCCTGATTGCCCTCGCCGAAAGCAAACTGCTCTCCCCCGGCGGCCTCGCCACCGGCGACCTCGACCGCGTGTTCGGCCAGCTGATGAGCCCGGCGATCGACGCCGCGGATCTCTACTTCCAGCACTCGCGCAGCGAGTCGTGGACGCTGGAGGAGGGCATCGTCAAGGACGGCAGCCACTCGATCGAGCAGGGCGTGGGCGTGCGCGCGATCGCCGGCGAGAAGACCGGCTTCGCCTATTCCGACGAGATCGTGCTGCCCCAATTGCTGGAAGCCTCGAAGGCCGCCCGCGCGATCGCCCGCGACGGCCGCGGCGCAGGCAAGCCGCTGGCGCTGTACAACGCCCGCGCGCTGTATCCGGCGATCGACCCGGTCGAGAGCCTGCCCAACCCCGACAAGATCGCCTTGCTGCGCGAAGTCGATGCCTATGCGCGCGCGCGCGATCCGCGCATCAGGCAGGTCATCGTCAGCATGGCCGCCACCATCGACACCATCCTCATCGCCGCCTCCGACGGCACCCTCGCCGCCGACGTGCGCCCGCTGGTGCGCCTCAACATCCAGGTGATCGCCGAAGCCAACGGCCGGCGCGAGCAGGGCTACTCCGGTGGCGGCGGCCGCTACGGCTACCGCGAACTGCTCGAGAACGGCCGCGCGCTGGCGTTCGCCGACGAGGCCGTGCGGCAGGCCTTGGTGAACCTGGATTCGGTCGATGCGCCGGCCGGCCAGATGACCGTGGTGCTCGGCCCCGGCTGGCCCGGCGTGCTGCTGCACGAGGCGATCGGCCACGGCCTGGAAGGCGACTTCAACCGCAAGGGCAGCTCAGCGTTCTCCGGCCGCATCGGCCAGCGCGTAGCCGCCAAGGGCGTCACCATCGTCGACGACGGCACCCTGGTCGGCCGTCGCGGCTCGCTCAGCATCGACGACGAAGGCACCCCGACCGAATGCACCACCCTGATCGAGGACGGCATCCTCAAGGGTTACATGCAGGACAAGCTCAACGCCCGCCTGATGGGCATGGCGCCTACCGGCAACGGTCGCCGCGAATCGTTCACCGCGCTGCCGATGCCGCGCATGACCAATACCTACATGCGGGCCGGCTCGCATGATCCGCAGGAAATCATCCGCTCGGTGAAGAAGGGCCTGTACGCGCCGAACTTCGGCGGCGGCCAGGTCGACATCACCAACGGCAAGTTCACTTTCTCGGCGTCCGAGGCGTATCTGATCGAGGACGGCAAGATCACTCGTCCGGTAAAGGGCGCCACCCTGATCGGCAGCGGCCCCGACGTGCTCACCCGCGTCTCGATGATCGGCAACGACCTGGCGCTGGACGAGGGCGTGGGCGTGTGCGGCAAGGACGGCCAGAGCGTGCCGGTCGGCGTGGGTCAGCCGACGCTGAAGATCGACGCGATGACGGTGGGCGGCACCGCATCCTGACGCGGGTGCCGGGGTTCCTGACTCGAGTCGGGAAAAACTGGCGTACCATGCGAAAGCGTCCCGCCCGGGGACGACCAGGGAACCCGCCATGCCTCCAGCCGCGCGCCTTACCGACATGCATGTGTGCCCGATGGTGACCGGCGTGGTGCCCCATGTCGGCGGCCCGGTTCTGTCGCCGGGGGCGCCGAAGGTGCTGATCGGCGGGTTGCCGGCGGCACGGGTGAGCGACATGGTCACCTGCGTGGGGCCGCCGGACACCATCGTCATGGGTGCGCCCAAGGTGTTGATCGGCGGATTGCCGGCCGCGCGGATGGGCGACAGCACCGCACATGGCGGCAGCATCGTGCTCGGCTGCTTCACCGTCATCATCAACTAGCCGCTGCGCGGATCGGCCGATCCGTCTTGCCGGGGCGGCCACGCAATGTTGCGCATCGGGCACGGCATCACGTGTCGATGGGGGTCGACTTGAAACGTGCATCGTCCGCTCGAACCAGGCACAGGCATCATGCGGCGGCAACGAGCGCGGGCATGCTGGCCACGCTGGGCGAGGCGATCGCCGCGCATCGCGCCGGCCAGCTCGATACCGCCGAGGCGCTCTACGGCAAGGTGTTGCAACGGCAGTCCGGACAGCCGGACGCGTTGCACTTCCTGGGCGTGCTGTGCCACCAGCGCAACCGCAGCGAGGAAGGCATCCGGCTGATCCGCATGGCCCTGCGCGCCACGCCGCAGCATGCCGACGCGCACAACAACCTGGGCAATATCCACAAGGAGTGCGGCCAGCTGGCCGAGGCCGAGGCCTGCTATCGCGGCGCGCTGGCCTGCCAGCCGCGGCACCGCGATGCGTTGAGCAACCTGGCCCTGGTGCTGGAGGTGCAGGATCGCGAGGATGAGGCGCGCGAGGCCTATGCCCGCCTCCTGGCGCAGGAGCCGCAGTCGGGGCGGGCGCACTATCTGATGGGTCTGTTCCGGCGCCGGCATGTACGAGAGATCGAAGACGTGGAACAGGCGGTGGTGTGCTTCAGGAATGCGGTGCTCCATGATGCCGCCGATGTGCGCGCGCGCGATGCGCTGGGCGTGTCGCTGTACATGCTCGGCCGCAGCAGCGAGGCCGTCGCGGTCTATCGCGAATGGCTGGCGCGCGAGCCCGACAATCCGGTGCCACGTCACATGCTCGCCGCGTGCGGTGGCGAGGCGCCGCCACCGCGGGCGGACGACGCCTACGTCCGCCAGGTGTTCGACGGCTTTGCGGCGAGCTTCGACGAACTGCTGCTGAAGAATCTCGACTATCGCGCGCCGCAAGTCCTGCTGGCGGCGCTGACCGACCGGCTCGACGCGCCGCAGGCCGCGTTCGACGTGCTGGATGCCGGTTGCGGTACCGGCTTGTGCGGCCCGCTGATCAGGCCGTATGCGCGGCGGCTGGTGGGCGTGGATCTCTCCGGCGGCATGCTGGAGAAGGCGCGCCAGCGCGGCGGCTACGACGAACTGCTGGAGGCCGAGCTGGCCGCCTGGCTGCAAGGCGCTTCGCCGGCGTGGGACATCGTGCTGTCGGCCGACACGCTGATCTACTTCGGCGACCTGATGCCGGTGTTGTCGGCGGCGCACGCCGCGTTGCGGCCGGGCGGCTGGCTGGCATTCACGCTGGAGGTGCTGGAAGGCGACGGCGATCGCCTCGAGCTGTCTGCCAGCGGACGCTATCGGCATACGCGCGCCTGCGTCGAGCGGATGCTGTCGGCTGCCGGCTTCGCCGGTGCGTCGATCGCCGGGGAATCGCTGCGCAAGGAATTGGGCAAACAGGTTGCCGGCTGGGTGGTGCTGGCGCAGAAGAGCGACACGCGCGTCGATTGAGGTGCGCATGCGTCCGGCACGAGGCGCGCGGATGGACTCCCGAAACAGGCCAGACGTATGATAGGCGGACTGGTTCGTCGGCCCACACTGTCGGAACCGCTGGGGGAGAACGGGCATGCCGCATCAGATGACACTGGAGTCGGATCTCGGCGACAAACTGCAGCTTGCCAGCCTGTCGGGCAGCGAGCAGTTGGGGCAGCTGTTTTCCTACCACCTCAAGGTGTTCAGCAAGGACAGCGAGGTTTCGCTGTTGCCCCTGCTCGGCAGCTCGATGACGGTGACGTTCGATACCGACGACTACAAGCGGCATTTCAACGGCATCGTTGCGGAAATTTCGCAGACCGGTTTCGAGAGCTTCGCCGACAAGCGGCAGGCCGAATACGTCGTGACCCTGGTGCCGAAAGCGTGGCTGCTGTCGCACAAGGTGGATTGCCGCATCTACCTCAAGATGTCCGTGCCGGAGATCGTCAAGAGCGTGCTGGCGGAGATCGGCTACGGCGACGTCAAGCTGAGCCTCAGCGGCACCTACGAGAAGCGCGAGTACTGCGTGCAGTACCGCGAGGACTACTTCAACTTCATCAGCCGGCTGATGGAACAGGAAGGCATCTACTATTTCTTCCAGCACGGCAACGGCATGCACACCATGGTTCTGGCCGATTCGCTTGGCGCGCACGCCACCGCGCATTACGGCGAGCTGCCGTATCTGCCGCAGAGCGTCGCCAGCAAGGCGGCGACCGAAGCGGCGGTCACGGAGTTCGCCACGGCGCGCTCGGTGCGGGCGATCAAGTACTCGCTGACCGATTACGACCCGATGAGCCCGAAGAAGTCGCTGCTGGGCGTCGATTCGATCAGCAATGCGGACGGCAATCACACGGTTCCCAAGCTCGATTCGTTCGACTATCCGGGCGACCACCTGAGCGCCGATGCCGGCAAGCATTACGCGCAGGTGCGGCTGGAGGCGATCAACGTCGCGCAGTCCCTGTGCACCGGCGCAACCAATGTCTGCGGCGTGCTGACCGGGGAGCTGTTCAAGCTGACCAAGTTTCCGCGCAAGGAACTCAACCAGGAGTACCTGCTGATCGGCTCGACCGTGCACATCGAGAACGCCGCCGAGGTTTCCGGGCAGCAGGGCGGCGACCAGTTCTTCTGCCATTTCTCGGTGATCCAGAGCCGGCAGCCGTTCCGCTGCATGCAGACTGCGGCGAAGCCCCGGATCGCCGGCATGCAGACCGCCGTGGTCTCCGGCAGCGACACCGCCGAGGACATCTCGGTGGACAAGTACGGCCGCATCCAGGTGACCTTCCACTGGAACAAGCCGGACAAGGAGAACTTCCACATTTCCTGCCCGGTTCGGGTGGCCTCCTCATGGGCCGGCAAGGGTTGGGGTGCGGTGAACATTCCGCGCGTCGGCCAGGAAGTGGTGGTGAGCTTTCTCGAAGGCGATCCGGATCGGCCGCTGGTGATCGGCAGCGTCTACAACGCCGACAACATGCCGCCGTACAAGCTGCCCGACAACAAGACCCAGAGCGGCATCAGGAGCCGCAGCCACGAAGGCGGCGGCACGGAGGATTTCAACGAGCTGCGCTTCGAGGACAAGAAGGGCAGCGAAGACTTCTTCATGCATGCGCAGAAGGACATGCACGTGGAGGTCGAGAACGACCGTGTCGTCGCGATCGACCACGACGAGAAGATCACCATCAAGAACGACCAGACCGAGGACGTCAAGGGCAAGCGCACGACGACGGTCGGCAAGGACGACAAGCTCGACGTCACCGGCAACGGCACCACCACGATCGGCCAGAAGTTCAAGCTCAGCGCGGGCACGGAGATCCAGTTGGTGACCGGCGCGTCCAGCATCGTGATGAAGTCCTCCGGCGAGATCGAGATCAAGGGCATCAACATCAAGATCAACGGCGATGCCACGGTGGCGGCCAAGGCCAACGCCTCGATGGAGGTCTCCTGCAGCGGCTCGACCACGGTCAAGGGTTCCATGCTTTCGCTCAAGGGCGACGGCATGGCGCAATTGTCCGGTGGCATCATCATGATCGGCTAGACGGGAGCGTGCGCAGATGTCCTCAGTGATGCAGGCGTCGATCCAGATGGAGCTGTCCGAACCGGCCAGCGCGTTGTTGCGGCCGGAGATGACGGCACAGGCCGCCGTGCAGGCGCTGGTCGACGCCGGCCAGGTGCAGGACGCGCTGAAGCTGCTCGCGCGCATGTTGCCCAAGCGCTACGCGGTGGCGTGGCTGTGCCAGTGCGCCCGCGACCAGGCCCTGAATCCGGAAGATCGCGCCGGCGCGTCGCTGGCCGAGAAATGGGTGCGCGAGCCGAACGAGAGCAACCGGCGTGCGGCGTTCGAATTCGCCACGGCCGGTGGCTACAAGTCGGCCGGTGCATGGGTTGCGGCAGCCGCGGGGTGGTCGGGCGGCAGCCTGGCGCCCGCCTCGCAGGAGACGCCGGTGCCGCCGCCGGATCACCTCACGGCCTGTGCCGTGGTGGCCGCGATCAACATGCTGGCGGCGCTGGACATCGAGACGTTCGCGTCGCGTCGTGCAGGCTTCATCAAGCCGGCCATGAGTCTGCTCAACGGCGAAGGCGCGGCGAGCGCCTGAAGCGTCGGGCGGGCGCGTTCGCGGCTTGCCCGCTGCACCGATGGACGATACGATGGCCGCAGACGGTTTCCGCGCGTCAGTTTGGCCATGTCGACAACTCCGATCGCGCACTGATGGGTGCGAGGGCAGTGACCGATCCACGGGGGGCCGCAGTTTTCGCGAACAGCCAGGCAGCCAGGCCGGTACCTTGGATATCCGGGCTCGGTCGAGGCGTGGCCGGGTGAGCCCATCAGGCACGGTGCCAGCTGATTCATCTTGGCCCAGGGAATTTCGAGCATACCGATGTCGCAGAGCCTGACCCTTGCCGTTGCCGGTCATCAGGCTGCCCAGTTCGGCAGCCGCAGCCGCGGGACATTTGCGGCTGTCGGCGGAAGCATCGGCCGTTCCGAGGATTGCGACTGGGTGCTTGGCGCTTCCGGGGTATCGCGCGTGCATGCGATGGTGCGCTATCTCAACGGCATCTATTTCATCGAGGATCGCAGCACCAACGGCATGCTGTTGAATGGCTCGCCGCTGGTCAAGGGCGAACCTTCCGCGCTGAAGGACGGCGACCGGTTGTTGATCGACACGTTCGAGGTCGAGGTGCATCTGGGCGATGCCGGTGCCGCGGCGCCTGCGCCCGATCTGCTGGCCGCCCCGGCAGCGGCTCCGCTCGCCGACATCGATCCGCTGGATTTCGGCCTGACCGATTCCCTGCCGTCCACGTCGGCTCCGGCGGCATCGCCGGGCATGATTCCCGCGGAAGCCGGTCTGATTCCCGGTGCCGTCGGCGCGGGCAGCGCCGGCGAGCTGGATCCGCTGAGCTTTCTGGGCTCCGCGGATGACGTGTCTGCGGGGCTGCTGTCCGGCGCGACGACCGGCAACGCCAGCTCGGGCTGGAATCACACGGCCGGCACGCAGGATCACTTCCACCCGCCGATGACCCACGAGCAGCGGCAGGCCAATCAGCTCCCCGAAAACTGGGATCTGACGATGGGCGACTTCGCCGCCGCTTCCGCACCCGCTGCGCCCGCGTCGATCACGCCGCCGCCGCGGGCCGCTGCTCCCGTGCAGGCGCCGCCGCCCGACATCGCCGAGACCACCGGCCCGCACGCCTTGCCGGCGAATGTCGACGAGATCTTCCGCGTGGTGGTCGATGGCGTGATGGACGTGCTGCGCGCGCGCGCCGAGATCAAGAACACGTTCCGCCTGCCGGTCACGATCATCCAGCGCTCCGAGAACAACCCGCTGAAGTTCGCGCCGAACCCGGAGGAGGCGCTGCAGAAGATCATGGTGCCCTCCGGCGGTGCCTTCATGTCGGGCACGGCGGCGTTCGAAGATGCGTTCGACGACATCCGCTGCCACCAGATGGCCATGCTCGCCGGCGTGCGCGCCGCGTTCGAATCCCTGCTGGTGCATTTCAGTCCCGATCGCTTCGAGCAGGAGGCCGATGGCGGCTCCAAGCGTTCGGCGTTCGCCGGCAAGGGCAAGTACTGGGAGCGCTATCGCGAACACTTCGAAGGGCTGAACAAGGATCCCGACGACTGCTTCCGGCGCCTGTTCGGCGACGAATTCGCACGAGCGTACGAAGAGCAGTTGTCACGCCTGAAGTCGGCGCGGAGAATGCAACAGGCGACTCGCCGCTAGGCGCGGGGGCATCGCGGGCGCGGGTGTACATCCACGAGGTGTCGGCGGGCAGCAGCCGCCAGCGCCGGAAATCCCGGCAGCGCGACCGGGGGAACTCTTGACAGGGGCAGGCGCGACGCATGGAAAACAACAAGGTCGTCTGGAGCGAAGGGCTGTTTCTGCGGCCCCAGCATCTGCAGCAGCAGGAGCGTTACCTCGAACGTTTCGTGGAACTGCGCGCCGGCAGCCTGCGCCCCTACACCTGGGGCTTCTCCGAACTGGAGCTGGAATTGGATCTGCTGGCGATCGGCAAGCTGGGCATCAAGCGCGCACGCGGCGTGTTCCCCGATGGCACGCCGTTCTCCATGCCCGGTGACGATCCGCTGCCGCTGGCGCTGGACGTCAACGATGCCTGGCGCGACCAGACGGTGTTCCTCACCCTGCCGTTGCGCTCGCCCGCGCAGCCGGACAGCGGCCGGCCCGACGCGCCGGCGGAAAAACTGTTCCGCTTTCGCGTGCGGGAAACCGAGGTGCGCGACGCCTCCGGCAGCGTCGACGGGCTCACCCTGCTGGAGGTCGGCGGGCTCAACAGCCGCCTGCTGCCGCAATCGCAACCGCTGGAGGGGCTGGCGCAGATTCCGGTGGCGCGCATCGTCGAATGCCGATCCGACCGGCGGGTGATTCTCGAAGAGGCGTTCATGCCGACCGCGCTCAGCTGCCAGGCGGCGCCGCGGTTGACGACCTTCCTCACCGAACTGCTCGGCCTGCTGCACCAGCGTGGCGAGGCGCTGGCCAGCCGCGTCGCGGTCACCGACCGCGGTGGCGCGGCGGAGATCGCCGACTTCCTGCTGCTGCAGGTGGTCAATCGCTATCAGCCGCTGGTCGCGCACCTGGCGGCCGCACCGATCCTGCACCCGGAGGATTTCTACCGCGTGCTGGCGGAGATGGCCGGCGAACTGTCGACCTTCACCACCACCGGCAAGCGCCCGCCGGCGTTCCCGCCGTATCGCCACGAGGCGTTGTACGAGAGCTTCGAGCCGCTGATCGCGGCGTTGCGCAACAGTCTCAGCGCGGTGATGGAACAGACCGCGATCCCGATTCCGATGCAGCAGCGCAAGTTCGGCGTGTGGGTCGCCGTGGTGCCGGATCTGAGCCTGATCGACACCGCCGCCTTCGTGCTGGCGGCCAAGGCCGACCTGAAGTCCGAGGATCTGCGCCGCCAACTGCCGGCGCAGTCGAAGATCGGCCCGGTGGAGAAGATCCGCGACCTGGTCAACCTGCAGTTGCCGGGCATCCCGCTGGCGCCGATGCCGGTGGCGCCGCGGCAGATTCCCTACAACTCCGGCTACCTGTATTTCGAGTTCGACAAGAACTCGCCGATGTGGCGGGCGTTGAAGACGTCCGGTGGCATCGCGTTCCACTTCGGCGGCGAGTTCGCCGGTCTGGATCTGCAACTCTGGGCGATCAGAGGTTGAGCGCATGAGCAGCAATGGCCCCCATGACGACGACCCCCTGCGTGACCAAACCGTAGTCCGCCCGCGCGGCGCGCCGCCGGCCGCGGCGCCGACTCCCGTTCCGGCCCCCGCGGCGCCACCACCCGCAGCGCGGGCGGCATCGGCGCCCGCGCGTCCCGCCGCGGCGCGCGCCGATGGCGCACCGGCGGCAGCGATCGGCGACTTCCTGGGCGCCGGGCTGAACACCCTGGTGCAGGCGGCCAGTCCCTTGCTGCTGCTGTCGGTGCAATTGCGCAACAGCGCGTCGCAGCCGGATGCGGCGCGCCTGCGCGAGCAGGTCATCGCACAGGTGCGCCAGTTCGAGGGCCACGCCCAGGCGGCCGGCATCCCGGCGCAGACGGTCACCGCGGCGCGTTACGTGTTGTGCACGACGCTCGACGAAGCGGTGATGAACACCCCGTGGGGCGGCCAGAGCGGCTGGGCGGCGAAGACCTTGCTGGTGGTATTCCACGGCGAATCGTACGGTGGCGAAAAGTTCTTCCTCATCCTCGATCGCCTGTGCGCGGATTTCTCGCGCCACATCGACCTGATCGAGCTGATGTACATCTGCCTCACCCTGGGTTTCGGCGGGCGCTACCAGATCGAGGCCGATGGCCGCGCCAAGCTGGCCGACATCCAGGAAGAACTGTATCGACGCATCAAGGCGCAGCGCCCGCCGGCCGCGGACGAGCTGGCGCCGCATTGGAAGGGCATCGAGGATCGGCGCAACCCGCTGGTGCGTTACGTGCCGCTGTGGGTGATCGTGGCGGCGGGTGCCTGCCTGCTGCTCGGCGCGTTCCTGTATTTCTACACCCACCTCAATGAGCGATCCTCGCCGGTCAGCGCGCAGGTGGCGCAGATCGGCCTGCAGGGCGCGGTGCCGCCCGACGAATCGAAACTGCAGCAGACGCAGCCGAACGTGGTGCGCAAGAGCCTGAAGC
>Ga0070681_10001350_pt1 | contig 21438 bp, 20 predicted proteins | sample KBSC83BmetaG_FD_65650 | JGI IMG/M metagenome (GOLD analysis project Ga0070681, IMG submission 65650) | Corn rhizosphere microbial communities from Kellogg Biological Station, Michigan, USA - KBS C8-3B metaG | ecosystem: Host-associated > Plants > Roots > Rhizosphere | place: USA: Michigan... | reverse complement strand
TCAATAGTCATTTTTAGTCTCAGCACTTCATTGAACGGGTGTCTGAGTTTATGATTCGATAATGGACCTGCCTATTAATCCGCCAGTACTTCCGATGCTCGCCAAACGAGTGAGTGAATTGCCACAAAATGGTTCGTGGTTTTTCGAGCCAAAATGGGACGGTTTTAGAGCGTTGATCTTTCGTGATGGAGACGAGGTTTTGATTCAAAGTCGCGACACTAAGCCACTGAATCGATACTTCCCTGAACTGATTGAGCCGTTGAAAAAGCAACTTCCGAAGCGATGTGTGCTTGATGGTGAAGTGGTGGTCGCAAAGGACGGCGCGCTGGATTTCGACGCTTTGCAACTTCGCATTCATCCCGCGGCTTCACGCGTAAAGATGCTGTCGGAACAGATCCCAGCTTCAATTGTCTTTTTTGATCTACTGTCAGAAAAGAATCGAGACTTAACGGCAACGGCGTTTGAGGCGCGCCGGAAATTGATGGAAAAGATCTTATCCTCAGCCGAGCCTCCAATTCACATAACGCCGATCACCGCTAGCCTGGAGGTTGCGGCTGATTGGTTTCGCAGATTTGAAGGTGCAGGACTCGACGGCGTCGTTGCTAAGCCCACCAGTGGAACCTACGAACCTAATAAAAGAGTGATGCTGAAGATCAAGCACGAAAGGGACTGCGATTGCGTCGTTGCAGGTTTTCGCTGGCATAAGAAGGGAGAGCGAAACGCGATTGGTTCACTTCTGCTAGGGCTGTTTGACGATTCCGGCCAGCTGCACCATGTGGGAGTGTGCGCAAGTTTTACCGATAAGAAGCGAAGTGAACTGGTTGAGTTCTTAGAACCTTACCGAAAGAATGCGCTCAAGAACCACCCCTGGAAGGATTGGGCGAGTAGTGAGTTGGAAGGGGATCGTCGAATTCCGGGAGCTCAGAGTCGCTGGAGCCAGGGAAAAGACATGACCTGGGAACCGCTACGAACTGAATTGGTGGTTGAAGTCGCTTACGATCACATGCAGGGATCGAGGTTTAGACATACAGCACAATTTCGAAGATGGCGAAACGATAAGAGTCCCGCCGACTGTACATACGCACAATTGGAAGTCGTGCCCCCACAGGAGATCTCCGAGATCTTTGGGAAGTGACGTTGGAGTGCGCTCTGCTATATCGAGATCTGACTTGGGCCAGACGCCTTGTCTAATTTCTCATTGGTCATTGATCATTCGCGAATGAAAAATAAACAGGGTCCTAACTTCTCCCGTCAAATATCACTTTCTCAATGACCATTCGAACTCGGATCTATCTCAGACTCATCGTCACCAACCTCATCCCCTATATCACCATCCACATGCTCCAGAGGCAGTTCCAGGTCCAAGTCAACAACCGTGCTGTGGAAATCGACTTCAAACCACTCCAGGAATGTATCCAAGTCCCTGTTGGGAGGCCATTCCTCCTCAAATGTGTACCAGGCCATCAACTCCTCTTCAAACACATAGTTGTGAGACCACACAACAATCTCAGCTTGGTCATCCGAGGTCTGGAACTCGGGCACCAGGTATGCAGTTGAGTCGATCTGCAATTCCTCGAGCGTTAGATTCATCTCGTCATCGTTATCAAGTGAATTCAACCAATCGAGAAAAGGCTGTTTCGGTTTAACAACCATCACGCTACGGTTTACTGCAGGCATGTGACAGAGAATACCTCACTTAGACACTGAGGGAAACATTAGGACTATTTGCCTACACCATGAACATGCTAGCCTGTGCGCGTGAAGCCCGAAAAAGATGCCGAAATTATTATCGTCGATGGACGAGAAGTTCGCGTCACTCATCCTGACAAGCCATATTTCTCTCTCCAAACAAAACTATCGAAATTGGATCTCGTTCGTTATTACCTGGCGGTAGCACCTGGAGCGTTGAACGGAATACGTGACCGTCCAATCGTTCTGAAGCGCTTTGTGAACGGCGCCGAGGGCGAGGCGTTCTATCAAAAACGCGCTCCGACAAACATCCCACGCTGGCTCCGGACTGTGACGCTGTCGTTCCCTTCCGGCCGGAAAGCGGAGGAAATCGTAGTTGACGATCCCGCCGGGCTGGCCTGGATCGTGAATCTCGGTTGTATTGAGTTACATCCGCATCCGGTCCTCTCCGGTGATCTCAATCACCCGAATGAATTGCGAGTAGATCTTGATCCTGGGCCGGGCGTCGGTTGGGAGGACGTGCGAACGGTCGCGCTTGAGGTAAAGGCCCTGCTTGAGGAACTCGGTCTACGTGGATGGCCCAAGACGAGCGGCTCTCGAGGTATGCACGTCAACGTTCGTATTCACCAACAATGGACCTTTGTTGAAGTTCGACGCGCGGCGTTGGCCCTATCGCGCGCAATCGAACGTCGAGTTCCGGACCATGCAACCTCCAAGTGGTGGAAGGAAGAGCGACACGGGGTTTTCCTCGATTACAATCAGAATGCTAAGGACCGTACTACGTGTTCAGCGTACTCCGTTCGTCCTCTTCCAGATGCGCGCGTCTCAACGCCTTTGGATTGGGCAGAGGTCGCTGACTGTAATCCAGCAGATTTCACCGTATTGACGGTGCCGACACGGTTTGCAGAGATTGGCGATCCTCATGCTGAGATGGACCATCACGCGGGATCACTTGAGCCGCTCCTGGAATTGGCTGAGCGAGATGAGGCAGCGGGTATGGGAGACGCGCCCTGGCCACCGCATTTTCGGAAAATGGAAGGCGAAGCTTCTCGTGTCGCGCCATCGCGGGCCAAATCAACGGCCAAACCTGCTCGTGTAAAAATGCCGCTGCTCGTGATTGCTAACTCGCCCGACAAGAATGCTGCCCTGGAAGGCCTGGAAAAATGGAAACGAAAGCATAAGAAAGTAGCAAAGCTAATAGGTATTGAGGACGTTCTAATCGATACCATGCGTGGACGCTCATCGACATGGACGCGGATTCGAGTGAACCTGCGAAACGTTCCGGAAGAACTACGACCGCCTCAGGAGAAGCCTGAACCGGATGATGATCCAACGCGCGAGTGGCGAGAATGGCGGGCGGCGAACAAGAAGCCTGTTAAGAAGACCGCAAAGAAGACGGGCTCTTAGGTATCAATCTCGCAAGGCTCATTGGAGACCTTATTTCTCATTGGTCATCGGTCGTTGATCATTGGTCATTTGTTTAGTGTGAGCTTGTGGGATCGACTGCAGAAAACCACGCGAAATGACTAAATTACCTTCTCTCTTCACAAGCAGCGGTCGAAGGTACAAACCGATGAGCAAGAGCGATAAAACAGGTTGCGAAGCCTGCAATCGAAAAAACTAATTGTTCCCACAATGAATTTTATGACCGGGAGCTGTCTATTTCAGCCTTGCCCATTCGACTTACTTACGAGGGGGAGCGTGAAGTAGCCGGGTATCGACAAGATTGGTGATGGGCCGGTTAGAGACTTTCGGCAATTTATTGTAAATTGGGCGGCCGAAATTATTCTTTTCCAGGGCGTAACCAATATCTCCACCGACAGTTATACAATAAGGTGGATTTCTGTGAACCCTTTCAGCCAAGGGCGCGTACTCGAAGATAGTACTTCTGCTCTGGCGATAGCTTCTAAAAAATCAGGTGAAACCTTATGAAGTTTGCGAAGCTTGTCCTGAAGAATATCCTGCGCAATAAACGGCGAACCTTGCTCACAATCTCGAGCCTGGTCGTTTCATTGTTTTTGATTATCACGCTCGCCACCATCCTGACGGAGTTTGAACGAGGCAGCACTGAATCCAGTCCACTTCGACTCATCTCGCGTCACGCCGTATCGCTGGCCTTCCCGATGCCAATGGCCCATCTCCAGCGGATCAAAACTGTGCCCGGAGTCAAAGAGGCGATGCCTTTCAACTGGTTCGGCGGGATCTATAAAGACGAGAAAAACTTCTTCGCAAACTTCGCCGTCGATGCGACTAAGCTGCGTGATGTATTGCCCGAACTTAAAATGTCTGACGCTGAGTGGCAAGCCTTCACCAGCGACAGGCAAGGCGCGATTGTGGGTCAAAAGCTCGTCAAGCTGTATGGCTTTACTCCGGGTCAGCGCATCACCCTGAAGAGTCCAATCTACAATCAGGAGGTTGAGTTCATAATTCGTGGTGTTTGCACGGGTGGCGACGAGAAGACACTCTTCTTTCACCAGGACTACCTGAACGAACTTCTTCCCGAGTGGGCCAAGGACCGGGCCAGTACTTTTAGTATTCGGGCCAACACAGCAGATGATGTTCCACGGATTTCCCAGGCCGTAGATTCGATCTTTGCAAACACCGACGCGCCAACAAAAACGGAAAGCGAAAGCGAATTCGCAAAGAGCTTTGAAACTATGCTGGGCGGGGTCAAACAATTTCTTTACGGCATTATGGCTGCGATCACGTTCTCCGTGCTGCTGGTGATGGGTAACACCATGGCCATGACAGTCCGCGAGCGGACAAAGGAAGTCGGCACCTTGAAGGCCATCGGATTTCAGCGCGGAACCATCACCGCTCTGTTTCTGGCTGAGTCGCTCATTGTGGCTTGCATTGGTGCGGCTATTGGCATCGGGGGCGCGGCTCTGATCTTTCGATCGATCGATCTTAGTTTGTACATTCCGAATTTCATCTCGTTCATTCCGACGACGCAGACTCTGGTCGCAGCCTTTGTATTATCGATAGCTGTTGGTTTGATAAGCGTCATCTACTCAGCTTTCCGCGTGTCTAGTCTAACCATCGCAGAAGCTTTACGGAGCACTGAATAAAATGGCATTGCCGCTTAAGTACAACTTGCGAAATATCATTGTGCGCAAGGGCAGCACTCTTGCCACGGCGTTCACGATTGGCTTAACTGTCGCGGTCTTTTTGATGGTGATGGCCCTGGCTCGAGGCATCGATCTGACACTGTCCAGCAGTGGTGAACCGCTAAACCTGATAGTTCTCCGCGAAGGGAGTACAGCTGAGTTGAACAGCAACATCACTCGCGAAAACTTTAACGACCTTCAGTATTTGGACGGAGTTGAGCGTGAGGCTGATAAACCACTGGCTACGGCTGAACTAATCACACTGATTTACAAAGCCCGCAAAGGCATGAATCAAGGATCGAATGTAACAGTTCGCGGAATCGGACCAATGTCTTTAAAAATGCGTTCCGGTTTCCAAACTATCGCCGGACGCATGTTCAATCCCGGATTAACTGAAGCCGTTGTTTCGAAAAGAATTGCGGAGCGATTCCAGGGATTCGATATAGGGGACAAGTTTCGTATTCAGACCACGGACTATACCGTTGTAGGGTTATTCGACGCTGGTGGTAAGGCATTTGAGTCGGAGATTTGGGTGGACGTCAACTCTCTTGCCAGTACGACAAATCGACCAACGTTTTCGTCGGCTCTTTTACGAGTTAAGGATGCGAGCACACTCGCCACTCTCGCGAAACGAATCACTGACGATCCGAAGTTGCATCTGAAAGCACTATCCGAACGCACGTTCTATGAGGACCAGCAAGGTACCGCATCGGGAGCTTTGAAAGGTCTGGCCGTATTCATCTCTTTTATCATGGCGGTTGGCGCCGGATTTGCCGGAATGAATACGATGTACGCAGCGGTCGCCCGGCGCACCAAAGAGATTGGAACACTGCGGGTGCTGGGCTTCAGCAGAATAAGTGTGCTAATAGCCTTTCTTCTGGAATCAGTCTCCATTGCTCTAATAGGAGCCGCGATAGGTATTCTGTTGGCACTACCTCTAAACTTCGTCTCCACCGGCACTTCCAACTGGGTCACGTTTAGTGAGATTGCTTTTAACTTCCGCGTCACGCCTGATTTGATGTTGTTTGCTTTGATCTTCGGCGCCGTAATCGGATTCGTCGGCTCATTGCTACCTTCGATCAGAGCATCTCGATTCAAGATCGTAGATGCTTTGCGAGCCTGATTCAGACCAGGATTTTAAGAAAAGAACGTCAGCTAAATTTCGACAATATGGTTACCACCCCAAAGTCCCAAGAGGATCAGGAAGATCTCAATCAGCGACTGCGAAGTCTGAAAATTGATCGGACTCCGGTTGTTGCTACGCCGGTAAAGGCTCGATCGCCAAAGCTGATTCTCCTTCTAGTCGCTGTCGTCCTGGCGCTGGCGGCCTTCGGCTACATCTTTCTGTTTTCTGGTGTAAAAACGATATCTGCCGCGTCAGTCACAACTGATACGGGGACCGCGTCTGCTGGTGAAAGCGTACTGACAGCCTCCGGCTATGTCGTGGCACATCACAAGATCGCAGTAGGAGCGAAAGTGATGGGTCGGGTCGCATGGATTGGCGTGGAAAAAGGAGACCGGGTCCAGGCCGGCCAGGTGTTGGTCCGTCTTGAAGATAACGAATTTACAGCACAGGTAAATCAGGCCAAAGCAAATCTGGCCGCCGCCCAGGCTCGATTGGACCAGCTGCAAAGTGGTTCTCGGCCCCAGGAAAAATTGAAAGATAAAGCCGCAGTGATTCAGGCAGAAGCAAACTTAAAGACGGCGGAAGCTGACTACCAGAGAGCTTCGACACTTTATCGTTCCGGCGTTGCATCGAAGGCCGAACTGGATCACGCAACGGCGCAAAGAGATACCGCCGCAGCGCTTTTAGAATCAGCTCGTCAATCGAGCGCGATGACTGATATCGGACCACGCCACGAGGAGATTCGTGCAGCGGCTGCCCAAGTGCAACAGATGAAGGCCGCGCTCGACTATGCGCAGACCCAACTGGCGGCGACTGAAATTAAGGCGCCCGTGGCCGGAACTGTGCTGCAACGGATTGTCGAACGAGGGGAAATGGTGAGTCCTTCGGCGTTTGGCGATGCAGGAGCACGCACCTCAGTCGTCGATCTGGCCGACTTAACTGATCTACAAATCGAGTTGGATATCAGCCAGACGGATTTTGCACGCCTCAAGATGAGCCAGCGCGCAGAAGTAATTCCGGAAGCGTTTCCGAATCTCAGGTATACGGGCTTCATCGCAGAGATTGCTCCCGAGGCAAACCGCGCTAAGTCGACAGTGCAGATAAAGGTGAAAGTTGAGAATCCCGACGAGCAACTGCGACCCGAGATGAATGCACGCGTCAACTTTCTGGCCGAGAAGCCGTCGGGAAATGAAAGTAAGCCAGTAGCTCGTGTGCTCGTTCCCAAGCCGGCCGTGCTAAAGAAGGATGGTGGTTCGTTTGTCTTTGTAGTTAAAGGTAACCGGGTCGAGCAGCGAACAATCAGACCGGGCGATGAAAGCGGCGATGCGTATGTTGTACTGGATGGCCTAAGCGGCACTGAAACCGTAGCAATCACCGGAGTTGATAAATTACGCGACGGCGATCGCGTGAAAGTTCAGTAGTTCTATAGGAGAAACTATGGCGTCACCAATAGTGCGAGTCAGAAATGTAAGTAAACGATTTTCCCGTGATGGGTTTGAGGTTATTGCTCTGGAGCGGGTCAATCTCGACATCCATGAAGGCGACTTTTTCGCGCTGATGGGACCCAGCGGCTCTGGTAAATCAACTCTCTTGAATCTGCTTGCCGGCATCGATCGGACCACTGAAGGTGAAGTCGAAGTGTTGGGAACGCAGCTGGCTCGACTCAGTGAGAGCCAGATGGCCACGTGGCGTAATTCTCACATCGGCTACATCTTTCAAACGTTCAATCTTGTCCCGGTGCTAACTGCATTCGAAAACGTCGAACTGCCACTGCTCCTGACAAAACTGAGCAAGTCGCAACGACGAAAAAACGTGGAGACCGCGTTGGAATTAGTTGGCTTGAGCGATCGCATGAACCACCAGCCCAAACAATTGTCCGGCGGGCAAGAACAGCGTGTCGCAATTGCCCGGGCAATAGTAACGGATCCAGATTTAATCCTGGCGGACGAACCAACTGGTAACCTTGACGCGCGTTCAGGCGAGGAAATCATGCAGATACTGTCAACTCTGAATCGCGAGTTGAAGAAGACAATCATGCTGGTCACTCACGATCCGCATGCCGCGAGTTTTGCTTCCCAGCAGATGCATTTGGAGAAAGGGATATTGACGGAGACTACAGCGGCTGTTGCCGTGTAGGGGAAGGTCTTTGGACTTGGATCTTTGGTCTTTGAACTTTGGTCTTGGATCTTGGGACTTTGAGATTTGGGTGTGCTCGACGGTGGTCCTGACAGGAATCGATGGCCGTATAACCAAGGCCGAAGACCTCCCTCACAATAACTGCCGCGCCAACTCAGTAGCAGTCTGAGGGCGGGTATCGGGATCCTTGGCAAGAGCGCGCATGATAGCCAGCGACACCCGGCGCGGTATGTGAAGTGATTCCGGAAGAGGCGGCGGATCTTCGCATAGCTGCTTATTGATAATTCCTGAAACTGTCTCGGCTACAAAGGGCCGCTCACCCGAAAGCATCTCGTACAACATCACACCAAGACTGTAAACGTCCGACCGCGCGTCCAGCGGTTCGCCCATGCACTGTTCCGGCGACATGTAGTAAGGCGTTCCAACAACTGCCCCTGCCGATGCAGCGCCAGAATCGGCTAACAATTTCGCGAGACCGAAATCCAGTACGCGAACATTCTCAAACTCATAATCATCGTCAGGCGCGACTACCAGGATGTTCTCCGGTTTTAGATCACGATGGACCACTCCCTGGCGATGAGCCGCGCCTACGCCTGCACAAATACCGCGCATCAATCGCAGCCCACGCTCGACAGCAAACCTCCCTTCACTCTGGAGCATTTCTCGAAGAGGTGTGCCTCTAACAAATTCCATCACCAAAAATGCCGGCGCATCCTCGTCACCCGTTTCTCCAAAGTCGTGAATCGTGATGACGTTGGGGTGATGTAGCATTGCTGCCGCGCGCGCTTCCCTTCTAAACCGCACCAACGCCGCATCATCACTTACAAATTTTCGCAGTAGAATTTTTACGGCAACGTTGTCGCCAATTCGCACTCGTTTTGCTCGATATACGACGCTCATACCACCTTCGCCCAGCTTGGCGTTCAATTGGTATTTCCCATCGATGACCTTTCCTATCAACGGATCAGGATGGACCAAACGAGCTGTCGGTAGCGAACCCAGGTGGTGACTTTCGTAATAGGGATGTGCACCTTTAGATCGAGGAAGTGAAAGCGGCAATCCGCACTCAGAACAGAACAGCGCTTTCTCGTCGAGAAAGAGTTCACAGGCCGGGCAAAATGGCTGCTGGCTTCGCAAGTCGCCCAGCATCAGGTCAAGTTCATCTTCGAGTATTGCCAGACCGTTCGCGCCCGATGAAAATGCACGAAGCTTTCCATGAGCGTCAAAAAGGTAATAAGCAGGAACCGAACCATGCTGATTCAAAAATTCATGACTAATTTTGTGCTGGTTATCGAGGGCACAAGGTTCGGTGAGATTTAAGCGGGAGACTGCTTCTCGAACCGCGATTGAGTCCTTTTCTGAATTACTGCGAGGTACATGGACTGCGATTACACGCAGACCCTCACGCTTTCGTTGGTCGCGCAACTCGGCGATGTATGGCAGATTGGCTTCGGCGATGTCGCTACTGATAGACCAGAAGTGAACTAGTGTCGGCCGGCCATTGAATTCTCGAGGATTTGGCGTCATCCGATTTAGCCACTCGCTGGCATCGTCGAAAGACGGCAGAACAGTACCTACCTTCATGTGACCATGATATTAGCATGCCGCACATCCCCCTCAACACCGCAGGCACGCAAAACTACGCTCCCAACCTCTCTCATTCTCCCCAAGCTTCAGCTTTGGGTTAGCGACCTCCAATCCGCATCTCAGCAACCTTTTAACGGTTGTGAAATTGCGTCAATGCTTAGGATTTGTGAGGTTAAGATAGACCGTTGAAACGGTTGACTGCTTCAGACAGGTGTCTCGTAACCCCAAGCTGAAGCTTGGGAGAATGAGAAGTTGAGTCTTCACTCAGTCTCTGAAGTCCGAGTGATGTTCGGGAAAAGAAGGGGCGGACCTGAGTGGGCCGCCCCTTCAAACAGTGTGTGCTTGAAATTTTAGAACTACTTAATCCTGTTCGTACGCCTGGATACCGGGTTACCCGCTCTCACAACCAATACACCTAAAATCATTGCGCTTTGTTCATTCATCCTTGTTCGACGTGCTTTATCAACCTTCCCCACTTAATAACGCGTCAAATCGAAGCGAATTAGAGCACACTGCAAAAACTTTCAAAAAAATATTGATGATCACGTGCCACTTTCAACTCAAAAAGCGCAAAAAGTTGTAATCGTCGGCGAATTTTTCGGAGTACACTAGCCAACAATCAGGGAGTTATCAAATGAAATATAGAGTGTTAGGCAATACGGGTCTCAAGGTTTCAGAGTTGTGTTTAGGAACAATGACCTTCGGGCAGAATTTCCTCAATATCGGGGTGGTTGATCAATCAGGCGTCAACGAGATGGTGTCGCGGTCATTTGCTGCAGGCATCAACTTCTTCGACACGGCCGATGTCTACAGCTACGGGCAATCTGAAGAAGTGCTGGGTAAAGCGCTAAAGCAGTTACCGGTTGGTCGTGACAAAGTGATCGTTGCCACTAAAGTTCGTGGCGCGATGAGCAAAGAATCAACTGAAGGTACGGGGGATGTAAACAATGTCGGCCTCTCAAGGCAACACATCTTTGCGTCAGTTGATAAGAGTCTGCAGCGACTTGGAACTGATTACATCGATCTCTATCAAGTTCATGGCTGGGACCTTCTTACGCCAGTCGAAGAGTCACTCCGTGCGCTTGATGATCTGGTCCGCCAGGGGAAAGTTCGTTACATCGGGTGTTCAAACTGGGCCGCGCGCCAACTGATGAAGGCGCTTTGTCTGGCTCGTGAAAACAATATGAGCCAGTTTGTTACGCTCCAGGCCTACTATTCATTGGCCGGGCGTGATCTCGAACACGAGTTATTGCCACTCTGTCTTGAAGAGAATGTTGGAGTGTTGCCGTGGTCACCATTGTCAGGTGGATTTCTGTCAGGAAAGTACAGACGTGACAATAAGAGCCCTGATGGCGCTCGACGCACACAGTTTGATTTTCCACCCGTCGATGAAGAGCGTGGTTATGATGCGATCGAGCTGATGGATCAGATCGCTAAAGGGAAAGGTGCGACTGTTGCTCAAGTTGCTTTGGCGTGGTTGCTTCACCAACGTGGTGTCACTTCTGTAATTATTGGAGTAAACAAGATGACGCAGTTGGAAGATAACTTGAAGGCCTCGGCGTTGAGCTTAACGTCAGATGAAATTGAGCGCCTGTCGGCAACAACAAAACCGGGCCAACTTTATCCTGAGTGGATGATCGAACGTCAGAATGCGGGCCGGGTTGAAAGTACACCGACGCCAACTTCAGCTCGCACCGCTACAAAGTAACGGCAACTAGCCCATCGTTACGCTAGCAGCAGTCAGTGCAACTATCTGGTCCTGACCGCTGCCGGTTAACGATCCGGACTGCTGACCCTCAGCGTAAATATCGATCTCTTACGACCCCAACGTGGTGTTCTACGTGCCCGATCAGAAAATAACCTATCGCTCGTGCAGTCATTGGATGAGTAACCACATTACACCACCGCCTGCTCTCCTCTTCATTCATGTGTTGAAATAAATACTCAGTCGATTTTCGTACGACCTTAAACTCTGACACCAGGTCCAACATTGTTCGGTCACTGACATCAACGTTCCGAGCATAAAGCTCTTCGTCCATCCGGTAGAATGGAGTCTCGCTTTCTCCTCGTGCAGCTGCCAGGGCACGACAAGCAAAAACTCTTTCCGTGTCGATGACATGCATGACGAGCTCTTTAATGGTCCACTTCCCTTCTGCGTACCGGTAAGCGTGCTTTGTCTCTGGAATACTCTCAAAGAATCCGCTCGTCCGCTCCTCGTTTTGCTTTAGTAAGTCGAGGAATTGTCCGGCTGGAATCAGATCAAAATACTTTTGATAGTTAGGATTATATTCGCTCGTTTCAGGTCTTTGCATAGTTATTCCTTTTAGAAGTTGCTTTTAGAATACGCACCGCAAAGCCTTACCTCAAGAACGCAATCCGACGCCGCACCAGAATGAACCAGATTGACAACGTTTCAACTCGGGATTAGGGTTGTCGCGCTCCTTAAACCCAGAATGGAGAATGAATATGAAGAGATTTTCTGCCTTTAACTCGCTACTCCCGCGCTGTCGCAAACAAACCTATAAAACGATCGTGTTTTGCGTTTTGCTGCCCGCTCTTTTTGGGGCTTGCCAACCACAACAGCAGGCTCCCGTCGCTGCCGACACAAGGGAAGCTGACGTAGCCGCTCTTAAAGAGTGGGACGCTAACTGGTCCAAAGCTGCCGGAGCTAAAGATGTTGATAAGACCGTTTCGTATTATGCGGATGACGTACTTGTGCAGCCGCCAAACGGTAAAATCGCTACTTCGAAAGCAGACATTCGAAAGATCTGGGCAGACATGCTCGCAGCTCCAGGTTTTGGCGGAGGATGGAAGGCGACAAAGATCGAAGTTGCGCGGTCCGGAGAACTGGCTTATCTCAGCGGTACCTATGAATTTACGTTTAATGATGCCAGCGGAAAGCCGACGAGCGATCGTGGGAAGTTTGTAGAAATAGTTAAGAAACAGCCGGATGGGTCATGGAAATGCGTTAACGACATATGGAATTCCGATGCCCCCATTCCTGCACCCACCAAATAACCTTGGAGTGCGGCGGCCCGGCGCCGCTTTTCAAGCCCTTCGTCCGAACCAGGCACTCGTTTTAAAGAGTCGCGCCACCCACGCAATCTATAATTTCATCAATTTCTCATCTTCTCCTCATTCTCTGTTGTCGAAATAGCCTATATTCCCATCCGTGCAGCAGACCGGGACAAAAACCCCCAGAAGCGGCACAAACCGTTTCGAGCAATGGGGCTCGGACTATCAGTTTTGAAGAATTGAAGGAGAAGAAACAATGCCGTTCATCAATGTCAAAGTCATCGAGGGTGTATTCTCGAGTGCTCAAAAAGAAGCCATCGTAAAGGAACTCAGCGAAGCCATGGTCCGGATTGAGGGTGAAAACATGCGACAAGTAACCTGGTGTGTCGTCGAAGAAGTGGCCAGCGGAAGCTGGGGTGTCGGCGGAACTCCGCTCACTACCGAGGCAGTCAAAGCACTCGCAGCCGGAATAAGTACGGCAGCCTAACAGGCTTTGTCTGAAACGGAGGCCCGGCAGAGATGGAAGTTCAGCCGCATCTCTGGGAGTACACGGGCCTCCGTCCGTATAATGGCAAACATGGCTGTCCGCCTCGTAAGAGATCTGCTCGCCCAAACAGCGAGAGAAACATTTGTCGGAAGAGCAAAGGAACTTTCAATACTGTGTTCCCTGCTCGCCGAAGGGCCGCGGGTTGTCTTTCTACATGGCATCGCCGGAGTGGGAAAGTCGGCTTTATTGTCAGTCTTCGCTGAAAACGCTCGGGCTCAAGGCGCGGCCGTCGTCGCACTCGATTGCCGGACCATCGAACCAACCGAGCGTGGCTTTCTTCAGGAGCTGGATACTGCCATAGGTGGTCCAAGCAAGACTCTCGAACAAGCAAGTGAGCGGTTACAAGGGCTCGGACACCGGGTCGTACTAACTCTCGACAATTATGAAGTTTTCCGCCTGGTCGATACATGGTTGCGGCAAATATTTATTCCCCTGGCACCCGACAACGTTCGGATAGTAATCGCCGGTCGCGACGCTCCAGCTCATGCCTGGCTGACGGCACCTGGATGGCAAAGCCTGGTTCGAGTGTTACCTGTTGACTCGCTAAACGAGCAGGAGGCCATCGAATTATTGGTCCAGCACGGTGCGAGCGAAGGCAACGCCCGCGTCATCAACCGCTTTGCACTGGGTCATCCACTGGCGTTGAAGCTCGCGTCAATTGTCACAATGGAACATCAGAGCACCACAGGCTTGCCTGAGTTTGGTTTTCAGCGCGTATTCGACGAGTTGATACGACTGTACCTGGCAGATGTTCACGATGCAGTAACAAGACAAGCGCTTGATGCGGCCTCTGTCGTAAGGCGCATAACTGTCTCGCTCCTGCATGCGATGCTTCCCAACGTTGCACCCCAGGATGCGTTTGAGCGTTTGAAGTCTCTACCTTTTGTCGAGCCGGAATATGACGGTTTGCGACTACACGAATTGGTCCAACAAACAATCGCATCCTCTTTGGAGGCAACTGATCCTAACAGGTACCAGGAATACCGGCGGACCGCCTGGCAACAACTGAGTGCCGAAACTGCGCGCACCGCCCCGCTGAGCTTGTGGCGATACACGGCAGATTTGCTTTACATGATCGCAAATCCCACCGTCCGAGAAGCATTTTTTCCAAGCGACGTGAAACGCTTTGTGGTTGAGCCGGCGCAGACGGAAGATGGTCCTGCAATTCTCGAGATAACCAAACTTCATGACTCATCCGATGACGCTGAGTCGATATCGATGTGGTGGAGTAATCGACCAGAGTTCTTTAGCGTTGTTCGCGAGCAGACCGGTGCAATCGCCGGATTTTACCTGATGTTTGATCCAGAATCAGTTGAGCAGAAACTTATCAGGAAGGATAGTGTCACGCAGTCGTGGTCCAACCACCTCCTGGAAGACCCAACGCCAGCGCATCAGCGAGTACTTTTTCTTCGGCGGTGGCTGAGTCGAGATAAAGGTGAGAAGCCAGGTTCGGTCCAGGCGGCCTGCTGGTTGGATATAAAACGGACTTACATGGAATTGCGGCCATTACTACGAAGAGTTTATCTAACAGTGAATGACCTCGTGCCCTACGCTCCGGTTGCTCAAAAGCTCGGCTTTCAGGTTCTCGATCCCGAGAAGAAGCACGTCGGCGCGATGTTAGATTTTGGACCTGGGTCAGTTGACGGTTGGCTGGCTGGTCTCGGAGCCGCAGAGCTGGGTATCGAACCTGAGATGTTGGACACTCAATCTCACGAACTGGTGCTGGACGGCCATCGAGTGAAACTCACTAAACTTGAATTTGAAGTCTTTCGTTATTTGTACACACGCAAGGGAACGGCAGTTTCGCGAGCATCACTTGTTGAAGACGTCTGGGGCTGGAAGCACACGGGAAGTAATGTAATCGAAGCCGTCATGAGAACCTTGCGAAAAAAATTGGGCGACAAATCGGAGTCGATCGAAACGATTCGCGGTCTCGGCTATCGCTTCCGGAACAGCTGATGATTCCAACTTGCCACCCGTAACACCTGGTAATTACGCGAACGGATTTTCGTCCGCACTTGGACCATAGATAGACGGAAGCGGAATGTCCAATTCCCTTAAATAGACCGACAACTGTCCACGATGGTGATACCAGTGGTTCAGCATGACTGAACGTAAAAACGCCACTCGCGGAAGCGCAAATACCTCTTTGTCACCATGCTTCAGACGCCACGTCTCCATTATCGCTCCATCATCCAACTTGCTCAGCGCGTTCTTAGCCTTGCTGATACTTGCGTCGAGCGTTGAGATCAACTCTGCTGCGGTTTGAGGACTAGGATCCGTAAAATTTGGTAGCTGAGCCTCCGTCGAGCTCGCGGCGAGTTCGGCGACAGCTCCTGGCACTGTGGCTATGTGAAGAGCGAGTTCTCCTAGCGTTCTCGACTTCGCATGGGGCTTCCATTTCAGTTGGTCATCAGGCACTAGTGCGAGGACCTTGCGGGTTGTTTGAGCTTCCTGTTCGAGCTCCTGAAGCATTGCATCAATAATTGCCATCGATCTTTCCTTTCACAGTTGCTGATTTGTTTTATGAGTTCGACTCTCAATGGTAAGTCGTTTGAGCCACCCCAAAATCGACAACTCTGCCAAACTTTTTTCTGCAACCGGAAGGCTAGCATATAGCCACCCGGAAGGCAGCGACCGCCCGGATGTCGCAGTTACGACAAGCTGTTTGAGGAAGTCCCGAGAATCCCGCAGTTAGCAAGAGTGCTTGAGCCACTCACAAGAATCCCGCAGTTGGGAAGGGTGGCAGAGCGGCACATATACGCAGCCTCCATACTCGAATCCAGCGACGCCCCCGCTGACCTACCTACTCTCAACACCATTTGAAGAGAGAGAACTTGAGAATGTTGTCAGTGGTCCAAGTACTAAGTTGAGCGGGGCGTCGCTGGATTCGACTAGGGAAGCGCCACTCTGCCACCCTTCCCAACTGCGGGATTCTAGTGAGTTACCCATTACAGTGGCCCTTGACAAATTAATGAGTAAGCGTATTATTGACGCTAAGGTTAGCGTTTACCAGACGCTATTGAGGAGGAGAGGGCAACAGACGATGGTTTTTAAGTATGAATACGAAAGGCCCGGGCTCACAGTCGATTGCGTGGTCTTTGGACTGGATCTAGAAGCAGAAACCCTGAAAGTAATGCTCGTCGAACGCGCTGTCGAGCCGTTCGCGGGTGAGTGGGCAATCCCTGGAGGCTTCGTAAAGTCGGGTGAAACATTGATCGAAGCAGCTACTCGTGAACTCCAGGAAGAAACCGGAATCAGCGACGTTTTTCTGGAACAGCTGTACACGTTTGGTGATCCAGGACGAGATCCACGCGGTTGGGTCGTTTCAGTTGGTTACTACGCTCTCGTCTCGCCCGACAAGCACGACATCCTGGCAACCACTGACGCAAAGGATGCTCGCTGGTTCGCCATCAATTCCCTTCCTCGACTCGCGTTCGATCACGCCCAGATTCTGCAAACTGCGCTCGACCGCGTCAGAGGCAAACTGAGCTATGCACCGATCGGCTTCGAGTTGTTGCCTCAGAAATTCACGATTAAACAATTGCAAAAGTTGTACGAGATCGTGCTCGACAGACAATTGGATAATCGCAACTTTCGAAAAAAGATTTTTGCGATGGACCTCCTGCGTGAGCTCGATGAAATGCAGAAGGGTGTGGCACATCGGGCCGCGCGACTCTATAAATTTGATGAGCGTAAATATAAGCAACTGGTGAAACAAGGTCTCAATTTTGAGTTGCAATGAGGATTAAAGACGATGAAAGACCGTTATACCCAAATTAGTAAGTTCCTGAGTCTCGTGCTGAGACACGAGCCAGAGAAGATTGGGCTCAAGCTCGATGCCGAAGGCTGGACCTCCGTTTCAGATCTTTTATGCAGACTGACAGTCGAGGGCCGTTCGATCACATTGGAGGAACTGCAGACTGTGGTCGTCATGAACGACAAACAGCGGTTCTCCTTCAGCGACGACCGAACCCTTATCCGAGCTAATCAGGGCCATTCGGTCCAGGTCAGACTTGGATATGAACCGTTGTCACCGCCTGCGCTTCTCTATCACGGCACCGCGGAGAGATTTCTTGCGTCCATCGCGCGACAAGGTTTACTGAAAGGTCAACGTCATCATGTTCACCTTTCAGAGGATACGAAAGTAGCGTCAGAAGTTGGCGCCAGGTACGGGCGACCAGTCGTTCTGATTGTCGCCAGCGAAATGATGAACCAGAACGGACACGCATTCTTCCGATCCGAAAACGGAGTGTGGCTAACCGAGCATGTGCCGGTTGGTTACATTCAATTCCCCTGAAGCAAAATTTTTTGCTTTAAATAGTTAGCGTAGTTTTTACGATAAGTAGCCAGTAAGGAGACTGACATGAACAAAAGAACAGAACTATTAATTATCGACCCGCAGGTGGACTTCTGCGATCCAAAACAAGGCGCACTCTACGTTCCGGGTGCTGAAGAGGATATGAAGCGACTTGCTACGATGATCCGGCGGCTTAAGCCAAAGCTTGACGACATCCACGTCACGCTGGATTCGCACCACCTCATTCACATCGCTCACCCAATATTCTGGCGTGATACCAATGGCCAGAATCCCGCAGTCTTTACGCGAATCAGTCGCAGCGACGTAGAAGATGGAGTTTGGACGCCGACAGTGCCAGGGTTGTACCGCCGCGCCCTCGAGTACGTCTGCAATCTGGAAAAGAACGGGCGCTACGAATTGACGATCTGGCCCCCTCACTGTCTTATCGGTAGTCCCGGTCACACAGTCTTCCCTGAACTCTTCTCCGCTCTGACTGAATGGGAAACAAGGTTTGCCTTCGTCGACTATGTGACAAAAGGCAGCAACGTCTTAACCGAACACTATTCGGCGGTCCAGGCAGACGTTCCTGATGCGGCCGATGTATCCACCCAAATCAACACTCGTCTAATCCAGACTCTCGAGAACGCCGACCAGATTCTGATCGCTGGTGAAGCGCGCACACACTGTCTAGCGAACACTGTGCGTGATATCGCCAACAATTTCGGCGACGACTCGTTCGTCTCAAAACTGGTGCTCCTGACTGACGCCTCAAGCGACATACCAGGATTTGAAGGTCACGCACAGAACTTTATGAACGAGATGGTTGGTCGCGGGATGCAGCTTTCAACGACTACTGAATACTTAGCTTGATGACAGGAGCAAGACGATGCCAATACTAAACGACACACAACTTGATCAAATAAACCTGCCCAATAGTCATTACGGCTATTCGGCGACGCGTCTGGAAGATCTCGGCGCAACTGAATACACAATCGCGACAGTAGTCGCCGATGTCAGCGGAAGTACAACGGCATTCACCCTCGATATGGAAGCTGCGATCACACGAATTGTTCAGGCCTGTAAATTTAGTCCACGGGCCGACAACTTACTGCTCAGGCTACTGACCTTTGACGATTCTCTGACTGAATTTCATGGGTTCAAGCTGCTCGAGAATTGTCACCTGGCAGATTATGGCGGAAGTCTTCGATCAGGAGGTTCGACCGCTCTCTACGATGCGACGGAAAACGCAGTCGTCTCCACTACCAACTATGCTCACAAACTCTCGGCAGCAGACTTCTCTGCCAATGCGATTCTCTTTGTGATCACTGACGGTATGGACAACGCTTCGAGGACATCCGCAAAGATGGTCAAAGCTGCGTTGGACGATGCGATTAAAAGCGAAGCTCTCGAATCAGTTGTTTCAATACTGATTGGGGTTAACGTTCAGCTCGCTGAAGTGAGTCGCTACCTGAACCAATTTCATCGTGACGCTGGTTTCACCCAGTATGTCGAGCTCGATCAGGCAGATGCGAAGACACTCGCGCGTCTGGCTGAATTCGTTTCGAGAAGCATCAGTGCACAGTCACAAGCTCTAGGCACCGGCGGAGCATCGCAGCCACTCGTGTTTTAACCTTGGAGTGCGCCGGCCCGGCGGCGCTTTAAAGTCAAACTGACTTGTAGGAACTCCGTTATAACAAAGCGCCGCCGGGCCGGCGCACTCCAAAGATGAACGCAGACAGCATATTCAATATTGGCGCGACGCATTCAGTTTGTGAGGACTATGCGATCGCTGCAAATCCAACGGGCGCGAATCCTTATGTGGTCCTTTCCGATGGGTGCTCGACTTCGCCTGATACTGATATTGGAGCGCGGCTGTTGGTAAAAGCTGCTGAGCAAGTTCTCAAAGCAGACTTTGTGCAGGAACCAACTGGCATGCACAATCGCGCCGTTCACCTGGCACTCAGTTGGTCAAAATTGTTGGAACTGCCAATCCAAGCTATCGATGCAACGTTGCTCACCGCCCATGTCTTCAACGATGAAGTCGTAGCAAGTTGTTCCGGTGATGGTTTGATTGTGGTGGAGTCGACTGATGGCGAAATTGACGTTTACTCAGTTTCCTACCCATCAGGCTATCCGCTTTATCCTGCTTATATAGACCAGCCAGCTCGGTTGGAATTGTTTACCTCAACTGAGTTCTCTTATAAGCAAGTGCAACACTTTCATTCAAGCTCGAAGGACGCCCCATTACAACTCGAAAGCACACGCTTCAGCAACGACATTACTGAAGTTATTCGAATTAAAGCGGTTGACTGCAAAGTCGTGTCGTTATGTTCTGATGGACTTCATTCCTTTCTTTACAATGCTCGAAACGCCGGATCACGAAGCGTAGAGCCAGTACACATCACCGACGTCATCAAGGAGCTCTTGTCTTTCAAAAGCTTGAATGGAGCTTTCGTGGCCCGGCGTGTGAAGAAATTTATGAAAGAGTGTGGTGCAAGAGGCTGGCAGCACAGCGACGACCTGTCGATAGCCGCAATTCACGTTGGAGGTGGTCTATGTTCAACACCCAAACCTTTCCCGGCTTGAGGTCATATTTCAGCGGGAACAAAACCGGCGTTAGATACTTTGTCCAGGGAAAGGGTGAGATCAAGTTGGGCCAGTCTGATTTTAAGGCACAAGGTGGCGAAGGCTCGATCTATATCAAGAGCTCGAAGGCATACAAAATCTACACGAATCCATCTCGTGCCATCCAGCCAGCCAAGATTGCCGAGCTATCAGTTCTCTCCCAACCGAACATTATTCGTCCTCTCGATATTGTGTTGAACGAAAAGAATGAGGCGGTTGGCTATTCAATGCGACATGTCGACAAGGCCTTTGCTTTGTGCCAGTTGTTCCCAAAGGCTTTTCGACAACGAAACAACTTAACACCAGAACGGACTTTGTTACTGGTGCGCCGGCTCCAGGATGGGGTGGCTCATATACACAGCAAAAACATTCTTATTGTCGACTTAAATGAGTTGAATTTTCTGGTTGCAGCTGACTTTGGCGAGGTCTTCTTTATCGATGTTGATAGTTATCAAACCCCGTCATTTGCGGCAACTTCACTGATGGAAAGCGTACGCGATAGGCACGCGAACGGCTTTTCGATTAATTCTGATTGGTTTGCGTTTGCGGTCGTCTCGTTTCAGATGTTTGTCGGACTCCATCCATTCAAAGGCTCCTATCCACCCCTGCAACATCTTTCGGACACTCAACGAAAGCTCGACGCACGAATGATGGGAAACATTTCTGTACTACACAAGGGCGTATCGGTGCCGATGTCATGTCTTCCCTTCTCATTAATACCGCCGGCTTATCTGGATTGGTATCGGGCAATATTTGAAGATGGGAAGAGAATGCCTCCGCCAAACGGTCTGCGGCATGTCGTTACTGTCCAGGCGCAAATTAATGCTTCTCCAATTAAGAGCACTGCGCTCTTGATTACGGAGGCTCGCGAGTACGACAGCGCGATCATTTCGTACGATGGTCTGATTACAATCACACAAGAGAGTATCTACTTCGAGGGCAATAGATTCCCGAAACCCGCTTCGGACGTAAAGGTAGTTGTCACGCCTCGCCAGAGACATTTGATCGCAGCCTATACGGACACGTCGGGTGTGAACTTCCTGGACCTCACAACAGGCAAGGAGATCGAGAGTAACGTTAAGGGTGAACAAATTGCCATCGCCGAAAGTAATCTGTTCATCAAACAGGCCGAAAACATTTTCCAAATTGATTTCCTTGAGTTGCGGGGACGAATACTGGTCGGCGTTAAGCAAGTCGCGAACGTCATGATGCGCGCGACCCAGATGTTCAACGGAGTGGCAATACAGAGTCTCTTAGGAGCGAGCTACGCTTCCATCTTGAGAGCCTCTGGAAAGTGTTACCAGGT
>Ga0070681_10001348_pt1 | contig 21452 bp, 20 predicted proteins | sample KBSC83BmetaG_FD_65650 | JGI IMG/M metagenome (GOLD analysis project Ga0070681, IMG submission 65650) | Corn rhizosphere microbial communities from Kellogg Biological Station, Michigan, USA - KBS C8-3B metaG | ecosystem: Host-associated > Plants > Roots > Rhizosphere | place: USA: Michigan... | reverse complement strand
CAAACTGGTTTGGCCGTACGTCGGGTTACAGCGGCGGGCCGAATTTCTTCAGGCCGTCTGGTCTCGCGGGTCACGCGCTTTTAACGACCGCAACGAATCCGGCCTTGAGCCGTTCCGGCGTCTGAAAAGTCAAAATATTATCGTGATCTCATTGACTTGGAGGTGGACACGTTACACCTTCGCAAACCCGACTGATATATTTCGGTCGCTGGCGCCGCCGCTCCACGACCAAGCCAGGAATCGCTCTTCGAGTCGGGAGCCGGCCTGTTCGACCAAATCCTTGAGACTGATTTGAGAGTGTGGCCCTCGGGCGCGTTTTCCGCATCGCAGCGGCACCGCCTGGCCGGGCCTGATTGAGATTGTGTCATTCTGGCCATCAGGCAGAGCGCGTCGAGTTGAGCCGCTTGGCGCGGAACCCGGATATTGCAACGCAGTAGTGTATGATTCGCGCTTCATTCGTACGCCCGTACGCAGCGCTGCCCAGCATGACCACACGCCTGCGCGAAATCCCATACAACTACACGTCGTTCTCGGATCGCGAGATCGTCATCCGCATTCTCGGCGAAGAGGTATGGGGGTTGCTCGACGATCTGCGCAATCAACGCAGAACCGGTCGCTCCGCGCGCATGCTGTACGAAGTGCTGGGTGACATCTGGGCCGCGACCCGCAACCCCTATCTGCAGGACGACCTACTTGCCAATCGGCGGCGACGCGATGCCCTCGTCGAAGCCATGCGTCACCGCCTGCGTGAGATCGAAGCGCGGCGCACCAACCGGCATGACAGCGTCACACGTCTGCTCGATGCCGCGACTCGCGCGGTCGAGGCGTTCGAGCAAGACTTCGAGGACACCGCACTACTGCGCCGCCGCGTCCTGCGCAAGTTGTCGCGCGTCACACGACGCGACAACATCTGCTGCGACGGCTTCGCGCGCGTGTCGCATGTGACCGACGCAACAGATTGGCGCGTGGAGTACCCGTTCGTGGTCCTGTATCCGGATACCGAAGAGGAGGTTGCAGGATGCGTGCGCGCGTGCATCGAGCTCGGGCTGACAATCATCCCGCGCGGGGGTGGTACCGGATACACGGGCGGTGCGATTCCGTTGACGAAGCTGTCGGCGGTGATTAATACGGAGAAGCTCGACCTGCTCGGCGAAGTAGAGAGCATGGTGTTGCCCGGAGTGGAGCAGCCGGTACCAACCATTCGCTGTGGTGCGGGGGTCGTCACGCGCCGGGTGATGGAGGCGGCGGAGGCGCACGACCTCGTGTTCGCCGTTGATCCCACGTCAGCCGACGCATCGTGTATCGGCGGCAACATCGCGATGAACGCCGGCGGAAAGAAAGCCGTGTTGTGGGGAACAGCTCTCGACAACCTCGCATCCTGGCGCATGGTGGACCCGACCGGCCACTTCCTCGAGGTCACCCGCATCGGGCACAACCGCGGCAAGATCCACGATCAGGAGCTCACGCGCTTTGCGATCCAGCGCCTGCGCAAGGATGGCAGGACGCCTTACGGCGAACCCGAGATTCTGGAGGTACCAGGCCGCGACTTCCGCAAGATCGGCCTGGGCAAGGATGTGACCGACAAATTCCTGTCCGGTCTGCCAGGGGTGCAGAAAGAAGGTTGCGACGGCATCATCACTTCCGCCCGCTTTATCCTGCATCGCATGCCGGCGCACACCCGCACCGTTTGCCTCGAATTCTTCGGACAGGTGCATGAAGCGGTCCCGTCCATTGTCGAGATCAAGACCTACCTCGATGGCGCCTCCGAGGCCATTCTGGCCGGCCTCGAGCATCTCGACGAGCGCTACGTCAAGGCCGTGGGCTACGCGACCAAGGCGAAGCGCGGCATGCGCCCCAAGATGGTCTTGCTGGCCGACATCGTAGGAGACGACGCTAACGCAGTAGCCGAGGCCGCGTCGAAAGTCGTGCGCATCGCCAATGCGCGTGGCGGCGAAGGCTTTATCGCGGTGAGCGCCGAAGCCCGCAAGCGATTCTGGCTCGACCGCGCACGCACAGCGGCCATCGCGAAGCACACGAACGCATTCAAGATCAACGAAGACGTAGTGATTCCGCTCGATCGTCTGGGTGACTATTCCGGCGGCATCGAACGCTTCAACATCGAGCTGTCGCTCAAGAACAAGATCCGGTTGATGCAGGAGCTCGAAGCCTTGTTTTCCGCCGAGCTCCCGCTCCATCAGGATGCCGAAAAGGTTGCGACGCAAGAATTGCTCGGCAGCCGGCCGGACCAGGCGCTCGCGCTAGTCCGTGATGCTCGTACGCGCTGGCAGTGGCTGCTGGACAATCTGGATCGGCCGGCGGCCGAGTTGCGCCTGGCTCCTGTGCCGGGCGAGCGGAGCTGGCCGGGCCCGCCCGCGACGGTCTTCCACGTGCTGCAGCAATACTCGTTGAGAGTGTCATGGAAGACCGAAGTGCGCGAGCCGCTTATGCAACTATTCGAAGGACGCGTATTCGAAAACATCTGCCGCGAGATCGACGCAGTCCACAAGCGCGTGCTGAAGAGCCGTGTGTTCGTCGCTCTGCACATGCACGCCGGTGACGGGAACGTGCATACCAACATTCCGATCAACTCCGACGACTACGCCATGCTGCAGGAGGCGAACCAGGTGGTCAGGCGTGTGATGGCTCTGGCCAGGTCGCTCGGCGGTGTGATTTCCGGCGAGCACGGCATCGGCATCACCAAACTCGACTACTTGCTTGACGAGGAAATCCAGCCGTTCGTGGCCTACAAGCAGCGTATAGATCCGGAAGGCCGTTTCAACAAGGGCAAGCTGCTGCCCGGCGCCAATCTGAATCTGGCCTATACGCCCAGCTTCGGACTGCTCGAGCAGGAGAGCCTGATTCTCGAACAGAGCGCGATCGGCGAGATCTCCGACTCGATCAAGGACTGCCTGCGTTGCGGGAAGTGCAAGCCGGTGTGCAGCACTCATGTACCGCGCGCGAATCTGCTGTACAGCCCGCGCAACAAGATCCTCGCGACCTCGTTGCTGATCGAAGTATTCCTGTACGAGGAGCAGACCCGGCGCGGCATCTCCATCCGGCACTTCGACGAATTCGGTGACGTCGCAGACCACTGTACGGTCTGCCACAAGTGCGAGAATCCCTGTCCGGTCGACATCGACTTCGGCGATGTCTCGATCGCCATGCGCAATCTGTTGCGCAAGAATGGCAAGAAGAAGCTCAATCTCGGCACTTCGGCAGCGATGTTGCTGCTCAACGCGAGCGATCCGAATACAGTGAAGCTGGCGCGCACGGCGATCGTCGGCATCGGCTATCGCTTGCAGCGCCTGGCACATCACACGGCGAAACGCCTCGGCCTGATCCAGGCGCAGGTGAGGCACCCCCCGGCGACGCTGGGCAAGCCGCGCGTCAAGGCTCAGGTCATTCACTTCATCAATAAGCCGATGCCAGGCGGCTTGCCGAAGAAGACTTCGCGCGCACTCCTCGACATCGAAGGTCGGTCGGTGGTCCCGGTGATCCGCGACGTCGGCAAAGTCACGGACGACTCCGACGCGGTGTTCTATTTCCCGGGTTGCGGCTCGGAGCGTCTGTTTGGACAGGTCGGGCTTGCGACCCAGGCCATGCTGTTCGACATCGGCGCCATCACCGTACTGCCGCCCGGATATCTTTGCTGTGGATACCCTCAGACGGCGGCCGGCGAAGCGGAGAAAGGACAAGCGATCGTCACCGACAACCGGGTGCTGTTCCATCGCGTCGCGAACACATTGAACTACCTCGACATCAAAACCGTGATCGTGTCTTGTGGTACATGCCACGATCAGTTGCAGCATTACGAGTTCGACAAGATCTTTCCGGGCTGCCGCCTGCTCGACATCCATGAATATCTGCTCGAGAAAGGCGTGAAGCTGGACGGCGTCAATGGCGTGCAGTACATGTATCACGACCCCTGCCATACGCCGATGAAGACCTATCAGCCGATGAAGGTCGTGAATGCACTGATGGGGCAGGACGTGAAACTCAACGATCGCTGCTGCGGCGAGTCGGGTACGTTGGCGATATCGCGGCCCGACGTTTCCACACAAGTGCGCTTCCGCAAGCAGGAAGAAATGGTCAAAGGCACGGAAGCCATCCGTTCGTCAGGTCACGCCGGACCGATCAAGATTCTCACCTCGTGTCCGTCTTGCCTGCAGGGATTGTCACGCTATGATGACGATGCCGGGACCACGGCGGACTACATCGTCGTGGAAATGGCGAAGCACTTGCTCGGCCCGAACTGGATGCGTCAGTACGTGAACCGAGCTAACAACGGTGGCATCGAACGCGTGTTGCTCTAGCTAAGTGAACTGGGGAGCATCCGATGAAATGCATTTTCTGCGAGGAGGCAGGCGGCGAGATTCTTTGGGAGGATGACTACTGCCGCGCCGTATGGGCCTATGAGGCCGACTACCCCGGGCTGTGCCGGGTCATTTGGGACCGCCACGTCAAAGAGATGACCGATCTCGAGGCCAACGACCGGAACCACGTGATGCGCGTGGTGTTCGCGCTGGAGCGGGCATTGATCGAGGTGATCGAGCCGGAGAAGGTGAATCTCGCGAGCCTGGGGAATCAAGTTCCGCATCTGCATTGGCACGTAGTCCCGCGCTTCAAGGACGATCCGCACTTTCCGTTTGCGATCTGGGGACGCAAAGTACGCGAAGGCGGCCATCCGCTGCCGGCCGACTTCGCCATGAACATGCGGCGCACGATCGACCAGTTGCTCACGGTCAAGCGCAGGCTTCTGAAAGGCTGACCGGAGTCAAGCCGCGGGTTCGGGTTCGTGCTCGGTGGGACGTGCGAGAGCGCGCGCAGCGGGAAAGACCGCCGTGAACGTGCTTCCCTTGCCCGGCTCGCTCTCGATTTCGAGGCGCGCCTGATGGCGCGACAACACGTGCTTGACGATCGCAAGCCCGAGCCCGGTGCCGCCGGTCGAGCGCGAGCGGCTTCGATCCACGCGATAGAAGCGCTCCGTGAGGCGCGGGATATGCTGCGGTTCGATGCCGATGCCGGTGTCGTGCACCGAGAATACCGGCTCGCCGTCCCGCTTCGACCAGCTGACTTCGATCGCCCCGTTCTCCGGGGTGTAACGCACGGCATTGCTGATCAGGTTGGACAGTGCGCTGCGTAGCTCTTCGCTATTGCCGCGGACGCCATCATCGTTGTCTGCACGTAAGGTAAAGTGATGGCGACCGCTGCTCAAAGCCTGCGCGTCACGGAACAACAACCGCACGAGCTCCGCGACATCCACGAACTCTTCGCGCAGCGGATTGTGTGCGCTCTCGAGCCGCGACAGTGTCAGCAAATCCTCCACGAGACGCTGCATGCGGCTCGCCTGCTCGCCCATGAGCTGCAGCGAGCGGCTGAGCATCTCGGGGTCCGCTTTGGGCATGTCGGACAGCGTTTCGAGGAACCCGCCCAGCACCGTGAGTGGAGTGCGCAGCTCGTGCGAGACGTTGGCTACGAAATCGCGCCGCGTCGTTTCCATTCGTTCCCAGTGCGTGATGTCACGCGACAGGAGCAGCTTCTGGCTGTCACCGTACGGGACGAGCTGGACCGATAGCACCAGCTCCTGGTCGTTGCGTGACAGCCGCAGCACAAGCGGCTCGCGGAAGTTGCGCGTCTCCAGGTACTCCGCGAACTGCGGAGTACGCACCAGGTAGGTGAGCTGCTGGCCGCGGTCACGCTGACTGGACAGTCCGAAGTAGGCTTCGGCCTTGGGATTGCACCATTCGATGCGATCGGCGTCATCGAGAATGATGACACCTTCGGGCAACGCCGCGCCGGCCTGTTGAAAACGATCCAGCGCCGCGGACAGGCGTGACTCGACGTGGGTCTGGCGCCTTAGCAAACGTGCGAGCGATGCATAGACCTCCTCCCATTCTGCACCGCCTTCGGGTAGCGTCTCGGCGCGCGGATCCTTGAGCCAGCGATACAGACGCGAGAGATTGGAAATGTGATGCAGGACCAGGAGCAGGAGGCCGATCGCGTAGGCGATCAGCGCTTTGGTGCTGCCTAGAATCGGCCAGAGGATCAGTGCGGCAATACTGACCAATACAGCCGCGACCACCGGGCGTCCCCAGAGCTTGACCACTTTCTACTCCGTCATGGGTGGCGCGATTGTCTCAGAATTCGATGGGCCTCTCCGTTGCCGCTGCACGGGACGCTCGCTCCCGCACTCCGCAGTCGAGGCAATGATGGATGCCGCGACTTCCAGGGCGGTCAACTCGCGGAGAGACGATAGCCAGCGCCGCGCACGGTCTGGATCAGGTTGTCGTGCTGGGACGGCTCGAGTGCCTTGCGCAGGCGCCGGATGTGGACGTCCACGGTGCGCTCCTCGACGAACACATGATCGCCCCACACCTGGTCCAGGAGCTGCGTGCGCGAATGGACTCGCTCGGCGTGGGTCATCAGAAAATGCAGAAGGCGGAACTCGGTGGGGCCCAGATGTACCTGCTCCGCATCGGCACTGACTCTATGAGTCGCGGGATCCAGCTTGAGCGTGCCGACCTGGACCAGATCGTCAGTCATCTGAGGTGCGCGCCGGCGCAGCACGGCTTTGACCCGCGCATTCAGCTCGCGCGGCGAGAATGGCTTGGTGATGTAGTCGTCGGCGCCGGTGTCGAGGCCCGTCAGCTTGTCCTGCTCGTCCGCGCGCGCGGTGAGCATGATGATCGGAATGGATTTGGTGCGCTTGTCGGCGCGCAGGCGCCGCGCCAGCTCGATGCCCGACAGACCGGGCAGCATCCAATCGAGCAGTACGAGATCCGGCAATGCGTCCTGCACCAGGCGGATGGCTTGCTCCGCGTTGTCGGCGCGCAGCGGTTGGTGGCCGGCCTGCTTCAGGTTGTAGGCAATGAGCTCCTGGATCGCGGGCTCATCTTCTATCACCAGTACTGTCGCGGCCATTCGACTTCTCCCACGAATTGAAATTTCGCCGGTGGAAGGATATGAAAGCACTGTTACGATACCGTGACAATCCTGACATATCCGTTCACGGAAGATACATCTATTTGCCTGATCGCCAGTCCGAGCTCTGTTTTTCCGTCCGCTGCCACGGTCGGTTATCATCCGTCCTCCCGCCCGGACACCGATGGCGGGCCACGGGTAGACTCATGAGCGCGCCACAGCCTACCGAAATCACGCTGCACCAAGCCTCCCGGGTCCTCGAGATCGCTTTCTCCGACGGCGAGACCTTCCGCTTGCCGTGCGAGTTCCTGCGTGTCTACTCGCCATCGGCCGAGGTGCGCGGCCATGGTCCCGGCCAGGAGGTCTTGCAAGTCGGCAAGCGGGACGTGGAGATCAAGAGCATCGAGCCGGTCGGAAGCTACGCCGTGCGGCTCGTGTTCTCGGATGGGCACGATACAGGGCTGTACTCGTGGGAATACCTGCACTACCTCGGTACGAACCTGGAGGGCTTGTGGCACGAGTACACCGCAAGACTCGCGAAGGCGGGCGCGAGCCGCGATGCAGCACCCGCGCCGGCGAAACCCTCCGATGCTTCGGCTCCGGTCCGCAGTTCCGGCCCAAAGCCCGGATGGACGAAGCTGTGATGAGCCGGCGAGCACTCGAGATCGATGGATGACGCGTGAGCGATCGAACCAATAAGACCGCCCATTTCGGCTTTCAATCGGTGCCCGAGCCCGAGAAGGCGCGCCGCGTCGCCGGCGTCTTCGACTCCGTCTCTCCGCGCTACGACTTGATGAATGATCTGATGTCGGGCGGGCTGCACCGACTGTGGAAGCGATTCGCGGTAGAGCGCAGCGGCGTCCGTCCGGGCAATCGTGTACTCGACGTAGCCGGTGGAACTGGTGATCTGGCCCGCCTCTTTGCGCAGCGCGTCGGCCCCTCGGGCGCGGTGGTGCTTACGGACATCAATGCGAGCATGCTCGCGCGCGGGCGCGATAAGCTGATCGACGCAGGTTCGGTGCTGCCGCTGGTCCAATGCGATGCGGAGCGCCTGCCATTTGTGAGCGGGCACTTCGACTGCGCCAGCATCGGCTTCGGCTTGCGCAACGTCACTCGGAAGGAGGAGGCTCTGCGGGAGATGGCGCGTGTCGTGCGTCCCGGGGGCTGTGTACTCGTGCTGGAGTTTTCCCGCGTATGGGCGCCGCTCAAACCGCTTTACGACGCTTTCTCGTTCGAGGTGCTGCCGCGTCTGGGCCGTCTCGTGACCGGCGACGAGCCGAGCTATCGCTATCTGGCCGAGTCCATCCGCGTGCATCCGTCTCAGCAGGAACTGAAAGCGATGATGGAAGCGGCCGGCCTCGAGCGCGTGGAGTATTGGAATCTCAATGCTGGGGTGGTCGCGTTGCACCGCGGCTACCGCTTTTGAGTGCTACCGCGGATGCTCTCCGCGCCGGCTGCGGTCGCCCTCAATCATCTGCTGCGCGACGCGGAATGGGCGCGCGCGCAATTGATTCCATTTACCGGGCGCATCGTCCGCTTCGAGGTAGCGCCGCTCGCTGTCGCGTTCGTAATCGAAAGTGACGGCCGGCTCGCCGCGGCCCCTCTCGAAAGCGAGGCGGCCGCACTCGTGCAAGCGAGCGGCCCGACGCTGGTCCGCCTCGTGTGGCTGCGTGACGAGTCTGCTCGCCAGGACGTCCGCGTTACGGGCGACACCGCTCTCGCTTCCGCGTTGACCGGCGTCCTGAGCGCCATGCATTGGGACGTGGAGGAAGACTTGAGTCGCGTGATTGGCGATGTGGCCGCGCATCGAGTGGCCCAGGCAGGATCGTCATTCCTCGCTTGGCAAGGCCGCACGGCAACGAACCTGGCTCAATCGCTGGCTGAATACTGGACCGAGGAGCGACCCGTAATCGCCGGCAGCGAAGCCGTACGCGAGTTCGTCCAGGCGGTGGATGTGCTGCGCGATGATACCGAGCGGCTCGAGAAGAGGGTTGAACGTCTCTCTTCGCGCGCCATACCGCGCTCCGGTAGTTGAGGGCTGCCGCTTCGCGATGCGTCTTTTTCGCCTGCTCAAGATCCTGCTGGTTGCCTTTCGCTTCGGCCTCGACGAATTTCTCCTCGGACACGAGCGTGTGCGGCCGTTGCGAGTCCTGGTGCGCAGGCTCTCGTTCTGGCGCCGCCTGGGTGAGCCGCGCGCAGTACGTCTGCGGCTCGCGCTTGAGAACTTGGGCCCGATCTTCGTCAAGTTCGGACAGCTGCTGTCCACGCGGCGCGACCTGCTTCCCGCTGACATCGCCGACGAGCTAGCGAAGCTGCAGGATCGCGTGCCGCCCTTCGATTCAGAGTTGGTCGTGCTCACGCTCGAGCGCGTTTATGGCAAAGCGCTGTCCGGCGTCTTTGCAGCATTCGACGAAAAGCCGGTGGCGAGCGCGTCGGTCGCACAGGTTCACCTGGCTTTGCTGCCCGACGGAACCGAGGCCGCAGTCAAGATCCTGCGACCCGGCATCCGGCGCGTGATCGACAACGACGTGGCGCTCATGTACAGCGCCGCGGCTCTAGTCGAGCTGCTCTGGAAGGAAGGCAAGCGTCTCAAGCCGCGCGAGGTCGTCGCCGAGTTCGAGCACCATCTGCACGACGAGCTCGACCTGATGCTCGAGGCGGCCAACGCGAGCCAGCTGAGACGCAACTTCGCGGACTCCACGCTCCTACAGGTGCCCGAGGTCTATTGGGACTGGTGCTCGAAAGAAGTCATGGTGATGGAGCGTATGCGGGGCACTCCCATCAGCCAGGTCGATGCTCTCTCGGCGCAGGGCGTCGACATTCCCGAGCTGGCGCGGCATGGCGTCGAGATCTTCTTCATGCAGGTATTTCGGGACGGCTTCTTCCACGCCGACATGCACCCGGGCAACATCCTGGTGGATAGCGACGGCAGCTACATTGCGCTCGACTTCGGAATCATGGGCACGCTCACCGACGGCGACAAGAACTACCTCGCGCAGAATTTCCTCGCCTTCTTTCGGCGTGACTACCGGCGCGTTGCACAGGCGCATCTCGAAGCGGGCTGGGTGCCGAAGGACACCCGCGTGGAAGAATTCGAGAATGCGATTCGCGCCGTGTGCGAGCCGATCTTCGACAAGCCGCTGCGCGATATCTCGTTCGGCCGCGTGTTGCTGCGCCTGTTCCAGACCTCGCGCCGCTTCAACGTCGAGATTCAGCCGCAGCTGGTTCTGCTGCAGAAGACGCTGCTCAATATCGAAGGGCTGGGGCGCGAGCTCGATCCCGAGCTCGATTTGTGGAAGACCGCCAAGCCGTATCTCGAGAGCTGGATGGCGGAGCAGATCGGTTGGCGCGCACTCGTACGCCGCGCCCGCGAAGAAGCGCCCAACTGGGGCATAATGCTGCCGCAGCTTCCGCGCCTCCTGTATCGCCGGCTGTCTGAAGAGGATCCTGCTGCGGTTCGTCGGCAGCTCGAGCTGGTATCGGCGCAGTACACGCGTCAGACGCGCTGGCTGATTGCACTATCGGTGTTGCTGGCCGTGTTCGTCGTGCTGGAGCTGCTGCACGTCGCTTCCTGAGCTGCGCTCAACGTCAAAGAAAGAACCGGGCCCCTGAGGGAGCCCGGCTCTGATCGAGAATCGCGGCCAGTCGGCTAGAACTTCCAGGTCAGATCGAACTGGATGAGACGATAGTCGTCGATCGGATTCAAATAAGGCAAGTCCGGGTTGCTGCCGCCGGTACCGAGAGTATGGTTGATGCGTTGCGCATATCCATATCTCAGCGTACCGATGATCGCGTCCGTGATGCTGTAGGCGCCCGCCACGTACAGACCCTGCAAGTTCGTACGGCCCTCGAAGAAGTCCGAGTCGGTCAGGTTCGGGTCCAGAGCGAACTGCTCGATACGCTGCCAGTAGGTGCGGACCTCCCATGTGCCTTTCTTCGCCGTTGTACCGTAGACCAGCCCGAGATTTCCGTACGCGATGCCAAGCTGATAGGCGGTATCCTCGTTCACGCCGGGATGACCCGCCAGGCGCGCGCGCTCTCCCCCGTCCATGTTCTTCGCGAAGTCGCCGAATACTCTCCCGCTGCGTCCCCAAAGCGGGAAGTTGAACTCCAGCGGAATTTCTAAGATGCGCAGATTGTTGATGCCGTTCTGGGCGTTGAAGTATGCGGCGGTCGCGGCTGGAGGTGGTGGGCCGTCCCCAGTGAACGTGCCGGAACTGCCTAGCCCGACGTAGTTGTAATACGTCACCGCACCCTTCACGTTCATCTCGGGCGAGAACTTATATATTGCACCGCCCTGCCACCCGAACTGGAAGGCGTCCTTCTTGTGGAAACCGAGATCCACGCCCTTGGTCTGATCGGGGTTGACGTCCTGGTAGATCATCTGGGCGAAATTGCCGAATAGTTCGAGCGAGTCGCCGAACTTGTAGCTGAGCCGCTCTGCGGCCCCCTCGGGCTGAATATCCGGATCCCAAACCATCGGCGTGGTATAGAACGGATTGGGCATCTTCCCGGCCTGCAAGGTCAGCCATGGCGTGGCGCGCCATCCCATATAGACCTGGCCGATCTGAACGCCATCGTCGTTCTTGGCGGAGGGACCCTGTCCATTGGTGCCGAGGTTCGTGTCGCCCCCGAATGTCACCCACGCCGAACGGTTGTTCTGACCCGTGTCGAGGCGTAGTCCGTAGAACCAGTCGTCTGTGAGGTCGCCACGGATGCCGATCCGCGCCGCGTAGCGCCAGCGCTCGCGGCTCACGTCGTTCGTCCCGGTAACGCCGAGACCCGAAGGCGAAGGCGAATAGCCGTCGCGAGCTTCGAACCGCAAGCGCACGTCGCCATAGAGCTGCATCGTCTTGATGCCCGGATTCACATCGAACTTCGTCGCCTTTGCGGCGGCTTCCTGCGCCTTTTGTTCCTTTTCGGCATCCTGAGCCTGTTTCACGGCCTGGCGCCGGCGCTCGGCACGCTGTTGAGCCATTTCGTCTTCGCGGGCTTTCTTCAAAGCCTGATATTCGTCCCCAGACAGCACGCCTTTGTCTTTCAACTTTTCGAGCAACTCGTCGAGGATTTCGCTCTGGGCGTGGGCCGAGGTCGCGCACAGGCCGAACAGTGCGGCTGCACCGATCGCTGCGAACAACCGGGTCCAACGCTCGGGCTTGGGCCGGATCACCATTTAGTCTTGTCTCCTGATCATTGCGGAACGCATTCGATGACGTACCGAGGCCGGCGGCGCTCCTGCTGTTGGCCTCTCCCTGAGTAACGAGCCGCCTTGCCTCAGCGTGCGGCATTGTCCGGAACCAACGTGACAGTTTGATTAATGAGGGCCGGGTCGCTCATGCGCGGACGGGCCGCTTCCAAAGGCGAACAAACCGGAAGCCTCGTGTGGTTGGAGGAGCCGAATGGATCAGCCCCCGAGGGGCGCGGGCCCTTGGCCCGAGCACCGTCGTCAAAGGTCTAGCGCGACATTCCGCGGCACTGAGGCGTGCCAGTGCCACCGCCCGGCTCCTTGCGCGTCAAGGATTTATCGCTCCGCGTCATTTGCTAGAATCGCGGCTTCCTTCGATATCCCCCGACGATTCCCTTCTCGATGGCCCTGCTCGAGATTCGCGACGTGACCCGCCGCTTCGGCGATTTCACGGCGGTCGACAACGTGAGTCTCAGCATCGAGGCCGGCGAGTTCTTCTGCCTGCTGGGACCGTCCGGCTGTGGCAAGACCACGTTGCTGCGCATGGTGGCCGGCTTCGATGCCCCCAACGGCGGCAGCATCTGGCTGGACGGCAAGGACATGACGGGCGTCCCGCCGGAGAAGCGGAACGTCCATACCGTGTTTCAAAGCTACGCGCTGTTCCCGCACATGACGGTGGCGGACAACGTCAGCTTTCCGCTGAGAATGGCCGGCCTCGAGCCTGCCAGCATAAAGACGCGCGTGGATGAGGCGCTCGACGATGTCGCGTTGACGGGCTTCAGCAGTCGTTATCCGAACGAGCTTTCAGGCGGCCAGCGGCAGCGGGTGGCCGTCGCCCGTGCGTTGATCAATCGGCCGAAGCTGTTGTTGCTGGACGAGCCGCTGGCAGCACTCGATGCAAAGCTCAAGGAAAACGTCCAGCTCGAGCTGATCACACTGCAAAAGGAGGTCGGCATCGCGTTCGTGTACGTGACGCACGATCAGCAGGAGGCGCTGGCGCTGGCGCATCGCATCGCGGTCATGAACCACGGCCGCGTCGAGCAGCTCGACGAGCCGTCCAGGATTTACGGGTTTCCCAAGAATCGGTTCGTCGCGGACTTCATCGGTACCTGCAATATCCTCGAGGCCGAGGTCGCCCGCATCGATGCGGGGCGCATGCAGCTGCGCATTCCCGGACTCGGCGAAGTGCAGACGACGCACACCGAGGGCGCCAGGGCAGGTGAGAAGGGTGTTCTCGCGCTGCGCCCAGAGCAGGTCGTGATCAGCCCACGACTCGAGTCCCGTCCGGACGAGAATCACTTCGCGGGAAAGGTGTTCGACTTCCTATATCTTGGGGACGTGACAGTCTACGTCGTCGAGCTGCCCAACGGCAGCCGGGTGGAGGCGATGCTGCCGAACTCGGCGCCCGGCCGCGCGAAGTTTTTTGAGCCCGGCGACGCGGTCGAGATCAGCTGGCGCTTCGACGCCGGCCGCTTTCTCACCGAATAAGGCCCGCGGCATGGACAGCCGGCGCGTAGCCAGATGGGCGATCAGCGGTCCGCCGCTGCTCTACCTCGTGCTGTTTTTCGCGATCCCGACACTGATCATGGTGCTCGCGTCGTTCCGGCTGCCGGGCGATTTCGGCGGTCTGGCGCCGATCGTCGAGCATGGCGACGATGGCTCGCGCACGGTCAACTTGACGCTCGAAAACTATCAGCGTTTCTTCTCGGATCCGCTTTACGCGGAGTTATTCCTCAAGTCGTTCTGGTACGCCGTGATCACGACGGCGGTCTGCCTGCTGATCGCCTATCCGCTCGCGATGCTGATCGCCCGCAGCCCGAAGCGCCACCGGGATCTGCTCGTGCTGCTCGTGATTCTGCCGTTCTGGAGCAACTTTCTGATCCGCGTCTACGCCTGGATGATCATTCTCGGTCCGCAGTCGGTATTCACAGGAGCGCTGAACGCGGGCCTCGGGCTGTTCGGCTTCGAGCCCGTGCGTCTGCTGTTCACGCCGTTCGCGGTGGTGGTGGGCCTCGTGTACGTGCACCTGCCCTTCATGGTGCTGCCACTGTATGCCAACCTCGAGAAGCATGACCCGGTACTGCTGGATGCGGCGCAGGATCTCGGTGCCAACTCCTGGCAACGTTTCTGGCGCGTCACCTTTCCGGTGTCGTTGCCGGGCGTGTTCGCGGGCGCTGCGCTCGTGTTCATTCCCGCGTTCGGCATCTTCGCGATTCCCGATATCCTGGGCGGCACCGGCGGGATCATGATCGGCAACGTCATCAAGCAGCAGTTTCTCGACACGCGCGACTGGCCGTTTGGGAGCGTGCTGTCGATGGTGCTGACGATTGTCGCGGTGGGGCTGGCGGGGTTCGCAGCGTGGTACGCGCGGCGTGCCAAGGCGCTCGCATGAACCGTCGCTCGAAATTGCTGTGGGCCGCGGCTGTCTTCGGCTACCTGTTCTTGTACGTGCCGCTGGCGATCGTCGTAGCTTATTCGTTCAACGACTCTCGTCTGAACGCCCAATGGGTGGGTTTCACGCTCGACTGGTACCGCAAGCTGTTGGGCAACGAGGAGATGCTGAGTGCGGCATGGAACTCGCTGATCATCGGGCTGGTGGCGAGTGCAGTCTCGACTCTGCTCGGCACCATGGCCGGGTATGCGATGTACCGGTTCAAGCTGCGTCTGCTGCCGGTGTTGATCGTCGCGCCGATCGCCATCCCCGAGATCCTGATGGGCGTGAGCCTGCTGATCTTTTTCGTGGCGATCAATCTCTCGCTGGGCCTCGTATCGATCACGCTCGCACACATCGCTTTCTGCATCGGCTTCGTCGCGATCGTCGTGCGAGCGCGGCTGGCGGGCATGGACGAGAGCCTGATAGAGGCCGCGCGCGATCTGGGTGCGACGCCGATGCGGGCGTTCCGGCTCGTCACTCTGCCGCTCATCATGCCGGGGGTCGTCGCCGGAGCGTTGATGGCGTTTACGCTGTCGATCGACGATTTCGTCATCACGTACTTTACGGCTGGTGCCGGCGCGATGACGCTGCCGCTGAAGATCTACACGATGGTCAAGATTTCGGTCACGCCCGAAGTGAACGCAGTCTCGACGCTGCTGATGCTCGTCACCCTGGCTCTGATCGTGATCGCTTCGAAGCTTTCGCCCAGCGCATTGCGGGGCAGCTGAACTCCATTGCCATGGAGGCGTAGCGCAGGCCGCCCTTTTGTCCTAGTCTTATGCCGCCGCGACCTTCGACTCACCCAAGGACCGACAATGAAGAAACTGCTCTGCCTGCTCCTGCTGACGATTGGCCTGCCCGCGGCGGCCAAGGACGATGTCCTGCACGTCTACAACTGGAACGACTACATCGCACCGGAAACGGTCGAACGGTTCGAGAAGTTCTGCAGCTGTAAGGTCAAGCAGAGCTACTTCTCGGACAACGAGGAGCTGATGGCCAAGCTCAACGCCGGGGCCAAAGGCTACGACGTGATGGTGCCGACATCGAACTACGTCGCCGGCATGGCCAAGCAGGGCTGGCTGCTGCCGATCGATCATGCGCAGGTGCCGAACCTCAAGAACATCCTGCCGCAGTATCTGAATACCGATTTCGATCCCGGCAACAAGTACTCTGTTCCTTACGCCATGTCGATCACGCTGATCGGCTACAACGACCAGAAGGTGAAGGAGCTCGGCGTTCCGCTCGGCTCGTGGGCGACGATCTTCGATCCCAAGATACTGGAGAAGATCAAGGGGCGCGTTACGGTGTTGGACAGCCAGAGCGAGCTGATGGCCGCCGCCTTGAAGTATCTGGGCTACTCGGTGAACGATCGCGACCCCAAGCACTGGCAGGAAGCCAAGGACGCGATCCTGAAGGCCAAGCCTTACTGGGCGGCTTTCAACGCGTCGAGCTACATCCGCGAGCTATCGGCGGGCAACATCTGGGTGGTGCATGGCTACTCCAACGACATCTATCAGGCCGACCTGGGCGCGCAGAAGGACGGGAAGAAATTCCGCATCCGCCATAGCTTGCCGAAAGAAGGCGCGGTGCTGGCCCTGGATGCCATGGTGATCTCGAAGAGCGCTCCGCGCCCGGATCTCGCCGTGAAGTTCATCAACTTCATGCTCGAAGGTCAGAACTCGGCGGATCTCACCAACATGATCGGCTCGGGCAATCCGAACAAAGAAGCGCTCAAGTACATCAAGCCGGAGATCAAGCAGATCTCGGCCATCTTTCCCGACGATGAAACCGCCAAGAAGCTCGAGATGCTGAAAGATCTGACGCCGTCGCAGCGGCGCCTGATGAGCCGCATCTGGACCGAGATCAAAGCGAAGTAAGCGTAGCTTACGACACCGCCGGCAGGAAGCTGGCGAGGAACGCGGTAACGAAGTCGTTCAGCCGTTCACGTGGCAGGCGGTTGATGCCACCGGCGCCAGGCCGGCCGCCTCCGGTCGGGAACCTGCGGCACAGCTCGTCGGCGCCGGCGGAGCGGAGCAGCGGCGCACGAACACTAACGCGATAGCTGCCGCCGTGCTCGATCAGCACGGCGTGAGCGCGCTGCGGCCGTTCGACAGCAAGCCGATTGGCCCACGAGCCATGCACGCGCCGTCCCCAGGCCAGATCGGGCATCACGACCACGTAATGCGTCGGCGTATCGATCAGCGCATCGATCGCAGCCGCATGCTGGAGATCTTCGCGCAAGCCGGCACGCAAGCGCGGGAATGCCGGGTCTTGCGCGGCGAACTGCAGCGGATCGGTGTACGGCTGCAGGCGGAGATAGAGCTCCGCGGGAGGGAAAAGCAGATCTTCCGGTGCATCGCCATACGCGTTGTAGTTTAGGCATTCGCCCAGCTCTCGCAGCGTCTCCAGCTCGTCCGCTGTCTTGCCCAGACCCGCTGCCGCACGCTGGGCTTCCCGCGGCAGATTGTCCCCAAACGCGGCTACCACAGCCCAGGCGCGGAAGCGTCCTCCCAGGTATTCGTCGACCAGCAAACTGGTGCAGACATCCGGTTCGGCCCGTATGTGCGCGTCGAGACCGGGATGCGTCGGGATATCGCCTGCGAAATGGTGATCGAAGTAGACGCAGCGCGCGCCTGCTGCAAGGAGCCGCAGCAATGCATCGCGGTTGTCGGCCAGCGAGATGTCGAGTACCGTCAGCTCGTCGCCGGCGCCGGCGTGCACGCGAGAGAGCAGCGCAATGTCGCGTTTTACGCCGGTAACGAGCTCGCTGTCGCGCGGCTGCGCGAGACGTAGCTGCTGCAGCGCGCAGATACCGTCCGCGTCCCCGTTGAAGATGTCATAGAATGCCACGAGTCACACGAAGTCGAAACACCACGGCCGAAGCCGCGAGATCGCAGGCGGCGACCGCGTTCGGCATGCCGGCCAAACCTTCCAGCGCTCTACAACGCGGCGTTGCCCGCCGGTCCGGCCTGGTCGAGTACCTGGCGGTAGCCTACACGGTGCTCGTGACGTACGCCAGCTTGTATCCGTTCCATCCGTGGAGGCCGCTGGCGAGCAGCCCGCTCACGTTTCTGTTCGAGCCGTGGCCGCGCTACTACACCGCGGCCGATGTCGCTCTCAACGTGCTCGGCTATCTCCCGCTCGGGTTACTCGTCACGCTCGCGGCCATGGCCTGGGTGACGCCGCGCTGGGCGGCGTTGATTGCGGTGATTGCCGGTACGTCGGTGAGCCTCGGAATGGAGACGCTGCAAAGCTTCCTGCCGCCGCGCGTGCCGTCCAATCTCGATTTGCTGAGCAACGGTCTGGGTGCGCTGGCTGGCGCCATCGTCGCGATTGCGGGAGGGGAGCGCTGGTTGTTGAGCGGCCAGCTGTATCGCTGGCGCCATCGCACGTTCCTGCCGGGGGCGGCCGCGGACGCGGGCTTCGTGGTACTGCTCCTGTGGTTGTTCACCCAGCTCTATCCGGCGGTCTGGCTGTTCGGCAACGGCGATCTGCGCTTTCTGGTTCAGGATCTGCTGAATCTGACCTACAGCCCCGGCTCCTACCGCTGGATCGAGGCCGGAGTCACGACGCTGAATCTCGCGGGCATTGCGTTGCTCATGTCTGTCCTGGCGCGCGCAGGACAAAGTGTGGCGGCACCGTTGCTGATGCTAATTACAGTGGCGCTGATGCTGAAAACCGCGACTGCCGTGACCCTCTTCAAGCCCGGCGACGCAGCACTGTGGCTGACGCCGGGCTCATTGTTGGGCATTCCGGCTGGCGTTGTTGTCTATCTTTGCCTCTTGTGGCTCGCGCGACTCATACGGCCGTTCGTCGCAGCCGTATTGCTGCTGGCGGGTGCTGTGCTCGTTAACGTCGCGCCGGAGAACCCGTATATTCTGGCCTCGATTCAAGTCTGGTCGCGCGGACACTTTCTCAGCTTCAACGGCACCACACGGCTGGTGTCGATGGTCTGGCCGTTTCTCGCGGCAGGCTACCTGGTCTGGTGGGGCCGGCGCCGGGCCGCTAACGCGTCGCGGCAGATACGAGGCGGCCAGCTCTCAGAATGATCGATAGCTGCCTTAGGAACCGCACCTGCAATCCGATATCGAAGCATGAAAGCGAGGTTTTCAATCCAATCTGCTTACAAGGCTCGAATGAAGGTCCACTGGTATTGCGCAGCCGTGATCATCGCGCTCTCGCTGTCGCCCGCTCGAGCTGACGTGCCGAGCTTCGACGAGCTGTATCGCGGCGTCTCGGCGTGCAGCTTCGATCTGTCTCGCTACACCGACGTGCCGATGGAACCTTATTCCGAGGCGGTCTTGATCTCGTTGCCTGCCGCCGGCGCCGTGCGCGGATTTCTGATCAGCGCCTTCTACTTCGCGCCGGCGAAGGGGGGCAAAGGCGAGAACTATGGGCTCGTATTCAACGGGCCGCTCGAAGCCATTGCCGACGCCTTTCCCGAGCTGGTCTCACGCGAGACGATGAATGGACACTTGCGCCGACTGCTGCGCCTGTCCGATGAAACAGGGGATCGCAGTGCCGGCCGCAAGACTTTGTTGATGTGCAGCGGCGGTACCGAGACCTAGGGAAGCTCTTAGAGAGACGTGATCAGAGCTTCCCCAGCCCCATAAGCCCTTTGACTGACTCCAGGTGTAGCGCGCGCTGCCCACTCCGGGGCGTCATTTGTCAATTCACTGTTAAAGTATTCGGCGCTGCAAAAGCGCCCAACGTAGGAATCCGGCGTGCTCAGTAAGGTGCGGGGCGCGCCAGGTCTTGGCGGCAGGACGGCATCCGGCGGCATACGCTCGGGGCCGCGTCGTTTCCGGCGCGTGGCATGCCTCTTGCAAACATCCCTTTCACAAACGGTTGCCATCACTCCAGCCAGCCATTCGGCCGGCGTTCGAGTAGCAGCCAGTGGAGTACGTGGAGCACTATGGCTTTGTCATCGCAATCCGTCCTCGTCGCCGAGGACAACGAGGACATCCGCGAACTGGTCTCGCACCAGTTGCGCAGAATGGGTGTGCTCGTGTTGCTCGCCGAAGATGGGCAGCGCGCGATGGACGTCGCTCTGGCCGAACGGCCGGCGCTGGTGCTGATGGATATGGATATGCCGGTGATGAGCGGATTCGACGCCGTCGCCGCGCTGCGAGCTCAAGGTTATCGCGGCTCGATTTTCGCGCTGACCGCGTATCAAGACGGTCCGGAGGCGGAACGTGCGCTGTCGAGCGGCTGTGACGCGTTGCTCGGCAAGCCCATCACCAGCGAGCGACTGCGTAACCGCGTCGCACAAGCGCTGGAACGTGCCGTGCAAGGCGCTGCGTCATGACAGCCTTGATCAGAGGCGGGCCTGAGGACTCGGAGCGCGCCAACGTGCTTCCGGTGCTCACGGTACGCGTCGAAAAAGACCTCGAGACACTGGTCAATAGATTTCTCGCGCGCAAGCGCGAAGACCTGGATCGCGTGCGCGCTGCGCTCGCGACCCGGGATTTCGAGACCATCCGGCGCATCGGCCACGATCTCAAGGGCGCTGGTGAGGGGTTCGGCTTTCCCGAGTTGTCCGCGTTTGGTGCGGCGCTCGAGCGGGCCGCGATCGCCCGTAACGAACGTGCGTTGAAAGAGCAGCTCGCGGCCGTCGAGCAGTTTCTTTCACGCCTGCGCGTGACCTTTCGATAAATGAACTCGGCCACACTCAAAGATCCGGAAGTGAAGACCGCAACTCCCTCACCAACTGCGTCCGCCGCGCCCGCAACCACGATGCGCGTGGCCATCGTCGAGGACGATCCGTCCCAGGCTGAGCTGCTGACCCATTGGCTCGAGCTGGCAGGGCATCGTTGCCATCATTTCGACCGTGGCGAAGCGCTGATCCGGGCGCTCGACCAGGAGAGCTTCGACATCCTGGTGCTCGACTGGAACTTGCCCGACATCAGCGGCGTCGACGTGTTGAAGCGCATCCGCGCCAGCCGGCAGTCGGGTCTGCCCATCCTGTTCGTCACCGCACGCAATCGCGAGGACGACGTGGTGATGGCCCTGCGCCAGGGCGCCGACGATTACATGGTCAAGCCGGTGCGCCGGCTCGAGCTGATCGCGCGACTCGAAGCGATCGCGCGGCGCGGCAAGCATCGCGCGGAGCAGCAGGAAATCCTCGAGCTGGATGTCTATCGCGTCGACTGCCAGACGCGTACCGTGATGCGCGAGGACCGTGTCGTCGAGCTGACTGCGAAGGATTTCGATCTTTCCGTGCTGTTCCTGCGCAATATCGGACGCCTGCTGTCGCGCGGGCATATTCGCGAGACCGTGTGGGGACCGAATGCCGTAGTCACTTCTCGCACATTGGACACGCACGTCAGCCGTATTCGCAACAAGCTTGGCCTGACGCCCGAGAATGGCTGGCGTCTCGCGGCCGTATATCGCTACGGATATCGTCTCGAGCAACTCGACGCGGCTGTGCCGCGCACACCTCGCACCGACGAGCGCTGATCCTTCGGAACGCAAACAGCCCGGCCTCAAACGCCGGGCTGTTTGCTTTTAGGGGGTGAGAACCGCCGCGCTATAATGAACGGCATCCCGTCCTCATCGATGTCCATGAGCTACTACCGTCACCACGTCTTCTTCTGCTGCAATCAGCGCGACAACGGCGAAGCCTGCTGCAACGATCATGGCGCGCAGAAGATGCGCGACTACGCCAAGGGCAGGGTCAAGAAGCTCGGGCTCGCTGGCCCCGGCAAGACGCGCATCAACCAGGCCGGCTGCCTCGACCGCTGCGAGGAAGGTCCGGTAATCGTGGTGTATCCGGAAGAGGTCTGGTATACCTACGTCGACCAAGAGGACATCGACGAGATCATCGATGAGCATCTCGTCAACGGTCGCGTGGTCGAGCGCCTGCGGATTTGAGACCTGCCGATCAGCAAAGAGTCCTGATCGACGGCCCGG
>Ga0070681_10001345_pt1 | contig 21460 bp, 16 predicted proteins | sample KBSC83BmetaG_FD_65650 | JGI IMG/M metagenome (GOLD analysis project Ga0070681, IMG submission 65650) | Corn rhizosphere microbial communities from Kellogg Biological Station, Michigan, USA - KBS C8-3B metaG | ecosystem: Host-associated > Plants > Roots > Rhizosphere | place: USA: Michigan... | reverse complement strand
ACCGGACGCACCGCGTACGCCGCACCTGCTGCACCGCTCACGCCCGTTCTCGATCCACGCGTGGCGTTCATGGTGCGTCGCATGATGCAGGACGTCGCGGACCGCGGCACGGGCGCGGCGGCGCGTCAGGCCGTACCATCGGCGATCCCCGTCGCAGGCAAGACCGGCACGACGAACGACAACGCCGACGTCTGGTTCGTCGGCATGACCCCGGACCTCGTGGGCGCCGTCTGGCTCGGCTTCGATCAGCCGACGACCATCGCCGCGGGCGCGGCCGGCGGCTCTCTCGCCGCACCGATCTGGGGCCAGATGATCGCGCGCTACTACGCCTCGTTAGGCAGCGCGGCCCCGGCGCTCGCTGCTGCGTGGGATGCGGTGCCGCCCGGACTCGTCTACGCCGAGCTCGATCGGGACACCGGGGCCATTGCCGACTCCACGACGCCGCCTGCGCGCCGCTATGTCGAATTCTTCCTTCCCGGCACCGAGCCCCCCGCGCTCAAGAGCGATCCCTGGCGGCTGCCGCAGTTCGGCGCGCTCGTCTTCCATTAGATCGCAATGAGCTCCGAGTTCTATCAGGACGCTCCGCGCCTAACGAATCAGTACAACGACGATCCGTTGCTCGGCGGTTATCTCCGCTGGCGGCTGCCCCCAGCGGTGTTGCACGAGGTCGAGCCGGCGCTTCGGCGGTTGGGTGCGCTGGCCGCGGGCGAATGGCTCGCTCTCGACACGGCGGCCGAGGGCAATCCGCCGCGCCACGTTCCGTATGACCCGTGGGGCCGTCGTATCGACGTCATCGAAACTTCGGATGCCTGGCGCGCACTCGACCGCATTGCCGCCGAGGAGGGACTCGTCGCGATTGGTTACGAGCGCAAGCACGGCGAGCTCTCGCGCATCGATCAGTTCGCGCGGCTGTACTTGTACGCGCCGTCCTCGTCGACCTATAGCTGTCCGCTCGCCATGACCGATGGCGCGGCGCGGCTGCTCGAGGTCTATCCCGACGAGGTCACGACGCCAGTGTTCCGCCACCTTACAACACGCGATCCGAAGCAATTCTGGACGTCGGGGCAGTGGATGACGGAGCGCACTGGCGGCTCCGACGTGTCGACCACCTCGACGACCGCCGTTCCCGACGGCGACGGGTATCGCCTCCACGGCACCAAGTGGTTCACTTCGGCTACGACCTCACAGATAGCGATCACCCTCGCGCTCGTGGAGGGACGCGAATCGCGGACGCGGAATCTCAGCGTCTTTCTCGTTAGGCTGCGAGACGAAGAGGGGAGGCTGCGCGGCATCCGCGTCAATCGGCTCAAGGACAAGCTCGGCACACGCGCCCTGCCGACGGCCGAGCTAACGCTCGACGGTACGCCGGCGCATCTCGTGGGCGGCATCGGTCAAGGGGTGAAGAAGATCTCCACGTTGTTCAACGTCACCCGCGTCTACAACGCCGTCGCGGCGGTCGCCGGAATGCGTCGGGCAATTGCCTTGGCGCAGGACTACGCAAGGAAGCGTCGGGCCTTTGGAAAGCTGCTCATCCAGCACCCCCTCCACGCGGCCACGCTCGAGGCGATGGAGCTCGAGTGGCGCGCCGGCTTCCATCTCGCCTTTCACGTCGTCGAACTGCTGGGGAGATTCGAATGTGCCAGCGCGACGCCCGACCAGCTCGCGCGGCTGCGCCTCCTCATCCCGGTTGTCAAGCTTTTCACGGCCAAGCAAGCTATCGCCGTGGCCAGCGAAGCGCTGGAGTCGTTCGGCGGCGCTGGCTACATCGAGGATACCGGGCTGCCCCGATTGCTTCGCGATGCGCAGGTGCTCTCGATCTGGGAAGGCACCACCAATGTCCTGAGCCTCGACGTGCTCCGTGCGCTCGAGAAGACAAACGCGCTCGACGCGTTTCTCCGCGATGCGCGCCAGCGGCTCGGCGCGCTTCGCGTCGAGGCACTTGTTACGGCGGCGTCCCGCATCGATCAGGCGTTAGGCACTATCGAGCGCTTCGCCGCACAGGCCGCGCGAAACGGGCGCGAATTCGCAGAAACTCACGCCCGTGCGTTCTCATTCGCGCTCGCGCGAACGGCGGCGGCGCTCCTGATGGCAGAATACGCCGCCTGGAGCTTCGGCTCCGCGAGCCAGGCGGCCGCTCTCCACGCCGCGACGCGCTGGTGCGAGCGCGATCTCGCTCGCCTCGACAACGCCGACGGGCCGGTGCCGTCGCCGATACTCATCGGCTGACAGCCCCGGCCCGTCGAGAGAGAGTCGCCGACGGACGTCAGCGGCTGATCGCTGCCGCCGCTTCTTCCTCTTCCTCCATCAACGTCTTCTCCGCCGGGCCCTGTGCCGTGGGCATCGGCAGCAGCGCAATGTCGAAGACCTCGTCGAGCGTCGACACACAGTGGAAGGTGAGCAGCGAGCGGACGTCCTCCGGGATGTCCTCCATGTCCGCCTCGTTGTCCTTCGGCAGGATGATGTTCGTGATGCCTGCCCGGTGGGCGCCCAGCACCTTTTCCTTCACGCCGCCGATCGGGAGCACGCGTCCACGCAGTGTGATCTCGCCCGTCATCGCGACGTCCTTGCGCACCGGGCGTCCGGACATCGCGCTCACGAGCGCCGTCGCCATCGTTGTGCCAGCCGACGGACCATCCTTGGGGATCGCCCCCGCCGGGACGTGCACGTGCACCTCGATGGAGCCCAGCCGATCGTCGGGGATTTGCAACGATGAAGCATGCGTGGCCGCGTAGGTTAGTGCTGCGCGCGCCGACTCCTTCATCACGTCGCCGAGTTGGCCGGTGAGTATCAGGGAGACATTCCCCCACCCACTGACCTGCGTCTTCTCCGTGTCCGAGGTGCGTTGGCCAAAGCCATACAACCGGCGAATCGCGGCCTCGACGAACATGATGTCGCCGCCGGCAGGCGTGTAATACATCCCGGTCGCGACGCCGATCTCATTCTCCGTCGCGGCACGCTCCGGATGGACGCGAGGCCTGCCTAACAACGTGCGCACCTCCTGTGCGTCGATCTTGCCGTCCTCGATCATCTGCTGATCGCCGCCGGCAAGCCGTCGCGCGACCTTTCGCGCCACGGCACCGATCTGCCGCTCGAGCTGCCGCACGCCGCTCTCTCGCGTGTAATTGCTGATCACCATCGTCACGGCATCGTCGGTCATCGACACGTTCTTGTCGCCGAGTCCGGACTCCTCGAACTGCCGCGGGATCAGATACCGCTTGGCGATCTCTGCCTTCTCCGCCTCCGTATAGCCGGCGAAGTCGACGACCTCCATGCGATCGAGCAGCGGGCCGGGAATGTTCTGGATGAAGTTCGCCGTGCAGACGAACAGCACCTCGCTCAGATCGAACGGAATGCCGAGGTAGTGATCGGTGAAATTGTCGTTCTGCGCGGGGTCGAGGACCTCGAGCAGCGCGCTCGCCGGATCGCCCTGGAACGAAACACCCAGTTTGTCGACCTCGTCGAGCAGAAAGACGGGATTCTTTGTCCCGCCTTGTTTCATCCCCTGAATGATCCGGCCGGGCATGGCACCGACATACGTCCGTCGATGACCTCGGATGTCCGCTTCGTCGCGCGCGCCACCGAGGGCGACACGGACGTACTCCCTGCCTAACGAGCGCGCGATCGACTTGGCGATCGAGGTCTTGCCGACGCCCGGCGGGCCGACGAAGAGCAGGATCGGCCCCTTCGCCATCGCGCGCGATTTCGCCTCCTTCGGATCGGTGATCGTTCGATCGTCGTCCGAGGTCACGAGCTGCGGCGTGGCATCGTCCTTCGCCGACTTCATCTTCGCGATGGGAAGCTCACCCGTCTTCGTCATCTCCTCCGCGAGCTGTTGCGCCCGAAGCTGACGAACGGCGAGGAACTCGAGAACGCGATCCTTCACGTCCTTGAGGCCGTAGTGGTCCTCGTCGAGAACCACCTGAGCGTGCTGCAGGTCGAGATTGTCGTCGGAGCGGTTGTTCCACGGCAGCTCGGCGATCCACTCGAGATAGGTGCGGATCACCTGCGCTTCCATTGACTCGCGACCCGCCCGCTCGAGACGTCCCAGCTCGCGCTCGACTTCCTGCCGCGCTTCCTTCGGCAGCTGAAGCTTGTTGAGCTTGTCGCGGAGCTCGGCGATTTCCTTCGACTGATCGTCGTCCCCGAGCTCCTTCTGAATCGCTTTCATCTGCTCGCGCAGATACATCTCGCGCTGCCGCTCGCCCAGCTCCTCCTGAACCTGCGACTTGATCTCCTCCTGCGTTTCGAGAAGGCCGATCTGACGCTGCACGTGCACGAGCACGCGACGCAGCCGCTCCTCGACGCTCAACGTCTCGAGCAGCCCCTGCTTCTCCGGAGGTGGGAGCTCGATGTACCCCGCCACGAGGTCGGCAAATCGACCCGGATCGGTGACCGCGTCCAGGACCTGATGCACGACCTCCTCGGGCAATCCGCGGCGCTCGCCGAGCTCCGCCGCTCGCTCGCGCAGCTCCTTATGGAGCGCGATGAACGTGGGGTCGTCTTCGTTCGCCGGCTTCATCTCGTCCACCGGCATCACTACCGAGGTGAGATAGCCCTCGGCCGTTGAGTACTGGAGCGAGGTGGCGCGCTGCTCGCCCTGGAGCAGGAGCTGCACGCCGCCGAGTCCGCGCTGGATCTGACCGATCCGCGCGATCACTCCCATCGAGTAGAGAATTTCCGGAGTGGGCTCGTCTGTGTTGTCTCGCTGCGCGACGGCAAAGACGAGACGCTCGCTCTTGAGCGCGGCTTCGATGGCGCGCAGGGTACCGGGTCGGCCGGCCGCGATCGGGGCGGTCAAACCCGGAAAAATCACCGTCCCCCGAAGTGGGAGGACAGGAAGAGTCTGGCGTTGGGTCATGATGCTGACCTGTATGAATTGTCGAACTGCGAAACGCGACGTTCAACAGTGCGCGAGTCTGCGCCCTGTCATGAATGCGCGTTGATGGTGACGAATTCGCACACTCCATTCCAGCAGTGGCGGCGAACGCCTAACTCGAAGCGGCATATCGTGTAAAGCAGAGTCCTGACTCCACGCAGCGTGCACGAGCGAGAGGAGCGTCTTTCGAGCGCGTCAGCCTGGCAGGAATTGCAACTTCCCGGAGCGGTGCCGAGTAGTGTACCCCTGCCGTGAAGGCGTGCGTATCTCCTTTCCAGAACTATGGCTGCGTGCTAGAATGCCACATTCTCGCTTGGCCAGCGGAGTTGTACAAGTTGCTACCCGAGCCCCTCGAGTGTCCGACCCAGTAGTTTCGTCCGCAGACTCCGAGCTGCGCGCGCATGTCGAGCGCGTGCTTAGCGATCACTACGAGCTGGACTCGGAGATTGGACGCGGCGGGATGGGCATCGTCTACCGCGCCAAGGACCGCCGCCTCAAGCGCACGGTAGCGATCAAGCTCCTGCCGCCGGAGCTCGCGTTCCGAAGCGACATCAAGACGCGGTTTCTGCGTGAAGCGGAGACCGCGGCTCAGCTCAGCCATCCGAACATCGTTCCGATCTACACCGTCGACGAGACTGAAGGTCTCGTGTTCTTCGTGATGGCGTATGTGGATGGAGAGAACCTCGCGAAGCGCATCTTCGAGCGCGGCGTTCTGCCGTCCGACGAGGTGCGGCGGATCCTCCGCGACGTCGCCGACGCGCTCGCCTACGCCCACGAGCGGGGCGTCGTCCACCGCGACATCAAGCCCGACAACATCATCATCGCCAGCCAGACCGGCCGGCCGATGGTCACCGACTTCGGTATCGCCCGCGCCGTCTCCGACGGCGATTCGCGTCTCACCGCGACGGGGATGGCGATCGGCACTCCCGCCTACATGTCCCCCGAGCAGGCGGCGGGGGAGCGCACGATCGACGGCCGGAGCGACCTCTACTCGTTAGGTGTGGTCGCCTACCAGATGCTCGCCGGCGAGCCGCCGTTCGTGGCCGGGAGCACCCCGGCGATGCTCGTGAAGCACATCTCCGAGCGGCCGCTGCCGGTCCAACAGCGTCGCGCGGACATGCCGGACGACCTCGCCCGCGCGGTCATGCTCCTCCTGGAGAAGGACCCGGCGAACCGCTTTCCGTCGGCGGCTGCCCTCGTCGCCGCGCTCGACACGGGCAGCGTACCGAATCCGACGGGGCGCACCTCGGGCGCCGCGGCGCCGGCCGACTACGCCGACTCGTACGGGTCGGCCCGCAATCAGTCGAATCGGACGAGCGGCGACCCCGCCTATGCGGCCGTGCCGTTCACCGAATCGGAGCTCTACGCTCCGCCGACCGTGGAAGACATGGCCCGCTGGGAGGCTCCGGCGGTTCAGAAATTTCGGCGCAAGCTCGCGCCCTATCTCTTCGTCAACGGCGTCATCGTCATCGCGTCCCTCGTCGGCGATCGCGACTACTTCGGCATCACCGTCGTTTGGAGCATCTACATGGCGTTCAAGTACGCCAAGCTCTGGGCCGACGGCTACGACTGGCGCGACGTGTTCCGACAGCCGCGCGAGCGCGAGCTGCTCGAGGTCGTCGACGAAGGCGTACGCGGCGTTCGCTCGATCTTCGACAGCAAGCAGCGCCACCGGCTCCGCGAAGAGCGCCGCGCCCGGAAGATCGCTCGGCGCACCGGTCGTTCCACGATGGAGCGGCCGGTCGCGACGCCATCCGGACTCGGTCAGCGCAGCGCCTCTGGGCTTTCCCACGCATCGGGGCGTAGCGCCGACCTCATCGGCCAGGCCGCGCGAGACCGCGACGAGATCGCTCGGATACTCGAGACATTGCCAGCCGGAGAGCGTGGTCGCCTTGCCGACGTCTACCGCTCGTCGATGGCCCTCTACGAGAAGATCGAGGCGCTCGCTCTCTCGTTGTCCGCGCTCGAGCGGAGTCTGGCGCCGGGCGCTCAGGAGTCGGTCGAGGCAGAGATCACACGCCTCGAGGGCGCGGCGAATCCGCTCGAGGGCGCCGCGAGCGACGAGCGTGTGCGGCGGTTGGCGCAGCTGCGCCGCCAGCGCCGCGCGATGGCCGACCTCGTGAAGCGGCGTGGCGAAGCAGAGGAGAAGCTCGAGACGTGCGCGCTTGCGCTGCACAACATGCGGCTCGACATGGTCCGGCTGCGCGCCGGCACGCAGACGCACGAGAACGTCACGACCCTCGCCGTGAATGCCATGTCGCTCGCGGACAGCGTCGATAGCGCGCTCTACGTCGCGGATGAGATGGGGCGCATCGGACGCCGCTCCTCCGCGCGTTCTTCGGCTGGGCCGTAGTCGCCGCCCGCGGCGAAGCGCCGGCCTCACGCATCGTGACCGATTATCTGCACGACCGCGTCGTCGCCGCGGTTGGCGACCAGTACCTCATCGAGGCCGAAATCGGCCGCGGTGGGATGGCCGCCGTTTATCGAGCCCTCGACCTGCGGCTGCACCGACACGTCGCCATCAAGGCACTGCCGCCCGAGCTTGCGTTCAACGCCGACGTTCGAACGCGATTCCTGCGCGAGGCGCAGACTGCCGCGCAGCTGAGCCACCCGAACATCGTCCCCATCTATACCGTCGACGAGCGCGGTGGTGTCGTCTACTTCGTGATGGCGCTCGTCGAAGGAGAGAGCCTCGCGGCGCGACTTGCCCGTCAACCGCGCCTGTCGATCGACGCCGTACGTCGTATTCTCGCCGAGGTTGCGGACGCGCTCGATTACGCTCACGCATGCGGTGTCGTGCACCGAGACATCAAGCCCGACAACATTCTCCTCGATCGCACCACGGGCCGCTCGCTCGTGACGGACTTCGGCATTGCACGCGCCGCTGCCGGTGACGCGCGCCTGACGCTCACGGGCGTCGCCGTCGGCACGCCTGCCTACATGTCACCCGAGCAGGCGATGGGCGAACGCGAGCTCGATGGCCGCAGCGATCAGTACTCGCTCGGCGTCGTCGGTTACCAGATGCTGGTCGGTGAGACGCCCTTCAAGGCCGCGAACACGCCGGCAATGCTCGTGAAGCATCTGTCGGAGACGCCCAAGCCGATTCGCGACCGGCGGCCGGACGTACCAGCGCCGCTCGCGGCCGTGATCGACCGGGCGCTGTCGAAGAAGCCCGAAGCTCGCTGGCCGAGTGCCGGTGCACTGCGCGACGCCCTGCTCAACGACGCCCTGGCAGCGGCGCCGCCGCCTCCGGCGGCAACGCCTGGGAGGGCGCCGCCTAACGGGGTGAGCGTCGAGATGCTCCGCCCGGGTGAGGCGCTCCGCCGCGCGATGCGCCTCAACGACGACGTGCTGCCGTCGCTGCCTCCGCTGCCGGTGCGACCGATCGGCGTCGGCCTCGGCATGAGCCGCCGCGAGTGGAAGGACTGGGCGCGCGAGCAGAAAAGATTGGCGCGCGAGGCGTCGCGCATGGCGCGAGACGGTGTCCTCCTCCCGCAGGGCGGAGAAACACCCCAAGAGCTTCGGTGGTTCCAGATCGAGAATCGCGTGCTCCGCTTTCGCCGGCGTCTCGTGCAGATGCTGGTCGTCGTGCCCGCGCTGTTCCTCATCAACGTCGCGACGGCGGGATTTCCGTGGTTCGTCTTCCCGTCGATCTTTCTCGCGCTGTCGACGCTCATGGCCGCGGGCAATCTCTGGGCGGACGGCATCAGTCCAGCGACCGCGCTGCGTAGCGGCTGGCGAGAGCGCATTCGTGGCTCGCTGGGATTCGCGCCGCTCTCCACGAGACAGGAATTGCCGCCGGAGCCCGAGGCGGCCGCATCCCTCGTCCCGCCTGAAGTCCTGACCAGCCCGCACGGCGCTCTCGTTCGACGAGCCGCCGAAGACGGAGCCCAGATCAGAGAGATCATTAGCAAGTTATCAGAGATCGAGCGCGACATGCTGCCGGGCGTCATGCCGACGATCAAGGCACTCGTCGATCGTGTCGCTTCGCTCGCCACCACGTTGCAGCGGCTCGATGTCGATGTCAGCGGCAGCTCCCTTGGGGCGCTCGATGAGCGCATCGTGCGCGCCGAGCGCGATGCGCACGGCGACGATGGCGATCGGCGACTCGCGCTGCTTCGCCGGCAGCGTGCGACGCTGCACGATCTGCTCGAGCGGCGCCGTACGCTCCTCGATCAGCTCGAGAGTGCCAGCCTGACGCTGCAGAACATCAAGCTCGATCTGCTCAAACTGCGCTCTGCTGGTGTCAGCTCGGCGATGGAGGACGTGACGAGCGCCACGCGCGAGGCGCGCGCCCTCTCACGCGACATCGCGAGCCTCCTCGACGCCGCGGACGACGTCCGAAAGCTCTGACGGAGTGACGCCGAGAACCCAGCGGCGTGAAACGTGTAGAAGCCTTTCGGTCTCGTACGACAACCCATTCTCGATTTGCGCTGCCTAACTGCTTGTAGCCTTGCCGGCTTCTTCGCGCTCGCGAGCGCGTGTACGGGCTCGGATGCCCGTGCGCGCCCGGGAAGCGCGCCCGCACCCGAGGGCTCGACGGCCACCGACACGGCCGCGGCGCCCACGCCACGCGACACCGTTGTCGTCGCGGACTCCATCCGGCGTCCGAAGCAGCCACTCGTCCCAACGCCGAATCCCGTGCGTGGACTGTACGTGAATCGCTGGGCGGCGATCGGCGATCGCATGTGGCAGCTCATCGACGTCGCGAAGCGGACCGAGGTGAACGCGCTCGTCATCGACGTGAAGGACGATCGCGGTTTCATGCTCTATCATTCGCAGGTGCCGCTCGCGAAGGAGATCGGCGCCGACACGACGCGCCCGATGTCGTATCGCCGGCTGCGCTCCGTGCTCGACACGATGCGCGCGTACAAGATCTATCCCATCGCGCGCATCGTTGTCGCGAAGGACCCGCTCCTCGCGAGCGCGAAGCGCGAGTGGTCGATCAAGCGGAAGCGCGACAGCCTGCCGTGGCTGGACAAGAACGGCCGCCCGTGGCTCGACCCGACGCATCCCGAGGTATGGAAGTACGCAGGCGACCTTGCCGCCGAGGCGGTGAATCTGGGATTCAGCGAGGTGCAGTTCGACTACGTTCGCTTTCCGGACGAGGATCGGCTCATTCGCGAGGCCGTCTTCCCGCTCATGAACGGCCGCGTCCGCGCCCAGGTTATCCGCGACCAGCTTGGCTATCTGCGGACGCTCGTTAGGCCGCTGCAGGTGCCGATGACGATCGACGTGTTCGGCCTGAGCGCGACCGACACGACGGACATGGGCATCGGCCAGAAGTGGGAGATGTTCATCGACCAGGTCGACGTCGTGTTACCGATGGACTATCCATCGCATTTCGCGCCCGGCACGTACAAGCTGGGGAATCCGAACGCGCATCCGTACGCCACGCTCGAGCACGCGCTCCGCGACGCGAAGGCCCGCAGCGCCGGCATTCCGAACGCCGCGCGGATCGTGCCCTGGTACCAGGACTTCACGTTAGGCCCGCCGCGCTACGGCGCCGCCGAGGTGCAGGCGCAGATGCGCGCCGGCTATGACCAGGGGATCGACGGCTGGATGCTCTGGAACCCCGGAAGTCGCTACTCACTCGACGCCCTCAAGCCGGAGAGCGTCGCCGTCGACGGCAAGTAGCCGCGCCTAACGAGCGAGCAGCGCCTTGAGGGTGTCGCCGACGCGAGCCGGTGCGTCCTCGGGCAGGAAGTGACAGCCGCCCGCCAGGACGTCGAGCGTCGACCCGGGTATCGCTTCGTGCAGCCGCTGGCCCAGCTCCGCTGGCAGAAACGGATCGTGCCGTCCCCAGAGAATCGCCGTTGGCGCCATGATCTCCTTGAGCCGTGGCGCCACTGCGGCGGTGTCCGTGCTGTCGAGCGCGAGCAGGTGCTCCATGAAGGCGTCCCGCCCCTCGGGGCTCGCGAACGGGCGCACGTACAGCTCGATCGAGCGCATTCCGCGGTCGTGATCCTGATAGCCGCGGAGCAGGTCGCTGCGCAGGATCGAGAGGAGCCACGTCGCCGGAAGATGGCGCGTCAACGGCAGCATGGCGCGCGCCAGCTTCACATTCCGCGTTGGCCACTCGCCGAAGCCAACCGAATCGATGAGGCAGAGCCGCGAGACGCGATGGGGATGACGTACCGCCAGGCACTGGGCGATGCCGCCGCCGACGTCGTGGCCGACGAGGCACGCATAGTTGATCCCGAGGAGATCCAGCAGCTCGACAACCCGCTCGGCATGGCCGCGAATCGAGACGGGCCGCCCCAGCGGTCGATCGCTGCGACCGTAGCCCAGCAGATCGAGGACGACCACCCGGTGTCCAAGTGGTACGAGCGGAACGACGTCGTTCCAGAGATGACCCGAGGTGGGGAATCCGTGCAGGAAGACGATGGGCTCGCCGGCGCCACGTGTCCCAGCCGCGTAGTAATAGAGACGAACGCCGTTCAGGTCGACGAACTCACCGCGCATCGATCTCCATTTCGAGAGGAAGTGTCCGGCGAGGGGAGCAATCTTACAAAAAGCGACGGGCTGCCGAAATCGGCAGCCCGTCGATACTCGTACACCAGTGGCTAGCTCAGAGGCTGCCTGGCGGACGGCGGTTCTGCATCTGCTGACGCATGTCCTCGGCGTTCTTGTCGAATACCTTCTTCTGGTCCTCGGTGAGGAGCGCCTTGAGCTCGTCACGCTGCTTGCCCATCAGCTCGCCACGCTTCTGACGCATCTCGGCCGGGTCGCCGCCGCCATTGCGGAGCGCCGTCATCTGGTCGCGGTACTTCGACTCGATCGAGTCGACCTTCGCCTGCTGAGCGGGCGTGAGGGTAATGTCTTTGAACAGCATCGCCGACATGTTCGGACGATTGCCGCGGTTGCCCTGGGGTTCCTGTGCGCGGGCGACCGTGGTGATACCGAGGAACATCGCTACCGTCATCATCGCCAACCTGACTTTCTTCATGGCTTCTCCTGAAGTGGTGGGACTGACCTGCCGCGCGTTCGACCGAAAGGGGTATCGGCCGGATGGGTGCGCTGAACCCGGACGTCGGCAACTGATTAGAACCGTGATCACGGCCCCTAGCGCATGGTTCGAAACCTGCTATGCTTAGCCGCCCTCAGCAGGGCGGTTTCCACGCCGTGCGACGCTGTCGTGGTACCGGACACTCGAGCATCTCGCGAGCGCCCCAGTGACTTTGCCGCCGCCGAGCACTACCGCCGCACCGCCCATCTCGCCGCTACCGCCGCCGGCCGTTCTCGCGCCGGTTCGCTTCCCGCTGAGCTGGCTTCTCGAGCATGCCTCCGCGCCCATCCGCTATCGGGCGTTGACCGAGGTTGCACGACTTCCGTCACAGTCAGCCGAGCGTCTCTCGTTCCTTCCCTTTACGCACCGGCCAGCACTGATGTTGGCCATGCTCCAGGCGTCGGACGGAACGTGGAATCGCAGTATGCTCACGGTGCCTGGTGGCCGAGCCGAACATTTCGAGGGCGTCGGCACCATCAGCGCAGTGCGCCGACTGCTCGAGTACGGATGGGACAAAGACACGCCCCCTCTCGTGCTCGCCCGCCGCGTCCTCTTCCGACTGCTCGCTGAGGACGAGGATCCGGAGTGGCTGTTCGAGTTCGGCGCGAAGGGTCCGGCAGACGAGGATCTTGCACGCCGCGGCCGGGCGATTCTGAGAGAAGCAGCAGCAGCGGCGCTGGCGCAGGCTGGATATGAGGGCGATCCGCGGCTCCGCGGCGCCGCGAAGCGGATCATCGAGCGCATCGGCTCGTATCTTCGGTCGCCGCTCGCGCAGAAGCCATTCCTGCGAGTCGGCAACCAGCACGTGCTCGCCGCGGAGGCTGCGCCGCCCTCGATCTTCGCGCTGTTGATGCTCGCGTACATGCCGCTCTTCCGCACCGAGCATCATGACGCAATGGATCGGCTCTACCAGCATCTGTCGCAGATTTTGCCCCGCCAGGAGCCGGTGCAGCTCTGCGGAAAGAAGGTGATGTCGCAGCCACATCTCGTTCTCGGCGATCTGCTGCCGAACCGCAACGTCGCCGACACCGACGTACCGTTCGCGCTGATGTGGCTGGAGCTCGTGGCGCGGCTCGGCTTTCTCCGCAAGAACGAGAACTGGTCGAAGCTCTTCGACCGCTTTCTCGACGATCGCGACCACGATGGCGTCTGGCATCCCCACAAAGGGACGAACGTCGCGCGTTCGACGAACGCGCAAGTCTGGCCGATGTATCCGCTCGAGGAGAGTCTCTCGGGCGACGAGCGCTGGACGGACGTGACCTTCCGGCTCGGCCTCATCGCACGCGTCATCGGCCGCACGATCGAGATCACCTAACGACGCGGCAGCTGGACACGATTCAGAAGGTTCGCGGTCGGCTCGCGCCGTCGGCCATGTTTCCGGCCGGTGTCTCCGGCATCACCACGCGCGAGCTCGCGCTGCGGAGCGGGCTTCGCGTACGCCTCCTGGAAGCGGGGCCCGCGAGCGGCGCGCCGGTGGTTCTCGTTCATGGATGGGGCGCGTGCGTTTACACGTTTCGCAGCGCGGTGCCGGCATTCGCCGCGGCGGGACGGAAAGTCCTCGCGTTCGATCTCCGCGGTCACGGCCTGTCCGACAAGCCCGTCGGCCGCGGCAAGTACACGATCGACGCCATCCGCGACGATCTGCGCGACTTCATGGATGCGGCCGGTGTCGGGCGCGCCGACCTGCTCGGACACTCACTGGGCGGCGGGGTGGCGTTGCACTTCGCTCTCGCGCATCCGGAGCGAATCCGGCGGCTCGTGCTCGCGGCGCCGGTGGGCCTAACGAGTATCAGTCTGCCCGCGATCGGTCATCTCCTCACGCCGCGGTTCACCGACCGCTTCGCCCGCTACCTCACGCCGCGCTGGCTCACCAACGTCCTCCTCCGATCCACCTACGGAAAGCCGGGCCGGGTGACGGATCGCGACGTCGACGAGTACTGGGCACCGTCACAGTTTCCAGACTACTATCGCGCGGCGCGCGCGCTCCTCGAGGAGTTCGACTGGGATCCGATCGCGGCTGATCGTCTGGCGGCGATGCCGTGCCGCACACTGGTGATCCTGAGTACGGCGGATCGTCTGATTCGCGGGGCGGAAGAGCCGGCGAAGGGAATGGGTGGCGCAACCGTCGTAACCCTGGAGGGGGCGGGTCACCTGGGAATCGAGGAGTGCGCCGAGGAGTTCAATCGTCTGGTTCTGAGTTTTCTGAACCAAGGATAGATTCAGCGGGCATGCGAGAACCAAGCAGCGACTAAATGGCTTCGACTTCGACAGAAGCGGAATCGATGGACTCGGGCGGCGAGTTCGCCGCGCTCGGACTCAGTGGGGCGGTGCTCGACGCCGTTCGCGATGCGGGCTACGTCGAGCCGACCCCGATTCAGCGACAGGCCATTCCGCTCATCTTGCGCGGTCGGGACGTGATGGGCCTCGCGCAAACGGGAACGGGGAAGACGGCGGCGTTCACGCTGCCGATCATCGAGCGACTGTCGGGTGGCCCGCGACGCACGCGGGTGCTGATTCTCACACCTACCCGCGAGCTCTGCGTTCAGGTCGAGGGAAGCTTCAAGAAGTACGCGCGTCACGCGCCGCTCGCCGTCGCGTCGGTCTATGGCGGCGTGCCGCTCGACCCGCAGGAGAAGCAGCTCCGCGGCGGTGTCGACGTCGTCGTAGCGACGCCGGGCCGATTGATCGATCATCTCGAGCGGCAGAACGTCGTCTTCGACGATCTCGAGGTGTTGGTGCTCGACGAAGCCGATCGAATGCTCGACATGGGATTCGCGCCACAAATCAGCCGGATCGTGAGCGGCATCCCGGCTTATCGACAGACGCTGCTGTTCAGCGCGACGATGCCGCCGGAGGTCGAAGCGCTCGCGCGAAGGTATCTCCGCACGCCGATCGTCGTGCAGGTTGGCCGGCGGTCAGCGGCCGCGAACACGGTGAAGCACTACGTCTATCCCGTGCCACGAGACCGCAAGAGCGCGCTCCTCGCCGATCTGTTGAAGCGCGAGGCGATGGAATCCGTCCTCGTGTTCACGAGAACGAAGCACGGCGCGGACCGCGTCGTTAGGCATCTCGAGCGCGAGGACATCCCCGCCGCCGCCATGCACGCCGACAAGACGCAGCCGCAACGCACGCGGGCGCTCGAGGACTTCAAGTCGGGGCGGGTGCGGGTGCTCGTCGCGACCGATATCGCCCAGCGCGGCCTCGACATCTCCGGCATCACCCACGTCATCAACTACGATGTACCGCAGCAGGCCGAGGACTACGTGCACCGCATCGGTCGCACGGGACGCGCCGCGAGCGAGGGCGATGCGTTCACGTTCATGGCGCCGGACGAGATCGCGATGGTGCGCACGATCGAGCGCGTCATCGGACAGGAGATACCACGAATTTCGGTTCCGGGCTTCGACTTCGGGACGGTCGCCGCGGACTGAGCGCGGTTCCGTCAGTCATCCCGTTAGGGGACGACGAGCAATCCGACGTCGCCGTTGAAGCTGTCGCGCCGCGTGGGCAGTCCGGGTGGCGCGAGCCACTGACCGCCGTCGAGCCGAAGGTTGATCTCGTGAACGCCAGTGGTCACCGGCAGCGTGATGTCCCAGAGATCGCGACCGCGCCGCATGAGGACGAGCGGCATCCAGTCGCTGAAGTCGCCCATCACTTCGACCGTCTCGACGCCGCCCACGCGGACCGTGATCTTCTGCGTCCCGGTGGCCAGAGGTCGAACCTCGAACGCCTTGACCGCGGCGATCGTCATCGGCGCCACCGGTACCGTGGTGCGCGGGATCGACGAGTACGAGAGCATCAAGCCGAAGTTCGCGTAATTGCGAGCCGGAAGGCCGCGCGATGGGTTCGCGGGGATTCGCCCCCCGCCCATCACTGCCGCGACGCGATTCGTGATCCAGAGAACCGCGGTGCCGGCTGCCCAGCGCCGCGAATCCGGCGTCACGTCGTACGAGTCGCCGAAGCGATAGCCCGCCTGACCGGTGAGCTCGAGCCAGCCGTACGCCCAATTGACGGAGCCTTCGATGTCGCTGAACCGGGACTGCCGGCGACAATCCGTGGCCGTCGCCGTCGATGAGCTGGAGAGCGACGACCCAGTGGACGCGGTGATCGACAGCGGCTCGTTGTGCGTTCCACAGGTCTGAGTAGTGCCCGCCGAGTCGCGGCTGGCGGCGACTTTAGTAAAGAAGAAATTCGTGTACGTGCCGCTGAAGGTCGCGTCGCCGACGCGGGTCCACGCGCCGCCGCCCGTGACGTCCACGGCGGAGACGACCGCAATGCGCCAGGGCCGGGCCACGCCGCCGCCGACCCAGATGCCGCCGTTCTGAGCGAAGAGCATGTGGAGTCGGGCCTGCGCGTCGAACTGGTCGTTCTCGAGGGAGCGGTCGAAGAACGCTCGGCTGGCGTTGCCAATGACCTCGCCGCGGAAATGCTTGAGCGTCGGCGTCAGTAGCGTACCGGAGAGCGTGCCGTCAGCGATCTGCCATTGCTGGCCCGTGAGCCACGCGGAACCGTGCGCGGCAAGCGCGAGGTACGGGAGATCGACGCGAATTCCGGGAGCGACGCTGAAGACGCTCGCCGGCATCTCGCCATCCTGCTGTGTCATGATCGAGCCCGCCTGCAGCTTCGACGCGACCTGGGCCAGCGCTCCTTGCGGGGCGAGCAACACCAGTGTGAGCGCGGCGATGGCGGCCTTCGGCTCGGTCATGAGTTACGAGCTCGAGTTCTCAGGCTCCTGGGACGCTGGCGGTATCTTGCTTCCGGGCGTCACACGGCCGGGATAATCACGGACCCGCTGTTGAAGCGCGGTCCCCGGGTTCTGCCCTGAAAGTATGTCCTGTTCGACGTTCTTCCACAACCCATAGAAGTCGCCGTCGCCCGCCCCCCTCTGCCAGAGCTGCATTATTGCCGAGGACGCCTCGTTGACGGGTACGCCGCGCTGGATGAGATCCGTCATCACGACCAGGGCGCGCGTGAGCGGCTTGCCGGAGTGATCACCGCGAAATTTCGCGAGCGCCTCGAGCGGTACGCCGGACTGCAGCGCCGACACGGCGGAGGTCCACTCGGACTCGTCGAGCGCTGAACCGAGGGCGACCCGGACATCCAGCTCGGCGTGAAAGACGGACCGGACGGCTGCGATGACCCGACCATTCGGCGCATGCTTCGCGGCGCCCTCGAGGGCCTTGAGCAGGAGCGGCCGCGTCGGCACGCCGGCGACGCGCGCCGAGTCAATGATGACCTCGACCGAGAAGCGCGTATTTGCGTCGAGCCGGGATAGCGGGTCGGGATCCTGTGCGAGGAGCGCCAGGGGGTGCATCGCCACGGCGAGCGCGGTGGCGGCGCAGGCAATGAGATGGGACTTTCTCGAGCTCACGACCTTCACGACGCGGATCCTCCAACGAGGACGACCGAATTGGGCGCACCGAGTCCGTCCTCGGGGGCCAGCGGGGCTGTCGGGTCAGCGACCCACTGGGAGGTGCCATTCGCGCCGTTGACGACGAACGCGTACACGTGCCGACCCGCGGGGAGCTTCAATGCGACGCTCCACGTCCCGCCGGTGGGAGTGCGCGTCATCGGCGTTGCCTGTGCGTCCCAATTGTTGAAGTCGCCGACGACGGCAACCGTGGCCGCGTGCGGCGCAATGAGGACGAACTTGATGACGCGAACCGAGTCGGAAGAGGGCGAGCGGGGGCTGTTGGTGTCAGCAAAGGCCTCAGGCCCTCCGGTCCGATTCCGACCGCCCCGATCGATGTAATGTCCAAAGAAGGCGCCGATGCCGATGAGGCCCGCGGCGAGCGCGGTCCCGACGAGCGGCGACAGTGGTAGCGAGCGCGGAGCGACGAGCCAGCCCCACCGGGCCGGCCGCCGCACTGGCAGCGGCTCCTCGCGAATGCGCGCCATGACGCGCTCGACCGCCATCGCATCGACGGCGACCGCGCGCTTTGCCTCACGCGCTATCAGTTCGACATATGGATCAGACTCAGTCATCGCGAATTCGCTCCCACCGCTCGCGCAGCTTATCGCACGCGCGCTTGACCCGCATCTTGAGCGCGGAGACGCCCGCGCCCGTGAGTGCCGCCATCTCCTCGTAACTCAGCTCCTCGACATACTTGAGGAGAAACGCCTCACGCAACAGCGGGTCCAACTCGTTTAGTACACGCTGAACAAATTCTTCGTCTTCACCCGACCACGCCGGTCGCTTGTCGGGCGCGTTCAGCAGGAGCGCTTCTTCGCGCACAAAGACACGTTCGCGATGCGATCGCCGTGCGGCGAGGCTCCGGCACTGATTGACGAGGATCCGGTACAGCCACGCACTGAACCGATCTCGCTCCTGGTACCGTCCCAGCGCCCGATAGGCGCGAAGGAAGGTGGACTGCAATGCATCCTCCGCGTCGTCGCGGTTGCCCAGCATCCGTATCGCAAAGCGAGCGCACCGATCATAGTACCGATCGACGAGCTTCGCATATGCATCAACGTCGCCAGACAGCACGCGCTGCACGTCGGCGGCATCGTCGCTCATGTCTTTTCCTATAACCCACCCCCTTGGCGGGTGCGTCACATCAGCCGTTTATCCGATGAGCCCGTGCGCGGCGCCTCACGGTGATGAACGTCACGCAACCATCTGTGTTCATCCGCAAATTGTGGGGCGTTCGCTTTTCGGGCTAGCGGGCACCTAGCACCTGGCACCTAGCACCTAGACACGCTCGATCGCTTGGCTGGGTGTCTTCTTTTTTTCACCGCGTCCCTCGCGGTGAAAAATGGCCCCGGCGAATGGGACCATCGGCCACCAGCCTCAGTATCGCACCCGGCCCAGCCGAGAAAGGAAGAGCGTGTCCACCGCGCGGCCCCGCCGCACCACGAGGCTGAGATTCGCCGCGCCCACCCCGAGCCCGCGTCCGTCGAAAGCCATCGAGTCCCGCGAGGCGGAGAGGCGGACACCGAACGCGCGGAGGTCGCGACGCCGCAGCACGAGCGTGTCGGCGCGTGTGAGCAGGATCGCGGAGATCGTATCGATGCGGACCGCGACGGGCGCGCGACGGTAGATCGCCGCGTTTCGTGCCGCGATGAACACGGACGCCGCTTCGCTCACCGCGGCGCGGACAGCAGCACCGTCTGCCGCGGCTCCAAGACGGACGAAGGCGAAGCCGAGCACGATCGAGACGATGAAGAGTACGACGAGCAGCTCTGGCAACGTGAAGCCCGAGGCTCGCGTAGAACCGGCGACGCGGCCTCGCCGAGGCGTGCCGAGATCGGATATCATGCGCGGACGCTACGTCTCCCTCCGACCGCGATAGCATCATTCCATTGCCGGATGGCGCGATCTCATAGCTCACCCTCTGTCGAGGCCACATGCGATCGGTACGTGTGCTGCTCGTCGGCGTACTGCTCAGCTCCTGTCGGGATCCGCGTGCCGAGGCGAACATCGCCGAGGCGATGATGCAGGTCGGGACGGAGATGAGCGCGCTGCGCCAGGATTACGCGGTGCTTCAGAACCAGGTCGACTCGCTTCGCGGCGTCGTCGCGCGGCAGGACACCCTGCTCGCGCACCTCGCGGCCGCGGCGAACGTCCCGCTGCCATCCAGATGAAAGGCCGTCGCGACGCCGCTTGCGACGCGGGGCTGCCGCGTCTAGTGTCGTGATTCTCTCCTCCTCAACCGAGACCCAGAATGCATTCCCTCGGGCGCTGGCACACCGTGATCCTCGGCGCGGCACTCATCGCCGCTTCGCGAACGGGATCGCTCGGTGCGCAGCAAGCCAACGACGCTGAATACACGGCCAAGATTCGCGAGCTGACGCCGACCGATTCCCGGTGGAAGTTCACGACGGAGCTCGTCGACCATCTTCCCGCGTCCACGACGGTGCCGACACCACTCAAGGTGCTCGGCTACGTGCCTGGGACCATCGGCCGATTGTCACGCACCGAGGAGCTCAACCGGTACTTCCGCGCGGTGGAGGCGGCCTCGCCGCGCGTGAAGGTGTTCTCGTTGGGCAAGAGCGAAGAAGGGCGCGAGATGATCATCGCCGCCGTCGCCGACGAGAACACGATCAAGCGGCTCGACGAGTATAGGACGATGGCGGCGCGACTCGCCGATCCGCGGGGCGTGTCCGACCCGGAGCGCACGCGGCTGATCCACGACGCCAAGCCGATGTACTGGCTCACGGGGACGATCCACGCGCCGGAGACCGGCAGCCCCGAAATGCTGATGGAGCTGCTCTATCGGCTGGCGGTGGAAGAGACGCCGTACATTCAGAAGATTCGAAACAACGTCATCACGCTGATCACCCCCGCGACGGAAGTCGATGGCCGCAATCGGATCATCGACATCATCGACGAGGAGAAGCAGCTCAAGCTCGGACGCGGCGGCATCCCGACCGTGTACTGGGGGAAGTACATCGCGCACGACAACAACCGCGATGGCCTGATGATGAGCATCAAGCTCACCCAGAACATGAACGCCGGATTCCTCCACTGGCGGCCGACGATCATGCACGACCTGCACGAGTCGGTGCCGTTTCTCTACACGAGCACGGGGACCGGACCGTACAACGACGAGTTCGACCCGATCACCGTGGGCGAGTGGCACACGCTCGCCTATCAGGAGGTGAACGAGCTCACGAAGCGCGGACTGCCCGGCGTCTGGACGCACGGATTCTACGACGGCTGGGCGCCTAACTACATGCTCGGCATCGCGCAGTTTCGGAACTCGATGGGCAAGTTCTACGAGACGTATACCTCGGGCGGCGCCGATTGTCAGATCGTGAACCTGCCGGCGGCGTCGACGGCGAAAGAATGGTATCGGCCGAACCCGCCCGTGAACGGCATCAAGTGGTGCATCCGGAGCAACATCAACTACCAGCAGTCCGGCGTTCTCGTCGCGCTCAAGTACGTCGCCGACAACCGCGACACCTTCATGGAGGATTTCGCGCTCAAGGCGACACGCATGGTGGATCGCGGGAAGAGCTCGGCGCCGTACGCGTTCGTGATTCCGCACGATCAGCGGCACGCGGCGGAGGCGGCCGATCTCGTCAACTACTTCCGTAAGGTGGGGACGGAAGTTCAGGTCGCGAGCGCCGCGTTCACGACGCGCGACATGCCGCCCGTAGTGGAGCGCGGCTTGATCGCGTCCGGTGGCGCGGCCGCGGCTGGTGCAGGCGGCGCTGGGGGACGAGGTGGTCGCGGCGGCCGAGCCGACTCCACTGCCCGCGCCGACAGCTCACGCGCCAGCCGCCAGGTGAACGTCAGCGCCGGAGACTGGATCGTCCGTATGGATCAGCCGTACACGGCGCTCATTCGGACGGTGCTCGCGGTGCAGCGCTTCCGTCCGGATGATCCGTCGCCTTACGACGACACGGGCTGGTCGCTCGACCAGCTGCGGCACGTGACCGTCTACACGATCGCCGATTCGAGCGTGCTCACGAAACCGATGCAACTGCTGAAGGACGATGCGCGAGTCGGCGGCACGGTCGCCGGGAACGGCGGTACGTTGATCGTCACGCATTCGGGCGATTGGCGATCGGCAGTGCTGCCGTGGAAGGTGGGCGCAGCAAAGCTTTCCGTCGCGGACAGTGCCTTCACC
>Ga0070681_10001344_pt1 | contig 21461 bp, 19 predicted proteins | sample KBSC83BmetaG_FD_65650 | JGI IMG/M metagenome (GOLD analysis project Ga0070681, IMG submission 65650) | Corn rhizosphere microbial communities from Kellogg Biological Station, Michigan, USA - KBS C8-3B metaG | ecosystem: Host-associated > Plants > Roots > Rhizosphere | place: USA: Michigan... | reverse complement strand
GTGTTCTCGTCGGCTCTGATCGCTTTGAGCACTTCGATGCCATCGACGCGCGGCATTTTCAGATCAAGCAGTATGAGCCGGGGGCGAAAATTTTCCCGCTCGGCATAAGCGCCCTGCCTGAAAATATAATCGAGCGCCTGCTGGCCGTCCTTGACCCACGTGATGTTATTGGCAAGCTTTTCGTCTTTAAGACCCCGCATCGTGAGCTCCGCATCCAGCGGATTGTCTTCGACGAGAAGAATTTCAATTGGCTCAGCTAACTCCACTGGCGTGCTCCTTAGGTAAAGTAAAGTAGAACGTCGCTCCCTCATTCGGCTTGCCGTCCGCCCAAACCCGCCCCCCATGGCGAATCACGATACGACTGACCAGCGCCAGTCCGACTCCGGTACCCGCGAATTCGGAGGCATCGTGCAGTCGCTGAAATACGCCAAAGAGCTTTGCCTGATAGCGCGGATCGAACCCCGCACCATTATCGCGGACGAAATACACATGTTCTTTTTCATCGCTGATCGCGCCCACCTCGATCGCCGGTTTTTCGCGCTGAGCGGAGAATTTTAGCGCGTTCGAAAGTAAATTCACCCACACCTGTTCGAGCAAGACGCGGTCGCCCGTGGCGCGCGGCAATGGCCCGAGCCGAAACTCGGGCTTCGGACCTTCGTGCTGCGTCTGCAGCCGCTCGAACGTGCTGTTCGCCAAAGACCTCATGTCCAGATCGCTGCGCTGGATCGTCTGACGGCCCAGTCGTGAAAATGCGAGCAAATCGTCGATGAGCACGCCCATGCGACGTGATTCGCTTTGAATGAAGCCGAGTTTGCGTCTGGCCTCATCGTTCAATTGGTCTGCATGGTCTTCCCACAGCAGCTTCGAGAAACCGGAAACCGCCCTGACCGGCGCCCGCAGGTCATGCGAAACCGAGTAGCTAAAAGCTTCCAGTTCGCTGTTCGCCGACTCGAGCTCCGCGGTCCGCGCAGTTACCCGGCGCTCGAGTTCGACATTGAGTTGACGCAGCTCATCCTCAGCCCGCCGCTGATCGTCCACGTCATTCACGGTCCCGATCCATCCGCTCACGATTCCCGATGATTCCATGACCGGCACCGCTCTGACGCTGACATAACGGTGTCGCGCCGACTTGCCGTGCCACAGCCGCAACTCGAGATCGAACATCTCAGGGGCGTTCACTGCGTGTGCCCACGCGATTTCTATGGCGTTTCGATCGTGTGCTTCGAACGCCGTGCGCCACCCCGAGCCTTGATAGTCGCTGCGTTGTTGCCCGGTGTATGCCGACCACGAAGGCTGATCTTCAGAGAAATTCCCTTTTCCATCGGCGCTCCACACAATCGAGGTGCTCGCCGCGATCAGCGTGCGGTTGCGCCGCTCGCTCACGAGAAGGGCTTGCTCGACTCCGCGGCGCTCCTCAATTTCGTGTTCGAGCGCGCGATTAGACTGTTCCATGACTTCGGCCCTATGGCCGATTTCGGCAAGCATGCCGTTGAATCCGTCCGCCAGGTAGCCGATTTCGTCCTCCGTGGACTTGCTGGCGCGCAGGGTAAAGTCTCTACTTTCCATAACTTTGCGTGCGACGTCACTGATCGCAAGTATCGGTTTAGTCACCACTGAATTCATCCACGACGACAACAGCACGGAAACCAGCAAGCTCGCGACCATGACGATAACCAGGATACCGAGATAATCCTTGATGCGGTCAAATAACGCGTAGCGGGCTTTCACGTAGACCGTGCCGAGAATCTCATTGTTATCCAGAATACGCTTGAAAACTACGAGATTTTTGCCGTCGATCCGCGAGCCGTCGGCGTCAGGCAGAGCCGGCAATTGCGGATCGACAATGCCGCTTTGCACGTAGCTCGCGAACAGCACGCCGCGGGCGGTATAAATCGCCGCCGCCGATATCTGCGGCCTTACTTTGAGTAGAGACAGATTTTCCTGGGCCGTTTTCGGATCGTTGAATGTGAGTGCCGGCGCGCTCGCGCGCCCGAGTATGTCTGCCTGCGTCGAAAGATCGTTTACCCACGTTTGCTGGTAGGTACGAAGATCGTAGAACATCATCGATCCGCCGGTGACCAGAAGCGCCGCGAGCGTGGCTGCCAGCACGACCAGCAGGAGTTTGTGGCGAACGGATCGTGTCCCCTTCAATAGCACTCAGGGTGTCCCTACACGCACGTTTAATGCGACCGTGAGCAGGCGCGAACTCAACTTGAGCTGCCTCCTGTCTGCGGCATCGACCGAGATTTCGAACCGGACGCGCCCCCCGCTCACGACGAAATTGATCATGCTTCCGGATGCCAGTGCGCCATCGGACTCAGTCACGATCAGCACCGGTTTCGATTGTGTCGCCTTGACTAGCTGGGACAATCGCGGATTCTCGCCGCGCGCGACGAACAGAATGTGAGCGGATGCCGCTTCCCCGGGGTCATTGACTTTCCTGACGACTACGCTGCGACCTTCGGTGGCGCGCCCGCCCGCAAACTCCGCGAGCTCTGCCGCAAGCGCATCATCGCCGATCACCGCGATCGTAAACGGCGTGTTCGGTTTCGGAAGCGCGTTCTCAGGCCATTCGACGTAACTCAGGAATTTGTACAGGAATGTCGCTTTGACGCGCCGTTCGAGCACCGCAGCATCGCCGTCGGACTGGGCTGCGGCTGGAAACACCGCGGCGATAGCAATGAGCGCGAGCCATGCGGACGCGAGCTGCCTCCATCGCCGGAGCGGCGCGCTCTTCAAGTTGATCATCTGAAGCATCCTCGTGATTCTGCGCGTCGCTTACATGCGCCACAAGGCTTTGAGAAACACGCTGCGCTCGACGAGGCTCGCGGTGGCCGGGTTGCCGAATTCGATGTGCGCCGGTCCGAACAGGTTCTGTCCCGTCAGCGACAACTCTAAGTCGCGGCTCACGCGCCATCCCAGACGCGCGTCAAACGCGGTGTAAGCGGGAACAAGCGGACTGGGAAGCGCGCTCACGTGGCGTACCGTCATATCGAGCTCGTACGCGCGGCCAAGGTTGAGCGACGAGCGCAGCATCCATTGGTGCTTCGGATCGTTGCCTTCTGCGGCAACGCCTTGCGTTGAGAGGCTGTCCGATCTCAACGCGAGCCGCTGCCGCAATTCGAGCAACCCGGCGCTCAGCCGCCATGCTTGCGTAGCCTGATAGCTGCCCCACGCTTCGACGCCGTTGCCGGTGCCATCGATCTTGTTGTCGATCACGAGACCGCCGCCCGGCGCAGGTTCCAGGCTGCGCAGGCGATCGTAAATGTGATGGAACGCGGTGATCGAATACGATACCGCGCTCATCGGCTGCGAGCGATAGCCAAGCTCGAACACCTTTGAAACTTCGGACTGGAAGTTGGGTCCGCCGGCGAGCAAAAACGGCGGTTTGGCTGGCGAAAATAAGTCCCGGTCGAGACGCGAGGGCGCGCGTGCCGCGCGTGAAACCGAGCCCCATAGCAGATGATTGGCGGCGGCCTTCCACGCCAGGCGCGCATTCGGCAGCCATTCGACGCCGGTGTAGACATTGCTTTCGGCTTTGACGCCGAGCGTCAGATCCAGATTGGGTGCGAGCGCGATCTCGTCCTGCACGAACACATTCGCCCAGCGCAAATTGCGATCGGCCGGCAGAAACGCCAGCGCCGCGCTGTTGTCGACGCGGTCGAATGCATAGCGATAGCCTCCGCCCCACAGCAGATGGTGCGAAGCCGCCGGCCGCAACGCATGCTGGAATTCGAGGTCGAAGATATCGAGGTGTTCCGCAAACGCGCCGGGCTGAGTGCGTTCCGTGCGGTCATAGTAAGCCTGCACGCGCACGCTCGAATTCTCGGCGAGCTGCCGGTTCCAGCGCGCGAGCAGATTCACGCCCGAAATTCGCTGTGTACCGGGAAGCGCCTGGTCGAGTTCTCCGCGGTACGCGTCGCCCTGCATCGTAAAGCCACGCGCGGTCCCGCCCCAGTCGGCGCGGAATCCGATGCGGCCTGAATTCCAGTCGTCGAAAACCGAAGTGCCGTTGGCATGCTCGGTATTCGCGCGGTCGAAGTACTGACCGTAGACGCGATAATGACCTCCCGAGCTCATTTCGCCGCCATAACGCGCCGCGCCGCCCTTGGTCTGGTTGCCGCCTCCCGCGGCAAGCAGCGTGCCCTGAGTTTCGCCTGCGGGACGCGTGATTACGTTAATCACTCCGTTCACCGCGTTGGCGCCCCACAGTGTCGCGCCCGGCCCGCTGATCACCTCGATGCGCTCGACGTCCTCCAGCATCACGTCCTGCGAGTCCCAGAAGACTCCCGAGAATAACGGCGTGTAAACGGTGCGTCCATCGATAAGCACCAGCAGCTTGTTGCCAATCGCATTGTTGAAACCGCGCGCGCTGATCGCATACGAGTTCGCAGAAACGCGCGCAACCTGAAGATTCGGCGCCAGACGCAGCGCTTCGGGCAGGCTGCTGACGCCGGAGCGACGAATGTCGTCCGCCGTAATGACAAATATGGAAGCAGCAGCATCCTGCAACCGCTCCGCGCGTCTGGACACCGAGGTAACTTCAATATTGCTCAGCTGCTCAAGAGATAGGTCGGCAAGATCCCTGACCTTCGGGTCAGCCGCGCAGGCGGCCCACGACGTGAATAAAGACAGAGCGGCCATCGCTGCCGCGCGCGGCCGGCAGGAATTGAGACCTGGCTTGCACGGTGCGAAACGCAGCAGCGCATCTCTCGCTCGCAGCGGTTGGAACCAATCGCGCTTCAAGTTTCTTCTCGCTGGTTGTATGTCTTATTTTGGTGCACGCGCGTCGTCGTGCATTCGAATGACCCAAACAGACTATGCCAGATGCGTCGAACCGTCAATCCGCGCGCCGCGCCGGGCGCGTTGACACAAGTCGAGTCATGCGTCGTCTATAATCAACGGATTTTCGCACGGCACTCGCCGGAATCTGTATCAGCCTGCCCGCGCAAAGCAATCATCATGAATGAGATTTCCAACTGGATAGAAGAAAAGCAGGCAGCGTACCTGTACTTGATCGTTGCAGAAAGCGAAGCCGGGACGCCGCGTGAGAGCCTGTTCCGCGAGCTTGCAGCAGCCGCCGAAAAACAGGCGTCTATCTGGGCTGACCTGGTGCGCAAGTCGGGCGGGCGTGTGCCCGGGCGCTATGTACCCGATTTGCGCACGCGAGTCGTCGCGGCGCTGGTGCGGCGTTTCGGTCCGTATCCGCTGCGTACCATGCTGGCGGCAATGAAGGTGCGTGGGATGGCGATATATGCCAAGGACGTGCCCGGACATTTCATGAGCCCTTCAGTGCAGGGACCGGAATATCGGCACCGCGGCGTGGCGAGCGCCGGCAATCTGCGCGCCGCCGTGTTCGGCGTCAACGATGGTCTCATATCCAACGCGAGCCTGATCATGGGAGTTGCGGGGGCCAGCGCCGACAATGCCGTGATCGTGTTGAGCGGAGTCGCAGGGCTCGTCGCCGGCGCTTTCTCGATGGCTGCGGGCGAATACGTATCGGTGCGTTCACAGCGCGAAATGTACGAATATCAGATCGGACTCGAACGCGAAGAGCTCGACCAATATCCGGAAGAAGAAGCCAACGAGCTCGCGTTGATTTACGCGGCACGCGGAATGGTGCCCGCCGAAGCCAAGCATCTTGCCGACAGCATGATCGCCGACCGCGAGCACGCGCTTGATACGCTCGCCCGCGAAGAGCTGGGCTTAAATCCCGCCGAGCTCGGCTCGCCATCCGGCGCGGCACTGTCGTCGTTTGTCTCATTCGCAATCGGCGCCGTGGTTCCGCTGCTGCCGTTCTTGTTGGGACTGCGCAGCGCGAGTTTGCCCGCTGCGATCGCGGTTACTGCGCTTGCGCTGTTTGCCGTCGGCGCGACGTTATCGTTATTCACCGGACGCAGCGCATTGATCAGCGGTTTGCGCATGCTCGCGATCGGCGCTGCCGCCGGCGGCGTCACGTATCTCGTGGGCAGAGTGCTGGGCGTCAGCCTGAGTTGACTTGAGCAATCTAGATCGACGCGAAACGTCAGGATTCGCTTTTAGCTAACGTCGCAACGTTCTCGATTCTGCCCTGATTGACAATCCGCGCTTCGACGCGTAACCTTCTAATTCTGCGCCGATTTTGAGCACTGCTTGCAGGGCGCAGCCGGGCCGGTGATGACACATCCGGCCGGATATTCATAAATCCTGCTAAGCGGCGTGACCCGATCGGCGACCCGTGGATCGGGTTTTTTATTTTTGCTTTCGTATGAACCGTTCACACACGCTAACCGACTTGATGCGAGAGCGCATCGTCATTCTCGACGGCGCAATGGGCACCATGATCCAGCGCTACAAGTTGGGCGAGGCGCAATATCGCGGGTCGCGCTTTGCGGACTTCGCGCACGACATCAAAGGCAATAACGAGCTCCTGGTGCTGACGCAGCCGCAGGTGATCCAGGAGATCCACGAGCAATACCTGGCCGCGGGTGCCGACATCATCGAGACCAACACGTTCGGCGCGACGCGGATCGCGCAGGCCGACTACCACATGGAGCATCTCGCGCAGGAGATGAACGTCGCGGCGGCGAGACTCGCCACGGCGGCGTGTGCGAAATTCGCGCGGCCCGAGGCGCCGCGATTCGTCGCCGGCGCCTTCGGCCCGACGCCGAAGACCGCATCCATCTCGCCCGATGTCAACGATCCGGGCGCGCGCAATGTTACCTTTGATGAGCTCGTGGCGGCCTATCTCGAGCAGGCGCGCTCCCTCGCCGAAGGCGGCGTCGACCTGTTCCTCGTCGAAACCATCTTCGATACGCTGAACGCGAAGGCGGCGCTGTTCGCGATCGACCAGTTCTTCGAGGAAAGCGGTAAGCATTTCCCGCTGATGATCTCCGGCACCGTCACCGATGCCTCCGGGCGCATTCTGTCGGGTCAGACGGTCGAAGCATTCTGGAATTCAGTGCGCCATGCGAGGCCCGTCACCATCGGGCTCAACTGCGCGCTCGGGGCGGCATTGATGCGGCCGTATATCGCCGAGCTCTCGAAGCTGTGCGACACGTACGTCTGCGTGTATCCGAATGCAGGCCTGCCCAATCCGATGAGCGATACCGGATTCGACGAAACGCCTGAAATCACGTCCTCGCTCCTGCAGGAATTTGCGCAACAAGGCTATGTGAACGTCGCGGGTGGTTGCTGTGGTACAACCCCGGAACATATACGCGCGATTGCGCAAGCGGTGAAAGCGCTGCCACCGCGCGCGGTTCCCGCGCCCGATCACAAGCTGCGGCTGTCGGGACTCGAGGCGATGAACATCGATGAGACTTCGCTCTTTGTCAACGTCGGAGAACGCACCAACGTGACCGGGTCAAAAGCATTCGCGCGCCTGATCCTCAACGAAAAGTTTGACGAAGCACTGGCGGTCGCGCGCCAGCAGGTCGAAAACGGCGCGCAGTTGATCGACGTCAACATGGACGAAGCCATGCTCGATTCAAAAGCGGCGATGGTGCGCTTCCTGAATCTGGTGGCGACCGAGCCCGACATTGCGCGCGTGCCGGTCATGATCGACTCTTCGAAATGGGAGGTAATCGAGGCGGGGCTCAAATGCGTGCAGGGCAGGTCGGTCGTCAATTCGATCAGCATGAAAGAAGGCGAAGCCGAGTTCCTGCGCCAGGCGCGGTTGTGCAGACGCTATGGCGCGGCGGTGATCGTCATGGCTTTCGATGAGCAGGGCCAGGCCGACACCTTCGAGCGCAAGACTGCAATCTGCAAGCGCGCGTACGATCTGCTCACTCAGCGCGTCGGCTTTGCGCCCGAAGACATCATTTTCGATCCCAACATTTTCGCGATCGCCACCGGCATCGAGGAGCACACCAACTACGCGGTGGATTTCATCGAGGCGACGCGCTGGATACGGGATAACCTGCCGCGCGCCAAGGTGAGCGGCGGCGTGTCAAACGTAAGCTTCTCGTTCCGCGGCAATGATCCTGCGCGCGAAGCGATACACACGGTATTTCTGTACCACGCAATCAAGGCCGGCATGACAATGGGCATCGTCAATGCGGGCATGATCGGTGTGTACGACGATCTCGAACCCGAGCTTCGCGAGCGCGCGGAAGACGTAGTGCTGAACCGGAGTCCCAAGGATGTTCCCGACGCCGGCCCGAATGCCGCGACCGAACGCATGATCGAGTTCGCCGGCACGCTGAAAGCGGGCGACGCGAAAATCGAACAGACGCTCGAATGGCGCCACGATCCGGTCGAAAAGCGGCTCGCGCACGCGCTGGTGCACGGCATCACGCAGTGGATCATCGAGGACACCGAGGAGGCGCGCCTCAAGGTAGAAAAGGCGGACGGACGCCCGATCCACGTGATCGAAGGTCCGCTGATGGACGGCATGAACGTGGTCGGCGACCTGTTTGGCGCGGGCAAGATGTTTTTGCCGCAAGTCGTCAAGTCCGCGCGCGTGATGAAACAGGCGGTCGCGCACCTCATTCCTTATATCGAAGCCGAAAAAGCCAGGCTCGGCGATTCCAAGCCCAAAGGTAAGATCGTGATCGCCACCGTCAAGGGCGACGTGCACGACATCGGCAAGAACATCGTATCGGTCGTGCTCCAGTGCAACAATTACGAAGTCATCAACATGGGCGTGATGGTGCCGTATCAGAAGATACTCGACATGGCGCGCGCGGAAAAAGTCGATATCGTAGGTTTGTCGGGGCTGATCACCCCGTCGCTCGAGGAGATGGCTAACGTCGCGCGCGAGATGCAGCGTCAGGGATTCAGCGTGCCGCTGCTGATCGGCGGCGCAACAACTTCGCGCACGCATACCGCGGTGAAGATCGCGCCGGGCTACACCAACGGGCCGACCGTGTGGGTTCCCGATGCCTCGCGCAGCGTAACGGTGTGCAGTAATCTGCTCGCCGATGACGAGACTTCACGCCGCAAATATCTCGACGAGCTGCGCGAGGACTATGACAAAGTGCGCGCACAGCATGCCGGCAAGAAGGGACCCGAGCTGATCACGCTCGCGGCGGCGCGCGCGAACCGGTTCAAAACCGACTGGAGCGCGTACGCGCCGGAGAAGCCGGGTTTCATCGGCGTCAAGCAGCTCAAGAACTACAATCTCGCCGAAATTGCCGAATATATCGACTGGGGACCGCTGTTTCAGACGTGGGAGCTCGCCGGATCATTTCCGAAAATACTCGACGACGCGGTCGTCGGCGTCGAGGCAGGCAAAGTGTTCGCTGACGCGAAAGCGATGCTCAAGAAAATTATCGATGGCAAATGGCTGCAGGCAAACGGCGTGTTTGGATTGTTCCCCGCGAACAGCGTGAACCACGGCGAGGATATCGAGATTTACGCCAGCGACAAGCGTGACCGCGTCCTGATGGCCTGGCATAACCTGCGCCAGCAGAATAAAAAGCCCACCGGCAACCCGAATCTGTGTCTCGGCGATTTCGTCGCACCGAAAGACTCGGGCGTGCGCGATTACTGCGGGGCGTTCGCGGTTACTGCCGGAATCGGTATCGACAAACGCGTCAAGGCGTTCGAAGACGAGCACGACGACTACAACGCGATCATGCTGAAAGCGCTCGCGGACCGGCTCGCCGAGGCATTTACCGAGCTTCTGCATAAGCGCGTGCGGCGCGAGTTGTGGGGCTACGCGAAAGGCGAGGCGCTCGACAACGATGCGCTCATCAACGAACAGTACCGCGGCATCCGGCCGGCGCCGGGTTATCCGGCGTGTCCCGATCACACTGAGAAAGGCGCGTTGTTCGACCTGCTGCGCGCGTCCGACACCGGCATCATCCTGACCGAGAGCTATGCGATGCTTCCGGCATCGTCGGTCAGCGGATTTTATTTGGCGCACCCTCAATCTCAGTACTTCGCCGTCGGCAAGATCGGACGCGACCAGGTCGAGGACTACGCGCGGCGCAAGGACATGCCGCTCGCCGCGGTCGAGCGCTGGCTCGCGCCGTATCTCGGCTACGACGAAGCGCTCGAGATCGAACCGGCGCCGGTCGCTGCCTGACTTCGGTTGCCGCAACTCGGGGATAAGCGCCGATGACTGATCACACCTCGACCCGCGTCACCGGCACTGCGTTTTCCGCGGCTGAGCTCAAGCGGTTCGAGGCCGACGGCTATCTCGTCGCGCGCGCGCTCGCGGGACGTGACGAGTGTGCGGCGAACAAAGCCATCGCGCAGCATCACCTCGATGCGCAGATTGCACCGCTTGAGTATGAGGCCGACACCCGCTATCCGGGCGCGCCAGCCTCGCTCGATGCGCCCGGCGGCAGGACCGTGCGCCGCCTGCTGCAGGCCTACGCGCGCGATCCGGCGTTCGCGCGCTGGGCGACCGCCCCCGCCATTGCGTCACGTCTGCAGCAGCTGATCGGGTCGCGCGTCGAGCTTTCGCAATCGCACCATAACTGCGTGATGACCAAGAACCCGAGCTATAGCAGTCTCACGAACTGGCACCAGGACATACGCTATTGGTCGTTCGAGCGTCCCGAGCTGATCTCAGTATGGATCGCGCTCGGACGCGAATTTTTCGAGAACGGCTGCCTGCTGGTGCTGCCGGGCACGCATCGGATGGAGTTCAAGCCTGAGCAGCTCGATGCTGCGCTGTTCCTGCGTCCCGAGCTCGAGCCAAACCAGTCGTTGATCCAGACCCAGCGGCGTGTCGAGCTCGAGCCCGGCGATACGCTGTTTTTCCACTGCCGCCTGCTGCACGCGGCCGGCAGCAACCGCACGTCGGACACGAAGTTCTCGCTGGTGTTTACCTATCATGCCGCAGACAACCGGCCGCTCGCCGGCACGCGTTCGGCTGCGCTGCCCGATATTCCGCTGGAATCACCGCCTGCTTAATGCACATTCACATTCTCGGCGTCTGCGGCACATTCATGGGCGGGATTGCGGCGATCGCGAAAGCCGCGGGTCATACCGTGACCGGATGCGATGCGAATGTGTACCCGCCGATGAGCACGCAGCTCGTGGCGCAGGGCATCGAGTTGATCGAAGGTTTTGGCGCGGATCAGATCGAACTCGAACCCGACGTGTTCGTGATTGGCAACGTGGTCGCACGCGGCAACGCGCTGATGGAGGAAATCCTTAATCGCGGGCTGCCGTATATCTCGGGGCCGCAGTGGCTTGCCGCAAACGTATTGCGCGACAGGCGGGTACTCGCGGTTGCGGGCACCCACGGCAAGACCACGACGAGTGCCATGCTCGCGTGGATGCTCGAGCACGCGGGTCTCAGGCCGGGCTTTCTGATTGGCGGAGTGCCCGAAAATTTCGGTATTTCGGCGCGCATCGGAGCTGAGCCTTTCTTCGTGATCGAGGCCGACGAGTACGACACGGCGTTCTTCGATAAGCGCTCGAAGTTCGTGCACTATTCGCCGCGCACCGCGATTCTCAACAATCTCGAGTTCGATCACGCCGATATTTTTCCCGATCTCGCGGCGATCGAAACCCAGTTTCACCATCTGGTGCGAACCGTGCCTTCGAACGGCCTGATCGTCACTAATGGCGCCGATGCCAACCTCGAGCGCGTGTTGGACCGCGGCTGCTGGACGCCGGTCGAGCGCTTCGCCGCCGCCGGCGGCTGGCGGGCTGGTCCGCAGGCAGGCGACGGACGATTTACGGTGAGTTTTAATGGCGAGCCGCAAGGTGAGGTGAAGTGGGATCTCCTCGGCGTGCACAATCAACAGAACGCGCTCGCTGCAATCGCCGCCGCAAGGCATGCTGGTGTCGCGCCGGCGCTGGCGATCGAAGCGCTGAGCGCTTTCGAAAACGTAAAGCGCCGGCTCGAACTGCGCGGCACTGTCAAAGGGGTCACCGTTTACGATGACTTTGCGCACCATCCGACCGCGATCCGCACCACGCTCGCCGGGCTGCGCGGCAAGCTCGCGCATTCGGCTCAGCCGGTACGCATATTCGCTGTGCTCGAGCCGCGCTCGAACACGATGAAGTTGGGCGTGATGAAAGACGCGCTCGCGGCGAGCCTTGCTGATGCCGACCGCGTGTTCTGTTACAGCGCCGGGCTCACCTGGGATCCGGCCGCCTCGCTCGCGCCGCTCGGCACGAAAGCCGAAATCTACAGCGGCATTCCGGAGCTGGTTGCGGGAATCGCCGCCGCAGCGCAGCCCGGCGACCACGTGCTGATCATGAGTAATGGCGGCTTCGGCGGCATCCACGACAAGCTGCTGGCACGCCTGGGAGAAGCGCGTGGCCGATAACCTCCACGACCTGGCCTTGATCATCAAATCGCGTTTTCCGCTGGTGCTGGTTGAAACCGGCGAAGAAGTGCGCATGATGCAGCTTCTCGAGCGAGTCGCCAATCTCGAGGGCTGGCCGCTTTTCGTCTGGAGCATCGCCGACGGCATCCGCCGCGTCCCGCGCACCGACGTGATCACGCAGACGTACGAATTTCAGGCGGCGCTGCGTCATATCGACAAGACGCCGCAGAACGGCATCTACACCATGCTCGACGCGCAGCCGTATTTCGAGGATCCCGTCAACGTGCGCCTGGTCAAAGAAATTGCGCAGGAATACTACAAGACCGCTCGCACGCTCGTGTTTCTCGGCCAGGAGATCGAGATTCCTCCCGACCTGCAGCGCATGAGCGCGCGATTCTCGCTGCCGCTTCCGACCGCAAATGAAATTCGCGAACTCATCAAGTCGGAAGCGCAATTATGGGAGCGCGAGAACGGCACGCCGGTGAAAGGCGAGCAGCACGCGCTCGAATTGCTGGTGCAGCATTTGTCGGGGATGTGCCTAGACGACGCGCAGCGCCTGATCCGGCAGGCGATTCGCGACGACAATGCGATCACCATCGAAGACATTCACCGGGTGCTGCGCTTCAAGCGCGAGTCGCTGGGCGACAGCGGACTGCTAGATTTCGAAATCGACAGCGGCACTTTCGCCGATGTCGGTGGGTTGAAAAACCTCAAGCGTTGGCTCGATCTGCGGCGGCCCGCATTTACCGCTGACGCGGGGAAATATGGCGTCGATGCGCCGAAGGGCGTGCTGCTGTTGGGCGTGCAAGGCGCGGGCAAGAGCCTGGCCGCGAAAGCGATTGCCGGCTCGTGGGGCCTGCCGCTGATGCGGCTCGATTTCGCGGTGCTGTACAACAAATTTCACGGCGAAACCGAGCGCAACCTGCGCCAGGCGCTGAAGCAGGCGGACACGATGGCGCCGTGCGTGCTATGGATCGATGAGATCGAAAAGGGATTGGCGTCTGATACGGGCGGAGGCGATGGTGGCGTATCGCGGCGTGTGCTCGGCACGCTGCTGACGTGGATGGCCGAGCGTAAATCGCGCACCTTCCTCGTCGCGACTTCCAACGATGTGTCGCAACTGCCGCCCGAGCTTTTGCGCAAAGGGCGCGTGGACGAAATATTTTTCGTCGATTTGCCTGACGCAGCGACGCGCGAAGAAATCTATCGCATCCATCTGAAGAAACGCAAGCTCGACCCCGCGCTGTTCGACTTGAAGCAGCTCGCGCTCGCCGCCGAGGGTTTTGCGGGTGCCGAAATCGAGCAGACGGTGGTCGCCGCGATTTACGAAGCGCTGGCGGAAAAGAAACCGCTGGTCACCGCGCACGTGCTCGCCGAAATCGGCCGCACGCGGCCGCTGTCGGTGGTGATGGCGGAGAAAGTCGAAGAGTTGCGCGAGTGGGCGGCGGGACGCACGGTCAAGGCTGATTAGCAGAATGGAAAGAAAAGCTACGCGGGCACCAGCCGCAGCATGGTAATTTCCGACGGCGCGCCGAGGCGCTTGGGCGGGCCCCAATAACCGGTGCCGCGGCTCACGTACACCCAAAGCTTGCCGAGCCGGTGCAGACCCGCGGTAAACGGCTGCTGCAGCCGCACGAAGAAATTCCATGGCAGGAACTGACCGCCGTGCGTGTGGCCGGAAAGCTGCAGATCGTAGCCGGCGGCCTGCGCTGCGAACGCCGATCGCGGCTGGTGCGCGAGCAGGATGTTGACGGCCGCATCGCGCGGCGCGCCAGCAATCGCGCCGGCCGGGTCGCTCTGGTGCGACGGGTCGAAATGATGGGCATTGAAATCGGTGACGCCCGCGACGACAAGCTCCGCGCCTTCGTGTTTCAGCACGACGTGTTCGTTCATCAGCACGTGCAAGCCAAGACGGCGGATCTCCGCCACCCAGCTGCGTACGCCCGAGTAATACTCATGATTTCCCGTGACGAAGAAGGCACCGTGGCGCGCCGACAGCCGCGACAATGATTCGGTGTGCGGGGCGAGGTTTGCGACTGAGCCATCGACCAGATCGCCGGTGACCGCGATCATGTCGGCATTCAGCTCGTTCACTGCGTCCACAATTGCGTTCAGATAATTCCCTTTGATCGTCGTGCCGACGTGGACGTCGCTGATTTGCGCGATCGTAAAGCCGTGCACAGAAGCCGGCAGATTTACGATCGGGACGTCGACCGAACGCACCTCCGCGCGCCGGCGTGCATTGATGAAGCCAACGCCCGAAAAGAGGCCTGCTAGTATCGGCACTGCCACCGCGCTCCAGTCGTGGAATTGCTGGAGCAGCCCGACGTCGGCAACGAATCGGCTCAGCGTCAGGAAGCCGGCAAGCGCGATGTCGCGAATGACCGTGAGCACAAACAGCGAAGACAACGAGCCCATTGCAATCAGGCCCGCCCAGGCGAGCCCAAGCGAAAGCCGCCGCACGCCGGTTCGCCGCGCACGAAAGGCAAACGGGATCAATGCTGCCGATGCGACGAGCCAGACAGCGAGCGCCGCGACCGGGGGTGTTCCAAAGGGCTGCAGCGCAGGAAGCAGGCGCGATCCGACATACAGGTGCAGCAGTGCGGTAATAATGTAGAGTCGAAGCATTCGTCGTAATTGACCCTAAATCGCTAGGTCGGTTATGTTGGGGGTGTAACGGTCTGAATCAAGAGGCCGACACAAAGGTCACCCGCCGTCCGACAATGTCGTGGGGGGTTGCGCAGCGTGGAGGGAGACGTTGAACCTTGTTAGAAAACCACAACGAATAAAGGCTATTATTCTGACCGCAACCACCAATCAAGGAGGACAAATGAATACAACCCAAATTGTCGCGATCGTGCTGATTATTGCGGGTGCTCTCAGCCTTGCGTACGGCCAATTCAGTTACACCAAGGAAACGCATCAGGCGAAGATCGGCCCGATCGAGCTGTCGGTCAAAGAGAAAGAAACTGTCAATGTTCCGGTCTGGCTCGGCGGCGGCGCGATTGCGCTGGGTGTCGTGCTGCTGGTTGCCGGAGGGCGCAGGAAGTAACAGCCATCTGCGCGCGCCGTCTTTGGAGTTTGATGCGCGCAGCCCCACATCGCGACGATCCTGTCGCTGTCGAAACGGCGCGCGATCCTGCTACAAGTCGAACATGACTTTGAAACCGCCCCAGAACATGCGCTTCCCGTCGAAAGGCATGGTCTTTGGATTCATCATGCTTGCCAGGCGCGGGTCTTTCATTACTTTGGCATTGACGCGGTCCCGGTGAGCGCGCGACTTGTATACGATCCATGAGAAAACGACGGTCTCGCCGGGTTTAAGCTTGACGCTTTGCGGGAACGACGTAAGTTTGCCTGGCTTCACGTCGTCGGCCGCGCACTCGACGTACTCGAGCGCGCCGTGCTCGCGCCAGACCTTGCCCGCCTTCAAAGCCATGCGGCGGTAGGCTTGCATGTTTTTTTTCGGAACAGGCACAACAAATCCGTCTACGTATCGCATATGAACTCTCCTTTTAATGTGTTGTTTGGGTTTTAATCAACCGCCGCTCAAAGCCTGTACGATGACGAGCTCGTCTTTTGCGTTGAGCGGCTGCGCCAGGTCGCGCACCTGCTCGCCGTTGACGAATAACCGGATGTGCCGCCGTATCTGGTCCTGCTCGTCGATGATCCGGAAACGAATCCCGGAATAGCGCGCGTCGAGTTCAGCGAGGAGGGCGCCGAGCGTGGCGCCGCTGACCTCGACTTCACCGCGCTCGGTATACGAGCGCAACGCGCCGGGTATCAGCACTTTCATCGTTACCGCCTAATCCAATAGAGCCGCTTCGACGGCGTAGATCTCGGGAAGATGCTGTGCAATGCAGTTCCACTTGCGGCCTTCGTCGCGGCTCATCCACAGTTCGCCGCTGGTTGTGCCGAAGTAGAGGCCCACGGGATCCTGCGTGTCGCCGGTCATCGCCTGGCGCTTCACAGTCCACCACGCCTGGCTCGCAGGTAAACCCGCGTCGAGACGCTGCCAGGTCTTGCCGCCGTTGCGCGTCGTGTACACCGCGGGTTTGCCGTCCGGGCTCGTGCGCGGCCACACCGTCGTGCCGTCCATCGGAAATACCCACACCGCGTTGTCGTCGCGCGGGTGCACCACGAGTGGAAAGCCGATGTCGCCGACTTTCTTCGGCATGTTGTTGCCGATGCGCACCCACGCGCCGGCGCCGTCGCGCCGGTAGATGCCGCAATGGTTCTGTTGGTACAGGCGGTCCGGATTGCTCGGACAAATCCGCACGCAATGCGGATCGTGAAACGTCGGATCGGCGCGGTCGAAGTTGAAGCCCTCGACCACTTCCATGCCGTCTATGATGACTCGCCACGACTTGCCGCCGTCCTTCGACTCGTGCACGCCGCCGCCTGACATGCCGAAAACCATGTGCGCGGAGTCGCGCGGATCGACGATGATCGAGTGCAGTTTTGGGCCGTCCGGCGTGCCGTCCTGCACCGTGCCCATCCATTTGCGGTACTGCATGTCGTCATTGATCGACGAGAACGGATCCCACGTGACGCCGCCGTCGTCCGAGCGGAATAGTCCTTGCGGCGAAGTTCCTGCATACCAGACGCCTGTTTCGTCACGGTGGCCCGGCGTGAGCCAGAACGTGTGATCGACCGCGCGGCCTTGTTCGCCTTCCGGCGCCTTCGCAAACGCGGGCGGGCGCCTAGCTTCCTTCCAGCTGCGGCCGCGATCGGTCGAACGAAATACCGTCGGGCCGAGATGGCCGGTTTTTGCAGCGGCTAGCAGCGTGCGGCCGTCGCGCGGGTCGAGCGCGAGCTGGCTGACGACGTGGCCGAGAAAGTGCGGCCCGTCGACACGCCATTTTTTGCGCGCCGCGTCGCCGTGCATCAACCAGGCGCCTTTGCGCGTCGCGATGAGCAGCGTCACCGCGCGCGCGGAGGTTGCACGCGCTGCTGCCGGCTTCTTTTTGCCTGTCGTGGACGTGGATTTTCGTTTCATCATGTTCTCCCTTAAGCGATGCTCTTGCCCTGCTGCGCTTTGGCCGCGACGGTCTCGCGGATCGGGCGGATCGGCCGCACTTCGACGCAGCCCACGCGCGCGGGTGGAATTTTGGCGGCGACCTGGATCGCTTCGTTGAGATCGCGCGCTTCTATCATGTAGAAGCCGGCGAGCTGTTCCTTGGTTTCGGCGAACGGCCCGTCGGTGACCGACAGTTTGCCGCCGCGCATGCGCACAGTGGTCGCGGTCTGCACCGACTGCAGCGCTTCGGACGCGAGGCACTGGCCGGTCTTGCGGATGCCGGCGTCGAAGTCCACGCAGTCTTCGTCGGGCAGCTCGTCGAGCCGCTTTTCATCGAGGTATACGAGGCAGAGATATTTCATGGCTGGCTCCGAAACTTGATGGGTTAATCGTTAACGTTACGCCGTGGCCGCAAGGCCGAGAGCGTTGAGCGTCTGCGCGTCTTCCGCGACGGGCCGCACCTCGACGCAACCATGCCACGCGCCGGGAATTCGCGCCGCGATGCCGACGGCTTCCTGCATGTCCTTCGCTTCGATCACGAAGTAACCGCCGAGCTGCTCCTTGGTTTCCGCGAACGGCCCGTCGGTCGTAGCAACCTTGCCGTTGCGCACGCGCACCGTGGTCGCAGTGGCGGCCAACTGCAGGCGGTTGCAGCCGAGGTAGTGGCCGCTGCGCCTGATCTCTTCGATGAACAGGCGGTAATCGTCGTAGTGTTTTTTTGCCGCTGCTTCCGACATATGTTCCATCATGGTGTCGGCGCAAATGAGGCACAGGTACTTCATGCTTTACTCTCCTTGAATCCTATTTTTCCGCTGCGGCCTTCATGCTTGCAAGGCCCGCTTCGAAATCCTTGCCGATCATGGTGTCCATGTTGCAGAACACCTGCATTAATTTCGTGATGAACGGCGCGGGCCCTTTCATGGCCCAGGTCACCTGGGTCGTGTCGCGTTGCGGGACGAGCGTGAAGTCGACGGTGTTGTGGCCTTCGAACGGCTTCACGAAATCGAGCTTGAGCGCGACTTTCGACGAGGGTACCGACTCGACGATGTCCATGCTGCCCTGACCGACGTCGCCATTGCCTTCCCACCCGTAGTGGGCGCCTTTGCCGCTCGTTACCGCGCCGTAGGTTCGTTTCATCGCCGGGTCTTTTTTCTCCCACGGCGACCACGCATCCCAGCGTTTAAAATCGTTGATCAACGGGAAGATTTTTTCCGGTGGCGCTTTGATGCTGATCAAGCGTTGCACGGCAAAGGTGTCGGGTTTGGTCGCGGCGAAAATCAGGATGCCGGCGATGATGACGACGATGACGAGAGCAATTTTCTTGAACATGTATCCTCTTTGAGTTGGGCGGTTACCGCCGTTACGGCATTACGATGACCATCCACGACACGCCGAAGCGGTCGGCAACCATGCCGAAGCGCGGTGAAAAGAACGTCTTGGCCATCGGCATCTGCACTTGTCCGCCCGCGCCGAGCGCCGCAAAGTAGCGGTCGGCGTCCGCCTCGGTTTTCACGGTCAGCGACAGCGCGAAGCCCTGGAAGCTCGGCTTGCCTTCGCAGCGCCCGTCGGACGCCATCACCGCCGTTTCGCCGATTTTAAAGCACGCGTGCATAATCTTGTTTTCCGAGCCCGGAGCCATGCAGCCGGGCTGCGGCGGTTCGGGACTATCCTTGAAGCGCATCAGCATCTCGACCTTGGCGCCGACCGCCTGCTTGTAGAACTCGATAGCTTCTTCGCAGCGGCCGTCGAAAAACAAATATTGTTGGATATGCATGTCGATTCCTTTGATGTGGGAGTTCGTTGCGGTACGAGCCGCGGTCTTCTGTTCAGCGGCCGGCGTTTTTCGCGGACTTCGCACGCAGCTCGGCGTCCTTGTTCAGGATCTCCGGGTTGTCGGTCAGCTCCGGGCTTTCGAACACCTGGCGGATTTCGATTTCCGAGTCGCCGGGCATCGGGTTCGGGCAGCGCTTGACCCACTCGATCGCTTCTTCACGCGATTTCACGTTCCACATCCAGTAGCCGGCGATCAACTCTTTCGTTTCCGCGAACGGGCCGTCGACGACCGTGCGATTCTTGCCCGAAAATTTGACGCGGGCGCCCTTCGAACTCGGATGCAGCCCTTCGCCCGCGAGCATGACCCCGGCTTTGATGAGATCCTCGTTGTATTTCATCATGTCCTTCAGCAGCTTTTCGTCCGGCATCACGCCGGCTTCCGAGTCCTTGGTGGCTTTCACTATGATCATGAATCGCATGGTCATGTCTCCTATAGTCCGCTGCTGTTGTGCAGGCGCTGTTCGACCTGTCGCCGACTGCCCGGCTGCTCGGCAGAGTTGGCCGCGAATTCCTCGAGGTCGAACATCCGGCGAAGTTCACATTCGCTCTGGGCGCCGTGGCGTCCCGGGGCGTCAACCTTCACGAATCGCTTGGTCCATTCGATCGCTTCGGCCTGCGAACTGGCCTGGATGATCGCGTAGCCGGCGATCAACTCCTTGGTCTCCGCAAAGGGGCCATCGGTCACTGTGCGTTTTTTCGCGGCGTACCGAACCCGAAAGCCCTGCGAACTCGGCTGCAGCCCTTCGCCCGAGAGAATTACGCCCGATTTCGTCCCTTCCTCGAAAAACGCTCCCATCTCGGTCAGGAATTTCTCGTCCGGCAGGACGCCCTTCTCGGTTTCCTGGTCGGCCTTGAGCAAACCCAGAAATCGCATCGTGCCGGGTTTCCTGACGGGCCGGGTCGCGCGGAACTGCTCCTCTTTCTCCCGCCATCCATCGGGTTTCTCCGCGGGATCGACCGGGAAGTCGGTCAGTTCGAAGAGCGGGCGAACCTCGACCTCTCCCTCCTGGAAGGGGATGCGCCTGGCCCAGTCGAGGGCCTCGTCCCGCGACTTCGCCTCGATCAGCCAGAAGCCGCCGACTAATTCCTTGGTTTCGGCGAAGGGTCCGTCGGTCACCTTGAACTTCCCTTTGGCGTAATGGACGCGCGCGCCCTTGGAACTCGACTCAAGCCTGTTGACCGCGAGCAGCGCGCCAGCCTTGGTCAGTTGTTCGTTGTACCTGCCCATTTCGGCCAGAACTTGCTTGTCCGGCACGATGCCAGCCTCGCAGTTCGGGGTGGCTTTGACGATCATCATGAAGCGCATGGTTCTATCTCCTTGTGTCAATCAACATCAGGCAGCTTCGCCGCCGTTCTTACCGAATAGTCGAACGGCCGGCGCCAATTTCGACAACCGCCGGATTATTTATTTAATTCAGCCAGCCGCCGTTCGAGAAAGCGTCGCTCGGGTTCCTGGCGAGTTAGCGCCAACGCGCGTTGGTAGGATTCCCGCGCCTCGGCGTTTTTCGCGAGGCGCCGGCACAGGTCCGCGCGCGCGGCGTGCGCCAAGCGGTAATCCGCGAGGTCGCCGCGCGCGAGCAGCGCATCGACGATTGTAAGTCCCGCCGCGGGCCCGTCGCGCATGGCCACCGCGACCGCGCGGTTGAGTTCGACCACCGGCGACGGCTCGGCCGCGACGAGCAAATCATACAGCCCCACGATTTCGCGCCAGTCTGTCGCCGCCGCGTTGGGCGCGTCGGCGTGTACCGCCGCGATCGCGGCCTGCAAACAATATGGCCCGGGCCGCCGCAGCGGCAGCGCGCGCTCGACGAGCGCAATGCCTTCCTTGATGAAGTCGCGGTTCCATTGCGCGCGGTCCTGCTCGTCGAGCAGTACTACGTCGCCCGACTTTGATGCGCGCGCCGTGCGCCGCGATTCGTGCAGCAGCATCAATGCGAGGAGCCCCATCGCCTCCGGTTCCGGCAACAGTTCGACGAGCAGCCGCGCGAGGCGGATCGCCTCGCCCGACACATCGTGGCGCGTTAGCGAGTCGCCCGACGATGCGGAGTAACCTTCGTTGAATACGAGGTAGATCACGCGCAGCACGCTGTCGAGGCGCTCCGGCAATTCGTCGGGCGACGGCACTGAATAGGGGATTTTCGCGTCGCGGATCTTGGTTTTGGCACGCACGATGCGTTGCGCGAGCGTGGGCGCGCCGGTTAGGAACGCTGCCGCGATCTCTTCCGTCGTGAGGCCGCACACCTCGCGCAGCGTCAGAGCGACCTGCGCGTCCGGCGGCAGCGCCGGATGGCAGCAGGTGAATATCAGCCGCAGCCGGTCGTCCTCGATAGCCTCACCGTCCGGCATCGCCGCGTCATCGGCGAGTGCCTCAACCTGCGCGGTAACGTCGT
>Ga0070681_10001342_pt1 | contig 21476 bp, 15 predicted proteins | sample KBSC83BmetaG_FD_65650 | JGI IMG/M metagenome (GOLD analysis project Ga0070681, IMG submission 65650) | Corn rhizosphere microbial communities from Kellogg Biological Station, Michigan, USA - KBS C8-3B metaG | ecosystem: Host-associated > Plants > Roots > Rhizosphere | place: USA: Michigan... | reverse complement strand
ACGTTCACGGCCGACTACTGGGGACAACCGCTCCGGGTGGTGGACGCGCTCGGAAACGTCACTACGATCACGCGTGATGGGATGTTCGCGTCGCAGATCAACTACCCGACCGGTGCGATCGACCGGTACACCTATTCAGGCACGACATTCCTTCAGTCGAGTCAGCTCGCCGGGCAGGACGCGACGAACTACACGTACGACAGCTACGGCCACCTCAAGCAGGTATCGGGCAACAAGCAGGCGACTGTCATCTACTTCAGGAATTCGATCGGTCGCACCGATTCCGTCAGCACCGCCGGAATGGTGACGCGGTACGTGTACAACTCGAGTGGGCAGCCGACCGTCGTAACGGACCCGCTGAACCACGTCGTCAACACCTCCTACGACGCGACGTTTGGCAACGTGAATAGTACGGTCGCACCCGGGCAACGGACCTCGAACCGCCGAGTGGATGGTTTCGGACGCGACTCGGTGCTGAGCGCGAACCTTGGTGTTTCACGACAGGTCCTGTACGACCTGGTCAACCGGGTGACGCGTGATTCAGTGGTCGGTCAAGCGCAGCCTGTCAAATACAGCTACGACCAGCAGTACCTCGTGCGCGTCAGCGACGCCAAAGGTCAGGTGTTCCGCCGCTCCGTCAACGCCCTGGGCTGGGTGACGCGCGCGTTCGACCCGGCGGACACGCTGAACCGCTCGATCAGCTATCGCTATACCCTCGATGGCCAGCTGGCGAGCTACACCAACCGCCGCGGGCAGCGTGTGGATTTACAGTACGACGTGGGTCACCGCCTAACGATCAAGAATGGTCCGGCGAACGTGCAACCGGATTCGTTCTTCTACAACGCCCTCGGGACCGTCGTCGTTGGGCGCAACGCCGTGGCCTACGACTCGATTTTCACGAACGCGGCGACCGGCTGGACAGACTCGGTCGTCACCGGCGTGGCAAGTCATCGGTACTCGGAGATCTACGTGCCGACGTCCGTTCACCAGCTCGACTCGATCCGCTTCACGACGAACAGCGGGATCACCTTCGCGCGTCGCCGCTACATCTGGAACGCCAGTGACGAGCAACTCGACCACGTTTGGGTGAATGGGAGTCTCGCGGTGGATCTCCTACGCAACTCCGAAGGACTCGAGTCGTCCAGATCCTGGTTGCCGGGGCCGAGCGCGCAGCGCACGATGACGTATAGTGCCAATCACCTGACGCAGACGGCGAGTTACTCGGCGGGGCCCATCAACGACGCGTTCTACCGCGGATACGGGCTCGACTCACTGATGCGCGTTAAGGAGGTCGACAAGTACGGGCCGTCGAGCAATATGGATGTGCGTGCCGACTCGTTCGACACGCAGGGGCGGCTGGTGCGACTCAAGTATGCCCTGGTCTCGCAGACCACCTGTAATGGAAACTCCCTGCTCATAGATAACGGGTGGACCTGTGGGGGGGCTAACGTCGCCGCAACCGGCGTGCTCCTTTTCAAATACGACGCGGCAAGCAACCTGATTCAACACCGGGATAGTATCGCTGCCGTCTCCGACACCGGCATCTACTCCGTCGGTAACCGGATCAGCCGCATGGGCACGGCGACCTTCGGGGCCCCAGACCTGGACGGAAACGTGACCTCGCGGACAGTGGGCGGTGTGACCACCACTTTCACGTGGAGTGCCGACAACCGCCTAACGCAGGTGGTGCAAGGGGCGACGACACTCGACTATGTGTACGACGCCTTCGGCCGGCTAGTGGTGCGCCGGCGAAACGGAACGGCAGAACGGACCTTTCTCTGGGACGGCGACCAGCTCCTGGCGGAGCTCAACGGCACGGGGACGCAGCGCGTCGCGGAATACGTCTACTATCCGGGAGTTGACCAGCCGCTCGGACTAGTGACTGGTGCGACGGCCATTACTCGGGTGCGCTACTTCCACCAGGACATGTTGGGGAACGTGATGGGGATCGCCGACGGCACGACCGTCGCTCAGCAGATCGACTACGAGCCGTGGGGTGCAGTGCGGGGTTCGATCCCGGGCACGGTGGCCGACACCAACCGATTACGCTGGAAAGGGCTCGTCTGGGAGGGTGACATCACGCAGCTGTACTACGTCCGGGCGCGCTGGTATGACCCATCGGCGCGAAGCTTCGTGAGCGAGGATCCGATCGGCGTCGCCGGCGGACTGAATGAGTACTCTTTTGCCGGCAACGATCCCATCAACGGAAGGGATCCCCTTGGCCTTTCACCCCAGTGCGTTATATGGCTTGCCGAGAACGGCGGCATTGTGAGGTCGGGCTATCCTGGGATGGGTGGCATCGAACAACGGACGCCTGCGAAGTACGACATAATCTGCTGGAACGACAGTTCGGACCAAGTCATCGGACTCGATGGGTGGCCCGCGGGGCATTTCAAAGGCGACAGAGGCCCGACAATCGGTTCGCCGCCGCCGGGGCTTGCCAAGGTTCATCTAACTAAGGATCCCGCCTGTTACGAGGCAGGCGCGTACGTTCTAGGCAGTGCACTCATCGATCTTAAGGTCGGCGGTGAAGTTTTTGGAGGGCTCAAACTGACCGTTGCGGGCTTCTGGAAGTGGACAAAGTCGTTGTTTAATTTCGGGTCAATCGATTGGCGTGCACGTTATCGTGCGTGGCTTGTAGGGCAAGAGATGGTAGCGGACGGCGCACCGACTGTGATAGAGCATGCTACAGACGATTTTAACAGAGGTGCCATTTATCAAGAGGCGAGCGGCTGGTCCGTCGCAGGCGCAATCGTGCCAGGTATTACAACCGGCCTTGCGGCGATTGAAGCCTACGATATTTGTCATCCCGGAGCGGAGTGAAGCGACATGACGCGGCCGTCCCATTTGTCCAAGGCGATAGGCAATTTGAAATGGGGCGTGAAGGGCGGTGTAGGCGGCGCCGCGGTCTATTGCCTATGGGTTGGCCTGCTATTCCTTATCAGAGGACCCGAGGCATTCAGCCGCCTCGGCGTTAGCCTAACAACAGTAATCGCAACGTACCTGGCCGTAGGCGTACTTGCCGGCGCCGTGATAGGCCTACTCCGGCCGCTCACCGGGAATGACTTCGGCGCGTTCGTGGTCGGCTACCTCGCGGCCGTACCGATTGCGGCTGGGATCATGATCTGTTTAAGGGGATGGCCGACCACTTGGCCGGCTCGATTGTGGCACGTATATCCGATGCTCGTCCTGATATTTGGGACGATGGTCGGGTTCGAGCTGAGCCGGCGAGCCGACGAGCTACGGGACGGACAAGACTTCAAGAGTTAGCGTCCGTCGTACAGCAGACCGGAATATGGCCGGCGCCTAACACTGGCGCCGGCTTTTTTTCGTTGTGGTAGGCCCAGCAGGAATATCGGGGGGGTTCAACCTGAAAAGGCGACGAGTTGGTACGAGTGCGAGGCAGGGTGGGCGGAGCGTTAGGGTATTACGCGTTGGCGCGAGCGAGCGCCCATGCCGCGCCGACGTCGAGAAAACGGCGACGGCGGTGTTGTCGTTATGGTTGGTCTTACGGTCTTCGGTCAACGTTACGTGGGATGGCCCACCGGAAGGTGAAACACCGAGAAGCCGGCACCGCTCCGACATTCACCCTTAGACCAAACGCTCGTCGCACTGATCGCGCACCGCGTCGGCGGCGTCATGCCAGCCCATGCCTAACGTCCTGGGAAACCATGGCTTTGCTGCTCATAGCGCTGCGTCTCCTGCTCGTGGGCGTCTTCGCCGCCGCCGGCATCGCGAAGGTTACCGACCGCCCCGTCGCCCGGCAGGCGGCCGCCTTCGGCGTGCCGACCACACTCGTGCCACTCGTCGGCCTTCGGCACCGAGCGCCGTCCTCGTTAGGCGCAACTGCCGCATTGGCTCCACGTTGCCGCAGGCGCCGACGCGATCCAGGCGCTGCTCGAGCGGGTAGCCGCCGCCGATCGAGACGGCCGCAGTGGGCGCGAATGGCGCGCGGCCGATCGGCGCGGTGGCGCGCCAGTTGAAGCTGCGCGACCTCGGTGGCGCCAGGGGTCGACCGCGCGACGTTCCGCGGGCGGGAAACACTGGTGCTCTTCTGGAACCCGGGCTGCGGCCTCTGCGAGCGCATCCTTCCGGGCCTGAAGCGACAGAAGGAGGCTGACCCCGGGGGCGCCGGAGATTCTGGTCGTTTCGACAGGTGACGTCGAGGGCGAACCGCGCTATGGGATTCCGGTCGCCGATAGTGCTCGACGACGGCTTCGCGGTGAGTCGGGCGTTTGGCGCTGAGGGCACGCCCTCGGCCGCCCTCGTCGACGCCGCCGGGAAGATCGCCTCGCCAGTGGCGGTGGCGCGCAGGCCGTGCTCGCCCGCGCCACACCCGTGGCGGTTGTTACCGCGCCGCGGCCCACCGGGACTCGAGCCTAACGACATAGCTGCCGCGTCCGATCGACCGGACGGCGTAGCCGCTCGGTGTTCTCGGTAGAACCCGTGCGGGATTTTCTGCGGGAGTAGCCGCCAATTCGTCGCGTTGTCACGTGCTTTTACGTCAGTTCACGTGCACCTCGTGGCTCTGTGGCGTTGTCTCACGATGGCCGCCGTCGCGACCGAAGTCGGACTGAAAATCCGCGTGTCGGCGGTTCGATTCCGTCCCTAGCCATTCAAGCAGCGCAACAACTTAGGACCGCCTCACGATCCACGGGCGCGAGGGCTGTCGTGGGACGAGTCGTGGGACTCTCCGACGCGCTGAGCTTCGCGCCCGCTTTCGTTAAGCTGCTTGGCCGAGGACGCGTCGGTTTACCACCCGTCGGCCAAACAAGCCAAAGTAAGCGACGCAGTTGCTGGCGACTGCGAGGGACTGTCGGCAGCGGGCTTGAACAGGCGAGAACGTCCGTGGTCCTCTCCTGCGTCGTCAGCGACGTGCGTGTGGTTGCCTCCACCCGGTACGGTACCATCAACAGCCGGCGTTAGGTATGGCCCGTAGGAGGTCGACGAGGAACGTTCAGACGGCAGCGATCGCCGCGCCGAGCGGACTGCCGCTCGACGGGCATTGCAACCAGAGCGTGAACGGCGAGCCGCGAGCGAGCGCGCTCTCGACGGTGAGTTCACCGCCCATCAGCAGCGCCAGGCGCCGGCTGATCGCCAATCCGAGGCCTGTCCCCCCGTGCGTGCGCGCGAGTCGCATTTCGACTTGCTAGAATGGCTCGAAGATGCGTGCCTGGTCCTCGGGCGCGATATGGCGTAAAGCGCACCGCATTCGCCAAGAGATTCAAGGATCTGATGGACGCGATCCCTGTCCCCGCAGTACTCGATCGCTGGGTCGCCAGCGTCGACTCGGACCGTGACGCCCTTGAGACGCGCCTGTGGAAGCACAAGCGAAACACTGTCGTCCACGGGTACCGCGAGCTTTTCGGCGGAGAAGTTCACCGATAATCGCCCCGCCTCTGCCCTCGCGACATCGAGGACATCGTTCACCAAACTGAGAAGATGACGTGCGGCAGCACGCTGACGCACGAGGTAGTCGCGTTGTATGTCGGTGATGGGCCCAGCCAGTCCGGTGCCGAGGAGATCGGCATAGCCGATGAGCGCATTGATGGGCGTGCGAATTTCATGAGACATTGTAGACAGAAACTCGGACTTGGCGGCGCTCGCCCGCTCGGCGATGGCGCGGGCCTCCTCTGCGTCATGCGCGAGCGACTCGGCGTTCTCCCGGGCGCGACAGAGAGCCTCGGTCAACGTGGCCACGCACGCTGCGACGACGAAGCTGAACATCCGAACGCCGGCAGCCGTCGTCGCGAGGCTGACCGTACCTCTCGGCTCAGTGAAAGCGAAGTCCACAACGAAGACAAGAGCGGAGTCCGGCGATCAGGCCGGCCTGGCAACGTCCCCTCCACGTCGAGAGCGCGACCGCCGCTACGAAGAAAACGAAGAGGGTGTGCTCGGCGAAGTCACGTGCGAGGGACGTCAGCGCGGTCGCGATCGCGACCAGGGCGAGAGGAACCCCGATGGTCTCGCGCAGGCGAAGACGGGAAAGAATCGCAGCGTCCAACAACGCTCACCGCGTGGCGGGCCCGGGGCGTCGATATGGGAAACGTAACCAAAGTAACCGCTCGGCCGGCAATGTCGATCTGAACGTCGGCTGAGCGTTAGCTGAGACCTGGCTGACTGTTTGGCTCCAAACTACTGGTGTGAGCGTGATCCGTTATCGGCGACACACGCTTCAGCATTCAACTACGAGCATGCCAATGATCTCACCCCGCTTCTCCAGTCCGCTTTCACCTCAGTCAAGAGTGGCGGGCGTGGTCATCGTTTCGGTTCGCGTACCATCGACTCCCGAAAATCGGCGACGGCCAAACAATATCGATGTGCGATTGTCGCAGAACGAGGTGAAAGCGTTCTACGACCGCTATTCGAACCAGCTTTTGTATTCGGCGCTACATGGGCTAACCGCCAAACCTGTGCTCGACGGCGACTGGGACACGTACCGCGCCGTTAATGAGCGATACGCCGCGGCGGTTCTCCGTGAGCTACGCGCCGGCGGTTTGGTCTGGGTCCACGATTACCACCTGATGCTGGTCCCGTACCGCACGCGCTCTTCCGTCGTTGAGGATGCTGGGCGTCCCGTTTGTGTGTTCGTCCGACCCGGTGCAAGAAGCACGGGACACCAGCACGGTGACCAAGAGTCGCTAGCAGTTCCACGCGGGGCGTAGGAAGAGCAAGGCAATGCCTAACGTTCGTGCTGCATCGCGGTGTCCGAGCCCGCGACGTGTGGCTCAATCAATGCCTTGACGGCCTCGACCTCCGGCACGAGGTCTTTCTCGGGGTCGCTACGAAGCGCGAGGAACCGACGATACGCGATGTGCGCGCCGGTGCTGTCGCCGACCAGCTTCGCAAGGCGCGCTTCCTCGAGCCACGTGTTCGCCAGATACCGTGGCCAGCCTGACATGTAGGTCCGGCGCCGAAGCGCCTGCAATGCGAGCGCCGTGTCGCCACGGCGCTCGTGCAAGCGTGCCAGGAGCAACGGGGCGTATGCGATGACGTCGCCAGTCACCTGTGGAGTAAACACCAACGAGTCGATCCGCCGCAGACGCAAAGCGGCGTCGGGAAGCCCACGGACGACCGCCAACGACGCGTCGACCAGTCCGGCGCACGCGTTAGGCGCTGGGCTCACTGGAAATGGTGACGGGATTGTGGAAGGAGCGGAGACGAGCGCTTTGATCGATTCCCGAACGCCAGCCGTATCGCCGTGTGCCAGACGCCACTGGGCGAGCACACACACATCGGAAAGCCAGGTCGCCGAGCTCGTCGTCGAATGCGACAGTCCGGGGCCGGCCAACTCGCTCAGATCGGTTGCCGCCCCTTTCGCGGCGGTAGTATCACCGTCTCCGTATAACGCGTCGAGAATTCTGAGTCGGAGCCACGCGTGAGAGCTCGGTAACGCTCGTCGAAGTCGGGACGTGGCGGCGAGTGCCTCTCGAGGACGGCCGCGGTTCATGGCGAGACTATGCTCAGCCAGTGCGACCGCCGCGACGTCAGACATCCGCGTTGCTCGCTGCCGCAACTCGGCGAGTGCCTTAACGCCATCCGCGATCCCGATCGCGTCGAACTGACTCCCACGGGCGATCGCACGAAGTGTGACGGGACCGAGCAAGGGAAGACTATCGCGGAATCGCCGGAGTGACGCGGTGTCATCGGTCGCGATCGCGGTGCGCCATCGAATGAACGGGGTGATTCTGGATACAGCTTCGCGCTGTGCCACGGTGGAGTCGGCGCCGTCTGGTGCGGCAAGTAACGAGTCGGACGGGCCGCCGAGCCGCGCGAGTGCTCGCCATGCTGACACGTATTCCGGGTTCAGCGCGAGCGCACGCTGATACGCGCTCGCAGCCAGGTCTAACGAGTTCGCGAGGCCCGCCGACGCGCCGTCATGCGCGAGGCGCGCACCGAAAACGGACCACGCTTCCGCGCTCGTGATTCCAAGGTCGACAACTCGCCGCCACGCAGCGGAGAGCTCGTTCGCCGTCGAGGCTGCCGGGTAACGGGGACCAGTGAACGCCGTCAGCACCGAACGATCGCGGTCGTTGAGCGAGGATCTGCCCGGCCATGCGAGTGCGATGGAATGCTGGAGCTGGGAATCGTCGTTCAGCTCGTCCGCGGCGAGCGCCCGATACAACGCCGCGAGTGCGAATGACGAATCTCGCCGAAGCGCCACGTCATATTGTGTCAACGCGCGGCCGAAGTCGTTTCGCCGGAAAGCGGCTTGCCCCGCCAGAAAGGCCCGCAGCGCGGGAAGCGAGGCCGTCGTGTAGGCAGCGAGTTGTTCGTCTTCGCCGGCGTCCGCCACCAGCAGCCGCGCGGCGAGTTGATCAATGAGCGCCGTGAGACTATCGACAGGCCCGGACACAGATGCCTCGCCGCGATCGATACCGGCCGGGACGGAAATGACCCTGGCTGTAATGACAAGCCTGGTTGGGTCGCCGACAACGCCGCCAAGTACCACCCGCTCTGCCCCGAGTCTCGCCGCGAGCGCGACGATGGTGTCACGTGGCACTGCCGCGGTAGACGTTAGGCCAGTGGCTCTCCACGCCGCCAGGACGCCGCCGGCGTCGACCGATCGTGCGGCGGTATCGTCTGCGAGGCGAGTCGACAGAAGCTCGACGATGCCGTCGCGCAGGTAGCCAAGGCTGGGGGCGGCTCCGCCGACACGGAACGGAGCCACCACGACACGTTGACGCAGTGTGAGATCGCGGTAGGACGTCGTGGCTCGGCTCCCACGCCCGAGCAACACGCCAGCGCCGACGAGCGATGTCGCCAACACAGCGACGATTCCCAATCGGAGCCAAGGACGGGAGCGCGAGACGGGTTGCCAAACGCCGATGGCCACTGGGCGCGATGTCGGTGTCGGCCTCAAGCGATCCGGCTGGACTGACTCATGGGACAGCTCTCCCCCGGCCGAGTCCTGTGGTAAAAGTGCGAAGTCATCCGACGCGGCGCCTGCAGCGACGCGCCCGTTGTCGTTAGGTATCCACTCGACCGGCTCTTTGAGCTTCGCGGCCAGCGCCTCGACAACCGGGTCGGGATCCAGCTCGAGCTCTTCTCTGAGGAGAGTTGCATGCAGCTGGGCATGCTGGAGCGCCACCGCGCGGTCGCCCGAGCGGGCCAATGCCGTCATCAAGTTCACCGCGGCGGCCGCATCGAACGGAAAAAGACCGGCTAACTGTTTTCGCCATTGGACTGCCGAGCGGTAGTCGCCTTCAGCCTCGGATGCGCCGGCGATCTGTTCGAGTGCGCCGGCCACCTTGGTCTGCAAACGTTCCCGTTGCGCACTGCTCCAGTGCTCGAACTCCGGGTTATCCGGAACGAAAAAGCCGTCGAGAAACGGACCTCGATAGAGCTCTACCGCGTGCCGCAGGTCGCCGGAGCGAAGGGCCGTCTCGAACTCTCTGACGTCACTCGCGATACGCTCTTCGTTGAGTCGGATTTCAGTTCCCACGCCGAACAGGTCGTCAACGTCGAGCGCTCTTCGCGCAGCGTAGAGCGCCTGCGTCAGCGAGTGCCTTGCTCGGTCCGAGTCGACTTCGGGCCAGAACAACCCAATCAACTTGTCGCGGCTCAGTCCAGCCTCGCCGGCCACAGCGAGCGCCGCGAGCAGCGCGACAGTACGTCGCTGCGTGGCGGCGCCTCCCAAAGGCTCGCCTGTGATACGCGTCACGACCGCAGCACCGAGTGTTTGCAACCTGAGATCTGGCAATGCTCTTGAGGACTGGCTGAGGTCCGTCTGAGGGTTGACTGATGCGCGCGGGCTAGTGTGCCTCGTGTGGGGTAAGTCGCTGGCGAGAAATCCGTCGGACGGGCTGGGCCGTTTCACGGGGCTCCAAGCGAGTCACTTCTCACCTGTTAGAGGTACTTGGCATACCACTGAATGCAACCCCGCTTGCGCAACCGCGGCCAGCGCGCCCCACACATATGGTTGGCATTGGAGACACAACAGGAGTCCCCGCCGCGACCGAGCGAACCGCTGGAACTCTCTCTCCATGCCGCAACTGGCGCACCACCCTCGTGACAGGCATGACTGAAGCAACGACCAGCAGCACTTTCGCCCTGACGTCCGAAGACCTCGAGCTTGCTGGACAGCTCATTGCGCTGCGGCTGGCGCCTGGCGCCGCCGAGGCGGATCGCGCGGCGCGTGTACGCCGGCTCCTCGACGCGAGTGCGGACCTCAACTACGCCGTCTCGACCTACACACACCGTGTGTTGGTGTACGCCGGCCGACACCCGGGGAATGGAGGCCTGCGCGACGACACCGTCGCTCTTCAGGACGCGCTCGATGGGTTCGCGAGAGAAGTTCGATCCCTTGCCGAAGCATTTCGAGCGATGCTCCGGACGCCGCGTGATGCCCGATGACGTATGAGCGCACGCCAACCTTCTCGTCACGCGTGCGCCCAGCTGCGCACGACACTCGCCGTGGACGGTTGCTCATTGTGTCGAACCGATTGCCCGTAACGCTGGTCGAGAATGGCGATCGCGTTTGTGTGGGGCGGAGTACCGGCGGCCTGGCGACCGGACTGACTCATGTCCAGCGCCGGAACGACGCGACGTGGATTGGATGGACCGGACTGTCGGATGCGCCTCGCCCGCCGCTACAGAATGACATCGACAGGCGGCTGCGGGCGCGGCAGATGATTCCGGTTCACCTAACGCGGCGCGACGTCACGCGCTTCTACCATGGCTTTTCCAACGGGGTGCTCTGGCCGCTCCTCCACGAGGTCGACCCCGCACCACACGACGCCTGCGACTGGGAGACGTATCGGAGCGTCAACGCGCGTTTCGCCGATGCAGTGTTGCGCGAGCTCAATCCGGGTGATGTCGTGTGGGTTCACGACTACCACTTGATGCTCGTTCCGCGGCTCGTTCGCGAGCAATGCCCGGGGGCCCGAATCGGGTTCTTTCTTCATACTCCGTTTCCCGAGCCGGCCTCGTGGCGACGATTACCGCAGGCTGCCGTTCTCATTGACGGATTGGTAGGAGCGGACGCCATTGGGGTGCACACCGACGAATACGTCCAACATTTCATCGCGGCGGTCGATGCGACTCGTCTGCACCGAACGCACCACCACGTCATTCACGACCGTCGCCGCCCCGTTGTGGTATCCGCATCGCCAATGAGCATTGACACCGCGGAATTCGCTGCGGCTGCAGGACAGACCGGCGTCAAGGCGGAAGCACTGCGGCTGCGCGGGACCGGTCCGCTGTTCGTCGGGATCGATCGACTCGACTATACCAAGGGCATTCCCGAGCGGTTACGCGCGTTCGGGCGGTTACTCGAGTGTGATCCCGCACTGGTTGGGCGGTCGCGGCTCCTCCAGATCGCCGTGCCGTCGCGTGAGGCGGTGAGCGCGTATCAGCGTGTCCGAGCCGAGGTGGAGGAAACCGTTCGGCGAATCAACGAGCGTTGGGCTTGTGCGGACTGGTCACCCGTCGATTATCGCTACACGTCCGTCGACCAGACCGCACTGGTGGCGCTGTATCGCGCCGCGGACGTCATGCTCGTGACCCCCATTCGCGACGGTTTGAACCTCGTCGCCAAAGAATTCGTCGCCTCGCGGATCGACAACGACGGGGTCCTGATCCTGAGCGAACGCGCTGGCGCCGCGGCTGAGCTGCGGACGGCTCTCCTCGTAGACCCGACGGACGAGCGCGCCCTCGCCGATGCGTATGTGGCCGCGCTGAACATGCTCCCCGCCGAGCGCAGGGTCCGTATGCGGCATATGCGTCTGCGTGTCACCGATCACGATGTTTACCGGTGGGCGGATTCCGTTCTTGGCGCGCTGGCCGCGGATGAACCCTCGGCGACTCATGTTGGCGGCGCCTAACGTCAGCGCGGACCACGGCGCGCCAACGCCCCGCCCACGTCGCGCCCAGAGTGTCGTCGTCGGGATCGCTCTCGGCGTGGCGTGGTTAGCGATGCGACCGATGCTGACCGGATTTGGCTTGGCACTCGTCGGAGTGGCGGCTGCCGTGCCGGCGGCCTGGACGTCGCGGCGCGGTTGGCGGAAGAAAACATTATCGGCACGGGAGCGACACAACAATGAGCGTCGGCAGCCGCCCGACGCTCCGCCGCCGGGCCGCGTCGACCGAACGGGATGCAACCGGGCATCCGAATTTGACGGAGGTGAATCAATGATCACGTGTGTCGAGCAACTCATCTCCGAATACGTTGACGGAGACCTTCCGCCGGCCGTAGCTCGCCAGCTCGAAGACCACCTCCGTGTGTGTGCGGAATGTCGCGTGCTCCTGCTGGACTACTGCGCGCTCGTCGCGGCGACGCATTTGCTCGCGGTAAGCAAGCACGGAACCGGGGACTACGGGCGAAGCGCGACGGAGATCCGTGTTCGCAACGGCTTTGGCCAAGCCAGAACGTCGGACCTTTTGGCATGAGCCGTCAACGAGTCGTGTTAATTCGGCCCTGTCGTTACCGGGTCATCAACCGGAGGTAGCTCGGCAATGGGAATGCGTGCAGGCGACAATCGGCCGGCCGGATGGTTGATGAATGCTCTGGCGATCGTCGTGCTCACGATCGCCATTTACTCGATGAATTCCGATCATCGCGACGCAGCCAGTTCGATCCCGACCACTGACCCCACGGGCGAGTATGTGCCAGATGAGGTACAAGGGCTTCTGAACTTCGTCGACAGCATGACGGCGCACGGAGGCACGGCCCGTGGCCACGAGTTTGTAGCGGCCGGCGTGAGATACGTTGCTGTGGCCCTCGGATCTGTTGCCAACTCCGCAGGGATGAACGTCGATGCCCAGCTCGACGCGATTCGTGAGCTCGCAAAGCGCATCGATCGGGACCCGCGGCCGCGCGAACGCGCGGTGCAGGCACGCGCGGCATTCGTCAGTTTCGCAGCACTGTTCAAGGCCGTTCAGCAGACGCGGTTTCGCGGGCTCGAACCAGATGTCGCGAACGTGAGCCGTGCGGCCTTGAGTTTTCGCGCCAAGACGATAAACGTTAGGCTATCAGTTACGTCCAGCCCGGCGAGGGCACGCCGACCCGCGGTCGCTGACATGACGGGTACACGTCCGACGCGAAGCAGACGATCGCCGGGTCGGACGCCGGCTCGGCTGGCCAACGAACCTGGCTGCACACGACCGATCTCCACGCCTGCGGTGGCTCCGCCGAGCTGGATGCCGAAGCTCGTCTGTGATTCCGCAAGACCCGACGTTTGTGTGGAGATCGACAAACGGGTCGTTCGTCGCGACGTCGCGCGACGGATCATGAGGGTGTGCGAATCGGCGGTTGCCAGCGAACCGAAAACCGCAGGGGGCAGCGCGCTGTCTACCGGAACACCGTCGATTTCGGCGACGATATCGCCGGGGCCCAATCCCGCATGATCCACCGGGGCACCGTCGCGCACCGCGGTCACGAGTAGACCAGTGTCCACGCCGAAGTATGCCCGAACCGCCGCGTTCAGCGGTCGCGCCTCGACACCGAGGCGTTCCCACAGCACGACAGCTGATGAATCACGCGTGGCCATCAGCCTGGCGACCTCCGCCACGGGCAGCGCTACCAGCCGGCTATCGCACCGCGCCACGAAACCCACCACGCGACCGGACAGGTCGAAGACGCCGGCGCCGGCGAACGCCTCGGGCACACTCGCGTCGAGCACGTATTCTCGGACATCGCGGTCCGCACATCGGCTCACGATGCGTCCTCCGATCATCGCTGGCGTCGAGACGAAGCCGCCGTCATCTCGACGGGCGACGACGAGCACCCACGCTCCGTGGAGCGAGTCGGATGCCGAGAAGGACGGCGCGCGCGGCGACACGACGCGCGCGATGCGAAACGCGACCACGGGCTGATCGCGGACGTTATCAGCGTATCGCCGGTGCGCCACCGGATTCCCGAAGCGTTGGCGAGATTCACATACTCAACGAGAGCCGCCACGTCGGTAGCGCGTTCGCTGAGAAACGATGACAGGCGACGAGCCTGGGCCTCTTCGGAGAGTTGCTGGAACGCGGACGCCTCGCTCGGCGGGGCCACCGGCGCGGGCGTCGCCGGCTGCAGCTGCTGCCTAACGAACAGGCCTGCGACCAGTGTCAAGAGTGCCGCGACCGCCAGGGCCGCAATGTAGCGCCGGTTCACGGAACCCACGCGAGCCAGAAGCGGGCCAACTTTCGGCTCCAGTTCAGCCGATAGTTAATGCAGCGGAGTCGTCGCGAGCGGATCCTGATGCCGGCTTGAGAGCCCGCCTCAGGACGAGGCTTCCAATGAGACCAGCCAGAGCCGAGGCGCCGAGGATGCCGAGCTTGGCGGCGTCGAGCAGCTCACCGCGCGGTGAGCCGGCGGGGAACGCGAGACCGGCAACGAACAGAGCCATTGTGAAGCCAATCCCGCCGAGCACCGCGACCGCTGACAGCGCTGTCCAGCTCGCGCCCCGCGGCAGCGCGGCGACGCCGAGGCGGACGGCGACCCAAGAGAAGCCAGCGATGCCTAACGGTTTTCCGAGCAGGAGGCCCAGCATCGCCCCGAGGGTCACCGGATGGCCCATGGCGGAACCTACCGTCGCGGTGTCCAGCGTCACGCCGGCGTTCGCGAGCGCGAACAGCGGCATGATGCCGAAGGCGACAACGCCGTGCAGCGCGTGCTCGAGGCGGATGAGCGGCGGTTGGGCGTGCTGGCAGAGCGTTTCGAGCTCTTCCAGCGACGTGTGATGTTCGACGTTGGACAGAGTGGTCATGTTCGGGTCCTCAGCCGTCACCGTCGCGGCGCGATCGAAATTCTTGAGCGCCCGACCCGCCTCCGCGAGAAACTCGCGCTCGTCGAGACGCGTGCGCACCGGGATCGCGAATGCCAGCAGCACGCCGGCGACCGTGGCGTGAATACCGGAGAGCAGCACCGTACCCCAAAGAGCAAGCCCGATCGCGCCGTACGTCCACGGGCGACGAGCGCCGGCGCGATTGAGCGCAACCGCCAGCGCCAAGAGTCCCGCTGCGGTGGCCAGCGGTCCCCACGCGACGCCTGACGAGTAGAAGACGGCTATCACCAGCACGGCTCCGATGTCATCCACGATCGCGAGCGCGGCGAGGAAGACCTTAAGCGCGGTCGGCACGCGATCGCCGAGGAGCGCCAGCACGCCAAGTGCGAATGCGATGTCGGTCGCCATCGGCACGCCCCAGCCAGGACTGCCGGGACCGCCGGCGTTGATGAGGGCGTAGATTGCCGCCGGGACGACCATTCCGCCCAGCGCCGCAATCATCGGTAGCGCCGCGGTCTTCACCGAGGCGAGCTCGCCAGCCAGAATCTCCCGCTTGATCTCGAGGCCGACGACGAAGAAGAAGACGGCCATGAGGCCGTCGTTGATCACGTGATGGAGCGTCGTACGAAACGACGCCGCGCCTAACGTGCCGCCGATCGGCAGCCCCCAGAGATGATGGTAGCTATCCGCCCATGGCGAATTGGCCCACCCGAGCGCGATCGCCGTGGCGGCGAGCAGCACGATTCCGCTGGCGGATGCGGTGCGTGCGAACCGCCGAAACGGCGCGAGGACACGATCGACGAGCGGCGCGCCTGGCCCCGGCGCGAGGGTCTCCGCGGCAAGCTCAGTGTTCATAGAGGCGCCGATACACTTCATGGTCCGTTAGCACGATCCGAACATAGTCCGTGTTTCCACGTACGGGATGAGCGATCGAGCAACGGGGATGCCTGTCGAGTCGGCGCGGACACCCTGCGTGACGCGAGAATTGCATTGAGCTCGTGTCACCTAACGTGGCGGCCGTCGGCCTCGCCTTGGTTATAACCGGCCAAGACAATCGCGGTCACCGGACTACGATAAGATCACCACCCCCGATGATCTCGAACTCAACGCGGCGGTTTCGTGACCAGCAGGACTCGAGCGATTCCTGGCACACCGGCTTTTCCTCGCCAAAGCTCGTGATGTCCAAACGCGCCGCCGGAATACCGAGCGCGGTCAAGTATTCCAGAGCGCTTGCCGCACGCCGCTGGCCGAGCGCGAGGTTGTATTCATCGGAGCCGCGATCGTGGCGTGTCCGGAAAGGCGCAGGCGGAGCGACGGGCTGCGGTTCAGGATCGACCCCTTGCGGTCGAGTTTTTCGCGCGGTTCCGGTGAGGGATCATACCGGTCATACCCGAAGTACACTGGTGAGGCGATTGTCGCCCTGGCCTCTGCGAGCTGTTTCTCCCGTGCCGAGCGAAGGCTCGCCTCCCTCGCGAGCGAATCCTGGCGAGCCGCTTCCGCACGTGCGATCGAGCCGAGCCGTGCTTCGTCCTCACCGGCCGCGCGATCGACGGGGGCCGGTATCGGCAAAACCCGCTTCTGCGAACAGCCGACGGCCGCCAATAGAATGAGCAGGAGTGGGGCAGCGGCACGGCGCATTTGGGTCATGGCGATCTCCGAATCAAGTGACGTCTGGGTTCTCTGGAGACTAGGCCGCCGTGCTCAGGCCAGACTCAGACGTACCTCAAACGAAGCTCAAATTGGCTCAGAACGACCCAAGATCTTTGAGCGACACGCCACGAGTGAAGGCCGCATAAGTCAGCTGCACTTGTGAGTGTCGTCTGAGAAGGAGATGACCCCCAGGGGTGCATCATCACCTACGACGTCGAGCTGAGCGGAGCAGTGACCGACGACGACAAACGAATCACTCGAGGGAGGTTGAGATGAGCACGGACCGACTCGCTATTTCCCGCGGACGGTCGGGAGTACGCGACTCAGACCCAACGGATACGCCGGCCGCGACGCGGTTGGATGACGAGTCGCTTCCTCCTCACCCGCTCTCGATACTCGCGGTCGCGTCGAGCATTCGACTCGATGATCCAAGGCAGGAGCACGAGCGAGTGGTCATGCTGGAAGTCGCGATCATCGCCGGACGAGAGGCTGAACGCGCGCTCGACCAGTGGCTATCGCAAACGCTCGCCGAGTACCGGGGGTCACGGACCGCGTGGGATCTCAAGGCAACAACCGTTGAACTTCGACTCGAGTTTGCTCGTTTCGATGAGATTCTAGGCACCACGGCCGACAGATTGCTTGCCCTCATCCCGGGCTTGGTGAACGGGATCCCGGGATACGTTTCGCCGTCAGAGTCGCGACCGAGGCGACGCCGGTGTCTGGACGAGGTGGCGGCGGTGTCGGGTCTGCTCACCGCCATCGACCCTCGGATCAGGAGCGTGACGCTGCCACGCGATCAAGGCGCGGTCCCGCCTCACCAACTCGAGCGCGGGAACGACGGGGCTGAACCACCCGGTGGCTGATCAATGCAGCGGGACCATGTAGAGCTCTCCCTCACGTCGGCAAGAAGTGCCGCGGCGCGTCGGTCGCGTCGACGAAAACCTTACCCGCGAAGGCTTTGTTAGGCAGGCGAAACGATAGCGGCACGGTGAGACGTACCTTCTTGGACTGAGCGCTCGTCGCCGTGATCGCGCATCGCGCAACCAGCGCACCGTGCGCGTACGGCGTGGTTGCGGTGCCCGCCGGCCCCGTCGGATGAGCGCTATCGTATCCCTCACACGACGCTCGAGCACCGGGGGATCGACACGGGTGCCCGCGGCGTAGCGCACATATCCCGTCGATCCGGCTCGCGCGCCCACGGTACCTCGAAGGGCGATGAGGTAAGCGCCGACCTGCAGCTCGTCGCTCTCGTAGACGCGCTGACTGCGCCGAGTTGGTTTGACCTCGAGTGGGTGCAGGCGACGCTCGTTAGGTGCACCGTATTCGAGCACGTAGTCCGGCCGGCCACGCAAACCGAGCGTCGGCTCCCGAACCAACGTCGCCCCGCTGGGCCGTCGGCGATGGGCGTATCTCATCGGCGCGCTCGCGAGCTCCTGGCTGATCGAGCGGCTCGCCAAGTTCTGGGGGTGAGTCGCGACCCGTTCCTTGCGCCGTACGTGGACGGCTTTTCTTCGCTGCAGGTTCAAAACGGCACGCCTGGGCTCCCGGCGTGCCGTCTTTCTTCTTGCTCGACTCTCGGGCGATCAGACCTATCCCCTTGGCAGAACTTCAGAACGCCAGCGCGCGTGACGGATCGATCACTTGGCAGAGACAGAATAGCCGCGCCCGTCCATGCAGACGCCGAAGCCGTCGGCGAACTTCTTCTGGCGCTGCGCCTCAGCCGACGCCGCCTGCTGCTGCGCGTCGGTCGCGGCTGCCTTTTCGGTCTGCTTCTGACCCCGGCGACCGGCCACCCCTCCGGCCGCCGCTCCGATCGCCGCTCCCTTGCCCGCGTCGCCGGCGGCCGCGCCGATCGCCACGCCCGCCACAGCCCCTTTCGCCGCACCCTTGACCGCCCCGCCCTTGGGAGCCGGCGCGGCGGCGGCCTCGGCCGCTGCTGCGGCGGTCGGGTCGATTCCCGTATTCGTCTTCGCCCACGCGAAGCACTCGTTCTCGTCGAAGTGCTGCTGCTCGATCGTCTGTTCCTTCTTGGGGTACACGAGGACGCTGATGGTCGACGCGGACGCCTTGGGGTCGAACGGGGGATAAGTCTTCACGGGCGGGGGAGCGGGCGCGTCGACCGGCTTGGCCGCGGCCGGTTCCGCACCGCTTGGCTTCGCGGCGGGTGTCTTGGCAGCGGCCGCCTCCGGAGCGTTCGGAGCCGCGACCGGTTGCGCGGTGTCACCTGTCGGCGCCACGGTTGCCGCTGGCGCGCTGGCTGTGTCGGTGAGCGCAACTTCGCCAGCGTCCGATTTCGCCTTGCACCCGATCAGTGACAGGGACGTGAACGCGAACGCGCATGTCAGTGCGACGATGCGCACCGCGCGGGGCGCGGGTGGTCGGGTTCTCATGTTCTCCTCCAAAGGTGACGGACGCCGGCGAAGGCCGGCAATCATCCAGTGTAGGACGGCGCGGGCCGAATCATAATTGGCCTTTGGGGGTCCCCACCGACGGCGCGTGGAGGCCCGGCGGAGCGCCGCGGACCCAGCGACCGATGGGACCGCGTCGCAAAGCGCACGCGCGACCAGCCACCGAGACTCGACCGTCAATCGGACGCCCTCGTTTGAGGGCAGTTGAGCGGACTGCGCACCACCGGCCATCACTCCGCCCGCAGTGCCTCCGTCGGCTGCACCCGTAGCGCGCGAAGGGTGGGCACGACGCACGCGAGGGTGCAGACACCGACCATCAGCATCGCGTACCCGACCAGTACCGCGGCGTCGCCGAGCGTCAGCACGCCGACCCGGGTCCCCTTGAACTGCGTCGATTTCCCAGCCGCCGTCGCCGCCACGATGATCAGGACGATTCCGGCGATCACGCCGAGGGTGACTTGGGTCAGCGGCCGCTTGAAGACCGAGGTGATCACCCGACGCGCGCTCGCGCCTAACGCCACACGGACCCCGATCTCGCGCGTACGGCGGGCGACGGTGTACGATAGCACCGCGTAGATACCGGCGAGCGACAGCACGAGGGCGACTGCCGTCAGGCCGATGATGATCTTCGTCCACAGTCCGAGGAGCCAGAGCAGCGGGGTCGTTACCTGGTCGAGGCGCATGATCTTCTCGACCCGGATCGCCGGGTCGACCACCATCGCCAGCTCGCGGACGCGTGGCGCTATCGACAACGGGTCGGCGCGACCGCGCACGATCATCTTGAGGGAGCCTTCGCTTCCCGGAACGGCCGGCAGGTACACCCCCGCCTCCCGCTGGGGCATCGCGGCGCTCGCCATGCCGAGCTCCTTCACGACGCCGACGATCTCGTACACGGGAAGTGAAGCCGCGTTCGAGTCGGCCACCTGCCCCGTGCCAAGGCGCACGCGATGGCCGACCGGATTCCGTCCGGCCATCACCAGGTCCACGAAGCCCTGATCCACTACCACGACGCGCATGTTGGGAGCCAGATCGGCGCGGCTGAACGCGCGCCCCGAGAGTGCCGGCGCCTTCAGCACGTCGAAATAGGAAAGATCAGCCGATGCGATTGCGACCCACCTGGGCCGGATCTCCGGCAGGGACACCACTTCGGCACGGCGAGCGTCGTGGGCGTCTCCTGGCAACGCGTCAACGAACGTCACGCCAGCAACCCCCGGCTCGGCTTCCAGCCGCGTGCGCAGCGCCTCGAGCGAGGTTCTGATCTGCGCGTCCGGCGCGGCGCGCGTTTCGGGCGTCAGCGTTTCTTCCTGCCCATCGTTGACGCCCAGGGTCACGGCGAGGTACTCGTGCGTCGGAAAGCCGGCGTCGTACGACGCGACTCGTTTGCTCTCGCTGCGCACGAGCATCACGACCGCCGGAAACATGACGGTGAGCGCGACCTGTACGACGATGACCGCCGTCCAGACGCCGCCGAAGCTCACGCCGCCGCCGCCGGCAGTGCCCGCGCGAAGCCGGTTCCCAAGTCCGCGGGTGATCTTCCGCGCTGGCATCACGCCGGCCACGACCGCGCCGATGACCGCGAGCGCGAGCGCGTAACCGATGGCTGTCGGCGACAGAGTGAAATCGATCCAGAAAGGAAGCTGGGCGCCCCACGCCATCTCGAGGTACGGCTTGCCCCAGATCGTCAGCGTCAGCTGCGCTGCCGCCAGCCCCACCACCGTCGCCACGCCCGCGAGCACCAACGCCTCGGCGAAGAGCTGCGCCACGATGCGTCGGCGGCTCGCGCCCAGCGCGCTGCGGACGAGAATCTCCGTCTCCCGCGTCGCAGCGCGCGCGAAGAGCAGCAGTGCCACCGTGCTGCACACGATCACCATGAGCGCGACGACGAAGAAGTACGTCAGCCCCATCATCGCCTTCATGTCGGTGTCGTTCACCGAGAACTGCGTGTACGGGAGCACGTGCGGCTGGAGGTGCGCGTGCGTCGTCGGATGTTCCGCGGCGAGCCGCCTGCCTAACGCGGTGAACTCTGCCTGCGCGCGCTCGAACGTCATGCCGGGCGCGAGGCGGCCGAAGACCGTGATGGCGCCGCCGCCGAGCGGCTCCAGTCCGGGGACGTCCGTGTGCAGCGGCAGCCAGAGCTCGTGCGACATCGGGAACGCGTACCCTTCCGGCATCACACCGACGACCGTCGCGAAGCCGTTCCCGATCTGCACGTTGCGTCCGACGATCCGCGGGTCGCTGTCGAAGCGCTCGACCCACACGTCGTGGCCGAGCAGCACCACGGGCGCCGCCCCGGCGCGTTCGTCCGACTCGTCGAGCACGCGGCCGAGCAGGGGACGATCTGGGGCGATTCGAAATGCGGACGCCGTGATCTCAGCCGCCTTCTCGGGCTTCGCGCCGCCGTCGGCGCCCACCAGATTGGCTCCCACGTCGCGATAGGCGCCGAGGTCCGTGAGCGACCGCGCGGAGCGCCAGAGCTGGTAGTCGTACAGCGTGCGGTCCTCTTCATCGAGGGCCTTCGAATCCCAGACCTCGACTCTCACGATGCGATCGCCGCCCGGGAGCGGCAGCTTGGTGGTCGTGATCATGCCGAACATCTGGAAGGTGACGGCGCCGAACCAGATGCCGAACGCCATCGCAAGGCCGCCGATGAGCGTGAGCCCGGGATACTTGACGAGCATTCGGAAGCCCAGCTTCAGGTCGAGCGACA
>Ga0070681_10001338_pt1 | contig 21563 bp, 15 predicted proteins | sample KBSC83BmetaG_FD_65650 | JGI IMG/M metagenome (GOLD analysis project Ga0070681, IMG submission 65650) | Corn rhizosphere microbial communities from Kellogg Biological Station, Michigan, USA - KBS C8-3B metaG | ecosystem: Host-associated > Plants > Roots > Rhizosphere | place: USA: Michigan... | reverse complement strand
CTTGCGCCTGACGGCCGCTGTCGGGCACGCCGGCGATGAAGTCTTCCAAGGTCGCAAAGCTGAGCTTGCCGCGATAGCCGCTGTCAAAGAAGCCGTCAACGAATGTGCGCCGGAATTCATGACCGAATTTCCAGTTATGGCGGCCGCGCGTCCAGGTGAAGTTATCAAAGAACTGCCAGTTGGTGTCGGTGCGTCCGCGAGGCACGGACGTATTGGCTCCCAAAATGGCAAAGGAGGGCGTATCGCTCTCAGCGGCCGGAGGGCCAACGGAAATTTGTGGTAGACCGAAGTCCTGCGCGCCAGTGCCCATGTTGAGACCAATGCTGGAAGGATCAAATGTGCTGTCCTCCGGCCCGAAAGTCTCATGAAACCGGTTGTAGCCGAAGCGGAACTCAGCCAACAGGCGTGGGTTGAACATATGTGTATGGGACAGAGAAAGGATGTTGACCCGCGTAGGAGTAACGGTGTTGAAGCCTGGCAAGATACCGCCGCCCACCAACGCCAGCGGAAAACTCTGGTCGCTGTCGCCGAAGTAGTAGCGCCCAGTGAGATTGTCGTTTTCAGTAAAGCGGTGGTCGATTTTGGCAATCATGCTGTCCACGCGATTGCTGGCCGGATCAGATGTCAGTAGATTGTTGCCGTTTGAGTCCACCGGAATATTGGGAGCCGGCCAGGGATTGCGGGCCAATAGGGCCGCGATCACAGGATTGACCGCGCCGCCATTAGTCGTGATCGCGGCGTTGAGTTCGGCCTGTGTGGGAACGCGGGCCAGCGTGGGAATGCCCACACCTTCGCGCTGGCCTTCATAGGATACGAACCAGAAGGTTCTGTCCTTCTTGATGGGGCCACCGAGAGAGAAGCCGAACTGGTTATTATGAAACTGATCCTGCGGTCCAGGCCTGGCATTGAAGAAATTGCGAGCATCCAGCGCATTGTTGCGGAAATACTCATATACCGAACCGTGCAGCGTGTTGGTTCCGGACTTCGTCACTATATTCACGGTTCCACCGGAATTGCGTCCGAATTCGGCTTCGGTACCATTTGTGATGGAAACCACCTGCAGGGCATCCATGGGAAGGATGGTGGCCGGAGTACCGAAGACTCCGCCCTGGTTGATTGCCGGCAGGTTGCGGTAGCCATCATTCATGTCGGTGCCGTCGAGCAGGTAATTATTCGAGCGCCCGCGGTTTCCATTGATGCTGAACAAGCCGAAGGAGCCCGGCGAATCGGCCACGCCGGAGGGATCGCCACCGGACCCGGGCACCATCACCAGCAGCTTGGTGAAATCGCGACCGCTCACGGGCAACTCCTGGATCTGCTGGCCCTCAACACTTCCGCCGAGATTGTCCTGCGTGGCTTCAATCAACGGCGCCTGTTCCGTGACAACAATGCTTTCCGCCACTTGACCCGGAGAAAGCTGCACGTTCACCTGCTGGCTGACTGAAACCTCAACCCTCACCGCCTTTACTGTGGCGGGACGAAACCCTGCGGCTTTTACGTTGACATCGTAGTTGCCAATCGGCAGTTCGGAAACGAAGTAGTTGCCGGTTCCGTCGGTCACAGTATTGCGAGTGAAACCGGTGGCCGGATTGGTGACAGTGATTTGCGCGCTGGCGACCACGGCGCCCGAGCTGTCCGTTACGGTCCCCTGCACGCCGCCACGGAACGTTTGTGCCCAGAGGCACACAGCGAACATTGTGAAGAGAGATGCTGAAGCGAATGTTCTCATCGTCGTTGCCCCCGATTCCGGATGGTCGAGGATTATACCCCCGTCCATGAGGGCAGACCGATGGGGCAGATGGCCTACACGGGGGTGCCGAAGAATGTTGCACGTAGGTGCGAATCAGGCAGCTGTGGAGCAGATCACGAGCCCAGTTCGGCGCTGAAAGGCAGCCCCCTGTCATAAGGAAACTCTTAATCTTTGGTCGTGCGACTTTAGGGAGGTCGGGTAATCTGCGGACAACCTCGTTCTTTAACTCGTAAGTAAAGCAAGAACTCTGGTCAGCACAGGTCTTTTGTTATATATTCTTGCCGCCCCCACCTGAACTTGAGTTTTGCCATTCCTTTTGAGGTGATGTAAATGCGCCGGCTTTACAGTCTGGTAGTAGTGCTGTTTTGTGGCTTGCCGATCCTGTGTTCTGCCCAGCAAAAAGATTCCTGGCTGCCAATAACAGACCAGGACAAGAACATCAAGGAAGTGCCCGGAATGCCCGGCGCCAAAGCCATCCAGCTCTACTATTCTCAGTACATCAATGACAACTCTGATAACGATAACGCTGAATGGGATTACAGCCGGGTCAAGATCCTGACGGAGGCCGGCAAGGACCAGGCGGATGTAAAGATTATTGTCCCTGACGGGTTCCACGTAAGGGATCTGAAGGTCCGCACAGTCCATCCTGACGGCACGATTGCGGATTTCACCGGCAAAGCCTTCGATAAGGTCATTTTCAAGGGAAACGGCCTCACTTATCACGAAGCCAGTTTCACGTTTCCGGATGTCACAGTGGGCAGCATCGTTGAATACCGCTACAAGATGGATTACCCGCCCAACTTGCTTCCCGGCCATGAGTGGGACCTTCAACGCGAGCTGTACACGGTGAAGCAGGAATATAAGCTTCTTGCATACGCACATGGCATTCTAGGTGTTGAAGGTATGACCGGCCTTTCAGCTTCTTATAACTTGCCTCCGGGCATGAAGCTGAAGAAAAAGTCAGACGGCTATGAGCTTGAGGCGGAGAACATCCCGCCGTTCCAGGCGGAGAGCTTCATGCCTCCGGATCAGCCATACAGATACCGGGTAACGTTCCGTTACGGCGACCAGTCGATGGCGTCCGCGGAAAAATTCTGGCGAGGGGTAGGCCTCCAGCAGTACACCGGCACTGAAGAATTCATTGGCAACCACAAGGAAATTCGGGAAGCGGCTGCCCAAGCCATTGCCGGCGAGAGCGATCCTGAGAAGAAGCTGCGGAAGCTCTATGCCCGCGCGCAGCAGGTAAGAAACCTGAGCTTCGAGCGCCAGCGCACACAAGCAGAACAAAAAAAAGAAGATCTGAAACAAAACAATAACGTGGTGGACGTGCTCCAGCACGGTTACGGTACAAGCAAGGACATCGCCCTGCTGTTTGCCGCCATGGCGCGCGCTGCCGGCTTCGAGGCCATCGTCGCGCTGTCTACTGATCGCAGCGAACGGCTGTTCGAACCAACGGTCTTGCAGGAATGGCAGCTCGCATCTCCGATCGTGATGGTGAACTTCAATGGAAAGCAGGTGGTGCTTGATCCAGGCACCAGGTTCTGTCCCTTTGGATTACTGCGGTGGAATCGGACGGCTACGCAGGCCCTGCTTCTCGAAAAAAGTGGCGGAGTCATGGTGAACATACCTCTATCCAGCCAGGCAAATGGACTGCTGGAGAGAACCGCGGACGTGGAAGTCGCGACGGATGGCACGCTCAGCGGCGACGTTACTGTTCGCTACAACGGCTATGAAGCGATGGAGCGGCGGCTGGACGCTCTGCAGACCGATGAGGCCGGTAGAAAAAAGAAACTGGAAGAGGAACTCCAGGGCTGGCTGCCCAATGGCTCTGTCGTCAAGTTCAAGGATGCGCAGCCATGGGAAACGGCTGATGGCCCACTCGAAGCCCACTTCAGCATTCGGGTGCCGAGCTACGCGAGCTTCGCCGGGAAACGGTTGCTGGTCCCCAACAATCTCTTCCTCACCGGCCAGAAGCAAGCATTTGCGCAGCAGTCGCGTAAGTATCCTGTGTACTTCCGCTACGCTTTTGCAGAAATTGACAAGGTGAAAATCAAGGTCCCTCCGGGGTTCAGCATGGAGGACCTGCCGCAGCAGAAAGATGCGAGTCTGCCCTATGCGCGGTACCAGGAGTTGATCAAGTTTGAGGGGCAAGAGATCAGCACCCGGCGCGCGCTCCTGCTGGGCCAGAATTTCTTTCCTTTGGACAAGTACCAGGAGTTAAAGGATTTTTTCAACAAGGTCGAAGCCGGAGACGAGCAACAGGCCGTGCTCCACGGAGGCGTCGTCAGTGCTCAGAAATAAGTTCACCGCAATCTCATGTTTTTTTCTTATCTGCGTTCTCTCGCTGAGCGCCAGTGCGTCAGTTCCCGAATGGCTGCGCAGCGCCGCCCAGCAACCTGTGAAGAAATATGCGGATGACGTTAACGCTGTGAATCTACTCAATGAAACTGAAACCACGGTCAAGGATGATGGCCAGATCTTGACGCGACATCGCGAAATCGTCCGTGTGCTGCGGCCTGAAGGACGCGATGCGGCGTACCCTCGCATTTACTACGTCGATGAAACGCACATCAACTACTTTAGGGGGTGGAGCATAAGCGCAACCGGTCGTGAATACGAAGCAAAAAAAGAGGATATTTACGAACGCGCAGGCGGTGAAGGTTACGAAATTTACACGAACCAAAAAATGAAGACGATGCGCATTCCTGGGGTTGATGTGGGGAGCGTACTGGGATTTGAGTGGGAGGAAAAACGTTACCCATACACTTTTGAGGATCATTGGTTCTTTCAGGATGACTCGCCGACAGAACACGCTCGCTACATACTCCACCTGCCAGCGGGATGGGAGTATCGCGCAGCATGGCTGCATCATCCCGAACAAGCTCCGGTGACAGAGGGGAATAGTTATTTGTGGGAGGTAACGGGCATCCCTCGAATTGAGGATGAATATGATATGCCCCATCCTCTGGCCTTAGCTGGGCAACTGATCGTCACTTTTTTTTCCGAAAAGAGCAAGGGCAAGTCTTACGCGAACTGGTCAGACTTTGCTGAATGGTTTTCACATTTAACGGCGGGCGTAAGGGATTCGTCCCCAGCAATGGAGCAAAAAGTAGAGGAACTGGCACCAGCAGGCGTATCTCCCCTGCAGAGGATCAAGGCTTTGGCATCTTTTGCTCAGCGTGACATTCGATATGCGGCCATCTCTATAGACGTCGGAGGTTACCTGCCGCACCAGGCCAGCCAGATCTTCAGCAACCGTTATGGAGATTGCAAAGATAAGGCCACCCTTCTCAGTTCTATGCTGGCTCGAATCGGTGTGAAGTCATATTACATTCTGGTGCACACGGATCGAGGCATCTACTCAGCAGATACTCCGCCCACGATTGGTTTTAATCATGCAATCATCGCGATTCAATTGCCGCAAGGCAGCCTTAAAACTCCCATGCCGGCCATGTACGAGCATCCCAAACTGGGCCACCTGCTCATCTTCGATCCCACCAATCCATTTGTGCCGTTCGGACAGATTCCGTCGTACGAACAGGATAACTATGGGCTTCTTGTGGGTGATCAGGGGGGCGAACTGATCCATCTCCCAGTCGCGCCTCCGGAACTGAACCGCATCAACCGTACTGCACAAATCAAGCTGCTTCCTGATGGATCGATTAAAGGAGAAGTCAAGGAAGTCAGGACGGGAAGTCAGGCTGCCGAGGGTAGAGAGCAATTCGCAAACCAGACGATGGCCGACCGCAAAAAGGCACTTGAGCGCTTCCTGGGAGCCATGCTCGGCAACTTCCAACTGGACAGCGTGGAAGCGGAAAATCTGGATGACATTGATAAAGACCTGATCATCCACTACAACTTTACGGCTGATCACTACGCCAAGAATGCCGGCCCTCTCCTGCTGGTCCGCCCGCGCGTTCTGGGCGAAAAGCTGGGCGCGCTCGATGGCACCAAACCGCGGCTCTATCCCTACGACTTTGGCGCGCCCACCTTGCAGACTGACGTGTTCGAATTCAATCTCCCGGAGGGCTACAAAGTGGATGAACTGCCCGAAGCAACGAAGGCCGACTTTGCCTTCGGGGACTATGAGAGCAAGATTGAGGACTCAGGGAGCACCTTAAAATACAGCCGGCAGTACGAAATCAAGGCTACGTCGATTCCGGCCAGCAAAATCGGCGAGCTCAAAAGCTTTTTTCATCAGATCAACCAGGACGAGCGGAATATGGCTGTTCTGAAAAAAGCTAATTGATCAGCCCATGGGCCTGAGTTGAAATTTCGGGAGCAAAATTGTTTAAGCGTTGCATCAACCTGCTACTGTTCGCTTTTGTACTTTGGACTGTAAACGGCTTTGCTGAAGATCATAGCTGGGTCCCTCTGAACAACGAGGAGCTCAAGATGACCCAATTTAAGCCGCTACCCGGGGCGGAAGCCGTCCTTCTGTACTACGGCAATCAGATCGACGATGTTGATCACAAGGAATTTCTTTATTCACGCATCAAAATTCTAACCGATTCCGGAAAACGGTTTGCCACGGTAGAGATACCCCTGGTTGGCAAGGCATCTGTCACCGAGTTGTACGCGCGCACCATCCATCCCGACGGTAGCATCACGGACTTCACTGACCAGCCATTCGAAAAGGTCGTTCTTCGCGGACAGGGGATTCGCATTCGAGTGCGCGCCTTTACCCTCGCGCAGGTCACCCCCGGCAGCATTATTGAATACCGCTACGAGCTGCACTACGGCGATAAAGATCTGCGGCATCACGAATGGGTGGTTCAGCACGACTTGTATGCTGTGAAAGAGCACCTCTCTTTTCGCTTCGATAAACATTACGACGTGGAGTGGGTTACCACGCCCGGATTCAACAAGACTCCGGAGAAGGATATGAAAGCTGGCACGCTGCGGCTCGACGTGGAGAACGTGCCGCCGTTTGAGCCAGAAGAGCAGATGCCCCCGGAAAGCGTGTACAAACTGTACGTAAAATTCTTTTATACCAGTCCCTATACCCCTTCTCCTTCAGCATACTGGTATAGAACGGGCCAGTGGTGGTCCCGCGGCATCGATTATTTCATCGGGGATCACAAGGAGATCAAGCAGGCGGCGCAGCAGGCGATTGGCAATGAGACCGATCCCGGGAAGAAACTGCGCAAGCTGTACGCACGCGCTCAACAACTAAGAAACCTCTCCTACGAACGGGAGCGGACCTCGCGTGAACAGAAGCAGGAACAACTCAAGGAGGCCAAGAACGTGGTCGATGTTCTCAAACACGGTTATGGCGACCGGAGCGATGTCACTATGTTGTTTGTCGCCATGGCGCGCAGCGTGGGATTTACGGCCTCCGTAATGCTTGTCTCAAGCCGAAAGACGAACTTCTTTGATCGCGACGTGCTGTCGTTCGAGCAGCTCGATTCTCAAGTTGCCTTGGTACGGCTGAATGGCAAGTCGGTATTCCTTGATCCCGGCACCCGGTTCTGCCCTTACGGTCTTCTGCGGTGGACAAGTACCGGCACTGCGGCCATGGACATGATGGATCCCGGAACCTTCGTTTCCACGCCCGCTACCGACGCCCGCAACTCTCTCATCTCCCGCTCGGCCAATATGATGCTGAACTCCAACGGTTCCATCAAAGGAGAGGTCCGGATTGCGTTCTCCGGCGTGGACGCGTTGGAGCGCCGCCTTGCCGCGCTCGACACGGATGACGCAGGCAGAAAAAAGGAGTTGGAGGATGAACTAAAAGAATGGCTCCCAACCAACGCGAAGGTTGAAATGACAACATCCACCGGCTGGGAGAATGAAGACGAGGGGCTGGTTGCCATATTCAATGTTGAGGTTCCGGAATATGCCTCGGTGGCTGGTAAACGCCTGCTCATTCCCGCCGCTCTGTTCAGGCCCAAGACCCGTCGTGTGCTCAAAACCGGGCCACGCAAGTATCCCGTGTACTACCATTATGCGTTTACTGAAGCTGATAGCGTTGCGCTGGAATTGCCAGCCGGTTACACAACGGAGACTCTTTCACCGCCTCAGTCAGCAAAGACCGATTTTGCAGCATTCAGCAGCCTGAGCAGTAGCGTGAAAAACAGAGTGAATATGGAGCGCACACTGCGTCTCAACGGTGTGCTGTTCCCACCGGAGCGGTATCAGCAACTGCGCGATTTCTTTGCCAGCGTACAGGCCTCTGATGACTCTCAAACCGTTCTGCACCAAGTCTCCGTGCAGGCCCAGACCGCCAACTGACCCATTAGGTTAGTTCTTGCTCCCGCTTTTACGCATCTTCTATGATTGAGGGTTTGGATTCTTCTTATGGCAGATCAACCTCAAAAAGGCAAACCCAAGGACGGGGGCAGCGTCGCTGAGAACCCGATTGCGGAAGTATTCCAGGGACGACATCCTTCGGAATCAGAGCAGCACTGGGCGGAAAAGACTCTCGCCCCGGGGCTGGAGAAATCACCAGAAAAGCCCATCGGAGCGCCCAGTGGGGTAAATCTGGATGAGCACGGCAATGCACGCTTCACCACCATCAGCGGCATGCCCATTCGGCGGTTGTACACCCAGGCTGATCTGCCCGACGACTGGAATTACGACCACTATCTGAATTTTCCCGGCCAAGCTCCCTACACGCGAGGCATCCACAGCACGGGCTATCGCGGGAAGCTTTTTACGATGCGGCAGTTTTCCGGCTTCGCATCACCAGAGGAGACAAACGAGCGCTACAAATATCTTCTCGCGCATGGCGGCGGCGGCCTCTCCGTGGCTTTCGACCTTCCTACTCTGATGGGCTATGACTCCGATCACGCGGCGAGCGAGGGCGAGGTCGGAAAATGCGGCGTGGCCATTGATTCCCTTGAAGACATGGAGATTTTGTTCAGCGGCATCGATCTCGAAAAGACGACAGTCTCCATGACCATCAATTCCCCGGCCTCCGTACTGTGGGCCATGTATCTGGTGGTGGCGGAAAAGCAGGGCGCTGACTGGAAGAAAGTTTCCGGCACCATCCAAAACGACATCCTGAAGGAATACATCGCGCAGAAGGAGTACATCTACCCGCCGGCGCCTTCCATGCGTCTGGTGATTGATACTTTCGAATTCGGTTCAAAGTTCACGCCCCGCTTCAACACTATTTCCATCAGCGGATATCACATCCGCGAAGCTGGTTCAACGGCGCTGCAGGAGCTGGCATTCACGGTTTATGACGGCGTTGAATACGTTGAGTGGGCGCGCCGTCGTGGCCTGGATGTGGATGAATTTGGCCCGCGCCTTAGCTTTTTCTTCAATTCGCATAACGATTTCTTTGAGGAAATCGCCAAGTTCCGCGCCTCGCGTAAGATCTGGTACCGGCTCATGAAGGACCGCTTCGGAGCCAAACAGCAGCGCACCACGCTGATGCGCTTCCACACGCAGACCGCAGGGGTCTCCCTGACGGCGCAGCAGCCCATGAACAACATCGCTCGTGTTGCCATCCAGGCACTTGCGGCGGTGTTGGGCGGAACGCAGTCCCTGCATACCGATTCCTACGACGAAGCCTGGGCGTTGCCCACTCAGGATGCCGCGCGCATCGCCCTGCGCACCCAGCAGATCATTGCTTACGAATCCGGAGTGACCCAGACCGTAGACCCGCTGGGCGGCTCGTATTTTGTGGAGAAGCTCACCCTGGATATGGAGAAGGGCGCCTTCGATTACTTTGACAAGCTCGATGCGATGGGCGGGATGGTCAAGGCTATCGAAAATGGATACCCGCAGAAGGAGATCGCCGAGGCGTCGTACCAGTACCAACGGGCCGTTGAAGCGCGCGAGAAGATTATCGTCGGCGCGAATGATTTCGTGATCGAAGAAGAGCCGCCAGAGATTCTCTATATCGGCGAGTCGGTGGCGCAACGCCAGACCGAAAAGCTGAAGCAACTACGTGCCCGCCGTGACAACAACGAGGTCCGGCGCCGCCTCGATGCGCTCAAGCGCTCTGCCGCGCAAGAGCCGGTTGTCCCCAAGGACGGCAACATCAGCCAGGCAAACACCATGCCTTATATCATCGACTGCGTCCGTGCCTACGCAACCGTGGGCGAGATCTGCCAGGCTTTGCGTGAGGTGTACGGAACGTATGAAGAGGTGAGCATCACGTAGATCGGGTGATCTGGTGATCGCACGTGATCGGGTGATCTGAAGAACTCACTAGGGCAAAGCGAATTCTGGGTGACGCCTGCAATAAGCATTTTTCAATCGCAGAACTCCGATCACCCGATCACCCGACGGCGGTGATCGCCCGATGCTTTGTACACCGCCCACTGCTCCGTCCCGGCGATTTGCTCCAGCCAGTCGCAATCCATGAGCAGCTTTTCGAATTCCAAGTACCGATAGGCAATGAAAGTTGGGCGCGGCTTCTCTGCCATGGAAGCTGCCAACCGTTCAAGCACTCCGGCCAAGACTGCCTCAGGAAATGGATTGTAGATATAAACAACCAGCGGATCCGGCGGAAAATCAAAATCGCGGGCATCCATGCAAACGCTTTCCAATTGGGTTCGGTGAACGGCGTGGGCCGCAACGAATCTTCTTAGGTTTTCCACAGCCACCCTGTGCAGTTCCGGGATGTATTCCACGCCAATAGCGCGACGAAACCCTCTGCTCGCGGCCATGAGCAGCGTTCTTCCCTTTCCTGAGCCGAGATCAACGAACGTAAACCGGCTGAAGTCGATACATAGCGCGTGCATGATCTCATCAAAGAGCCACGGTTCGGAGGGGAAATACTGATGGCCGCTCAGCGCGGCCATCAACTGTGTGCGAAAAGGTACGTTGGCACGCGTGGTGTCCACCATGTGGTCCCAGTCGTATTCCAGATCGCCGTACTTGCTTTTCCTCCGGTCGGGAAGGAGCTCCCGTAAGAGCCTGAAGAGTGCTCCCCCCTGCTGTCTTACCGTCCGCCAGACGCCATGACGTCGAACGCTTTCACGCCAGTGCCGCGCAAAAGCGCGACGGAAGTTGAAGTGCGGCTCGGGATGCAAAGCCGCCGGAGATGTGGTTAGATTGGGATCAGCCGCCATGAGAAAAGCCGTCCACCATCTTAAGAAATCGGATGCTATCTTGGCATCGGTCATTGCCAGAGTAGGACCGTGCCAGCTCGCATACCGTGAGCCCACTTTCGAAGCGCTGGCCCGATCCATTGTTTTCCAGCAGTTGAGCACGAAAGCAGCCCGCACTATTTATGCGCGACTGGAAGAAGCTGCCGGCGGAAAGCTCACGCCGGAAGCCATCCAGAACCTGAGCGTGGGCGAACTGCGGCGCTGTGGCCTTTCCAAACAGAAGACCGGCTACATCCGTGACCTCGCCGAACACGCAATCAGCGGCAAAGTGGATTTTGCGAAGCTTCCCGCTTTGAGCGATGAAGAGGTCGTCATCGCCCTGACTGACATCAAGGGTGTGGGCGTGTGGACCGCACACATGTTTCTGATTTTTGCTCTGCGCCGCCCCAACGTGCTCCCGGTGGGCGATCTGGGAGTGCGTACGGCCATCCAGCGGCTCTACCGTAAACGCAAACTTCCTACGCCTGCACAGATCGAAAAGCTGGCCGAAAGCTGGCATCCATACTGCAGCTACGCGGCATGGTATCTGTGGCGGAGCCTTGAGTTCCCAAAGACGGCAAAATCCAAACTTACCACGGAGGCACGGAGACACGGAGGAAGAGCAGGTCGGATCACAGCAAAGACAAACAAGATACCGGTTCCTAACTAACTCGACAACTTGCAAACAAAATTCCATTCAGCAAAGGAATTCCGCGCTGCTACTTTTTAGACTGCCCCTCTCGCTGTTCCTGATGCCCAGGTTTTGCTGTTCTCCTGCCTCCGTGTCTCCTTGGTGGGTTTGGTAGAATGTTGCTGAATGCCTGCCGAACGCAAAATCCGCGTGCTTGTTGCCAAACCCGGCCTTGACGGTCACGATCGCGGGGCCAAAGTGATTGCTCGCGCCCTGCGCGACGCGGGGATGGAGGTTATCTATACAGGCCTGCGACAGACACCGGAAATGATTCTGAACTCAGCCCTGCAGGAAGACGTGGACGTGATCGGCCTGTCCATTCTTTCCGGCGCGCACAATGCCATCGTCCCTCGCGTCTCCGAACTGCTCCGTCAGAACAAGATGGAAGACGTTCTGCTGGTCATTGGCGGCATTATTCCGGAGCAGGACTTTGAATTCATGAAAAAGTCAGGCGTAGCCGGCATTTTCAATCCTGGCACCCCGATGGACGAAATTGTCCAGTTCATCCGCAATAACGTGAAGCCCCGCGGCGTAATCGCGTAGCTTCCTGCGCCCACGCAAAATCCCCCGCCATGCTGCTAACTTATCAGCACCTCACCTGTCTAAGAGGCTTGAGAGGTGCGCATGAAAAGACTCCTGGTTGTGCTGCTGGCTTTACCCATTTGCGCTGTAATGCTGCGAGCCGCTGAGCCTCGCCCGCAAAACAGCTCGGTGACCTTGAACGATTCTGATAGCGACGATTGTGCGCAACACCTGCGCGTATATAACGACGATTACAGCGCTAGTGTTCGCGGTGAAGAATCCCGCACCGTTCCCAACCAGCCGCTCACCATCACCGCTGAACGTAACGGTGGTATTCAGGTAACTAACTGGGACAAACCGGAGATCAGTCTCAAGCTCTGCAAGCAGGCATCGGCTGCAGATGAGGCCACGGCGAAACAGGCGCTGAACGAAGTGAAGCTGCAAATCAATGGCAGCAATATCACGTTCACCAGTCCGGAGCCGGACGGGCATTCTGTAGGCACATTGCTGCTGGTCAAAGCGCCCAAAGGCGCCACTCTCGATCTCAATGTCCATAACGGCGGGATTTCAGTTCGCGGGTTCAATGGAGTGGTGAAGGCGCACGCCCGCAACGGCGGTATTGCGCTGACGCGGAGTACCGGCACGCTCACAGCCGAAGCCCGCAATGGCGGCGTCAGCATTAAGGATTGCAGCGGCGATGTGAACGCGGAGGTGCAGAATGGCGGGCTCAGCATCAGCCTGCCGGAACGCTGGGAAGGCAAGGGCCTTGAAGCGCATACACAGAATGGCGGCCTGGTGGTGGCGGTTCCGAAAAACCTGGACACAGGAGTTGAGATCGCCGGGTCAGAGCACGTCTCCATTGTTTGCAAAGATGACGTCTGCAACAACGCCCAACGCACCTGGGACAATGAGGGACGCAAGCTTCTCCGTTTCGGCACCGGCGATGCCCTGGTGCATGCGACCACGGTCAACGGCGGGGTGGTGGTAGAGGCGCGCGAGCATACCCGAGGCGAGTTGTAGCCCCCTGAAGGCGACCACCGAGCCGCGAATGATCGTAGGACGACGATGTTTGCCTGCGGTCGTCGCGGCTTTCGTGCTTTTTGGCTGCGAAATCACATATACTTGTCTCTGCCGCTTCCCATGACCAAGCTTGACGAGATCCTGGCTGCAGCCCGTGAACGCGCCAACCGTGCGCGCAGCATGGCGGATTTACGTGCACTGGAGAAGAGCGCCGCGCATCATCAGCCGCGCGGATTCCGAAGGCGGTTGCAGGCCATGGCCCAACTCGGGCCGGCGATGATTGCGGAACTAAAAAAGGCATCTCCGTCAAAAGGGGTGATTCGAGGCACCTTCCCAGTTGGTGTGCTGGCTAACCAGCTTGCCCGCAGCGGCGCCTCCGCGCTCTCCGTCCTGACTGATGAACCCTACTTCCAGGGTTCCCTTGCAAATCTGATGGAAGCTTCCGCGGCGAGCGAGCTACCCTGCTTGCGCAAGGACTTCATCGTGGATGAATTTCAGATTCTGGAGTCACGGGCGCATCATGCCGATGCCATTCTGCTGATCCTTGCAGCGCTCGATGATAAAACGTTTCGCGGGCTTCTTGACCGCGCCTGCGCCATGGAACTGGATGTGCTCTGTGAAGTTCATGACGGCGAAGAATTGCGCCGCGCGCTGGAAGGTGGCGCTGAAGTGGTTGGCGTGAATAGCCGGGATTTGAAAACGTTTCAGGTCAGCCTGGATACAGCCATCGAAATGGCCGAAGGCATTCCCAACCACATTCTGAAAATTGCTGAAAGTGGAATTGAAACAGGCGAGGACATCCGCGAGTTACATGCGGCAGGCTACCAGGCTTTCCTGATTGGTGAGACTCTTATGCGCGCCGAGGACCCCGGGAAGAAACTGCAACAACTGCTTCAGGAAGCCGGCTTGTATTCTCCTTCACAATCATCGTCGCCTCACTGGCGTGGCACCGTCCAGTAAGGCCCACGCGAAATTCTCAAAGAACATGCGAATCTGGATCAAATTTTGCGGAACTACTTCCCTCGAAGACGCTATGGCCTCCGTCGAGGCAGGCGCGGACGCCCTGGGCTTTATCTTCGCACCCAGCAAGCGGCAGATCGCACCTGAGAAGGCGCAGGAGATTGTCCGCAGATTGCCGGAAAACATTGAGCGAGTCGGGGTTTTCATGGATGAGAACGCGGATAGGATTTGCCAGATCGCCTTGGAAGCGCACCTGACCACAGTGCAATTGCATGGCAATGAATCAGCAGAGCTCGTCTCGCAAATCAAATCGAAGCTCCTGCGAGAGCAGGCTGTGCGCGTCATCAAAACGGTGGTTATTCACAATGATTTCCACTTGCGGCTGGAAGAGTTTCTCACCGGTGCTTCGCGGCCGGATGCAATCCTGCTGGACTCGGGCGCAGGCAGCGGACAAGCCTTCGAGTGGCGCGGCGTGCGCTCGTTTCTCACTGAAACTGAATTGCCCTTTATCGTGGCCGGCGGATTGAGCCCCGAAAACGCGGGCATGGCCATTCGCATATTCCGTCCATACGGAGTTGACGTAGTGTCCGGCGTCGAAAGCGCGCCGGGCAAAAAGGATCGGGAGAAGTTGAAGGCTTTTGTCACAGCAGTACGAAATGCGGAGAAAGAAGAATGGGCAGCGCAGCACTGAAATCGAAACTCGCGCCAGGACGCTTCGGCGTGTATGGCGGACGGTATGTTCCCGAGACGCTCATGGCGGCTCTGGAGCAACTGGAGCGCGAATATGAGAAGGCGCGCAAAGACAAAAAGTTCCGCGCTGAATTCGAGCGGCTGCTCAAGGAGTATGCCGGCCGTCCAACCGCCCTGTTTCATGCCCGCCGGCTCACGGAAAAACTGAGAGGAGCAAAGATCTATCTCAAGCGTGAAGACCTGCTGCACACCGGAGCCCACAAGATCAACAACTGCATCGGTCAGGCGCTGCTGGCGCAACGGATGGGCAAGCGGCGCATCATAGCGGAAACCGGCGCCGGCCAGCACGGCGTGGCAACGGCGACCGTCTGCGCGCTCTTTGGTTTCGATTGCGTTGTGTACATGGGCGCGGAAGACATGCGCCGCCAGGAGCTGAACGTCTTCCGCATGCGCCTGCTTGGCGCTGAGGTACGGAGCGTGGAATCCGGGTCGAAGACTCTTAAAGACGCGATTAACGAAGCCATGCGCGACTGGGTGACGAACGTCCGCGACACGCATTACCTGCTGGGAAGTGTTCTGGGTGCACATCCATATCCGACCATGGTGCGCGATTTTCATTCCGTGATAGGTCGGGAGGCGCGGGCGCAGATCCTCAAAGCTGAAGGCAAATTACCCACCGCCATCATCGCCTGTGTGGGAGGCGGCTCCAACGCGATCGGAATCTTCCACGAATTCATCAAAGACAAACGCGTTCGCCTGGTCGGCGTGGAAGCCGGTGGCCGCGGCGAGCAACTGGGTGAACATGCGGCGCGTTTTCGCGGCGGCATGCCGGGCGTCCTGCAGGGTACGTATTCTTACGTGCTGCAGGACGCGGCCGGACAGATTGCTACGACCCATTCTGTTTCGGCCGGGCTTGATTATCCATCCATCGGTCCGGAACACGCCGCACTAGCTGATGCCGGTCGCGCCGAGTATGTGGCCGCATCCGACGCCGAGGCGCTTGAGGCGTGTACGACACTGGCGCGCACGGAAGGGATCATTCCGGCGCTGGAATCCTCACATGCGGTGGCCGAGTGTATCAAGCGCGCTCCGAAGATGAAGAAGTCAGACGTGGTGATCGTCAATATTTCGGGGCGCGGAGACAAAGACATGGGAATCCTGCGGGAAAACCTGAGTATCGGCTGATAAAAGAACAAAATCTCACCACGGAGACACGGAGAAAAGCAGCAATGGCAAATCCAGCGAGGGAGCGAATAAGAAGCCGACTGCAATTCCAGCAAAAACCCGGATTGGTGGCATACGTGACCTGCGGCGATCCAAACATAGAGACCACTTGTGAAATTGTTTTATCTGCTGTTCGCGCGGGAGCTGATGTGATCGAGCTGGGCGTGCCGTTCAGCGATCCTGTGGCCGATGGGCCGGTGATTCAGCGGGCCAGCGAACGGGCGCTCAAGAAGGGCACTTCCTTGGCGGACGTGCTTGCTCTGGCCGCGGAGGTGCGCAAGCAATCCGAAACAGGCCTGGTGATCTTTTCCTATCTCAATCCGATCCTGCGGTTTGGGATGCAACGGTTTTGCGAGCGTGCGAAGCAGGCCGGCGTGGACGGCGCATTGATTACGGACCTCACGGTGGAAGAAGCCGCCGAATATCGTCGGCTGATGGAGGCGCACGGACTGGAAACAATCTTTCTCACCGCGCCCACGAGCCCTGACCAGCGGTTGAGATCCATCGTGCGCGCCTGTCAGGGATTTGTTTATGCCGTATCGCGCACCGGCGTAACCGGCACACGCGATCAACTTGCCGGCGATGCCGCCAATCTGGTGAAGCGAATTCGCAAGCTCACCAGGCTTCCTGTCGCGGTGGGGTTTGGCATTTCCAATCACGACCACTTTCGCCAGGTAGCGGAATTTGCGGATGCGGCAGCGGTCGGAAGCGCAATTGTCCAGGCTGTGGAGCAGAATCCCGGCCACGAAGCTGAGGCTGTTGCCGCGCTCATCCGGAAGATACGAGGCACTGAGGGCGGAGCTGCCGAATCAGCAGCTTCCCAGAGTTAACTTCCTTAAGCTACTCTAGAGTAGATTTAACTTTATAAAGTTTTGGTCGCTGGCAAATATACTCTGTTTTGAGAGACCCGAAATCATGGACATAGCGGATTGGCGCAAAAAAATTGACGAACTGGACCGCCGGTTGGTGGAAATCCTGAATGAGCGCGCGCGGGCGGCCCAGGAAATCGGTAAGTTGAAACGCAATACCAGTATGCCGATCTATGAACCAGACCGTGAAAAGATCATTTTTGAGAACGTGGGGAAAGCGAATCACGGCCCGCTGCCGGACAGCGAACTGCGCAAGGTATACGAGCGGATCATTGACGTGATGCGCAACATCCAGAAGGTGGAGATCGTTCCAGAGCCGAAGATACCGGAGGGCAAGACGGAGTTTGATGTGGAAGTGAATGACTAAGCAAGAAATCGGGTGATCACGTGATCCGTTGATCGGGTGATCTGAACACAAGTTTTGAAGCATCATCGCGAGAAACGGAACAACAGAAAAGACCATGATCGTAGCCATGCAGGAGACAGCAACGGAAGAGCAGGTGCAGAAAGTGATCGAGCGCCTGATCGATATGGGATTTGAGGTGCACCGCTCAACCGGTGCGCGGCAGACGGTGCTCGGGGCCGTGGGTGCCCGGCGCGAATTCGACATCCGCGATGTTGAGGTGCTGCCTGGAGTCGGTGAGGTCCATCGCATCAGCTCGCCGTATAAGCTCGTGGCCAGAACCTTCCGGCCTGAAGGCACGATAGTGCGGTTCCCGAACGGAGTTGCAGTGGGCAGCGATGAAGTGGTGATCATGGCCGGCCCCTGCTCAGTCGAGTCAAGAGAGCAGTTGTTTGCTGTGGCGGAAACCGTCTCGCGTTCCGGTGCGAACTTTCTGCGGGGCGGAGCCTTCAAGCCCCGCACCTCTCCTTACAGCTTTCAAGGATTGGGAGAAGAGGCTCTAAAGCTGCTGCGCGAAGCCGCAGACAAGTTCCACATGCTGGTTGTGACCGAGGTGATGGAGATCTCGCAAATTCCGCTTATGCTGCCCTACGTTGATCTTCTGCAGGTGGGGGCGCGCAACATGCAGAATTTCAACCTGCTGCGCGAATTGGGCAAGGTGCGGAAACCGGTCCTGCTGAAACGAGGCATCGCCGCGACGATTGAAGAACTTCTGCTGTCAGCCGAATACTTGATGGCGGGCGGTAACTACGATGTGATCCTGTGCGAGCGCGGCATTCGAACGTTTGAAACTTACACGCGCAACACTCTCGATATCTCCGCTATCCCGATTGTGAAGAAGCTTTCCCACCTGCCAATTCTTGCCGATCCGTCGCACGGCACGGGGCGCCGCGACAAAGTTGCGCCCATGGGCCGCGCCGCCATCGCGGCCGGAGCCGATGGTCTGCTGATTGAGGTCCACAACTGTCCGGACAAGGCACTCTCTGATGGCGCGCAGTCGCTCTATCCTGAACAGTTCGCTGAACTGATGGGCCAGTTGCGGCTGATCGCGCCGGCGGTAGGACGCCGGCTGAGCTGACTCGGCGGGCGATTTGGTGCGTCAGATACCGCGAAACCTCAATCTAGCTCCATATTGAGACTTTCCCATTTTGGGAATTCTGCAAAAAAGATTCCTTGTTGTTGGGTCTCTCTTAGTAGAGAGAGGGTATGATGCCGCGCGGAGATAGGTTCATTTATCTCCATAACTGCGTGGAGGCAGTCCCACGAAAAGAATGTTGCTCCTATTGTCCACTCTAGCTCTCGCCTTAAGCGAAGGTGCCATATGTCAAACGGTAGTCGAAAATCCAGGGACTAGTCAGACAATCAATCAGCCATCCGGAACCTCGTTCACGGTCAATGGTGTGGGATCACTATTGTGGCCGAACATGTTACGAATAGCGAACGAGGGTAACGTAATGGTGTGGAGAGATGTTACTCAAAATGATGCTTGGTTTATGGCCATGCGCAATGACGGAAACTCGACGGGGGATATACAATTCTTCGGAAATTTCGCGCATGGTGGGAGCATCACGCCAAACCCACCGGACACTGGGAGTATCGGCACCAACGTTGCTCCGTGGAACCAAATTGTCGCCCACAATGCGCAGATCGAAGATCTCGCTAAGCGCTTAAGCAATTTTAAAATCGATCACCCCCTCGATCCGCTACACAAGTTCCTCCTACACTCCGTTGTGGAAAGTCCGGACATGAAAGATATTTACGACGGCATTGCACTCCTCGACAAAAACGGGGATGCTTGGATAAACCTTCCAGACTGGTTTGAGGCGCTTAACGAAGATTTTCGATACCAGCTCACGGCTATCGGCGCTCCAGCTTCAGGCCTCTACGTGGCGCAAGAAATGTCCGGTAATAAGTTCAAAATATCGGGTGGAAAACCGGGATTGAAGGTCTCGTGGCAGGTCACTGGCATCCGCCATGATGCTCTCGCAAAAACACACAGGTTCCCAGTTGAACAGGTAAAGCCACCAAATCTACAAGGCAAGTATCTGTACCCGGATGCCTTTGGTAATCAAAACGACTCTCAAGTGGCAACAGAAAAAAACTTGTCACCCGCCAACGAGGGCTCGAAGCAGGAGCTAGGTGGAACCGGAAACCGGTAAGATATGGGATTGAAATTCCACAGGAATTGCCCGGCTGAACCCAGCCGGGCTTTGGTTTCTTGCCAACAACGAGGTTACCGCGGCGGCTGTTGCTGTTGTGGCGTCTGCTGCGGTTGCTGATTCGGCGGTTGTTGCTGCTGATTCTGGTTGGGAGGCGTGTTGGTCTCCTGCAATGCCGTGGGGTTCGGGGCAGTGCCGGGCACAGTCGGCTCCGTGCGAACCTGTCCGGTGGCGGCTTCGTCCAGCTTGATGTTATTGCGTTCGAGTGTCTGCGCCGTGTCCTTGTCGAGCTGGACGCGCGACTTGGCGTAATTGGTCATGGCGCTGACCAGGTTGGATTCGGCCTGGGCCAGATCACGCTCATCAGAAAGAACGTTCAGATAAGTTGACGCACCCAGGTTGTATTTCTTCTGCTCGGCATCGAGCGTTTCCGCAGCGAGCTCGCGGGCTTTTTGTGCGGCGGCCACACGCGCGCGATTCTGCTCAACTGTAAAGGCGTCATTGCGGACCTGAATGGCAACCTGGTTTTCGAACGCTTTCAAAGAGAGTTGCGACTGCCGGTATTCAAGCTGGGAGCGGACTGCTGTCGCCTGGGCAGATCGATTGCCGAGCGGGATCTGAACGTTGAGCGCGACGCCCTTGTTGGGACCACTGGAATTGAACAGATTTGCGAAGGCATCACCGAATCCCGTTGGCGGTATTGAACCGGGCAGGAGACATCCTGTCTGACTTGGATCCTGCCCCGGCGCGCACGTATTTGCGGCATTTTGAGTACCTGCGATTGATGTCGCTCCGTAAAACCCAACCAGATCCACTGTCGGAAGTAACCCATTGCGAGTACCCTGCAGGTTAATCTCACTATTTCTAAGGCCAATCCTCTGCTGGATGTAGTCTGGGCGGTTCTGAAGGGCTTGCTGGATCAACTCCTCTACCGAAGGCAGGTTCTCCTGGGCAGGAATCTGAACCATGTCTGTGGGGATCACATCCACCTGCATGAGCTGCGAATTCGCAGGAAGGTCGCGCGTGAGCGCATTTTTCATGGTCAGTTGCTGTAATTGCAGGTTCGTGCGAGAGACGATCAGATCCTGCTCGGCGGATGCGACGCTGCTTTGGGCTCGCACCACATCGAGAGGCGCCAAAGTGCCAATTTGGACCTGCTTCTGATTGTCGGACAGCGTCTTTTGCGCTAGGCTCAGCGAACGCTCTTTCACCTTCACATCCTGGTAGGCATTGACCAGGTCCCAGTAGATGTTCTCAATCTGGCTTACCGTGGAGATGACTTGATTGCGAAATCCTTCTTCGGTGATCTGCCGGGTGTTCTTTGCCTGGCGGATGAAGCGCGTATTCAGCTTGGGTCCGAAGCCCTGGAGGAGATGCTGACGCAACTGAACAGTAAAGTTGGAACTTAGCGCAGGGTTGATGGTGGCGCGGAGGTTATTGTTGGTAGAGCGCGAATTATTCAACGTAACAGTCAGCGCCGTGCCGGGTGAAAAACCCTGAAAATACGTGAAGTCGGCTGTACCCTGGTTCTGCGTAAGAACATTCGTACCTGTGATGAAGTTCGTAGTCTGCGGTGATGTAGCATGCGTGATCTGGAAATTCGCACCCAACACAGGATCGAAGCTGTCCGGCTGCGGTCCAGCGCCGCTCGTGGACCCAACGATTCCGCCAGCACCAGCGCCAGCGCCACCCGCCCCGGCTGTTGTACCGCCTGCACCTGTGCCGGTCACGCCGGCACCAATCCCCCCAACGCCGCCCCCCGGAGTGTTGGAGACCACGCCGGCGTTCACTCCCAGAGGAACGCCGCCTGCTTTTGCACGCAGGATATCAGTGTCGGCGATGGGCAGGTTATACCGCGCAACGGCTATGTCCAGGTTGTCAGAAACGGCGATGGCGATGGCGTCATCCAGTGACAGCATGAGCTTCCCGTTCTGAATGAGCTGCTCGAGTTTGGGCGCATTTGTGAACGAAGGCGGAGGCACATCGCGAGGCATGTAGCGGGCAAACGGGTTGGGGAGAAGCGGCGCCGGCTTGGAATAATCAACTCCGGTGATCTTCGGCAAACCTTGGGGCTCCGGCGCATTGGGCATGCCTGCCTGCGGCGCGGCTTGCTGGCTCGTTGCTGCACCGCTCGCTGGTTGCTGCGGCTGCGCAGATGACGCGCTGTTCGTCTGCTGCGCCGTCGCCGTGAAACTCCAGAGCGAGACCACGGCCATGAATTTTCTTAA